>Ga0068860_100001671_pt1 | contig 23715 bp, 16 predicted proteins | sample KBSSwiS32_FD_66597 | JGI IMG/M metagenome (GOLD analysis project Ga0068860, IMG submission 66597) | Switchgrass rhizosphere microbial communities from Kellogg Biological Station, Michigan, USA - KBS Switchgrass S3-2 | ecosystem: Host-associated > Plants > Roots > Rhizosphere > Soil ...
TAGTTGGGCGTATTATTCAAAAAAGAAAAAACTTCTATCGGATCGCCGCTCTGTATATTATCGGATGCTCCCAATGCTACAATGTTACCGTTGATATCGAGCAGGAACATATCCAGATCTGATTGTGAACCGATGCCACCTGCAGAAAATGAAGGCTGATCCCATTGGAACGAGGTTAAAAAAGTTCCGCCCGAAGGAATATAGATGGGCTGAAAATATCTTGGCAATGCACCGGGTGCACTGAAGTTGTGCGCGAAACCAGCACCGGCCCCTAATATTTGTTCTGAGGAAGCATGGTAATCACTTTCATACGAGTTATTAAAATCATTGCCTGCGGAAGAAAAGTAGCTAACGCCTTTTTTCTTTGCCAGGTCTACCGATTGCGCAACGATGCCATCCTGGAAAAACGGTTCATCAAAATAAGCAACATCATCTACAATTACTTTACAGCCTACATTGGCGAGATCCTGTATCCCTTGTGCAAAATTGGCCTCTCCAGCAAAAGCGGTATGAAAAGCCAACTCTGCAGCGGGCGCAACATCGTGTACAATTTCTGCCATGGCCCTGCCTTCATCGGTAGCGGAACTGTCATTCAGATCCTGCAATACTTCTACCGCCTTTTTCGATCTCAGCGGGTTGCCTTTGCCAGGCAGTTCTCCGCCTGCTATTCCTATATCGGCCGTTCCCAGCCGATTATAGCTATCAGACAGTATTCCCACTTTTACGCCCTTGCCATCAACTTTGTATTTTTCCCTTGCTATGGCAGAACGCTGCGCGGTATCGCCCTGGCTCATGACCGGATTCACCGGGCCTTTCCCAAAGCTGCCGGCGGGTTGCCGCGGCACGGCTGTTCCCTGCCTTGATAATTTTCTTGGTTTGTAAGATGGGCGGGCAAATTGTATAGAGGTAAGAGATGCCAGTTTAGACAACGAGCTGATAGGTATAAAACCAGAAATAACACGTCCATACTCACCAGTAACACGCAAACCCAGTTGCTGCAGCGCAACCCTTGCAGGCATATTTTCTTTTATTGTTATGTCTACCACCACCTGGCCGTCTTTGAACTGCATATAGCTGTTCATTGCATCATTGGGTATGGCTGCCTTTTCCGCAGGTGTTAAAATTTTCCTGGCACCACTGGCGTTATCCGCCAATTTTTGCAGTTCAGGGCTTAGCCTGGATCCCGTTTTTTCAATGTGTACCAACTGAGGCGAAGCAGGTAAAACAGGATCTCCTTTTACCTGGGCTATTGTGTTAAATGAAAATAAGATTCCCGCACCGGCGCACACTGCGACAAGTAAATTTCTTTTCATAAAAAAATTTTCCGTTAAAAATATATCTTAACTGCCAGGGAGGGGGGAGATGTGCGGTAGCACTTGTTTTTAAGAGGATGATTGATTTGCGTGACTTAAATTACTATTATTTTATACACTAGCGACATTATAATTTTGATTTTTTGAATCCCCCGCTTTAAAAAGATACCCACATATCTCAGTTAAGCAGGGCAAACACCGCGAAACTTGCCAGCCAGTGTTCGCCGCCATAATTTCCGCTTACTACGTTGGGCAATGCTGTCTGCAGATGCTGCATAGCAGCGCGGCGCAATATTCTTTTTCTATCATCAGTGCCTGGTAAAACTGCGGCTATATTGCGCATGCACCAACTGCGGCTGAAACACAATCCGTCGAGGTGTACAATCTGCAGATCAGTACGATCGGAGACCACAGGCAAAAGCGTTACATGTTTTAGTGCTGCCGCTGAAAAAAAATGATTGAACCATACGGAAAACGATTTTCGCGGAAATATCCTCGCCATTAAATCCGCCTCTTCCAGGCCTGGCGAAAAAAAGTCGCTGCCGTCTGGCTCCCATAAAGAGGGTGCGTTTTTATCGTTTGCATACAGGCGCAAGGCCGCGGTGGTAAGCATCTTTTCGAATACACTGTCGCGCAATGCCCTGGCATAATCTAACGCCAATCCTAAACCGAAAGCAGTATTGGGATGTACGCCTGTGCGGTTAGGATAGGTTTGTTTGGGCAGGAAAGCTTTCCACAGTGAAATAATCCTGGCCGAAAGCGGATTTAGCAACTGGTGCCATCGCTGGGCATCTGCATCGTTCCAGCTATATAGTTCCTCATCCAGTTTTAATAGCCAGGCCCAGCCATAGGTCCGTTCAAAACTGCTGGCCAGGGGCTTGTTAAAATAATTTATTTCTTCCTGTATATTGGCGGCCGTAAATGCATTGTTTAATAACGCGCGCACCTGTGCGGCCTGTGTTAGCTGCGGAAATTTTTTTAGGAGCGTAACCAGCATCCAGTGACCGTGTACTGAAGAATGCCAGTCGAAACAACCATAAAAAACAGGGTGCAGTTGCCTGGGTGAGCTGTTCACCTGGTCGCTATCGTTGTTTACTACATGGCCCGTTTTATTGGGATATTGCTGAACAATACATTTTAATGGCAACGCAGCCAGCAGGGAAGCGCCCGCCTCCGTTAATTCGAATCCGCTACTGTCTTTTTTAAGCTGGTAGAGAACAGTAACCTGTGAATGAAGATGGGTTGTAGCAATAAGAATGAAGAACAGGCTATAAAGAGGAGATTTCATATGTTAAATGTAAAACAATTGGAAAATCAAACACACTATACTTTATATTTTACATGAACCGGTTGATTGCCGTGTATAAAAACTTTTTTCAATTCATAAACCGTAATGTAGCTTTAACGCTCATACCCCTGCTACCAATATATGAGTTCCTTTTCAGAAGATAGTCACGAAGCGGTTTCCGCCTCTTCCGGTTCGTTCGCGGCATCGCTGCAGCGTTATAAAATTCTTTCGCTTACTACCAATGAGGGTATATGGGATTATAACCTGGAAACCAAACAGACCTATTACAATAAAAGTGTTTCCCTGCTTTTTGGCTATACCAAGGAAGATATGCATGATAATTTCTCCTGGTGGCGCAACAACCTGCACCCTGCCGATAAGAAAAGGGTGATTGCCCGGTTGGAAAAATTATTAAAAGGAAAAGAAAATACATGGTGGGGCGAATACCAGTTTCGCTGCAAAAACGGATCTTACAAGCAGGTGCTGGAAAAATTGTACGTGGTGCGGAATGAACAGGGAAAGCCTTACCGCATTGTGGGCACCATGCAGGATCTTACAAAAATAAAAGCAATAGAGAAAAAAGGCCAGGAGGAAAAATTAAAACAGCAGCGTGCCATTACAAAGGCTATTATGAGGGCCGAAGAGGAAGAGCGCAAAGAGTTAAGCGATGAACTGAATGAGAATATTAACCAGGTGCTGGCAACCATTAACCTGCACATTGACCAGGTAAAACGGCAGGCAGGGGGGTATGCGCAGCTGGAATGGTTGAATAATGCGCAACAGTTGCTCAGGCTGTCTATAGAAAATATCCGGTCTGTTTCAAAACAACTTACACCTGCCAGTCTTCCTTTTTTTGGCCTGCTGCCCTCTGTTGAAGAATTGCTGGAGACTGCTCATAAAAGAACCCATATAAAATTCCATTTCAGGGCTGATCAAAATGCGGAAAAAAAAGCGGACAAGGAAAAAAAATTATTTATTTACCGCGTTCTTCAACTGCAATTGAAAAACATACGTGCTCACGCCGGTGCTACTGTGGTACATGTTCAGATTGATTGTACCGGCGATAAAATTAAACTGTCTGTTAAAGACAACGGCGTCGGTTTTGACCCTGCTAAACTTAAATTCGGATACGGTTTTTCGAGAATACAGCGCCAGACAGAAGCATTCAATGGATCCTTTTCCGTTAAGAGCAATGCCGGTAAGGGATGTAAGCTGGAGATATTAATTTAGCCGTAGTTTGTATAAAACGAACGGCTTGCTTTACTCCACTATTCTCAGCTTAGCATAATTCAGCATAATCTTTTTTTCACCATTGAGATCGAATTTTACGGTGGCAACAGGATTATGGACAGACCCTTCCATTTTTATTACTTCTCCAAAGCCGAATTTCTGGTGTTCTACTTTTTGCCCTTCCTGCAATGCAGACGTGTCGCTGGGCGCAAAATCTGCAGAGGGCGTGTGCTCAATATTTTTGGCAGGAGGTTTGGGTGCCACATAAGAAGGAGTAGTATCTTTTTTCTTAGCAGGTGGTGCGCCGTACCTTCTTTCCGCCTCATAGGCACCATTGGAAGATCCGTTGCCAAAGCCACCACCATTCATCCGGTTAAAAGCCGTATTGCCAAAACCAAATGCAGATTGATTTTTTGCTCCGCCACCGGCATAACTGCGGTCTGTATATTCTTCCGGTATTTCTTCAAGAAAGCGGCTGGGTTCATTTTGCACCAGGCTGCCAAACTTATAACGGCTATTGGCATACGTAATCCATAGCTTCTTTTTAGCACGGGTAATCACTACATAAAACAAACGACGTTCTTCTTCCAGTTCTTCACGGGTGTTTATACTCATTGCACTGGGAAAAAGCATTTCTTCCAGGCCGGCTGCAAATACGCAGCTGAATTCAAGTCCTTTGGCAGCATGTATGGTCATTAATTTAACAGTATCTGCATTGGGGTCTTTTTCATCGGCATCGGTTAGCAGTGTAATCTGCTGCAGGTAGCTGCTCAGGCTTTTATCAACCAGCTCGCCTTCTTCCGTATCTGGGCTTTCGGTCCACTCTTTTATGGAGTTCAGTAATTCCTGTATATTCTCATAGCGCTGTACGCCTTCGGTGCTTTTATCATTAAATAATTCTTTTACAAAAGCAGTTTGTTTGCCCACATGCACGGCAACTTCGTACGCATTTTTTGTTTGCAGCATGCTGGCAAAGCTCTTAATCATCAGCACAAAATTGTCTATCGCCTCTAAGGTTCCTCCTTTATAGCCAAATTCTTTGGCACGTGTAAGCACTTCCCAGAACGAAATATTATTTTCATTGGCCGCCAGTATAGCCCGGTCTACAGAGGTTTTGCCGATACCACGTGCGGGGAGATTGATGATGCGTTTAAGCGCTTCTTCGTCGCTGGTGTTTACCAGTAAACGCAGGTAGGCAACATAATCTTTTATTTCCTTGCGCTGATAAAAACTGATGCCCCCGTATATTGTATAGGCAATGCCCATGCGGCGTAGGCTTTCTTCAAAGGCCCGGCTTTGAGCATTGGTGCGGTATAAGATAGCAAAATCGCGGTTGTTGAAATGATTGCGGAGTTTTTGTTCCTGTATCGTGTCCGCTACAAATTTCCCTTCTTCGTTATCCGACATGGTGCGCACCAGCTTTATTTTTTCGCCTTCCGCATTCTCTGTAAAGAGTTTTTTTTCAATCTGCCCCTTATTATTGCTGATCACTTCGTTGGCAACGTGCAGAATGTTTTGTGTGCTGCGGTAGTTTTGCTCCAGTTTTACCACTTTTACATCATCATAATCCTTTTGAAACTGCAGTATATTTTGAATGGTAGCTCCCCTGAAGCTGTAAATGCTTTGCGCATCGTCGCCTACCACGCATACGTTTTCATGCTGGGCGCCCAGCAGTTTAATGATCTCATATTGCGCCGGGTTGGTATCCTGGTATTCATCAATTAAAATATATTTGAACTTACGCTGGTATTTGCTTAGCGCCTCCGGGAAATTTTTCAGCAGTTCATACATTTTGATCAGGAGATCATCAAAATCCATAGCGCCATTTTTAAAACAACGCTTGGCATAAGCATCGTATACCTGGGCAATAGCCGGTCGGTTGCTGCGCATGTCCTCTTGCTGGATATAGTAGTCGTTGGCATATTCTGCCGGACCCACCAATGCGTTTTTAGCACTCGAAATGCGATTGTAAACGGTACCCGGTTTGTAATGTTTGTCGTCGAGGTTCAATTCATTTACCACTGATTTAACAACGCTTTTTGCATCGTCCGTATCGTAAATAGTAAAACTGTTGGGATAGCCGAGCCGGTGTGCTTCTGATCGTAATATGCGGGCAAATACACTGTGGAAGGTGCCAATATAAAGGTTACGTGCTTCTGTATTGCCCAGGGTTCGCTCTACCCGCTCCTTCATTTCTTTGGCGGCCTTGTTGGTAAACGTGAGCGCAAGAATATTAAATGAATCAATTTTGTATTCTGCCATCAGGTGTGCTACACGGGTAGTGAGCACTTTTGTTTTACCGCTGCCCGCTCCTGCAATAATCATGATTGGACCATCCTTATGCATGACAGCCTCTTTCTGCGGTCCGTTTAATCCCGATAAATAATCAATCATGGCTGCAATTTACAATAAGCTAATGGGCGGCAAAGGGCTGTTAAGAAATAATTGTGCATAGGCTAAAAGCGGGTAATTACAAAAAAGACAGGCGCGGCCTGTCTTTTCTAAACGGAGAATAAAATGATATCTATTTACCGGGAGCACCAGGCTCATTGTTGTGACCTGTCAGTTTGTTCCAAAGTCCTTTGGCTGCATCTGTGAGTTCTTCCAGTTTTTCGGAGGCTTCTTCTTTAAGGTGATTAAACTCTCCCTGCACATCTGCTGTTTTTGCTTTCTCCAGCAGCGCCGAAGCTTTATCTTTTATTTGGTCGCCCAATTTACCTGCTTCGTCTTTCAAATCTTCCAATTTGGCCGAAGCCTGGTTTTTCAGATCGTTTGCTTTTTCGCTAAACGCGTTTGTTGTGTCTGGCATAATGTGATGGTTTAATGATAATAGAAAATGAATAACCCCACCAGTAAACTAAGCAAAAATTGTCAGCCTGCCATCTAAAACAGATCCCTTAACAACCGCTTAAAGAGCTAAGATCCCCGTTGCGAACCGCCGGTTAATTTAGTGTTACGGGTAGCCGCCTTGGTATTGGCCTTTCCTTTGGAATTTTGGGCGCCTGGTTTGGCTGTTGGGTTACCACCACCCGGGCGATTGTCTTTTTTATTCTTTTTGTTTGGTATTAGCGACATATCAATAATTTATTTGAGTTAAACAGACAAAGCTGTGCAAAAAACTGCCGTGCAAAAAGGAAATTACAACTTTTTTAGTCAAAACCGTTTCCCAGGTGCAAAGCTGTAGCTGTGCAGGGTTTCAGGCTTTATTTATTTTGATTTTCCTGTCGGGCTTTCTTGTCCACCGCGACAGCTCTGTTGCATCAAACATAAGAATTAATACGCCTTTTTCAAACTTAAAGCGATTGGTGCGCAGCAGGTTCCTGATAAAAGCGGCTTCATCGTAGCCCGTGCAGGCCATTTTGGTTGTAATAATATTTTGATTGAATACAAGGCTGGTATCAGTTTTTTGAAAGCTGCCCCGCATACTGTTGCAGCCGGTGTTGCCGCTAAAGTTTTTGGACGAAAGATTGATGTTCAGTTCAGGTATTTTGCCGGTAGCTGTATCAGATGCCAGCAAAGGCTGCAAAAACCATCGTCCGTTTAAGCTACCGGTATCGGCAATGCATTTTGCATCAACCCAAAAATGATTCGTATGTGCAGGAGCGCTCATGGGCGCGGGCGACCATCCATAGATCAGCAGCAGGAAAAATAATGTTTGCATACAGGTTGATTTATACAACTGGCAGCCGAAAAACTATGCCAATTAGCAGGGGCCGGTGGATGATCATTCCGCCTGCCCATATCGGGGAAAAGATCCTGCTCTTGCAATTTGGTTTGTGGGGTTGTCGGTCAGCATTTTTTTGATTTTTAACCGGTAGCGCAAAACAGTATCGTGGTTATATATCACATGCAACCATTCAATGCCGGCATCCTGTACTATGAAAGTATAATGTATTACCTGTTTGCCCTCCGTTGCAGTCTTCGGATCAAGAAAAGCCACCGGGCTGATAATCTTTTGCAGCGCTTCATCAAATGATGTTGTTGTGTCGGGCGTCATTTTGCTATCCTGTTTCGGGTCGATTGTTTCCAGGCTTATTCGTATGGTATCGCCAATGGCCGCTTCAATAATGCCTGCAGCAGGCTGGTAAGACGAAATTTTATATTTACTAAAACATTTATTACGGTAGGGCCCGGCAATAAATTCCTTCGGGAAAGGCGGGTTTTCCATTAAGGTCCATCTTATATCATCCGGGAAATGATCGCGGATAAAATCTTTGGGGCTGGGAAGAAAATAAGTTTCATCAAATCGTTTTGTGAACTCGTCACCGCTATAGTTGGTATAACCACTGGCCCAGGTTACATCCAGCAGGTGCCAGGCACTGTCTATATACACTGCATTCCAGGTGTGATTGCAACGGAATTTAAATTGACGGCTATAATCGCCCCTGGCAAAGCCGGTAATAATTGCGCTTCGCAAACCGGCATAATCACAAAGCGTTTTAAACAGCCTTGCATACCCGTCGCAAACGGCCGACCTGCTCTGCAAAACAGTTTCCGCCATAAAATCATTTCCGGATTTCCACTGATCGGTGTCTTTGAAATTTAAGCGGGGGCTATTTAAAGATTTAACGGCATAGTTTTTTTTTACCCGGTAACTGATATGATCGGTAATCCAGCTAAAAATGGACCTGAATTTTTCAATCTCTGTTGTATAGTCCTTGGTAAGTGTATAGGCCAATTCAGCAGGTGGTGCAGGTTCAATAGATTTTATACGGTCATCGATTTCAGCAAAGCTTACCTGTCTTTGCTGCGCAAACGAAAAATGAGCAATCATCAATAAGGTCAATATGAGAACCGGTTTATTCATGACAGGGGAGGTACTGAGCAGCAGGTTCTGGCTAAGATTCGTTATATGGCAACACAGTTCATTAAAGTTATAAAATAGTTGGGACTGGTACAGTACTTAGTATAGGGATTTTAGTACTTCGGCCCATAGAGGCCTGGGCGGGCATTGCAACAGGAACAGCGATCCTGCTGCACAGCTAAACAAAAGGCGCAAAAAATGGCGGAACGCTACGTCGTCTGACTACTATAATACTTAGTACTATCTATTATTTCTTCACCGGCTTTGCCCGCAGGTATTGGTTCGGCCACTGGATATCTACTCCTAATTCCAATGCGGCGTGTAAAGGAAAATATGGATCGCGCAGCATTTCACGCGCCATAATAACCAGGTCTGCTTCTTCTTTTACAAGAATGGTTTCAGCCTGTTCGGCACTGGTTATCATACCTACAGCCCCGGTTAATATACCTGTTTCTTTTTTTACCTGCGCCGAAAAACACACCTGGTAGCCGGGCCCCACCGGTATTTTTACACCCGCTGCATTGCCGCCGCTTGAACAATCAATTAAATCAACGCCTTTTTCTTTTAATATGATCCCCAGCCGAACGGAATCTTGTTCGTTCCACCCACCGGGGTGCCAATCCGTAGCAGATATGCGTACAAATAAAGGCAGTTGGGCGGGCCAGACTGACTGAATCGCCTCGATAATTTCTAACAGCAGTTTGATCCTGTTTTCAAATGAACCGCCATACCCATCGGTACGCTGGTTTGAAAGCGGCGATAAAAACTGGTTGATAAGATACCCGTGAGCGGCGTGTATCTCTACCAGTTTAAAACCGGCGGAAAGGGCTCTTTGCGCGGCTGCCCTGAAATCGTCAATTACCTGTAAGATGCCTTCGGCAGTCAAGGCCTCGGGTATGGTATTTCCTTCGTTAAAAGGCTGGGCGCTGGGCGCAATAGTTTGCCAGCCGCCGTTGCCCGGTTTTAATTGTTCTGCGCCTTTCCAGGGAGCTGTAAAACTGGCTTTCCTGCCGGCATGCGCCAACTGTATGCCCGCAACCGATCCCTGCTTGTGAATAAATGACACAATCGATTTTAGTTTGTCTAAATGGGCATTCTTCCAGATGCCAAGATCATCGGGTGAAATACGTCCTTCGGGTGAAACTGCAGTGGCCTCGGTAATGATTAGGCCTGCGCCGCCCACCGCCCGGCTGCCCAGGTGTACCAGGTGCCATTCATTGGCAAAACCGTCTACAGAAGAATATTCGCACATGGGTGATACCACAATGCGATTTTTTAACGTAACAGATTTTATCGTAAGCGGAGAAAACAGTTTGGCCATAGTTTTTTTTTACCCTGCAAAAATGCGTTTTCTTAATTAGATCTGGAACGATCAATTATGGCGGGCCCGGTTTTCATGCCTGCGGTTCTTTAAACTTATGCCGATTAAAAAGTTTGCCGTCTTACATTGCTTACCTTCGGTGGGTTTATACTATTGTATGGTTAAAGTCGGTGTTTACAATCAGTTGGTGGTTCAGCGCATAACAGGGGTAGGTGCTTTTCTCGAAGATGGTAAAGATGGCCTCCTGCTGCCCAAACGTTTTGTTCCACCGCGTACAAAGCCCGGCGATACACTTGAAGTATTTGTATACCACGATTCCGAAGACCGGTTGATTGCAACTACACAGCGGCCTTTTGCTATTGTGGGTGAGATTGCATTGCTGCGCGCTGTAAGTGTTACCAATCAAGGCGCTTTTTTAGACTGGGGGCTGATGAAAGATTTATTTGTTCCGCGCAGCAAACAACTCAGCGGCATGCGTGAAGGTGCCGACTACCTGGTAAAAATTTATATTGATGAGCAAACCGGTCGTGTGGCCGCAACAGAAAAAATTGAATTTGAATTAAGCAACGAACCGCTGACAGTAAAGGAGAAAGAACTGGTACAGCTTATTGTGTACCGGCGAACCGATATCGGTTATGTAGTAATTATCAACAACCGTCATACCGGCGTTTTACACCATAACGAAATATACCGGAACATCCAGGTAGGTGATCGGTTTGAAGGTTTTATTAAACATATCAGGCCCGATAATAAAATTGATGTAGCGGCCGGAAAGCCAGGTTATGAGAGGGTAGAAGATGAGTCGGAAAAAATACTGCGCCTGTTACAGGAAAACGACGGCTACCTGCCCTATTTTGATAAGTCATCACCCGAAGAAATTTATGACTTTTTTGGAATGAGCAAGAAAACCTTCAAAATGGTAACTGGCAATCTATACAAACAACGTAAAATTGAGTTTACCGGGACGGGTATCAAATCGATACTATAAAAAACCGGCACATCCTTTTGAAGATATGCCGGCATTGATCATTGGGACAAATCAACCCCACTTAGACCATACTTATTTAAAATTGAATCAACTATTATTATGCCGCGTCCTGTAATTGTGCGGACACTTCCCGTATTTTTTCCGCAATGGCCATTTCAACAACAGGGGGTATAACATCTGCCGTACTATCTGTTTCCGCATAGCGATTTAATCCTTCATCCCATCCGAATACATGAACGGGGCCATTGTTATAACTTACGCGGTAAAAAACCTCGCCGTTTGCTGTTGTAAACGGGGTTGCACTGGCTATATATGATCGTCCATTTACCGGCAAATCAAACGAGATAGCGGGAATTCTTTTCTTTTTAGATCTTGATGGTTTTGTATGTTCCATAAAATGCGCTTTATTTAATTTAGTAATAAATTTCCCGGGCCATATAAGACAACAAATATGCCTTTGTGCCAGGAATTTGCTTTTTAGCTGGTTATTTATAGATTTTTAAGCTTTTAGCCATCATTACGTGAAAGAATTGTTAATTGGTTTTGTAGAAATATGGGCAAAATAATCGCCGCAACTGAATAAATTAGCCCCATGATCAGAATGTATTTTTTGACTATCTTTCAATGCAGCAGCAGTTCATCTACAGCAACCGCTTAAATTAAAAAGAAAGCAGCAGCCTATGTTTCGTTCGGTCATTACAGGTACAGGTTCTTTTATTCCACCGGATATTCAATCCAATAAAGATTTTTTTGAACATGTTTTTTATACTGATAAACAAACGCCGCTGGCGGCACCATCGCCCGAAGTAGTTGAAAAATTCAGGCAGATAACGGGCATCAGCAACCGGCGTTATGCGGCAGACAATTTGAATGCGTCTGACCTGGCAACGCTTGCAGCCACCAGGGCAATTGAAGACAGTAGTATCGATCCCGAAACGATTGACCAGGTAATTGTAGCACATAATTTTGGCGATGTAATAAAAGGAACCATTCAAACCGATGCATTGCCTGCGCTTGCCAGCAGGGTAAAACACGGGCTCGGCATCGTGAACCCGCAATGTGTAGCTTATGATATATTGTTTGGATGCCCGGGCTGGATACAGGGATTAATACAGGCCGATGCATTTGGCAAAGCAGGACTTGCAAAAAAATGCCTGGTCATTGGCGCAGAGACATTATCGAGGGTAATAGATTTTTATGATCGCGACAGTATGATCTTTGCTGATGGTGCGGGCGCCTGTGTGCTGGAATACAAGGAGGTGCCCGAAAATGGCAGCGGTATGTTAAGCGCCAGCGTACAGAGCCACACAGTAAAAGAAGTGCGTTATATAGACTTTGGTAAATCGAACTTCCCCGAAAGCGATGAACGCATTCGCTATATGAAAATGAAAGGACGTAAGGTGTATGAATATGCCATGAAATATGTTCCGCTTGCAATGAAAGACAGTCTTGATAAAAGCGGCATGCCAATTACCGCCTTAAAAAAGATATTCATTCACCAGGCAAATGAAAAAATGGATGATGCCATCGTAAGGGAGTTCTATAAACTATATGAAATTGATACGCCGCCAGCCGATATTATGCCTATGAGTATTCACTGGTTGGGTAACAGTTCTGTGGCCACCGTACCAACGCTTTACGACCTGGTATTAAAAAAACAGTTGCAGGGCCATGAGCTGCGCGCTGGCGATCTGATTCTTTTTGCTTCCGTGGGCGCCGGTATGAATATCAATGCTATTTGCTACCGGTATTAATAAATACATGTTACTTGTTGCATTAAGCGGCTATTGCCTTTAAATGCTGCAAAATTACCCTGAACAAATCATCAGGATTAAATGGCTTCACAATAATATCGGTAAGGCCGGCTGCGTATACTTCACTTGCTACTTCTTTTGGCAGGCTGGCAGTGAGCGCTATCACGGGCAATGTTTCCCCGGCCTTCCTCAATTGACGGGTAGCCTCATATCCATCCATCACGGGCATTTCCAAATCCATCAGGATTATACGGTGACGCGAGGCATCAAATTTCTCAATCCCCTCTTCCCCATTAACGGCGACGTCTATTATGGCGCCACAACGCTCCAGGAAAGCTTTTGCTACCATAACATTAAGGGGATTATCTTCTACCAGCAATATTGCAACATCCAGCAGCTCTTTAATTTCGGGGGACGAATTATTGTTGCTGTTGTTGTTCACCCCGGTTCCTGCAGGTTCATCGGTTAAATCAAAGCTTTGTACAAAATAAAAAGTTGATCCTTCTCCCGGTTTACTTTTTAATTGAAGCCTGGCGCCCTGCATCTCCAGTATTTTTTTGCTGATAGAAAGCCCTAAACCTGTTCCTCCAAAATTGCGGGAAGTTGATGAGTCTGCCTGCGTAAACCGTTCAAAAATGAGTTCTTGTTTGCCAGGATCTATTCCTATGCCGGTATCGGTAACCGCTACTTCAATAGTAATTTTTTTATTATTGATTTCCATTACCCGCAACGACAATTCAACATAGCCTTCTTTTGTAAACTTGATAGCGTTCTGCACCAGGTTGTTTAACACCTGGCTGGTTCGGGTAGGATCGCCGAGTATCTTTTTATTGATACGTGCATCTATATCCAGCTTCAGGGAAATCCGTTTATCGTTGGCCAGGTTTTGCAACCCTGCAATAATATTACTGGCGGTTGCCGGCAAATCCATGGGTATTTGCTCAATCGAAATTTTCCCGGCCTCAATTTTATTATAGTCAAGAATATTATTTACAATCGACAAAAGATTATTGGCAGAAAACAACAGCACATTCAGCTGTTCTTCCTGGTCTTTCCTTGGCGCTGATCGGTTTAACAGGTGAGCCATGCCGATCACTGAATTCAATGGCGTGCGTATTTCGTGCGACATGGTTGAAAGGAACTCGGCCTTTGTTTTAAGACCCTCTTGCGCTTCGTTGGAGGCCCGTTGCAAAATTTCAGCAAAGCGATGCGATAAAACCAGCGATTGCAAAAAGAAAAAAGCAATATACCCTGTAAAAACCACCAGCTTGGTTTCTGGTATGATGTTAAAGTATTGGAGGTTTATCAGAAAATACACCAGCAACAATACCCCGCTGCTCAGCAGCGCATATACCGAGCCTTTTCTTTTGTGCAGCACGGCCTGGATGTAAATGTAAAAGGCATAAATTATACACAAGAACATGACTGCCAGGAAAAAGTTAAGCAACCCAGTAAAAATGAATGCAGGCAGCAACAGTATCACCGCGGCGTATAACAAACAAAACCAGATCACGGCTTTCATAATTGCCTGACTTGCATCTTTTGGATACAGCATTCTGGTGTATTGAGAAAACAACGCTACCCCCAATACCAGGGTAAGGTATTCGAGCCGTATGCTGATAAACCAGCTAAGGTTGGGAAACAGTGAATGCAGCACATACAAATCTGTGCCAATCATGCGATAGCTACTGACGATGCAAAAAAGAGAAAAATAGAAAATAATCTTGTCGTTTCTGCCGAAAACAGACAAGCCCCAGAAAAACAATCCGCCCATAAAAAGACAACCGGCCAGCATAAGATCCATTGCTATGCTCCGGTGATGTTTTAACAATAACTGCTTTTTATCGCCCAGGACGATTTCCTTAACCGTTCCGCCCTTTGCATGCCAGAAATTGGCCACCTGCATAATAATGGTCAAAGTATCTGTGGCATTACTCAATGCCATTACTTCCGTTGACCAGAATGGAACCGCATTGTCTGCCGTTGTTGCGGGCTTACCATTCTGAGCAAACAACTTTCCATTTACAAATATCTTATAGGAGCTGTATACGGAGGGCATTGCCAATGCAAGAGAAGGCCTTTGTTTCGGCAATAGCACAGTAAGGCTGTAGCTGGCGTATCCTTTTGATGGCAACAACTGGCCATTCAGTTGCTGCTCTTTCCATAACTGTGGAAATTGCGCGTAATTGTTATTTACCGCAGGCAGTTGTCCCGGCTCCAGTAGTTTCTTCCAATAAAAATTCCATTCGCCATTTAGCAGTACAGGCTTTAGTGAGAGATCCTGGTTCCGGAGATCGATTATACCCTTTTTGGCCGATGGATCCGCAACATTGCGATGCTGAGCGGTAGCCGGTAGAAAAAGGACCGTCAATAAAAAATAAGTAAAAATGCGAACGCTTGTTTTCATAGATGCCCCGATACTAAACGGCTTCTTCTAAACGTCACAACACTCAAAACTGGTATAACAAATCTAAATTTAGAACCCTCTGTTATCATAATACAGATTTATATCGGAATTTAATAATTTACATAGGGGAAAATGCTTAGCATTCTATAGTGATACCAGCGTAGAAAACAATCGCTCAAAATAGAAGAGGCTGTCTCAGGTTTATGAGACAGCCTCCTTTATTTGAAATAAGCTTGGGTCTTTGTTTATTTTTTCGGCTCCAGTAATTTAAAAAACTGGTCAAGTTGCGGAAGGATAACAATTCTTGTTCTTCTGTTGGCGGCCTTTCCATCCGGGGTGCTGTTATCGGCTACCGGCTTATATTCTCCGCGGCCTGCTGCTGCTATATGGGCAGGGTCGAGACCATATTGGTTCTGCAAAACACGCACTACAGAAGTTGCACGTTTTACACTTAAATCCCAGTTGTCCAGCAATATCCCTTTACTAAAAGCAACATTGTCTGTATGGCCTTCCACCATAAATTCTATATCTGGTTGCGCTTTCAGAACAGTGGCTACCTTGCCCAGTACGGTCTTGGCATTCTCTGTAATATCATAGCTGCCGCTTTTGAATAACAATTTGTCGGAAATATCAATATATACAACACCCTTATCTACTTTAATATTGATGTCTTTATCGTCCAGGTTGCCGATAGCGCCTTTTAGATTCATTACCAGGGCCATGTTCAAAGAATCTTTCCTGGCAAGGGATGCCTGCAAATCCTGTATATAAGAATCTTTAGCGCCAATATTCTCCATTGATTTTTTTATACTTTCTGCCTGGGAACTGGAAATCACTGAAAGATCCTGCAGTTGTTTCAAAGCCTGGGTATTATTTTCTTTCAAAAATGCAATCTGCTTATTCAGGCTTTCAATTTCTGCATCGGATAAGGCCTGCTTCCGTGCGGCACTTGTTTTTTCATCCTCACAGTTTTTCAGAGACCCCTGCAGTATCCGGTAAGTAGAATCGAGTGTAGCGTACCTTGATTGTTCTGCTTTAAATTTTTTGTTACTAACACAGGAAAACAAGAATACCGAACAAAGAGCAGGCAGCAATATTTTTTTGAAATGCATGGTGTTGGTTTTATTTACTCAATAAGTGTTTTACAACACGGCAAAATTAATATATCCATTCAAAACTATTTCTTAAACTGCAATTATTCGTATAATAAAAAACCCGGAAATATCCGGGTTTTCCATCACCAATTAATTATTTATCTACCTGTTCATACTGGCCAGGAATTCTTCATTGCTTTTGGTACCGCGCATACGTTTCAGCAATTCATTCATGGCTTCTTCCGTGTTCATATCGCCCAGGAAAACACGCAACAGGTTCATCCGCTGCAGCACATCCCTGTCAAGCAATAAATCATCCCGGCGGGTTGAAGATGCGGTGAGATCGATAGCTGGAAAAATACGCCTGTTGGCGAGACGACGATCCAACTGCAATTCCATATTGCCGGTTCCTTTAAATTCTTCAAAAATCACTTCCTCCATTTTAGAACCGGTGTCTATCAAAGCAGTTGCAAGAATGGTAAGCGAACCACCGTTCTCAATTTTACGGGCAGCTCCAAAAAACTGTTTGGGTTTCTGCAGCGCATTTGCTTCAACACCACCACTCAATACCTTACCGCTGGCAGGCGCCACTGTATTATGTGCACGTGCCAACCGGGTAATAGAATCAAGCAGTATCACTACATCATGACCGCATTCTACCAGGCGTTTTGCTTTTTGCAGGGCCATGGTAGAAACTTTTACATGTTTTTCGGCCGGCTCATCAAATGTAGACGCGATTACTTCCGCTTTTACACTGCGCTCCATATCTGTTACCTCTTCAGGTCTTTCATCTACCAGCACAATCATCAGGTAGCATTCAGGATGATTTTCGGCAATAGCATTGGCCACTGCTTTCAATAGCATTGTTTTACCTGTCTTTGGTTGCGATACAATTAAACCACGCTGACCCTTACCAATAGGCGTAAACAGGTCCATGATACGGGTGGAATAATCAGAAGGGCTGGTAAAAAGATTTAATTTTTCAAAAGGAAACAATGGAGTCAAATAATCAAACGGCACGCGGTCGCGCACTTCTTCCGGGCCTTTTCCATTGATCGTTTCTACTTTCAGCAGTGCAAAATACTTTTCCCCTTCTTTGGGTGGACGAACAGCTCCAAAAACCGTATCGCCGGTTTTTAAGCCGAATAGTTTTATCTGGGAAGGAGAAACATATACGTCATCAGGAGAACTGAGATAATTGTAATCACTGCTGCGCAAAAATCCATATCCATCGGGCATCATTTCAAGAACACCTTCGCCCTGTATGATACCATCGAATTCTATATTGAACACATCATTGCTCCTTCTCTGCTGCTGGTAATTATTCCGTTGTGGTTCTGATGTCTGTACAGATTGATTCGCATTTATCTGCGGAGCCTGTTCGGCAGGTGCCTGTGCCCTGTTGCCCGCTTCTATGTCGGAACGATCATTATCATTATTATCGTTATTTTCATCATCGCCGTCCTGGTTTTCAATAGCAGGTTCCTGCACTTCTTCGCCGGCTTTCTTCCGGCCCTTTTTAATAGTGGGCTTATCTTCTTTTTTCAATACCGGCTTCTTTGCTTCGTGTCGGACAGGCTTCTCATCACCGCTTTCCACGATCGCTTCTTCTGTTGAATTGGAAGTAGTTGTCTTTACAATTCGTTTTCTTTTTCCTTTCTCTTCGGTTCCGCCTTTGTGTGCGCTGGCAGCAACGGCTTGTTTATCGAGTATTTGGTATACAAGAGCCTGTTTATCAAGCTTTTTGGAATTGGGAATTTTAAGCTGCTCTGCAATATCGAGCAATTCAGGAACGAGCATATCGTTCAGTTGCAAAATGTCGTACATAATGGAGTATTAGTCATCAATCAAAAAAACCTGCGCTGAACAAGGTTGTTGAAAAAAATTTTGAAAATGAAAGGTGATTGTGAACGGAATGAAAAAACTGATGAGCTGTAGACTAAGGGAATGAACTAACCAGCCTGATTCCTCTGCAATGATAGTGCAAAAACGCAAAAAGTAAAAAATTATTTTGACTGGCATAGTGGCGCCCGGGCACAGTTTCAAGCCACCGGGCCGTTGAAAATGTGTGCCTTATACAAAAAATAACCCCGTGAAAAAGTCTCTCGGTTAAGTACTAAGTGTTTACCACGGGGCTAAGATGTATAATTAACACACTATTATCTTCACCCATAGTAATTTTTTGAACCGGCCAATCTCTTAGCAGAACCTGTTAACTGCTTTCCCGTATTTCATCACTGGCATTTACAATTACTTTGTCGCCCGCTTGCAGATCGCCATATACCTCAATTTTACCCATCGTCTCGTTGCCGGTACTAACATCCACTTTTTTAATTTTATTGTCCTTTGAAAGCAGAACATATTTTCGTTCGGTAGAAATAACCACCGCAGATTTGGGTACAAACAATGTGTTTATATTTGCTTTTGCATAAAGAATTACATCTGCATACATGCCGGAAGCCAGCAACCCATCTTTGTTTTGAACATCCATTTCCATTCTTTCCGAACGGTATTGGGCATTCATGTTCATCGATTGCCGGCTGATAAAACCTGTCAATTTTTTTCCACGCAGGGAACTTACATAAAATGACACAGTGTCTTTATCTTTTAAAGTGGAAGCAAAGGCTTCCGGAACGTCTACCTGTAAGCGCAGATGGTTAACCTGTTTTAATTCCAGCATGGGTTTATCTTTGGTAGTGGCGCTGACGAGCGCGCCGGGATGCACGTTACGTTCTGTTATTACCCCGTCAAAAGGCGCAAACACCTGCAAATAACCAAGCATAGTTTGTTGCATCTGCCAGTTGGCTTTCTCTGCATTGCTCAGGAGGCTATCGGCTTCCATTTTTGCACGGAGGGTCGACAAGTCCAGGGCCGAGACAGCACCTTCCGTAGCAGATGCTTCCAGGAATCGCTGGTAGTGTTCCTGGTCAATAGAAAAATCTGCCTTACTCCTTACATATCTTTCTTTGGCCTGCATCGCGGCCTGTTGCAATTCGGGCGCCTCCAGTACCATTAGCAATTTTCCTTTTGAAACTTTGGATCCGATATCAACCAGTACCGTTTTTACATACCCGTTTACCTTTGGAAAAATACTCACTTCCTGGTAGGCCGCTAATTGTGACGGTAATTTAATAGAAGCATTCACGCCTCCCTTTTGTATTGTTGCAAGTGTATACTGAACAGGAGCACTGCTTTCGGCTGGTTTACGTTCACTTGCTGTATGATTTGAACAAGAGAATATAAACAAAAGCGGGAAAATGAATATGATATAATATTTCATGTTGTATGTTTAATTGTTAACATCTTCAGGTAATAATGAAACTGATTTGAATGAAGTCTTCTGCTGAATCCATCCATATACAAGTGGCACAATAAATAAAGCAGCGAACGTAGATGCGGCAAGACCACCTATTACTGCGCGGCCCAATGGAGCCGACTGATCTCCTGCCTCTCCCATTCCACTAGCCATGGGTATCATGCCCGCAATCATAGCAAGGCTTGTCATAAGAATGGGTCGCAAACGAATACCTGCACTCATGATAGCCGCTTTGAACGGGTCTCTGTATTCAATCCGAAGCGCTTCCGCATTGGTCACAATCAATATGGCATTCGCTACAGAAACGCCCACTGCCATGATAATACCCATATACGACTGAAGGTTAAGTGTTGATCCTGTAGCTAACAATAGCAATAAAGCCCCCAGCAAAACAGCCGGAACAGTTGCCAGCACTGAAAGCGATAATCCGAAAGACTGGTAATTGGCCGCAAGCAATAACAGAATCACAACGATAGCTACCAATAAACCGGTTTGGAGTGAATTCAATGTTTCGGTTAATAAGGAGGAGGTTCCTTTTATTTCCGGCACAAGCCCTTTTGGCGGTTGGCCCATCTCATTGATGGTTTTCTGAACTGCAGCGGTTGCAGTACCCAAATCCTTTTTATAAATATTTGCGCTTACCGTTAAAAATCTTCTGGGGCCCGCGCGATCGTATTGTCCGGGAACAGTATCGAGACTAAGTTGGGCCACGTCTGATAAAACAGGCCTGTCTTTTCCTTTGATCAAAGAAACAGATTGCAATTGTTCAAAAGAATTCATCAGGTATTCAGGTACTTGTACCTGCACCTGATAAGTGTAGGCTACAGCCGGATCGAGCCACAAATTTTTCTCGGTGAAACGGCTGGACGAGGTTGCATCGGTAATACTTCTTGCAACATCCGTGACCGTCAAACCCATCTGGGCCAGTTTATAACGATCTAATTTAATGTTGATTTGAGGAAAGCTCAATGGCTGTGCAATCTGAACATCGCGCAGGTAGTCAATTTTTTTAAGTCTTTCTGTTAATTCCCCGGCCCAGCGCTTAATATCTGTAAAATTTTTGCCTGCCACCCTTACCTCGATGGGCGTTGCAGCTCCCTGTGCCATTATTTTTTCGGTCAATTCAATTGGCTCAAAAGAAATGCGAATGTTGGGATATTTTGCAAGAATGTTTTTTCTTAATGCGTCTTTCAGCTCATCCAGCTTGGCCTTATAATTTTCATCCAGGTTAATCTGCATAACGGCTTCCTGCGTACCGCTGTTAAAAATATACAGGTTGCTGGTGCCATAACTACTAGGTATGAGGCCAACATAAGAGGAGCTAACAGCAACATGTCCCTTAACCGTAGAATCAACCAACGATAATATATCTTTTACAGCACGCTCTGTTTTTTCAAGCCTTGTTCCATCCGGCTCCCTGATGCGTATTTGCAATTGACCATTGTTTGACTTGGGCAATAAATCTTTTCCAATGAAAAAGAAACACAGCCCTGCCGCTGCAAAAGAACATATAATATAAATCGTCACTATCCATTTTTTCCGGGGCATCCATCTCTGTAAGATATTTGACAGGCCCATCTTGGTGCGCGCAAAAAAACCATTTTCTGCACGATGGATTGTATCCTGTTCCGCATGTTTATCAATTTCATCTATTTCCATATCATTCAGGGCCAGGCCGGCATGAGCATGTGGTTTTTCATGATGATATTGAAACATATCTTCCTTCAACAGCCAGTTTGTTATTACCGGAACCAATGTTTGGGCAGCTATAAAAGAAATAATCATAGCGAAGCCTATAGACAAAGACAAGGGGAGAAACATGGCCCTGGGCACACCACTCATTACAAAAGAAGGCGCAAATACCGCCAGTATACAAAACAATATCAGTAATAATGGAAATGAAATTTCCTGGCATGCATCCAGTATGGCCAGTTTTTTTGTTTTCCCCATTTCCAGGTGCTGGTGAATATTTTCAATGGTTACCGTGGCCTGGTCTACCAGTACACCAATCGCCAGCGCCAGCCCGCTCAGGGTCATTATATTAATTGTTTGCCCCGCCAGGTTCAGCAGCAATACGCTGCTTAGAATTGCCACCGGAATCGTGATCACCACAACAAGACTGCTGCGCCAGTCGCGGAGAAAAAGCAATACCATTAACCCCGTAAGTATAGCGCCCAATATTCCTTCCGTCATCAGGCTTTTTACGGCGTTGATAACAAAAACAGACTGGTCAAACTCATAACTTACATTTACATCATCGGGCAGTAAGCTTTTCATTTCGGGTATCCTGGCTTTCAGGCTTTGCACAACATCCCAGGTGGATGCATCGGCCGTCTTTACCACCGGGATATAAATGGAACGTTTCCCGTTTATCAAGGCATAATCTACCGTTACATCGGTTGCATCTGAGACAGTGCCTAAATCGCGTACAAAGATGGCACTGTTACCATTAACGGCTACAGGAACATCTTCAAATTTCTTAACCGTTTCTTCCAGGGAATTTAAAGTTGTAACGTACATGAGGCTATCTACACGGAGATTGCCGGAGGGTGTAATCGCATTATTTTTAGCCAGTGCTTCTACTACCTGGTCGGGGGAAACATTAAACCTCCGTAAATTTTCAGGATCTACGTTTACCACAACAGATCTTGAGTTGGCGCCAAAAGGAGGTGGTGCAGAAAGGCCAGCAACCGTTGCAAACATGGGCCGTATACGCGTGGCGGCCAGTTCATAAATTTCCTTCAGGGTTTTTGTTTTGCTGCTAAAAACCAGTTGGCCCACCGGCAGTGAAGATGCGTCAAATCGTATCACCTGCGGAGGCAATGCACCCGGTGGAAAAAATTTTGAGGCCCTGTTTACCTGTATAGCAACCTGTGCAGAGGCTTCGGCCATATCTGTTTTTTCATAAAAAGACAGTTTGATAAGTGTAAGACCCTGTATATTTTTACTCTCAATATTTTTGATCCCGTTTACATACAGGAACTGGTCCTGCATTCTCGTTGCAAAAAAACCTTCCATCTGCTGTGGTGACATGCCGCCATAAGACTCAATAACGTAAATGACCGGCAGGTTAAGCTTGGGGAAAATATCGATGGGAATGGTGCGCACAGCCATTACAGAAAACAGCAGGAGGCCTATGAATAGCACCAGCACCGTTATGGGTCTTTTTAAAGCGGCTCGTACCATATAATTATTTTATTGTTTGAATAAATTGTAAAAGGTTGCCGGTGGCCTGTGCCTTTTCAAGCTGGGCCAGGTACCAGTCGCCAATAGACTCTATGTAATCCGTCTGTGATCGGTATAATACAAAAGACGCATTGGTAAGATCAATCAGTGATATGATCCCGGCTTTGTATTGGGCCAGCTTTTGACGGTAGGTATCGCTTGCAGATTTCAATTGGATGGGTAGTTCCTGCAAATTATTTTCGCTGCTCTGCAGCGCATCCTCGGCCTGCTTGCCAGCAAGCTCCAAGACCTTTTTTTGCTGTTCCAGTTCAAATTCACTGGCCTTTAGCTGGTACCGGTTTACCGCAAGCCGGTCTTTTTTATACAAGCCGTTAAAAAGATTGTACGTTACGGCTATGCCAGCCATGTAATTGAACCTTTGATATCCAAGCCCTGTTGCCAATGACTTATAATTGTCATTATACTGAATGCCCGAGCCGCGCACCCATGTTGATGCCGCCAGGATTATTTTTGGTAAATAACTTTTGCGGATAACGGCATCGTTGCTGATGAAAATGCTGGTCTTTTTTGCATAGTAAGCAAGTAGCGGGTTGAACAGGCTGTCTACCGAAAAATGGATATTCGGAAGACTGTCTTTTGTTTTGGCCGGGCTAATAATCCGCAGTGTTGCCGCTGGCAATCCCGTAAAATACGAGAGCTGATCTTTCAACTGGTTCAGGTATCCCAGTGTCTGGTTATAGGTTATCCGGGCTTTGGATAGTTCTGCCTTAGCCAAAGATGAGTCTGAGCCCGGCTTGATGCCACTGGCTGACAACGCGCGGATTACTTTGAAAATGCTATCATAGCGGTTGCTGTTCTGCAGGTCTGCATCGAGGCGGTACTGCGCCTTTAGCAGGTTGAAATAAGTTCTCGCTACTGCGGTTTGTATGTTGTATAGTTCACGGTCAAAATCTGATTGCTGCAAATCTGTGTATGCCTGGTAGTTTTTTACCAGCGCCTTGTTTAATCCAAAAT
>Ga0068860_100001672_pt1 | contig 23694 bp, 18 predicted proteins | sample KBSSwiS32_FD_66597 | JGI IMG/M metagenome (GOLD analysis project Ga0068860, IMG submission 66597) | Switchgrass rhizosphere microbial communities from Kellogg Biological Station, Michigan, USA - KBS Switchgrass S3-2 | ecosystem: Host-associated > Plants > Roots > Rhizosphere > Soil ...
GGAGGAGATCGCCGCCCGCACTGAAGCATTGGCCGATATGTTGTGCGCCTATCTGGCCACGCTGGAGCCTTGGGACAGCTGGCGTGAAATCGGCGCGCCAGCCAAACAAACCAACGACCGATTCCAACGCTTTGGCCCAGAGCCTTGAACGTCCAACTCGTCGGCGGGTGTAGCTCCGATCCGACGTCCAACCCAAGGCAGCGGCTGTCGACCAATCAAAGTCGTCCGTCGATCGGGGCACGAACGGCCGTTTCGCCGAGAACCGGTCGTTCGCTTGAGGGGCGTTGGCCTGGTCTGCGGGGTCGTTCGGTAGCAACCCGGCGCGACGACCGAATGGCTGACCCAATCACGTTTACTGCACATTGTTTGAGGTTCTTGAACATTCTCCGGTTAAAATAAAGCTCTTCCGAGAGCCGGCGGTCCGCCGATGTGCGACAGTGCCGTTCATTGCCTCAGCGCCCGTTTGGGATATGGGGTATCCTTACCGTGGCTTAGATGCAGGTCGATCGAGTATCATCCGCCGTTTGCGCGAGCTACCGCAGCGACCGTGCGATTTACCTTAGTTATCTCATTCTTGCTCGCTCGATCCAGCGGGTCGCGTCCTCCGCCACCGAGAGACAGCGTCGCCGCGTTCGATGTCGACGTAATGGACGCTACTATCTACCTTGCAAAGATGGTCGCGGCGAAGACGCAAATGCGTTCCTTTGGGGCGCGCCGGCTGGCGGTGCCGCGCCTTGTAATCGTCGAAAGATGGACATCAAATTCAATCATATATTAGACTGCCTAGTAGGTTAGAGCCCCAACCGAGTGGTAGGTGTTAATAAGCCTAGATTATGATGGCTCATGACCTTTGACGTTGGATCGCCCTGCTTTGCCGCCGGCGCAAAGGGCTGCGGCGTGACCTTTGTGCCGTTATCATCCGTCCCTACATACGACACTACGAACGAAGCATCGATCTCCAGGGTTTGCCAATGCCACCTGTAACTCCTCGCCTCGGGAGCCCGTTAGGCAGCTCCCGCAAGCCCCTTGAGGTTCTCGTGGCGGACGATGATGTCCTACTGCGCGAGTTCATCAGTCTACAGGTCGAAGAACTGGGTTGCCGGGTCAGCACTGCGGAGGATGGTCAGCAAGCCTGCGATGCACTCGACGCTGGCGCGTTCGATGTCCTGATCACTGATTGGCAAATGCCGGGGATGGACGGGACCCAGCTGATAGAGCGGCTGCGTGCAAGACCGCCTTCGGATAGTTACCTCTACATCATCCTGGTCACGAGCCGCGCGGCGGAGCGCACGATCCGTGAAGGGCTCCAAGCTGGGGCCGACGACTTCATGTACAAGCCGCTAGACCAGTTGCAGCTGGAACTTGCGCTCGCATCGGCGCGGCGGATCGTCGATTTGCAGCAACGGCTTTCGCGTCGCAATATGCACCTTTCGCGTGCGCACTCGCGCGTCCGCGATGCCTATCGGCGCATCAGGAGCGATCTGCAGGCGGCGGCGGTGACCCAGCGCGAGCTGCTGCCGCACCCCAGCCTGACCGGTGCGCCGTTGCGCCATACCTCGATCTTCATTCCTTCGATGGAGATTAGCGGTGACACGCTGGGCGTCGACCAGCTGGATGAAGGCCGGTGGATGTTCTTCCATGTCGACGTATCGGGCCACGGGGTGCCGGCCGCCCTGAGCTCGGTATCGGCACATCACCAGCTCTCAATGCTTCGTCCGATGCAGAATATTGACCTGCCGCGCGGCATCGCGAGCCTCAACGATCAGCTCTACCGCCGCCCGGGTGACGTCTACGCCACGATGATCTGCGGCGTAGCGGATATGCGCAGCGGGCGTATCGAGTTCGTGCGCGCCGGGCATCCCCTGCCGCTCGTCGTGCCCGCGCGAGGTGAACCGCACTTTCTGGAAGCTGGAGGTCCGCCGGTGGGCCTGCTCCCGCAAGCAAATTTTCCCGTGACCGAAGTCAGCTTGGCACCGGGCGACCGTTTGCTGCTTTACTCTGACGGCGTGACTGAGTGCACGAGCCCGGAAGGGGAGGAGTTCGGAGAGGATCGGCTGGCGCTCGCCGCTGGTGACTTGCGCGCAGAAGCGCTCGAAGCGTTTGTAAACGGGCTGCGCGCTAGGCTGCTCGCGCATCGCGGCTCGACCACGTTCGAGGACGATGTCTCGGTGCTCGTCATCGAGCGCGCTTAAGGGAGAGGTGACTTTGGCAGAATTCAGCAAGAGTGGCGACGTGCTGGTGGTGCAACTGACCGAGCCGCGCCTCGACGCTGCGCGCGCGCCCGCACTCAAGGCTGCGCTGACGCAGAACGTGCAGGACAAGCCCGACCGCATCGTCGTCGATGCGCAAGGCCTTGATTTCATGGATAGCACGGGTCTTGGCGTCATCGTTTCGCTGCTCAAGATGATGGGCGCCAATGGCAAGCTGGGGATCGTCTGCGGGGAAGGCAGCGTGCGCAAGCTGTTGAAGATTACCAAGCTGGATCAGATCGTGCGGCCTTTCGGGACCCTCGACGACGCAGTTTCGGCGCTTGGGCGCTGAGCGGGTCAGGACGCTCACTTTGGCCAGTCGTCTCGATGAGACAGACCGGGTTGCGGCCGCCGTGCGCGATGCTTGCGGCGAGGCTGGGCTTGACGGTGAGGCTCGTGCGGATCTGGAGCTGGCGGCGGTCGAAGCGGCGAACAACATCGTCGTCCATGGCTACTCCGGCAGCGATGAGCAGAGCTACACCGCGCGCATCGCGTCAGGGCCGGACGGGGTGTGCATTCTGTTCACGGACACTGGAACGCCCATCCCGCCAGAGGCTCTCGCGCAAACGAAGATGCCCGACTGGGACAGCGAGGCAGGGCGCGGCATGGCGATCATCCGCGCTTGCGTCGACGAAACCGATTATCGGTCCACAAATGGCGCAAACACGCTGCTGCTGGTGAAGCGGCGCTCACTCTGACGCCAGGCGGATCAGCGGACCTTTGAGCTTGTACAGCAGGGTTTCCAGAATGATCCCGTTGTTGTTGGCGGTGAACGCGGCGATCCTGCCACCCGCTTCCAGCGTGCCTTCGTAAAAGCCGCGATCGGCGTCGAAGGCGCTCGCTACCGCATCGAACAAGCGATTGGTATAAGTGCTCGGCCAGAGCGCCCATAGACCTAGGGCCGCCTTGGCCGAGACGGCGGCACCGGTCGGCACGGCACGACCGCGTGCATCGACGGTCGCCCAGGCCACCCCATCGGAGAAGACTGTGTCATAGACGAAGTTCGGAGCCGCGGCGAGTTGATGCTCGCTGCGGGCCGTCAGGATGCCGGTGCGAGCAGAGCGGCGTTCCTGCGCCAGGTAGACGTGCCAGGCGTTGGCGGCGATCCAGCCATCGGTGAAGGTGAAAGGGCCGCTCTGCCTGTCGTCCGCTCGGTCCCATCCCAGCTCGATGCCGTCCAGCGCGTAGCTTTCGGTGACGACGTGGTTGCTTCCGCCTCGGTTGTGCGCGTCGCGCGTGTCATGGGCCACGACGACGCCCTCGATCTCGGCCGTGGCGTAGGGTTCGGGCGCTGCGGCGACATCGGCCTGCAGGCCCCACAGCGCAAAGCCCTTGGCGGCATATTCCTCATAGCCGAGGCGCCCCTCCTGCTGCGCGATCACGTCACCGTGCTGCAGGGTCGAGCCGACGAGCGTGCCGTCGCGCACGAGCATGCCGATGTTCCAGTAGTCGACCAGCGCCTCTGTCGCCGGTCGCAGCGCGGGGTAGAGGTTGTGGACGATGCGCAGCCAGATCAGCGCGCGGCCCAGGTCCAGTGCCGAGCAGCCGATCTCCTTGGGCTGGTTGGAGTAATTCGTCGGAACGAGCGTCGCGGTGTTGAACGCCTTGTTTGGACACTGGTCGCGGAAGCGGCGGATCTTGGCCAGCGACGTCAGCATGGCCGAGAGGCGGGTCTCCGCCTCGGGGTGGTCAATCAGCCCGATTTGCTGGGCCGACACAACTGCTGCGAAGCCGGCGGCGGTGTCCCACAGGGTGGACGAGGGGTAGTTTTCTCCGGCATCCACCAGGCCGGTGCGGTTCTGCGTGTTGCGGGCGAAGTAGCGCCATGCGGCAGCGGCCATCGCGCGTTCGGTTGCGGTGAGCGGGCCTGCGCGACCCAGGTGTGAAGCATCGGCGCTCGTTGGCGGGACAGTCAGTGCGCCGGAAATGATGGGGTCGGCTGCAGCTGGCGGCCAGTTATCGTCGAGCGCCGCGGCGGATTGCGTTGGCCTCTGCTCTGCCACGGGCGAGATGTCTTGCACGGGAGCGGCCGCCGGTGGGCTCCTGTTGCGCCTGCCCGACACAGCCGGCGTCGGCACGGGCGAGGGCAGCGCTTCCGAGCGGTAGAGCTTGCCCTCCACCTTGTAGAGCAGTGTCTCCAGGATGATGCCGTTGTTGTTCGCGGTGAAGGCCTCGATCCGCGAGCCGTCCTTCTCCAGTAGGCCCTCGAAGAACCCGCGCTGCGGATCGTTGGCGCCACGCACGTAGGCGAACAGCTTGTCCGTGTAAGGCGTCTGCCAAAGCGCCCAGAGGCCGAACGCGCCCTTGACCGCGACCGAGGCGAACTCCGGGTGGGCCGCGCCGGTATCGGTGATCGTCGTCCAGGGCACGCCGTCGCTGAAGACCGTGTCGTAGACGAAATAGGGCGCGCCGGCGAGCTGGTGCTCGGTCCGGGCGGTGAGGATGCCGGCGCGTTCGAAACGCCGCTGCTGCGCGAGGTAGACCCGCTCGGCGGCGCGGGCGATCCAGCCGCTCGTGTGCTCGAAGGGTCCTGAGCGCGTGTCGCCGGGCTCGTCCCATCCGAACTCGATTCCGTCGAGCGCATAGCTTTCGGTCACGACGTAGTTGTGCGCGCCCAGCACTTTTGGGTCGCGCGCATCGTAGGGAATGCGCACGCCATAGATCGACACCAGGCCAAAGGGCTCGGCCGCTGCAGCCTTGCGGGTGTCATAACCCCACAGGCGGAAGGCCTTGGCGCCGTATTCCTCGTAGCCGAGCCGACCTTCCTGAAGGTAGGCGACTTGCCCGTCCGCGCCCACCTGCGTGCCGTAGAGCTCGCCGCCGCGAACCATAGTGGCCACGTTCCAGTGGTTTACCGCCTTGCGAACTGCCGGCTGCAGGGCCGGATAGCGCTGCTCCAGGATACGCATCCACACCAGGAGCCGGCCGACATCCAGCGCGGAGCAGCCGATCTCTCCCGGCTCGCCGTTGTAGGTCACGCGCTGGGCCGTCGCGCTGTTGTAGGCCTTGTTGGGGCAGAGCCCGCGAAACAGCTCGATGCGCGCGAGGGTCTCCAGCATCCTGGCCAGCCGTCCCGATGCTTCGTCGGAGCCGATGAAGCCCAGCTGATGGGCAGAGACGATTGCGGCGATCGACGAGCCGATGTCCCACAAGGTCGTCGATGGGAACTTGTCGACCGAGTTGACGAGCCCGGTGCTGCTTTGCGTGTTGTTCTCGAAATAGCGCCAGGCGACGCGGGCGATCTCGCGCTCTTCCGGCGTGAGCGGACCGGATCGGCCGGGGTGCGGTGCACCGGCCGTCGCGGGGCGCGTCGTGTAAGAGCCGCCGGGCACCGGGTCGCTGTCCACTCGGGCGCGCGTTGGTGCGGCTTGCACTGCCGGGGCGAACGCGAGCGAGACGATTAGAAGCACGCGGAGCAGAAGCGACATGGCAGGCATTCCTCAGGTCTTATCGTTTTTGGCTGTTCGCGTCGTGGATCGCGAGCAGCGTCGCCGTGGCAGTCGCTGCGCTCGGCTTGGCTCCGCGCGTGTTGCCGATGCCCAGCTCGCGTGCGATGCGGCGCAAGTGCGGCGTACGTGCATCTGGCGGCAGTTGTGCCCAGGCGAGGGCCGCGGCCTCGCGCTCGGCCGGGCTGATGCGTTCGGCCGCCTTGCGCCCAATGCGACCCGGATCGCGCTCCTCAACGGTGACGATCAGGGCTGCGGCGGTGAGCAGGCCGAGCACGAACACGATGTGGCTGCGCGCACGCACGAGATTGGCGGCAAAGGACATCATTGGCTCTCCCAGTCGGGTTTCCAGAACGCGGCGCGGATCATGATCGACATGGCGAGGATGTTGTTGGCGCCCCAGAACCCGTTGGCGATCAGGCCGCCCAGACTGTAGACCGGATCGCCTGCCGCATAGCGCACGCCAGCATAGGCGAGGCCAAGAGCGGTGAGCACGCAAATGGCGATCTGCGGCCAGACCAGTCGGACAAAGTTGCCGGACTGGCGCTCCTTGGGCGTCACCGGAAACTTGATCTGCCGCCCGCGCAAGACGGCCCAGATCGCCTGCAGCGAAAGCGGGAAAGAGGCGAGGTAGGTGACCTTGCCCTTGTACCCCGACACGCCCCACGTCCCCACCATGAACGCCAGTTCGTTCGCGACCAGGAACGGCAGCGCATGCGCGAAGAAGTCGCTGGTATAGGCGGCGACTGGCGAGATGCCGGTGAACATGAAGATGATCGGCGCGACCAGGAACACGACGTTCCACAAGGCTCCGAGATAGGACCAGAAGGTGGTGGCGTACATCACCCGCTGCGCCAGCGAGAGCCCGGGCTTGATTACCGGATTGTCGTTGAACACGATATCGAGGCTGCCGCCCGCGTACTTGAAGCGCTGGATCGTCCAGGTGAGCAGGTCCTGGGGCGAAAGCATCTTCGATTCCACCTCCGGATGGAGCACGGACTTCCAGCGCCGCTCGCGATCGCGATGCAGCACGATCGAGGTGTAGATGTCTTCCGAGACGTGAAACTTGTAAGGCGTCAGCTCCTCCGCCTGCGCCGCCTGCCACAAGGCGAGTGCCTGGCTTTCAGGATCGCCCTTGCGTCCGCGCAGGCGCGCCATCAGCGAGGGCTTTCCCGTGGCGGCGCGGCCGATCACGTCGGCATAGGCGCGCAGCGCGACGAACATCACCGCCTCGCGCCGGTGGATCGAACCGGCACCGCAACAGAACGCCGCATTAGCCGGGTTCCGCCGGCGCAGCGTGACGTCGTAGAAGATCTTGGGATCGTTGACGAAGGGATCTTCACCCAGCCGGATCTCGCCGAACACCCGCTCGATCGCGCCGGCTACCAGCCGGCCGGCTGTCCCCGCCTTCTCCCCCCAGGCTCGCCTCAAGGTGCGGCCTTCCGGCAGGTCGTAGAACCACTGAGGAGTCTGCACGAAGGCGACGTCCGGATCGCGGAAATAGCCCAACGTGCGCTCAAGCATAGTGGGGAAGGGGCGGGTGTCGGCGTCGCAGATGACGATGAAGTCGCCAGACGTCTGCTCCATCGCGTTGCGCAGGTTGCCCGCCTTGAAGCCGATGTTGTTGTCGCGCGCGATGTAGTTGACGCCTTCCTCCTCGCACACCGTGCGCATCGTTGCGCGGCGCCCGTCGTCGAGGACGTGGACGGCAATTTCGATGGGGTGCGGGTAGCGCAGGCGCTTGGCATCGCGAATGCTCAGACGGACGAGTTCCTCGTCCTCGTTGTAGGTGGCGATGAACACGTCGACCGAGAGGGTCTGGCGGTCGCTCCCGTCCCCTATGCATTCGCCGATCGTTGCGGGAGCAGGACGCTTTGGATAGTCCGCCGTCTTCCAGAGGTTGGCGGTGAACAGGACCAGCCCGACATAAGCCAGCGTTTCGGCCACAGCGAGCGGAACGGCGAACCACAAAGCGTGCGGATTAAGTGAATGCGACCAGCGCCACCAGATATACCATGAACCCAGGGTAAGGTTAACAATTCCTAAATACTGCCAGATGAGTTCCCGCGACATCGAGTAAGGTAGAGGATCGGGCGGTTTTCGATCTTCGAAGCGGTCGAAATAGAAGGCCATGGATTTATCTTGGCAACCCTTCCCGTTTTACGCCATTGAATACGTGGATTTCCTAGCGCTTCAAGGCGAAGATGAAAACGGTCGGGAGTTGCTTTGTTCCAGAATCAAGAGGGGCCATCGCGGCTCTTGTCGTGCTCGCGGGAATCGGTCAGCAGGCGGCACGCGCTCAGGATGCAGGTGCGCCCGCAGCCGTCGATGACAGCACGGGGGCGCAGATCGTCGACGGGGTCGCAAGCTCGTTCGCGCTGCCGCTCGATGACCTCACCGTGCGCCGCCACGATAGCGAAGCGCGCGAACTGCTCTCCGGACTGACCGTGACGCCGGGGCTCTACATGCCTCTCAGCCGTGCTGGCGTAGGCGGGCGCACTATCGGAGAGCAGTCCTCAGGCAGCCCCGCATTGCGACTGAACCTGACCTATCAGCCCGTGGGGTACTGGTTCGCGCGGGTGACCTTGCACGGCTCTCTCGACAAGAGCCGACGCGCGCCCTGGGACCCGGATTTCACTTATAGCTTCGGCTATGACGACTGGCATCCCTACACCTTCAGCCTGGTGTATTCGAATTACAGCAACAACCGCTTCAGTCCGAAGTCCGGCGCGCCGGTCAGCCGTTTGAGCGAGGGTACGGTGTCGCTGGGATGGAAGGCGCCGATGCCCCGGGCCCTGGCCAGGCCACTGCTGATCGACCAGTCGCTGCAGATCGACTGTCGGGCAGGGCTCAACGCCTCGCCTCGCTTCGAGCGTGACGATGGGACAATGGGCCGCTGGAAGCGCTCGGCGCAACTGGGGTGCCGCTATCCCTTCACCCGCCGTCTGTACCTGGACTTCACCGCCTTTGCCTACGATCATGGCCAGCAGCCGTGGGATCCCGATTTCACGTATGGCTTCGGGCTGTTCGACTATCGCTCGAACAGGGTCTCCATCCAGTACAGCAACTACTCGGGCAATCGCTTCCCGTGGCGCAAGAGCAAGGCGGGCACTGGGCGGTTCAAGGACGGTGGCCTGCTGGTAAGCTGGAGCAAGGGGTTTTGACCTGCGGTATGCTGCCTCGCCGTACGCTGCTGCGATCCGGCTTGGCGCTCGGCGCTTTGAGCGGATTGGCCGGGTGCGGCGTGGCCGCGCGGGCGATCCGCGAGGGCCTGACCGGCATGGCTTCACCTGGCCCACGCGACCTCGACTGGGCGAAGACCGCGTGGCAATACTTCCGGACCGCGCGCAACAGCGCGACCGGCCTCGTCGAAGCGATCGCCGGAGCCGGCTTTGCGATGACCAGCACCGTCGGCGATCAGATCGCCGCCGCCGTATGCGCTTATCGGCTCGGAGCCATCGACCAGCGCGAGTTCGACGTGACGGTCAGCCAGCTCCTGCAGTTCCTGGCGGGTATGGCGCTTTCGGGCGGAGAACTGCCCGCTCGCTTCTACGATACCTCGTCGGGGCAAGTGATCGATCCGCCCGAAGAGGGGCGCGATCCCGGCTGGTCGGCGGTCGACCTTGGTCGCCTGCTCGTCTGGCTGCGCATATTGGGATCCGAATTCCGCCAGTATTCGCCCTTTGTTGCCAAGATCGTTGAGCGATGGGACTTGTGCATCGCGCTCGACCCTAACGGCCGCATGCTGCGCAAGCTGCCCGGTGAAGGCGGCATGGTGACGGGCATCGACCTGGGCTCGGGATCTGAGGTCTATGGCGCGCAGGGGCTGCGTGCCTGGGGCCTGGACGTTACGCCACTGCCACTATCGACCGGCGAATTCAGCCTGACGGTGGAAGGGATGGAGTTCGCGATCGGGACCGACGCCGACCCGCTGCCTCCACTCCTCACCGCCCCTTATGCGCTGCTCGGCATCGAATTCGGGTGGAGCAAGCCCGCAGGTGGCGCGCTGGCACAAGAACGCGGCCAGGCCGAACGCTTGTTCACCGTGCAGCAGCGCCGATCCGTTCGCACCGGCATTGCCACCGCACGCAGCGATTTCCGCCGGACCAGCGAGCCTTATGCCGTCGTCGACACCGTGCTTGCCGGGGGAACGCCCTGGAACACGCTTGCTCCGGGCGGGGGCTCACGGCCCGACCTGGCGCTGATCTCAACCAAGGCGGCATTCGCAATCTGGGCGCTGGGATCGCCGGGGGCGGGCGGGGCGATGGAAAGCGTCAGGACGCTGCGCGATGCCGGCACCGGATGGTTCGAAGGCCGGTATGAGGCGAGCGGCGGCTACGAATGGACCCGCACGGCTTCGACCAACGCGATGGTACTGGAAGCCTTGCTCTATCGTGAGGTTGGAACCCTGTTCCCGTCCGGCGGGGAGCAGCCGCTTGTGCCCGGCGGCAGCGCTGGGGTCGCGTGCCATGGCGAGGACATAATCTGATGAGCCTAAGCCACTTCAGCGTGCCCGGCCGCCATCTCGACGAAGCACGGCGGCTGCAGGTCGTCGCCGCGTATCGCATCGACCGCGACGTGCCCGATGCCCATCTCGACGCTCTGGTAAGCGAGACAGCGGCCTTGTTCGGTGTGCAGATCGCGGTGATCTCGATTGTGACCGAGGATCAGCAGTGCTTCCCGGCCTGCGTCGGCCTGGATGTGACTTCCACGCCGCGCAGCATCTCGTTCTGCGGCCATGCGATCCTAGCGGCCCACACGATGGTGGTGCCCAATGCCCTCGACGATCCGCGCTTCGCCGGCAATCCGCTGGTCGTCAGCGGTCCGCAGATCCGCTTCTATGCGGGTACACCGCTGATCTCTCCCGAGGGGCTGCCCATTGGCACATTGTGCATCATCGACCCGCGCGAGCGGGAGTTTGGGCCTCCTGACATTGCTCTTCTGGAAGGCCAGGCCGCCAAGGTGATGGTCCGGCTGAATGAACGCCGCGGAGTATCCTCGTGAGCGCCCCGCCCCTGCAACGTATCCTCTACGTCGAGGATGATCCGGACATCCGCATGGTGACGCAGATCTCGCTCGAGCTCGTTGGCGGCTTTGAGGTCCTGGCCTGCAGCGACGGCGCAAGTGCGATCGCGCAAGGCCCGGCATTTGCGCCGCAACTGATCCTGTCCGACGTGATGATGCCGGACATGGATGGTCCGGAGACAGTGCGCCGGCTGCGCGAACTCCCGGCGCTCGCGCAATGCCCTTTCCTGTTCTTCACCGCCAAGATGCAGGAGGGAGAGGTCGCCGCGCTCAAGGCGCAAGGCGCCGCTGCGGTGCTGGCCAAGCCGTTCGACGCCGAGCGCCTGCCCGACCAGATCCGCGCGATCTGGGGGGCGTGTCATGTCTAGCTCGTTCCAAGAGCGCATGAAGGCGCTGCGCCAAGCCTTCGCCGCCTCACTTGAACCCGATGTGGAAGAGGCCTTGCGCCTGCTGCGCGCCGACGACCGGCAAGCAGCGGCCGCCCTGATCCACCAGATCGCCGGCCGCGCCGGGACTTTCGGCGCGCCTCTGGTGAGCGAGACGGCGAGCCGTATCGAGCACGTCATTGCGCACGCAAGTCTGGTTGAGCTGGAAACGGCGTTCGCCGATCTCCTCGAAGCCAGCGGCGCGGCCGTGGAGAGACAGCCGTGACCTCGCGAAACCGCCACATCCCATCGGTGTTCGGGCTTGCCGTCGGCGGCCTGCTGGTGCTGCTGGCCATGGCTTACATCGCTGCCTCGGCGCTCACCAACGCTTGGCTGGGGGAAGCGGCATCGCGTGCCCAGGTCACTTCAAGCTACGAGCGCATCGTGCGCCTGCAACAGCTGCTGTCGCTGCTGCAGGATGCGGAGATCGGCCAGCGCGGCTACATCATCACCGGGGACGCAGCCTTCCTGGAACCGTACGAACGGTGCCGCGACGCGATCGACGCCGCGAAGGCGGAGCTGCGCAAACCCGAGTGGCGCGCTCGCAATGATCGGATCGTCCCCTTGCTGGGCCTGATCGATCGCAAGCTCGCCTTCACGGCTCAGTCGATCGAAGCGCGGCGCCATGGCACCGAGCCTGCCGAGGCGCTGGTCAAATCCGCGTTGGGCAAACGCCTGATGGACGCGATCCGGGGCGAGCTGCGATCCATCGAGGACGCGGAGCGGCGCGACTTGGCAGCCCACTTCGCGGCCGAGCAGGAGCGCACCTGGCAGAGCCGCGTAACCGCGTTCGCGGCCTTGACTGTCGGGTTCCTGATCGTGCTGGCGGTCGGCTCCGCGCTGGTCTGGCACATTCAGGCGCGTAAGCGTGCCGCTGCCGTGGCGCGGGAGAGCACCGTCCTCCTGCGCGCGACGCTGGAAAATGTCGACCACGGCATCGCACTGCTTGACGAAAAGGGGCGCCTGCTCGCCTGGAACGAGCAGATGAGCACCTTGCTCGGCCGCGAACTGGCGGAGGGTCTGCCGATCCGGGACGCCATTGCGGATACGCCGGGGTGGTCGGACGACCCCGAGGAGGCGATCGCCTCGCGCAATGCCGCTGCGCTGCGCCTGGAACGGGAGCTGAGCCTCAGCAACCGCTGCGTGGAAGTGCGCGGCCAGCCCGCTCCCGAAGGCAAGTACGCACTGACATACACCGACATCTCGGAACGCCGCCGGGCCGAGCGGTTGAAGAACGACTTCATCTCCAACGTCAGCCACGAGTTGCGCACGCCGCTGACCTCGATCAAGGGAGTGACCGGCCTGCTGCTCGGCACCTTGCGCACTGGTTTGCCAGAACGGGCCGTGTCTCTGGTCGAAGTGGCGGACCGCAACGCCGGGCGGTTGCTCGCACTGGTCAACGATCTGCTCGACATCGACAAGATCGAGGCGGGCAAGCTGGAGTTCGATTTCGCGCCCACGGACCTCAATCTGGTCGCCTTGGAGGCCGCGGAAATGAACCGCGCCTATGCCGAACAGCGCCGGGTCATGCTGACGCTTGGCCGGCAGGCCTACCCGGTGATCGTCAACGCCGATGCGGCGCGGCTGCAGCAGGTCATGGCCAACCTCATTTCGAACGCCGCCAAGTTCGCTCCACCCGAGAGCATCGTGACCATCACCGTGGAGAGCAGGCTCCATGATGCCATGGTCATCGTGCAGGATCAGGGCGCCGGGGTGCCCGAGGAGTTCCGTTCGCGCATATTCGGCAAGTTCGCGCAAGCGGCCAGCGGAGATCAGCGCCAGACCGGCGGAAGCGGCCTGGGGCTCAGCATCTCGCGCGCGATCGTCGAGCGGCACGGAGGCGAGATCGGGTTCGCCAGCACGCCCGGCGACACCCGCTTCTACTTCTCGCTCCCGCTGCTGCATGCACCTCACGACGACCCTGCTGCGGACCGTGGGCCCACGACCTCGAACCCGGACCGAATCTCGGCATGACGATACTCACCGTGCTTCGCGACACCATCCGCAAGCTGCGCCGCAGCGAGCGGACGTTGGTCCTGATCAAGGCGAGGGTCCGGTCGAGCGACATGGATCTGCCGGTGGACATTGTCGACGTGTCCGAAAGCGGCGCCCGGCTCTATGCTTCCACCAGCTTGGCGGCCGATAGCCATGCGCTGAGCGTGCTATGGGGCAATCGCGAGCAGCGCGCGCGCATCGTCTGGCGCGAGGGCAACCACTATGGGATCAAGTTCGACGAACCCCTACCGCGCGTCGTGATCCTCGATATGTTGACCGCCGCACAAAAGCTGGCCGGCTAGATACCTTTCGTATTATCGCAGTTCGAACGCTACCACGTCCTATACAAGGGATGCGTAGTCTTCCGCGAATACAGGAGGAACCTGCGCGGCCGGTACTGCACGGCTGAACAGATATCCCTGGCCAAAGCGACATCCCGCGTGTTTCAGCAGAGTGGCATGGGCCTGGGTCTCGATCCCTTCGGCGACAATGTCCATGCCAAGGCTTGCGGTCAGGTCGATGATGGCAGAGACGATGGCCGCGACCTCCAGCTCGTCCGTCGCTTTGTTCGTGAACGACCGATCGATCTTGACCGTGTCCACTGGGAAGTCACGCAAGTGCGAAAGCGAGGAATACCCCGTGCCGAAGTCGTCGAGTGCGATCCTGATCCCTGCTTCGTGCAAGACCCGCAGGGCCCGACTGACGAAATCCATGCCCCGGGCCGCAAAGACGTGCTCCGTGATTTCCACTTCGACTGACTGCGGCTGGAGTCCGTATCTGTGCACCCGGCTTAAGAGCCGTTCTGCATAGTCATCGCGAAGGAACTCGGATGGAGAAGCGTTGAGCGATATGATGCCGAAAGCGGAGCCTTGTGCTTGCCATTGTGCCATGTCGCTGAAGATCGCCTCCTGCATGAGCTCACCGATCTTCGAGACGAGCTCGTACTCCTGAAAGGCTTCGGCGATCGAGTCCGGTGTCTGGATGCCGCGGATCGGATGCTTCCAACGAAGCAGTGCCTCGAATCCCATGGCGCGACCCGTCACCAAGTCGATCTTCGGCTGATAGAAGGGAAGCATCGCCTTATGGGCGATGGCGGTTTTGGCCATGCTGATCTGCGATGCGGACTTCTGCATCTCTTCCCGCATGGAGCTGTGGAAGAGTTTGGTTCCGCCCCGGCCCGACGTTTTGAGATAATACAGCGCCATATCGGCATACTTCAACAAGCTGTCGGCGTCATCTGCATCGCGTGGGAAGAGCGCGCCTCCGATGCTGGCGCTTGCTCCCAAAGGCCGACCTTCGATCATGACCGGGCCATCCAGCCGCTTCAAGATCGACTCGCCCGCTGCAAGAAGATCCTCTTCTCCGACGATCTCGGTTAGAATCACTGCAAACTCGTCCCCGCCTAACCGTGAGATAAAGTCGTTGGAACGCAGCGATGTTTGCAGCCGCTTGGAGAATTCCTTGAGCATGTCGTCGCCGGCTGCATGGCCCAAGGTGTCGTTCACGTGCTTGAAGTGATCAAGATCAAGCAAGAGGAGGCCGAGGCTCTTGCCGGTCTCGCGGGCCTGTTGTGTGGCTGCCTGAAGGCGCGCTTCGAAGAAGCGGCGGTTGGGGAGATCCGTGAGGTGATCGTGCTCGCTAGCCCATCGCAGTTCATCTGCGCTCTTTCGGCTGACCGTAATATCCCGGGAAATCGCGAGCAAACGCTCTACCGTGCCCAGTTCACTCCACATCGGCGTCACGACCACATCCCACCACTTGGGCGTGCCGCGCGCCGTCGGGCAGAAGCCGGTAAAGCGCGATGGGGTGCCGCTGCGCGCTTCTGCAAGCGCAGCTTCGACTACCGGTTGCATCGGCGTTGGCCAAAGACTTGGCCACTGCATCCCGTGGACCTGCTCGGCACAATCGAGTTCCATCGCAGACACGCCGGGAGAGTTCATCACCTCCAGCGTTCCCTCGGAGCTGATGATCTTGATGCAGTCGGCACTTGCTTCCAGGATACTCTGGCTCAGGGCCATGCTTTGGCGAAGGGCAGTGGTGATGGCGTTCTGCTCTGTCAGGTCCTGCATAGCCCCGACCATTCGGATGGCCTTGTTCGAGGAATCCCGGATAACATGGCCGCGATCAAAGACGTCGGCGTATGTACCGTCCGCTCGCCTGAAGCGGTACTTGCCTGAGTACTGTGACTGCTCGGAGTCCAGCACCTCGCGCACGTCGGCAACGATCCGATGGCGATCATCGGGGTGCAGACGAGTGGACCACCATCGCTCGCCCTCTCCGATGGTGCTGGGCGTATAGCCGAAGCAAGAGGAGCGAACCTCTATCCAGGTCACCTGATCCGTTTCCAGATCCCAATCCCAGATCAAGTCGCCAGTTGCCTGGATGACCAGGCCATAGCGTTCTTCTGTTTCGCGCAAGCGGTCGTCAGCAGTGGCCTGCTCATGGACGTCGCCGATAAAGCCTTCCAGGAACAGCGGGTCACCCTCTTCGGCGTACGACGCCTTACCCCTCTCGTGAACCCAGCGCACGCCCCTCGATGTGCAGAGACGGTACCGTAGCTCGTAATGAGAGCGGTTCGAGATTGCAGAGGCTACCGCAAACTCGACATAAGTGCGGTCTTCGGATGAAATGAGGTCCGTCCAGTTTACCCGACCGGATGTGAAGGCCTCGCTTGTGAACCCGGTCAGCTCCTCAACGCCGTCGCTTACGAAGCTCATCTGCCAAGGGGGCTGCAACGCGCAGCGATAGGTGATGCCAGGCAAGTTCTCGATCACGGCGCTGAGCTCCCGCTCCCGCTCCTTGGCCGCTTCGATAGCGAGCTTGCGGTCTGTGATGTCGCTCACGGTACCAGCCAGGAAACGGGAATCCGCGCTGCCCGGAGCAGGTCGCGCAAGGGCATGAAGCCAGCGCACGCTGCCATCTGCGTGAGACACACGGTAGATGATATCGTGGGGCTCGCCGGTCCGAAGGCTGCGCTCCACGCTCTCCAGGACTCTTGGGCGGTCTTCCGCGTGAACAGGGGTGAAGGCTTCGGTCACGACCGTGCTCGGCTCCATGCCGAAGAGCTGGCTTGTGACGGCATCCCACGTCACTAGGCCGGACCATTTGTCATACTGCCATGTGCCCACGCCGGCACGGGCAAGCGCATCACGCAGGAACTGCGCCGAGTAGATCGGCGCAATCGCCTCCGCCGATCCCGTCTCCTCGCTCCCCGTCTCCGAGGCTTTTAGCGCTTTCAGCTCTGCACCCATCGCTCCCCCCTTTTTCCGGCTGCCCCTTAGCCGGAGGTCATCGGGGAACATGGACGTTGGCGCTTACGAATCCGTTACTTGTGCACGTTCCGCATCGTGGCTTCCGTGCTATGCGTGGCCGACAAAGAGGAGCATACCGGCTGCGCGATGTCGGGGACGTGGTTGCAAAATAAGGGGTGGATGGGTTGACGTCAGAGGGGCTCGATGCAGATCCATCAGAGGGCAATTGGACGGGCGAGTTAATCGGCAGCGCCAGGGTCCAGGCCGAGTAGCTCACGGCCATGTACGATGCTTCGCCGATCGGGTTGGCGATCCTCGACACTGATCTGCGTTATCTGCGCATCAACGACTGTCTCGCACAGCTGAATGGAGTTCCCGCAGCCGATCACATCGGCAAGTCCGTCAAGGAGATCGTGCCAGAGTTGTCGGAGCAGGCCCTGGCCGCGTTCCGACGGGTGCTTGATGGCGAGTTGTTGAAGGGCATCGAACTTGTCGGCCCGACAATCGCGCGGCCAGATGAAGCCTGCGTCTGGAGGCAGAACTGGGTTCCGCTACGGCGAGCGGACGGTGAGATCATCGGCGTGGCCGTCTCGTGCGAGGATGTGAGCGAGGAGCGCCGGGCGCAACGCGCTGTGGAAACGCTCAACCGGGTCAATACCGCGCTTGCCGGCGAGCATGACCTGGAGCGGCTCGTCCAGATGATGACCGATGCAGGCGTGGAGCTGACGTCCGCAAGCGTGGGGGCATACTTCCATAACGAGATGGACGAGAGTGGAGAGCGGCTGCACCTGTTCACGCTTTCGGGAGCGGATCGGGACGACTTTATTGGGCTGGGTCGCCCACGCGGCACGAGCATCTTGGGTCCGTTGTTTCGCAACGAGGTGATCCGCTCGGCGGATATCACCAAGGATCCGCGCTATGGGATGAATGCGCCCTATGCCGGCATGCCCGAAGGCCACCCGACCGTGGTGAGTTACCTAGCGGTGCCTGTCGTGACGCGGGCCGGTGAAGTCCTTGGCGGATTGCTGTTCGGCCATCACAAACCGGGTTGCTTTTCGGAGCACCACGAAAAGCTGATCCAGGGCCTGGCGGCGCAAGCAGCCGTGGCAATCGAGAATGCACGGTTGCTTGCTGCGGTTCAGGCCGCGAACGAGACGCTGGAGCACCGCGTGGCGGAGCGGACTGCTGAAAGGGATCGGGTCTGGCGGCTTTCTCGCGACCTGCTCGTGGTGGTGGGAGCGGACGGCATCTTCCGATCTGTAAGTCCGGCTTGGGCCACGATCTTCGGGCACGAAGCGGAAGAGGTGATCGGCCGAAGCGTCAACGACTTCCTCCATCCCGATGACGCCGAGCTGACGTCGGCAGCGATCGCATCCGCAGCGGCCGGCGAAGCGGTTCCGATCGTGGAAAACCGCTATTATGCCAAGGACGGATCGGTCCGTTGGATCTCCTGGCTGACGAAGGCGGACGGCGCCCTCATCTACGGGTCCGGCCGCGATGTGACGGAGAGCAAAGCCAAGGACGAGGCTCTGCGCGAGACGGAAGCTGCCTTGCGCCAAGCGCAGAAAATGGAAGCGATGGGGCAGCTGACCGGCGGCGTCGCGCATGACTTCAACAATCTGCTGACACCAATCATGGGCAGTCTGGATCTGCTGCGCCGACGCGCCGGGGATGATGAGCGCACCAAGCGTCTGCTCGACGGCGCGCTGCAATCCGCTGAACGGGCCCGCACGCTGGTGCAGCGTCTGCTGGCCTTCGCGCGCCGTCAGCCTCTACAACCCAGCCCCGTCGACGTAGTCGCGCTGGTGCGCGACATGGCTGCGCTGCTTTCGAGCACGCTCGGCCCCCAGATCAAGCTCACCATCGCAACCGAGGAGGGGCTCTCCGCCGCTGTGGCGGACCGCAATCAGCTGGAGATGGCGCTCCTCAATCTCGCAGTCAACGCGGGCGACGCCATGCCATCGGGCGGCACTTTGAGGATTGCCGTCACCCCGAAGCATCTGGAGGCAAGTACGCCCGACCTGTTTGCCGGCAACTACATCTGCCTATCGGTGAGCGACAGCGGGATCGGCATGGACGCCACCACCTTGGCCCGGGCGATCGAACCCTTTTTCTCGACCAAGGGCATCGGGCGCGGAACGGGCCTGGGGCTCTCCATGGTTCATGGCCTGGCCCGGCAGCTCGGGGGTCATCTCATGCTCGAAAGCGCGTGTGGGCAGGGCACAACCGCGCAACTCTGGCTGCCAGCATGCTCGGCGCCATCGATAGCACTGCCGCTGGTCACCATAGAGCCTCGCGCGAGCGCGTCGGGCATGGTGTTGCTGGTCGACGATGAGGATTTAGTGCGGGGCGCGACTGCACAGATGCTCCAGGACCTGGGCTATCAAGTGGTGGAGGCGAATAGCGGCGAAGGTGCGCTGCAGATGGTCCGAAACGGTCTGCGCCCCGATTACCTGGTGTCCGACCACCTGATGCCCGGGATGACCGGTACGGAACTCGCGCGGGCAGTCCGCACGATCGCGCCGGAAGTGGGCGTGCTCATCGTTTCCGGGTACGCTGACGTGGAGGCGCTTTCGCCTGACCTTGCGCACTTGTCCAAACCTTTCCGCCAGGCTGATCTGGCCGATGCTCTCGCTGGCGAGAAGGTGTTCCAAGGGATCGTGGTAGGATTGGTCGTTCAGGACGATCAACGGTAGCTACACGACGGGACGCAACAGCCGCACCAATGCCTCGGCTCCCGCCTCTACCGGGCTTCCCCATAAATGAACGTCGAGCAAGACTGCCGGTGCATTCTCATTGGGATGCTGAAACAGAAATTGAGACCTTAGGCTTTTACCAGCGTCTAAACTGCTTCAAACCGTCTCTTCTCGTAGGAGAAGGCTACGTTTTCGTTAGCCGCTAGGTGGGGCTGCATTGGCCAGCTGATTAATACCACCTGCCAATGTCTCAAGATTGTAAGGCTTGCGCAGAATTGGAAATTTCCGGCTGTCCCGAGGTATGAACTGTTTGCTGCTGTAGCCGCTCGCAAGCAGAACCGGGATATCAAAGCCGGCATCTCTGATCTGCGTCGCTAGTTCCAGACCGCTCATCCCGGGCATAACAATATCCGAAAACACGAGATCGAAATCGAATGTCTCGATAAGGTTTAAAGCCTCCTCACCGCTCGGCGCCTCCCTCACCGTGCAGCCGAGATCTCCGAGAAGCTGCCGGGCAAAGTACCGCACATGTTCGCTGTCTTCTACCAACAGGACCCTTAGGCCTGCTGGTATCATCGCTTGCAGCTGTGGAATCGCTTGGCCGGCCGGCCGTTTGTCAGTGCGAGGGAGCCAAAGCTCAACCCGGGTCCCGTTGCCGACCTCGGACTTGATCGTAGCTGAGCCGCCCGACTGAACAGCATAACCATGGATTTGCGAGAGGCCGAGACCTGTGCCCTTGCCTATGGGCTTAGTCGTGAAGAACGGCTCGAAAACGCGGGCGAGCGTATCAGGGGGAATGCCCGGGCCCGTATCCTGGATCGATAGCAGGACTCCGTCGCCCTCCGCGCGGCTCACATTCCGGGTCGAGATGCTGATTTGCCCGCCATTCGGCATGGCGTCACGCGCATTGATGACTGCGTTGAGCACTGCCGTTTCGAGCCCCGTTGGATCGATATCGACCAGCCATAACGCCGGGGCGAGATCGAGACGGAGATCGTAGAGGCTTCCCAGCGTGCGTTCGAGCATTTCCCCCAGGGCGTCAAGCCGCACGCTCAGGTCGATGACTTCCGGCTCGAGCGGTTGGCGCCGGGCGAAGGCAAGCAATTGCGAGGTCAGGCTGGCTGCTCGCTCTGCCGTCTCAAGCATGATGTTTAGATAGCGGTTGCGTTTCTCGATCGGCATTTCGGGCTGTCGTAGCATGAAGTCGGCCGACCCTCGCATCACGGTCATCAGATTATTGAAATCGTGCGCGATGCCTCCCGCGAGCTCGCCCAGTGCCTGAAGCTTTTGCGACTGTAGCAGCGCCTCTTGGGTTTGCCGAAGTTCGTCATCAGCACGCCTCTTCTCGCTGACGTCCCGTGTGACCTTCGCAAAGCCGACATGCTCGCCAGCTTCATTGTAGATGGGGTCGATCACTACGTGCGCCCAGAAGAGCGAGCCGTCCTTACGCACCCGCTGCGCCTCAGCTTCGAACTTGCCCTTCGTTAGGGCAGTCTTCAGTGCCGTTTCAGGCATTCCGCGCGAGCGATCCTCCTCAGTATAGAAGAGCGAAAAGTGCTTTCCAAGGACCTCATTCTCCTCATACCCCTTAATCGTCTGTGCGCCTGCGTTCCAACTTGTGATCTTGCCACTGGTATCCAGCATGTAGATCGCATAATCGCGGACACTTCGGACCAGCATTCGAAGCTGCAGGGCGCTTTCGTATGTCGCCTGCTCAAGCTGTCGCTTCTCAGTGATATCCCGCGTGACCTTGGCAAAGCCAACGACTGATCCATCTTCACCGCGTATCGCATCGAGGATCGCATGCGCCCAGAAGCGGCTTCCGTCCTTTCGGACACGCCACCCCTCCGATTCGAAACGACCCTCCCGAGCTGCCGTTTGCAACGCGCGAGCGGGCAATCCAGCATCACGATCCTCCGGGACGAAAAAGCGGGAGAAATGCTCGCCGATGATCTCCTCCGGAGAATAGCCCTTGAACCGTTCGGCACCGACATTCCAGGTGACGATGCGCCCTTCGGGGTCGAGCATGTAGAGCGCGTAATCGGTTACGGCGTCGACGAGGAGTTGGAAGATTTCTGGAGGCTGTTTCCGGGATTCGAGTGAGTGCAAGGCCTGATCCTGTGCTAGCCCCCCCGGCTCGCCACTATGGCCTAAAGTCCATAGCCACTGGCCACTGATGTGCAACACGATTCTCGCATCGCGATTAGCGGCAGCACAGGTCTAAAAGCCGGCTTCGATCGCCAGGCGGATCGCTTCTGCGCTGTGGGAAAGGCCAAGTCTTTTGACCAGCCCGCTGCGATGCATCTTGATGGTCTTCTCGGTCAGCCCCATCACTTCTGCAATCTGTCGATTTCGGAGGCCGCGCGCCATCAAGCGGAGGACTGCCTGCTGTTGTGCTGTGAGTTTGTTCAGCCGGGCTGCGGCCGAAGCAAGCCGCGGGTCACGTTGGTTAGGGCCCACCTCCATCTGACTTCCGACGAAGAATGCGGGCTCTCCCCTGTTGTCCAAGACAGGCGCGATCATGACCGCATTCAGAAACTTAGTACCGTCCTTCCGATAGTTGATCAGCTCGACAACCGCCGGGCTTGCAGTGGTAATGGCGTGGCGCAACACTGCGGATCCCGCAGCTTCCGTGCCGGAGCCGGCGAGGATACGGCAGTTCCTGCCGATAAGCTCGTTCTCCTCGTAACCGGTCAGCCGTTCGAACGCTTGGTTCACAGCGATAATCGGATTGTCGGGGGCGCGGGCATCGGTGACGATAGCGGCAATCGGCGACGACCGAATGGATCGGATGAGGGCACCCCGATCGCGATCAAGCCTTGCCAATTTCATCGTTCCAATCCGCCATCACGCGTCCTCATCTCTCGAACGACCAGATAGGCCATGCTGAACCCGCTGCCGCTTATGTATGGGCGTAAACGCTTCCGATCGTTCCAGCCAAGTTGTAAAGCGACTTTGTACAGGGGCTCGAAGAAGTTCGATGCTACCGCTTGATCGAACCGGCCGGTCCAAGCAATTAGATGAACATAGGCCCTTTAGACCCTCCAGGACGCGTCTGAACGGCGATGACTCGGGCCTCAGCTTCCCATCCGTGCGCGCAAGCGGCGAACGGCAGTTACCGAGATGCCTTCGCCGACGATTGTTCCGTCCCTGACGATCACCGCGCCGGACGGCGGTCCCGAACCCTGAGAAATTGCCTCTTGAGAAAGGGCAATAGCTCTCGCCGTCGCCTCCTCGGGCAGAACAGGATTAGCCATATCTTCTCCAATCGCGCCATGGCCCAGGCTTGTCGCTGACATTCTCTTATGCTCAGATAGTCGACGTTCAGCCCCATCTCAATTAGGAACGGCGCGCTAGACGGCCGGGGCATTCTCGTTGGGATCGAGTTTTGGGAATCGATTATGACAGAGCTGTCGCCGCCACTCTCTCCAGAACTTGGACTAGCGCCTCGATTTCGGCCGCGGTATTGAATGTATGGGGCGCAATCCGGATCACACTTGTCAGGCCCCCCGCATCCATGTCCAGCGGCGCATAGGCGCGACCTGGACTGCTGACGGAGATGCCCTCACGCGCCAGCTCGGCGACGGTTCTCGCCACATCCAGGCCAGTCAGGGTCACGAAACCTGCCAGGTCCGAACCCTGCTCAACGATCACCGCGCCTGGCAACGCCCGGATGCGTGTGCGGAGGGCTCCTGCCATCTCGGTGAGCTGGCGTGCGATAACATCCACCCCAAGCGTCCGCGCGGCGCGGAGCGCGACAGCCAAGCCGACACGCCGGCCACGTTCGCTTCACCTGTTTCATAGCGTCGTGCATCGGTTCTGCCCTGGCCAAACTGGTCAGGCATGAAGGGCCGGGTACCCGCGAGATAATCTTGTGATGCGTACAGCAGCGCGGTCCCCCGTGGCCCTCTCAGCCACTTGCGTCCGCTGGCAGCAAGGCCGTGGCAGCGCAGATCGCGGACGTTGATCGGGCGTTGGCCAGCCACCTGGCAGGCATCGACAATGTAGAAGGCCCTAAGATCCTCGGCGAGTACGCCTGCCGCCAATCGCAGGATTGAAGAATCCGCATGTCGCAGGGCACCAGGTCAGCACGATGAGTTTGGTCGCGGGATGAGCCTGCGACCTGGCTGCATCCACATCGACCCGGCCATGTTGATCCACCGGCATCACGTCAATGATGACGCCGGGATAGCTGGACAACATCTGGAGCGTGCCACCCCAGCATGTACGATCGACCAGAACGTGATCGCCCGGTTTGAGAGCGGCAGATTGGATCAACGCGGCAAGCGCCCGGTTTCCGCTTTCAACGAAGGCGACTTCAGCCACGTCGGCTCCGACCAACTCGGCTGCGGCGGCATAGCCTGCCGCCAAAAGGTCGGACGCTTCGGCCGCCGCCGGAACTGCGCCGATAGCAGCTTCGCGCCGCAGGTGCCCTATGGTAGCCTCGACGACTTCAGGAAGCATCAAGCCGGCTGCGGCATTCGCGAAGTACAATGTCGCCTGCGACTGCAATGATAGATCGTCAGTCACGCTCTCGCTCCCTACTCGTTTGGCGAGACGACACGTGACACGGTCCGTTTTGTTGCCGGCTCGGCCACATCCTCCTT
>Ga0068860_100001679_pt1 | contig 23650 bp, 19 predicted proteins | sample KBSSwiS32_FD_66597 | JGI IMG/M metagenome (GOLD analysis project Ga0068860, IMG submission 66597) | Switchgrass rhizosphere microbial communities from Kellogg Biological Station, Michigan, USA - KBS Switchgrass S3-2 | ecosystem: Host-associated > Plants > Roots > Rhizosphere > Soil ...
AGGGCATGTCGGACCCGAAGCGGGCCCTGCTGCTGGGCGACGCGCCCGGCGGGCCGAGCGACACGGCGAAATGGAAGTGGGGCGCCGATCCCAAGGCGATCCACATCCTGCAACTGCTCTATGCGCGCGACGATGCCGCGGCGGACGATCTTCTGAAAGCGGAGCGGACCGTCACCCAGGCCTTCCTGGAAGAGGTCACCCCGCCCCATGCGATCCGGCTCAGCGCGGATGGCAAGGAGCACTTCGGGTTCGCCGACGGAATCTCGCAGCCGGCCTACAAGGGGGTCAATGCGGACGGCGACGCCGGCTATGCCGCGCGCCGGCTGGCGACCGGCGAACTGCTGCTCGGCTATGGCGACAGTCTGGGAAACGTCAGCCTCGGTCCCGTCGTGGACACTGCCGCGCCCGGCGCAGGTGCGCTGCCGAAGACCGCCGACGGCCTTGGCGACTTCGCGTTGAACGGCGCCTATCTCGTGTGCCGGCAGATGCGTCAGGACGTTGGAGGGTTCGAGGCGATGCTCGCTGACCTCGCCACGTCGCCGGCGTTGACGACGCTCCTGCCGGACTGGACGCCCGCCGAGCGGGCGGCGTGGGCCGGGGCGCGGATCGTCGGGCGCTGGCCCAGCGGCTGCCCGGTGACCGCCAGCCCGGACCGGGACGATCCGCAGTTCGCCGGCCGTAACGCCTTCCTGTACGAGGCCGCCGACCCCAAGGGCCACGGCTGTCCGTTCGGGGCGCACGTGCGTCGGGTCAATCCTCGCGACAGCCTGTTCGAGCCCTGGCGGGAGACCGGCGCGAAGCGGTCGGCGCAGACGCTGGAGGACAACGACCGCCGCCGCCTGCTGCGGCGCGGCCGGGCCTTTGGGCCGCCGTTCAACGAAGCCCCCGAGGCTGAGCGCGGCCTGGTGTTCCTGGCGCTGGGCGCCAGCATCGAGCGGCAGTTCGAGTTCGTGCAGCATTCCTGGGCGCTGAACCCGAACTTCGGCGGACTGGCCGACGAGACCGATCCCCTGGTGAGCGCGACCAAGACCACCTTAACCCTGCAGGCGCCCCCCTTCGCCCGACGCCTGTCCGGCGTCGCCGGCCAGGCCTGGACGGAAGGGGGCGGGTATTTTTTCCTTCCAAGTCGGAGCGCCCTGCGGTTTCTTGCCGCCCAATAAGGCGACCTTGGCCTTATTGCGGTCGCGCTGAAGCGGGATCGTGGCGCGGGGAGACGGTGAGACTTCGCCATCGGTGACGCACGGCCGCGGATTCGGCGTCCGCCTTGGACCACCGTGCGTCGGCGAACGTCGATCCATCCCGCGTGGGGACGAGTGGATTGCACGACCAGCTCATCAAGGGGCCGGCATGAGGTGCCCCCGTTGCGGCGCCTCGATCGGCGAGGGCGGGCTCTACTGCAGCCAGTGCGGCGCGGCGCTCGGCCCCGCGCCGGCGCGCCGGCTCGACGCATTGCGACCGGCCCAGGAGCGTCGGCAGGTTACGGTGCTGTTCTACGACCTCGTCGACTCCACGGGCCTGGCGCAGGGCGTCGATCCCGAGGACTTCAGCGAGGCGCTGGCGGCGTTCCACCAGCGCGTCGAGACGGAGATGGCGTCGCTGGGCGGCGTCGTGGGTTCCCGGCTGGGTGACGGCGCGGTCGTCTACTTCGGATATCCCGAGGCTTATGAAGACGCCGCGGAGCGGGCCGTGCTGGCCAGTCTCGGCGCCGTGGCCGCCGCCGCGGACGTGGTGCTGCCGGGCGGCGCCAGCGCCGTCGCCCGGGTGGGCGTGGCCACGGGACCCGTCGTCACCAGCCGCGCGGGCGGCCGCGGCAACGAGGTGGTCGGCGCCACGGCCAACCTGGCCGCGCGGCTGCAGGCCGCCGCCCCCGCCGGCGGGGTCGTGATCGCCCACGCGACCCGTCAACTCCTGGGCGACCTCTTCAAGCTGGAAGACCTCGGGGCGCTCACCGCCAAGGGCTACGCGCAGGGGGTCCACGCCTGGCGGGTCGTCGGCGAAGGCGACACCGACCGGTTCCGCGCCCTGCGCGCCGGCGCCGAAGCGGCATTGGTCGGACGCGGGGCGGAGATCGACGACCTCATCTCCGCCTGGCGGCGCGCGTCGAGCGGACGAGGCGTCGTGGCCCTGGTCTCCGGCGATCCGGGGGTGGGAAAGTCGCGGTTGGCGGCGGCCCTGCTGGAGCGGCCGGAACTGGCCGGCGCCGCCGTGCTGCGCTTCTTCTGCACGGCGCACACCCAGAACGCGCCCTTGCGCCCGTTCGCCGACCAGATCCGGCGGGTGTGCGGCATCGATCACGCCGACAGTGCAGACGAGCGCCGTCGAAAGCTGGCCGCGACCCTCCTGCCCGAGACCGCGCCGGAGGACGCCGCGATGCTGGGCGTCTTGGTCGGCCTTCCGGTCGAGCCGGGCTCGCCGCTGGCCGGACTGGAGCCTGCTCAGCGCCTCGACCGCACCCTGGGCGCCCTGGGGCGGCAGGTGCAACTGCTCGCCCGGCGGGGGCCGGTGGTGGTGCTGTTCGAGGATGCGCATTGGGCGGACCCGACGTCGCTCGGCCTGGTGGAGGCGTTCCAGCGCGGATCCATCGCCGGCCCGATCTTGCTGCTGATCACGGCGCGTCCGGAATTTCGGCCTGCCTGGACCACGGCGGCGCGCGTCACGACGGTGTCGCTGGCGCCGCTGGTCGCGGAGGAAAGCGAGGTGTTGCTCACGCGCATCGCGGCCGGCAAGGCGCTGCCCGCAGCGGTGCGCCGCCTGATCCTGCACAGGGCGGACGGCGTGCCGCTTTATCTGGAGGAGATCACGCGCGCCGTGGTCGATGCTCGTCGCGCGGCGCCGGGGCCATCGGACCATACGGACGTGCCGACCAGCCTGCAGGACTCGCTCCTGGCGCGGCTCGATCGGTTGCGGCACGGCAAGTTGCTCGCCCAGGTCGCCGCGGTGATCGGCCGCGAGTTTCCCCAGGACCTGTTGGCGGCGCTGACGGGCGAACCGCCGGCGGCGCTGCAGGCCGGGCTCGATCAGCTCCTGCAGGCGGGCTTGATCGTCGCGCAGGGCGGCGCGCGACGGTCCGTCTATCTGTTCCGCCACGTTTTGATCCAGGAATCCGCCGTCAGCACTTTGCTGAAAGGTGAGCGCCGGCGGCTGAACGCCCGCCTGGTGGAGGTGCTCGAGACCCAGTTCCCGGACGTGGCCCGCGCCGAGCCCGAGCGCCTCGCCCGCCACGCCGCAGACGCGGGGCTCGCCGAGGTTGCGGCCGGCTACTGGCTGAAGGCGGGACTTCAGGCGTTGGGCCAGTCCGGCATGGCGGAAGCGATCAGCCGCCTGAAGGCCGGCTTGCAGCTCACGGCGACCTTGCCGGCCAGGGAGACGCGCTGGCGGCTGGAACTGGATCTGGAACTCGCGCTCGGCAAGGCGCTCATCGCGACGATCGGCTACGCCCCCGCCGCCACTGGCGAGGCCTTCGGCAGGGCCCAGGCGCTCTGCAGCGCGCTGGGACAACCCCCGCAGTGGCTCACGGTCCTGCATGGCCAGTGGACCCACGACCTGCTGCGGGGCCGTCTCGCGGCCGCCCGCGCGAAGGCCGACGACCTGCTCGCCATCGGCGCCACGCGGGACGATGACCTCTACACCCTGATGGGGCGCCGGTTCGAAGGCGTCACCGCCTTTCCGATGGGCGAGTTCGAGACGGCGCGCACGCATCTGGAGCTCGGGCTCGGGCTGTTCGACCCGGCCCTCAGGGCCAATTACGCGCAGATCACCCTCGATGACGGCCGGGTCGTGATGCTCACCTACCTGGCCTGGGTCTACGCCTACCTGGGCATGTCCGCCCAGGCCCGGCGCTGCGCGGAGGAATCGCTGGCCGAGGCCCGAGCGCTCGCGCAGCCCTATTCCATTGCCCACGCCCTGAACGGGCTGGCGTTCACACTGCTCCTGGAGGGCCGCTACGACGCGGCGCGCCGGCGGCTCGAAGAGCTGTCCGCCCTCACCGCCGAGCATGGCATGAGCTACTACGCCGCCATCTGCCAGGCGCTGCAGGGCTGCTGCCTGGTGGGGCAGGGTGAGGCGCACAAGGCGGCGCGCACGCTGCGTCGCGCGATCCGCGCCTATCGTGCGACCGACAGCGTACTCTACCTGCCGACCTTCATGACCTGGCTGGCGCAGGCGCTTGGCCGCGAGGGACGGATCGCCGAGGGCCTGAGGTTGACAGCAAACGCCCAGACCCTGATCCGCAAGACGGGCATGCGCTTCGACCTGCCGGCCACGTTGGAGGCGGAAGCCGAGCTCCACCTGCTGGCCGAGCATCCCCAGGCCGCCGTCCAGGGCCTGCAGACCGCGATCACCATCGCCGCCGCCCAGAAGGCGTCGCTGGTCGAACGGCGCGCGCGCGCCCGTCTGGGCCGCCTGGTCGCGGTCCATCCCGCGTTGGCGATTCGGTTACAGGCGCCGTTGCAGACTTCCTAGAACGTGACAGGCGCGAGGTGGGTCGTCCGTCGCGCTCTAATTTCAATGATTTACTGAGTATGTTTGGTTCAAGCTGAACCAAACATACTCTGGGCGTCCGCGGGCGTGGAGACCGACATTCCGTGACGAAGGCAGATCCGCCCGCGCAACCCTTCGATCCCCGCGACCTGCAGTCGAAGGGACTGATCGCACGGCTGGTCGCCGGACTGCTGGACAACCCCGGCTGGCTGTTCGCGATTCTGAGGCGGGTCCGACCCATCGTGCGGATCGGGGGCTGGGCGTTCGTCACGCGCTACGACGACGTGGCCGAGGTGCTTCGCAACGACCGCGTGTTCCCCGTGCCGTTCGGCCCCAAGGTCGAGAAGCTGAACGGCGGCCCCAATTTCCTGCTGGGCATGGGCGATGGCGTCGACTACCGGCGGCTGCGCGCCCAGGTGGCGGACCTCTTTCCGCAGGAGGAGAACGCCAGCGTCGTCGCAAGGGTGTCTGGGAAGGTCGCCGAGGCCGTCGTGGCCGGCGCCGCCGGGCGATTGGACGCCGTCCAAGACCTGATCACCTACGTCCCGATCCGGGTGTGCGAGGACTATTACGGGGTCGAGGTGCCCGACAAGACGGCCTTCGGCCAATGGACCATCGCCATGAGCACCTACATGTTCGGCGACCCAGCGGACAGCAAGGTGCTGGAGCGCGCCGCCCTGGCCGCGGGCGAGGAGGTCCGGCGGGTGGTCGATGGGGCGATCTCTCGCGCCAAAGCCGGCGGCGCGCCCGTTGGAACGATCGCCGAGCGGCTGGCCGGGCTGCAGGCGGCCGATCCGACCGTCACCGACGATGTGGCCCGCTCGATTCTGATCGGGATGATCACCGGCTTCGTGCCCACCAACACCATGGCCGCCGGGCACATGCTCGAGATGCTGCTGCGCCGCCAGGATTTCCTGTCCGCCGTGCAGGCGGCGGCGAGGGCGAACAATGACGACCTGCTGACCCGCAGCCTGTTCGAGACTTTCCGCTTCAAGCCCCTGAACCCCGGTCCATTCCGGGTCTGCGCCGAGGACTATGTGGTGGCCGCCGGCACGCCCCGCGCCGCCCGCGTGCGCGCCGGGACCCGGCTGCTCGCCGGAACCCAATCGGCGATGTTCGATCCCCGCCGCGTCAACCGGCCCAAGGCCTTCGACCCGGCGCGGGCCCCCAGCGACTTCATGCTGTTCGGCTTCGGCCTGCACTGGTGCATCGGCGCGAGACTGGCCGAAGCCCAGATCACCCAGACCTTGAAGCCTCTGCTGCGCCGCCCCGACTTGCGGCGCGCCGCAGGATCGGCGGGAAAGTTGCGGCGATTGGGGCCGTTCCCAGCCCACCTGCATGTGCAGTTCGCAGCGGGCTGACGCCCGCCGACGGGACCTAAAACGAATTGCAGATCGCGGCCCGGCTGATCAGCCGCCGCTCTCATTCGATTTCGCACGATCCCGGTCCAGCACCTGAGCGAGGCCGCAGGTGCTGGCCGCGCCGATGTGGCCCTCCAGGTCGTAGATCCGGCACGACCCGGCCGCGACCCCGTCGGCGGCGCCATGATCGACCGCTTCATAGCCGATCCAGTCGCTCCGCGGCAGGCGGTGCAGATAGAGCGTGACGTCGCTGTTGATGTAGCCCTGGACGCCCTCGCCGCCGTTGGCGATGCCGCTGGTCATGTCCGCCGTCATCGCGACGCGCAGAAAGGGGCTCACCGGCTCGCCTTCCACCAGGACATGGGTCTCCTTGAACCAGCGCCGCTTCGGTCCGAACCCGGCGTTGGGGATGGGCGCGTTCAGCCCGATCGGCCCGGCCGCCGAATCCGGCGGCGGAAGTTCGTCGGGGCTCGGGACGTCCCACGCGGGGGGCGTCCATACACGCCCGGGCGGCGGCTCGGAGCGGCGCAGGAACTGGCAGGTCGCCCGTGCGGCGCTGACGCCGCCGCAGATGAACTCGGCGTCCACCAGCCTGATGCGCCGTCCGTCGCGGACCAGGCGGGTTTCGACCGTGACCGGCGCATACTCGGGGAGGCGATAGAGGTCGGTCGTGATGCGCGCCGGCATGAACGACGGATCGCCGAAATCCCGTTCGATGGCATAGGCGAGCAGGCCGCTCACCACGCGCCCATGCAGGCGCTGGTGATTCCAGGGGCTTCGGGCGGCGGGCGTGGCGAAATAGCCCTGCGGCGTGCGGGTGTAGAAGGCGGCGACGTCCATCGCTGGACGATGTCGGATAGCGCCATACGCATCAAGCACGGCAAAGCTCGGATGCGCTTTGTCGGCAGGCTATGCCGGCAACGCCACCTCGGCCTCGCCGATCACGAGCCGTTCGCCCTTGTCGTTGTCGCCCCAGACTTCGAGGCTGACGATGAGCTCGCCGTTTTCCTCGCGAAGAGCGGTCACCTTGCCGCCCTCCGACAGGGTCCGGCCGCGGATCCAGGGCCGTCGGGACTGCATGCCCACCTTGACCACCCGGCCCCGTTCCTCGCCCACCCATTCGCGCAGGAGCACGTGCAGCAAGGCGTGGATGAAGGGGCCCATGCCGATGGCCGCCTCGAATCCTTCGTGATGGCCGACGGAGTCGTCCATGTGGTGGCCGGCGAACTCGTAGTTCACCGCCGCGTAGCGGTTCCAGAGCTGGTAGTCGCCGTAGCGGTTCAGTTTCGGGATCTCGTCGCCGACCTTGACGGTCTTGGGGTCGAGCTTCGGGACGACGACGCCGGTCGGGGGAATGTAGACGGAGGGAACGTAGGGATTGGTCATCAGGCGGCTCACAGGTAGCGGATGAGGTCGGAGCGGGAGACGCGCACGAGCTCGCCCTTCTGGTTGGTCCAGCGGTCCTCGCGGGTGGTGAAAAGCATGAGGCCGAGGCGGCCCTTTTTTTCATGGTAGCCGGCCAGGTTCACCGCGCTCTTGATCACGTCGCCTGGCCGCATCCGCACGCCCGTGTGGTTCACCACGAGGCCGGCGAAGATGTTGGCCTTGAAGTCGGGGCACGGGATTCCGAGGTTGAGCTCGGGCCACGGGCGCGAGGCTTCCGGCCCCATGTTTCCCGGCGGTTCCGCCCGCATCCAGGCGAACGGATTGAACTCCTCCGGCGCCACGATCCCGCCCCAGCGGGTCGTCTTGGCGTAGGCTTCGTCCCAGTAGAGTTTCGGCGGTTGCTCCGGATAGTACATCGCCACCGCCCAGCGGCGGATGTCCGAGGCGTCGATCGGATAGGATGTCGACCACTCATATTCGCGGCCGACGGCTGCGGCCATCTCGGGGCTGATCAAGGTTTCTTCGGACATGCGGCCTCCCTTTGCGGGCACCATAACGACTGGCGACGCCCCACGGCTAGGGCCTCAGAGCACAAGTTTTTAGGTTCCGCGCGCCCGCCCCGTCGTAGGCTTGCACATCCCGCCGCCTGACGCCCTCTGAGATGGATCCAACCCCATGACCGCCGAGCCCAACACCGACGTGCTGCTCACGACGGACGGCCCCATCGCCACCATCAGCTTCAATCGTCCGCACCGCCGCAACGCCCTGTCCTCCGCGTTGCTGACCGGGTTTCGCGACCTGTTGACCGAGGTCTCCCAGTCCGACGCCCGCGTCCTGATCGTCCGGGGCGAGGGCCGGGACTTCTGCGTCGGCGCCGATGTCGCCGCGGCCGACGGGAGCGTGCCCGACTACGAACAGTTGGCCAGCATCTACCAGACGGGTCGGCTGCTGCATGAGATGCCGCAGGTCACGATCGCGGCGATCGACGGCGGCTGCGCAGGCCCGGGCCTGGCTTGGGCGGCGGCCTGCGACTTCCGGTTTGCGTCGGACCGGGCGGTGTTCAATTCAGCGTTCCTGAATGTCGGCGTGGCGGGAGAAATGGGGTTGGCTTGGTCGCTGCTGCGCGTCGTAGGCGGCGCCTGGGCGCGGGAGCTGTTGTTCTTTCCGGACAAGTTCGACGCCGAGACCGCCCAGCGACGGGGCCTTGTGACCCGCGTGTTTCCCGCTGACAACCTGCGCGAGGAAGCCGAGGCCGCCGCCCGCCGCCTGGCGGGCTTCGACCCGGACGCCCTCGTCGTCGCCAAGCAGAACATCCTGTCGGCGGAGCAACTGACCCTGGCCGAATTCATCGAGGTCGAAGGGCCGCGTCACGCGGAGCTGGCCGCCCGCCCCGCCCGCATGGAAGGCTTTCGCGCTTTTCTGGAAAAGCGGAGTCCGAAGTTCTCGTGAGGCGCCATAGGCTCCGCTCCGATCGATTGCGCCACCGAACGGGAGTCCCATGAGCGAAAGCATCGCCCGCCCCCTGCCGGCCCTGACGGCCGGCAACACGTTTTTCTGGACGAGCGGCGCGCAGGGCGAGCTGCGCTTTCAGCGCTGCCAGGCCTGCAGGACCTATCTGCATCCGCCCGTGCCGCGGTGTCCGCAGTGTCTGAGCGACGACATCGAGGTCGAGGCGGTTTCCGGGCGAGCGACGGTCGGCGCCTACACCATCAACCACCACCCCTGGCATCCGGCGTTTCCGCCGCCCTACGCCGTGGCGATCGTCGAGATCGAGGAGGCGCCGTATGTGCGCCTGACGACCAACATCGTGAACTGCGACGTTGACGAGGTGACGATCGGCATGGCCGTGCAGGTGCGCTTCGAGCGGGCGGGCGAGGTGTGGCTGCCGCTGTTCGAACCCCGGGGTCGGTGATGGAAAAGTTCGAGGACAAGGTCCGCATCACGGGCATCGGGATGTCGCAGGTCGGGCGCAAGCTGATGCGCGATCCGATCGGTATGGCCGTCGACGCCTGCCTGGCGGCCATGGCCGACGCCGGGATTGAACGCAAGGACGTCGATGGGCTTTCCTCGCATCCGGGACCGCAGACGCCCAACGGTTACAGCGGCGCAGGCGTCGGCGAGGTCGAGGAGGTGCTGCGCCTCCAGCCCAAATGGTTCAATTCCGGCCATGAGATCTCGGGCCACACCGGGGCCGTCGCCGTCGCGGCCCTGGCGGTGGCGAGCGGGTTGTGCCGGCACGTCATCTGCTTCCGCAGCACCTGGGAATCCACCGCCCAGGCCCTGGCGCGAGGGGCCGGCGGCGGGGGCGGCGACCCGTTGGTCCACGGGTCCAATCAGTGGCGATTGCCGTTCGGCGCCATGTCGGCGGCCAACTGGATCGGCATGTACGCCAACCGGCATTTCCGGGATTTCGGCACTCGGCGCGAGCATCTGGGCGCGATCGCGATAAACGCGCGGCGCAACGCGATGCTGAACCCCAATGCGGTCTACCGCGACCCGCTGACGATGGATGACTACCTTGGCGCGCGGATGATCTCGACGCCGTTCGGGCTCTACGACTGCGACGTTCCCTGCGACGGAGCCATCGCCATCGTGCTGTCCCATGCGGACGCGGCGCCTGATACGCGCCGCCGCGATCCCCTCCGGATCGAGGCGCTGGGCGGCCAGACGGTCGAACGTTGGAGCTGGGACCAGGGCTTCCTGGACCATGAGCCGCTGATCAAGGGCGCGGCGGAAGCGCTGTGGGCCCGCACGGACCTGAAGCCGTCCGACGTCAACGTCGCCGAGCTCTATGACGGCTTCACGTTCAACTGCATGTGCTGGCTGGAATTCCTGGGCTTTTGCCCGGTGGGCGAGGGCGGTCGCTTCGTGGAAGGCGGCGCGCGCATCGCCCTGGACGGCGAATTGCCGCTGAACACCCATGGGGGGCAGCTTTCGGGCGGGCGGCTGCAGGGCTTCAGCTTCCTCCACGAGGCCTGCGTCCAATTGTGGGGCGAGGGCGGGGCGCGTCAGGTTCCGCGCGATCCTCGGGTGGCGGTCGTCTCCTCGGGCGGCGGCGCCCCCGGCGGCGCGATCCTGCTGGCCCGCGGGTAGGCGATCAGGCCGGGGCGCAGAGTTCCAGCGTCGCCCCGTAGGTCAGGCTTTCCCCGGGCTGCAGCATGGCCATGCCGGTCTCGGCGCCCGCCCACTCCGCGCCGAACGGGTCGGGCCAGTTGAGCTGCGGCTCCAGCACGACGAACGCCTTGTCCGGCGGGGCGTAGACCTGCACCGCGCGGACGGGCGGGGCGTCGGCGGTGACGCGCACGCCATAGCCGCCGGCCGGATCCAGAACGTCGGCCGTCAACCGGCCCGATGCGGGCGAGAGATCCACGAAACAGTCGTCGAGATAGAGGTCGTCCAGGGCCGCCCCCTGGGCCGAGGTGAAATCATAGGGCGTGCCGCCGACCGGGGCCGTTTCGCCGGTCGGCAGCACCTCGTCGTAGTTGCTCACCAGCAGGCGCCGGTGGGCCGGGAGCCGGAGCCGCGCCTGGCGCCGGTCGCCGCTCTTCAACGCGAAATAGGGGTGCCAGCCGACACCCATCGGCAGCAGGTCGTCGCCGACGTTTTTGACGTCCACGGTGAGGCGCAGGCCGCGTCCCTCCAGCGCCCACTCGATGTCGGCGAAGGTTTGCGACGGCCAGCGTCCCCCGAAGTCGCCGAGCGCCAGCCGGGCCCGCAACCGGTCCGGGCCAGGCTGATGCAGGTCGTCAGGCGCCGTGTCGAGGATCAGGCCGTGCATGGCGTATTGTTCGGCGCCGGACGCCTTGCCGCCCCAGTTGCGCGGCAGACGCACGGTCCGGCCGCCGACCTCGGTCTCGATCTCCCGCGAGCCCGACAGGTTGCGTCCTCGGATGCGGTTGGCGAAGGGCAGCAGAATGGCGCCGCCGAAGCTGAAAGCGAGGTTTCCGGCGAAATCGTCAGGCGCTCCTGCGTTCAGGAGGCGCGCCGCCTCGGCGGGCGGAGGGGCGTGCAAAATGTCGAATTCGCCCACGCCCTCCATGCGACCGCGCGCCTGCAACAACAGCATCCCGCGGCCAGGCGCGATGTCGGCGCGGACGACCCCCGGCCCGTCGCCATCGGCCTGCAGCGTCACGACGGGACATCCGTTGATCGACAGGGGATCCGTCATCGCCCACCCGTCCGCCCTGGCCACGCGGGCCTAGCCCGCCTCGGGCGCCGCGAGCTCCGCTTCGCGCAACTGGCGCGCCTCGGAGCGCTTGCGGTGCGAGGCGGGATCGTCGTGCTCGGCCGGCGGCACGATGGGCACGACCAGGCAGACGCTCTGGGTCGGCAGGACCTCGCCCCAGTCGGCGATCAGCGATCGATAGCAGATGCCGACCGGCCGGATCTCGCGGTTCAGGTCGTAGAGGCCCACGGGATGGACCCGCATGTTGGGTTCGCGCAGCGCCGTGTCCCAATCCATCTGGTCGGTGAGCGAGTACCAGGTGAAGCCCACCGTGGGCACGCCGTCGTTACGCACCCGCAGCACGTTCGCCCATTCCTTCCAGAGCCAGTTCACCGCCTCGTCGCCGTTCGGGCCCTCGGCGATGTTGGTCTCGGTGTGCATCACCGGCAGGCGGTAGCGGTTGTAGTATTGCCGGGTGATCTCACTGTAGCCGAAGATCTCGCCTGACGCCCGTGTCAGGCCGTTGGCGGCCACCCGGTGCTCGTTGGTCCAGTAATAGTCATTGCCCAGGATGCAGTGGTGGCGAAGGCTGTTGCCGAGAAAGAAATGGTACTCCTCGCGGGTCATCCCGTTGTCGAGGAGGTACTCGTACATCTCCGAATCGACCCGATGCCCGTAATTAAGGTCGAGGGAGAGGAAGCGTTTGGAGTTCTCGACCTCCGCCGGCTTTATCGCCTTGGGGTTTTCGGCGTGAAAGTATTCCGAGGACTCGCTCTGGATGAAGATGGCGTCGGCGCGCACTTCCAGGATCGCCTGCATCGCCAGCACATTGGCCTTCACCAAGTGCTTCAGGGCCGTGACGAAGGTGCGGTCGGTGGTCCCTTCCTCGTTCCACCAGCCGTACATGGCGGAGAACTGCGCGCAGATGAACATCTCGTTGACCGGGGTGTAGAGCTGCACCCACGGGAAGCGTTTTGCGAAGGCCTTTGCATAGCCTGCGAAGAGTTCCGGGAAATCCGGGTTCTGGAAGTCACCCACCCAGTCCGGCACGCCAAAGTGGCAGAGGTCGACAATCGGGTTGATGTTTCGCCGGCGCAGTTCGGCGAAGGTGACGTCCGCGAATTCCCAGTCGTAGCGGTCCGGCCCGAGGAAGCTTGTGTGCAACGGCGGCCCATACCGCAGGAACTTGAGGCCCAGTTCCTCGACGCAATCGAAGTCCTTGCGCCACTGGCGGTAGTGACCGCACGAGTCCATCTGGTCGACGCGAATCGCGCCACCGCGGATCTTGGGGATGCTGTTCTCAATCCCCGTCGCGAACATGAAAGCGGATATGGCTCGTCCTCCGGCCCCGGCCCCCATGTTTTCTAGAACACGGGAACCGTCGGTCGGTTCACGACGACCGAATCCGCCGAGGGACTATTCCGCCGCGAACGCCAGCGCCGGCTCGATCTTGCGGCAGCGGCTGACCAGCGCCAGGGCGTCAGCGCCGGTGGAAACGTTGCGCACCCAGGCCTTGTCGCCGCTTACCGCGATGACCGAGAAGTGCGGAAACTGATTCGGCCCCGTGCGCACCAGGTCGCCCGCTTGAATCTCTTCATGGGCGTCCCGCTCGTGGGAAATGCCAAAAACGTCTGAGTAACTCGAAAGCATCGTGGGAACCCCTCCCGACTCTGTACGCCCTACAAGGTGCGCCCCTACAGGTGAACGGATCCCCAACACAAGCCTCACCCGCCGTTGGGTATGTGCGACACGCTGACACGGAACCGAATTCCGCCGTGGGACCTTGAACTTCCGTGAATCCGATGGACGTCGACTGCATCGCGAACGGGCGGGACGTGCTGGGCGAAGGACCGTGCTGGGTCGCCCCGGAGGCGCGGCTGTATTGGTTCGACATCAAGCAGGCCCGGCTCTCCTGGATCGAGCCCGCGAGCGGTCGCCGGGGCGGTTGGACCCTCGACGTGCGCGCCAGCGCCGCGACGGCCTGCGCCTTCGGCGGCCTGATCGCCGCCACCGAGGCCGGTCTGGCGCACATCGACACCGCGACCGGCGCCCTGCGCATGGTCCAGCCGGTCGAGCTCGGCCCGGGGTTCCGGTCCAACGACGGAAAGATCGACCCCGCCGGTCGCTTCTGGTGGAGCCGAATGGACGACGGCGGCGGCGAGCGGCCGGGCAGCGTCTACCGCACGGACCCTGACGGCAGCACGCGGCGGGTGCTCGAGGGGATCCACATTCCCAACACCCTGGCCTGCAGCCCGGACGCCAGGACCCTCTATGTCGCCGACTCCAAGCAGGGAGTCCTGAACGCTCACGCCGTCGGCCCGGACGGCGCCCTGGGTGAGGCGCGTCCCTTCGCCGACGCCTGCGGCGGCGAGGCGACGCCGGACGGATCGGCGGTCGACGCGGAGGGCTACCTCTGGAACGCCCAATGGGGCGGCTGGCGCATCGTGCGCTACGCCCCGGACGGCGGCGTCGACCGCATCCTGCAGATGCCGGTCTGCCAGCCGACCTCCTGCGCCTTCGGCGGCCCCGACCTCGACGTGCTGTTCATCACCAGCGCCCGCGAGGGCCTGTCCGAGGACGCCTTGGCGGCCCAACCGTTGGCCGGCGGCCTGTTCGCCTGCAGGCCCGGCGTACGGGGCTTGCCGCTGCCGGCGTTTGAAGGCTTTCCGGCCACATCCCTGCCGGATCCACGCCGATTGTCGTGAACCTGGGCGACGCCCAGGGGTTCTGCGAGGCGGGGGTGTTTGCAGGAGAACCGCCCCGTGAGCCGCAGACCGCTTCGCAGCCAGAAAAGCTACGGCAAACACGACCGCGACGGCTTCATCCACCGTAGCTGGATCAAGGCCACGGGGCTGCCGGACCATGAGTTCGACGGCCGCCCGATCATCGGCATCTGCAACACCTGGTCGGAGCTGGTCACATGCCAGTTCGGCCTGCGCGAGCTGGCGGGATTCGTGAAGCGTGGGGTCTGGGAGGCGGGCGGCGTGCCGATTGAGTTCCCCGCCATGTCCCTGCCGGAAACCCAGATGCGGCCGACGGCGATGCTGTTCCGCAACCTGCTGGCCATGGAGGTGGAGGAATCGATCCGGGCCAACCCCATCGACGGGGTCGTGCTGCTGGGCGGCTGCGACAAGACCACGCCGGGGCAACTGATGGGCGCCGCCAGCGTCGACCTGCCGACCATGGTGGTCTCCTCGGGGCCGATGCTGAACGGCAAGTTCCAGGGGCAGGACATTGGCTCGGGCACCGACGTCTGGCGGTTCTCCGAGGCGGTGCGGGCGGGCGAAATGACCCTGGCCGACTTCCTGGGCGCCGAGGCGGGCATGTCGCGTTCCAACGGCGTCTGCAACACCATGGGGACCGCCTCGACCATGGCCAGCCTGATGGAGGCGCTAGGCGTCGCCCTGCCCAACAACGCCGCCCTCCCGGCGGTGGACTCACGCCGGCGGACGCTGGCCCACATGACCGGCATGCGCATCGTGCAGCTCGTCAAGGACGACGTACGGCTCTCGCAGATCCTGGTGCGCGAGGCGTTCGAGAACGCCATCCTGGCGCACGCGGCCATCGGCGGGTCCACCAATGCGGTGGTGCACCTGCTGGCCCTAGCGGGACGCGTCGGCGTCTCCCTGAACCTGCGCGACTTCGACGCGATCGGCCGCGAGGTTCCGCTGCTCGTCAACCTGATGCCTTCGGGCAAGTTTCTGATGGAAGACTTCTGTTACGCGGGCGGCATGCCGGCGGTGCTGAAGGAGCTGGGCTCGCTGCTGCGGCGTGACGCGCCGACAGTCTCCGGCTTCACCCAGGGCGAGATCGCCGACGCCGGCCAGTGCTGGAACCGCGAGGTGATCGGGACCGTGTCCGAGCCTGTCGGTCCCTCGTCCGGCGTCTGGGTGCTGCAGGGCAATCTCTGCCCGGACGGGGCGATCCTGAAGCCCAGCGCCGCCTCGCCGGAGCTGTTGACCCACACCGGCCGTGCGGTCGTCTTCGAGAACATCGAGGACTACAAGGCCCGCATCGACGACCCGGATCTCGACGTGGACGAGACCTCGATCCTGGTGCTGAAGGGCTGCGGGCCCAAGGGCTATCCCGGCATGCCCGAGGTGGGGAACATGGCCCTGCCGTCCAAGCTCCTGCACAGGGGCGTGCGCGACATGGTGCGTATCTCCGACGCGCGGATGAGCGGCACCGCCTATGGGACGGTGATCCTGCACGTGGCGCCCGAAGCCGAGGCCGGCGGCCCGTTGGCCCTGGTGCGCAACGGCGACGTCATCATCTTCGACGGCCCGAACCGCCGGCTCGACCTCAAGGTCGATACGCCCGAGCTGGAGAACCGGGCGCGCGCCCGGGCGAAAGAGCAGCAACCCTCGCCCTACACCCGCGGCTGGTATCGGCTCTACATCGACACCGTTCAGCAGGCGCACCGGGGCGCGGACCTCGATTTCCTGGTCGGCCGCTCCAGCGCCGACGTCACCCGCGAGAGCCACTGATGAGCTTCGCGGCCTATCCCAGCCTCAAGGACAAAGCGGTCTTCGTCACCGGCGGCGCCTCCGGCATCGGCGCGGCCTTCGTCGAGGGCTTCGCCGGCCAGGGCGCCAGGGTCGCCTTCGTCGACCTGCAGGCGGACGCCGGCGAGGCGATGGCCGGCCGCCTGGGCGCGCGGTTCCGCCGTTGCGACGTCACCGACGCCGCCGCCCTGCAGGCCGCAGTCCGAGACGCCGGCCAGGCGCTGGGCCGCCTGGACGTGCTGGTCAACAACGTCGCCAACGACAGCCGCGCCGCCGCGGTCGACACGACGCCCGAGGCGTGGCGAAAGGGGTTGGCGGTGAACCTCGATCCGGTGTTCCTGGCGGCGACCGCCGCGTACCCGCTGATGAAGGCGGCGGGTGGCGGCGTGATCCTCAACATCAGTTCGATCAACGCCCTCCTGGGTCCGCCGGACCTGGCGACCTACGTGGCCGCCAAGGGGGCGATCAACGCCATGACCAAGTCCCTGGCCCGCGAGTGGGGCCCTGACAACGTGCGTGTCAACGCGATCTCGCCGGGCTGGGTCGTCACGCCGCGACAACTGGAGTTGTGGCTCACGCCGGAGGCGGAGGCCGCCTGGATGAAGGAGGTGGCGTTGAAGCGGCGGATCTCGCCGGAGGACATCGCCCGCCTGGCCCTGTTCCTGGCCGCCGACGACAGCGCGATGATCACCGGCCAGAACGTGGTGATCGACGGGGGGCGCACCTGAGATGGCCGCCGCGGTTCTCGCCTGCGACTGGGGCACCACCAACCTGCGCGCCTGGACCCTGGACGCGGAGGGCCGGCCGTTGCAACACCGGGAGTTCCCCTTCGGCGTCTCGACCCTCAAGCCCGGCGAGGCCGCCGACCGGTTCGCAGAGGTGCAGGCCGCCCTGGCGGCGGAAAACCTGCCGGCCATCCTCTGTGGCATGGTGGGATCGAACCTCGGTTGGCAGGTCGCGCCCTACGTCGACTGCCCGGCCGACCTGGCCGATGTCGGCGAGGCTATGATCGAGGTTGTCCCTGGCGTGCGGATCGCCCCCGGCCTGCGCACCCGCGGGATCGGCGGCGCGCCCGACGTGATGCGCGGGGAGGAAACCCAGGTGTTGGGTTGGCTCTCGCAACATGTGGAGCGGCGCCACGGCCGTCACGTGATCCTGCATCCCGGCACCCACGCCAAATGGGTGGTGGTGGAAGACGGCCGCATCACCCGGTTCGTCACCGTCATGACGGGCGAGCTGTTCTCGGTGCTCCGCCGGCACAGCGTGTTGCGCGACGACGCTGAACCGGACGACGCGGCGGCGTTCGACCTGGGCGTCGCCGCGGCCGGCGACGGCGGCGCCTTGGCCGCCCGCCTGTTCACCGCGCGCGGCCGCGTGGTCGGCGGCGGACGGCCGGCGTCCGAGACGCCCAGCTACCTTTCCGGCCTGTTGATCGGCGCCGAGCTGGCCGGCGCTCCAGCGTTGCTCGGCCTTTCGACGCACCATTCGGTGAACTTGCTCGGCGACGCCGCGCTCTGCGCCCGGTACGCCCGAGCGCTCCAAGCCCGGTCGGTCATCTATCAGACCTACGACGGCGAGGAGGCCGCCGTCGCCGGGCTGTTCGCCCTACACCGGACGGAGGCGTCCCATGACGCTTGATGAAGCCCTGGCCATCTGCCCGGTGGTCGCCATCCTGCGCGGCGTAACGCCCGACGAGGCGCCGGAGATCGCTGGCGCCCTTTACGAGGCGGGCGTGCGCGCGGTCGAGGCGCCCCTGAATTCGCCGGATCCCATGGAGAGCATTCGCCGCCTGGCGAGCGAGTTCAGCGGCCGCATGGCCTGCGGCGCCGGCACCGTGCTCCAGCCGGCCCAGGTCGACGAGGTCGCCGCGGCCGGCGGCGTGATCATCGTCTCGCCCAACACGAGGGCCGAGGTGATCGCCCGCGCGCTCGAACTGGGGCTCGATCCCGCGCCGGGCTTCGCCACCGCCACCGAGGCCTTCCAGGCCCTCGACGCCGGCGCGCGCCACCTGAAGCTGTTTCCCGCCGCGACCTACGGCCCGGCGCACCTCAGGCAGCTCGAGGCCGTCCTGCCGGAACGCGCCGTCGTCTGGGCGGTCGGCGGCGTCGGAGCCAACGAGATGGCGGATTGGTGGGCCGTGGGCGCCCGCGCGTTCGGCATAGGCTCCGAGCTATATAGGCCCGGCCAATCCGCGCAGGAGACCTTGCGCAAGGCCCGCGGGGTGGTCGCCGCGGCCCGGGCGCTCGCGCCCTAGCTTGAGCCGGCCGTCGCGCGCGCCGCCATGCGTTCCGGCGCAACCCGGGCGTCGCGTTCGGCGATGCGGCGGAACGTGGCCAGCGCCTGCCCCACGACCTGGTCCATGTTATAGTACCGGTAGGTCGCCAACCGCCCCACGAAGGTCGCCTCGGGCGAGGCCATGGCCAGTGCTTCGTACTTCTTGAACAGCGCCTGGTTCTCCGCCCGTGGGATCGGGTAGTAGGGATCGCCGTCGGCGCGTGGATACTCGTAGGTGATGGTGGTTCGCGCGCAAGCTTGGCCGGTGAGGTGCTTGTATTCACTGATGCGGGTGTAGGGCGTCGCCTCGTCCGGATAGTTGACGGTCCCCACCGGCTGGAACTGCGGCTGGTCCAACGTCTCGTGGCGGAAATGCAAGCTGCGGTACGGCAGCTTGCCGTAGCGGTGCTCGAAATACTCGTCGATCGGGCCGGTGAAGATCAGGTGGTCGAAGGCCGTATCGGCCCGCACGTCCTCGAACTCCACGCCGGTCTCGATGGTGATCCCGGAATGGTCGAGCATGTTCTCGAACATCCGCGTGTAGCCGTCGCGCGGCATCGCCTGGAAGCTGTCGGTGAAGTAGCGGTCGTCGGTGTTTGTGCGGGTGGGCACGCGCGCGGTCACTGACTTGTCGAGCTCCGACGGGTCCATGCCCCACTGCTTGCGCGTATAGCCGCGGAAGAAGGTTTCGTAGAGCTCACGCCCCACCTTGGAGACCACCACGTCCTCCGAGGTGCGGATTCGGGCCACGGGTTCCGCGCGGCTCTCCAGGAACGCCTCGGCCTGTTCATCGGTGGACAGCGACAGGCCATAGAGCTGGTTCAAGGTCGTACGATTTATCGGCATGGGCACGAGTTGGCCGCGCACCTGGGCCAGCACCCGGTGCTCGTACGGCCGCCAGCGGGTGAAGTTCGACAGGTAGGCGGCGATCTCGGCGGAATTGGTGTGGAAGATGTGCGGTCCGTAGCGGTGCATCAGCACGCCGTCGGCGTTGGTCTCGTCAAAGGCGTTGCCGCCGATGTGCCTGCGCCTGTCGACGAGCAGCACCCGTTTGCCGAGCTGCGAGGCCAGCCGCTCGGCCAGCACGGATCCGGCGAAGCCGGCGCCCACGACCAGGTAGTCGAACGGCCGGCTGCGCGAGGCGGGCCGCACGACAGGCGCAGGCAGGGCCGTCACGATAGCCTCCGGCATCGACGCGGCTGTCGCCCTTGCGATCAGGGAGTCCATCTGGCGGAAGGTCTCGTCCCACGACAGGGCGCCCAATGCGTCGTCGACGGCCTGCAGCCAGGCCCCGCGGTGGCGCGATAGGGTAAGCGCGGCATCGCAGCCGGCGATGAAGTCCGCGGCATCCGCGGCGATCTTCACCCCCTCGAGCTCGCCGTAGTGCCGGACCACGTCGACGATCGGCGTCGACACCACCGGCCGGCCGCCGGCCAGGTATTCCGGAGTCTTGGTCGGGCTGATGAAGCGGGTCGACTCGTTGATGGCGAACGGCATCAGCGCCACGTCCCAACCGCCTAGGTAGCGCGGCAGCTCACCGTACGTCTTCGGTCCGAGGTAGTGGATGTTGGGCCGGCGAGGCAGGTCGGCCGGATCGATCTTCACCACCGGTCCAACGATGACGATGGACCAGTCGGGCCGGGCGTCGGCCAGCGCGCCAAGCAACTCCAGGTCCATGCGCTCGTCGACAACGCCGTAGAACCCCAGGCGAGGCCGCGGCAGCGCGGCCTGGTCCTCCGGATCGGCGCCGCCGGCGCGCGCGACGCCGAAGTGCTCTCGGTCGACGCTGGACGGGAAGGGGTGGATGTTCGCATGGCGATGGCGCTTGGCCTCGAACAGGCTGTGGCCGCCGGTGAAGACCACGTCGGCGATCCGGAACAGCTCGCTCTCGAGCTGGGTGAGCTCCGGCGGCGCGAACTTGAAGTTCGCCAGCTCGTCCATGCAGTCGTAGACGGTGCAGGCGGCCGCGAGACGCCGCGAGAAGGCCAGCATCATCGGCGTGTAATACCAGCGCACCAGCGGGCCGCCGGTCCCTGCCAGCAGACCGTCGAGCAAGTCCTTCAACACCGCCTCGCGCGCTTCGCCGGTTAGGCTGTCGGGTACGACCGGCGTCGCGACCAGCACGCCGGATTGCGGGCAGGTGCGCGTGTCGAGCCTGGGCGCTTCCTCCATCGCCGCGACGACGGGCTCTTCCCAGTAGATGACGCGATACAACTGAGCGAACCGCGACATCAGGTGCTGCGGACGCTGGAACACGAAGTCCCAGCGCAGGTGTGAAAAGCAGACCAACGTTCGCCGATTTCGCGGCGTGTCTCCGAACCGGAGGTCAGTTAAAATCGTGGGTTCGGGGAACCGTTGTCTGTTCAAGACCATAAGCCCTTCAATTAAAATTGCGTCGATCGCAGACGGCCTGGTGGACGTTGGTTGCGCGCTGCGAACCTCTGCTTAATGTGAAGGCGCCGGACCTGGTTCCGTGGTGAAGCTTGCTCTATATATTGCCAAGCTATCCGAACGAATATTCGCCTATAAAATGCTGAATGCGGGAACTCGCGCGGCATTGGCGGATTTTTAGACCGTCCGAACGGGACGGCCGGCGACGGACGGCGCATGCGAGAACTTGAGCTGTGGGGCGGTCACGAATGCACCGTGAACCGCGTGGGGGACCGTTTCCTCGATCAGACGGTGCGCAGCGGGCACCAGGACAGGATCGACGATATCGACCGCTTTGCGGAGCTGGGCGTCTCGGCTTTGCGCTATCCCGTATTGTGGGAACGCACGGCGCCTGACCGCCCGCAGGCGATGGACTTCGGGTGGAGCGACGCGCGCATCGAACGCCTGCGGGCGGTGGGGGTGCGGCCCATCGTGGGCCTCCTCCACCATGGTTCAGGCCCCCGCTACACCAGCCTTGTCGACGAAGGATTCGCCCAGGGGCTGGCGATGCACGCTCGCGCGACGGCGCAACGCTATCCACACGTTCGCGACTGGACGCCGGTCAACGAGCCCCTGACCACAGCCCGCTTCGCATGCCTCTACGGACACTGGTACCCGCACCAGCGCGACGAGCATCTGTTCTGGCTCGCGCTGCTCAACCAGATCGACGCCACCCGCCTGGCGATGCGCGAGATCCGCGCGGTGAATCCCGAGGCCCGCCTGATCCAGACCGAGGACCTGGGACGCGCCTACGCGACGCGTCCAGCGGCGCGGCAGGCGGACTTCGAAAACCAGCGCCGCTGGCTGACATGGGACCTGCTTTCGGGCCGGGTGACACGCGACCATCCGATGTGGGAGCGCATCGCCGCCCATCATCTGGCGGACCGGTTGGCCGCGATCGCCGATGATCCCAGCCCGGCCGACGTGATCGGCGTGAACCATTACCTTACCAGCGAGCGGTTCCTGGATCATCGATTGGAGCGGTATCCGCCGGAGCGTCACGGCGGCAACGACGAGATCGCCTATGCCGACGTCGAGGCGGTCCGCGTGCTGATGCCGGAGCCTGGCGGCCTTGCGGGCGTACTGACGGAAGCCTGGGCCCGTTATGGCCGGACCTTGGCGGTCACCGAGTCGCACAACGGCTGCACCCGCGAGGAACAGGTCCGCTGGCTGCGGGACGCCTGGGCCACCGCCGGACGGCTGCGCGAGCAAGGGGTCGCGATCGAAGCAGTCACCGCCTGGGCCCTGCTGGGGACCTACGACTGGAACACCCTGCTGACCCAGACCCTCGGCTATTATGAGTGTGGGGCCTTCGACGTGCGCGGCGCGGTCCCACGACCGACCGCACTGGCTGCGGCGATGCGGGATTTGGCCGATCCGGGCCGTGCGCCCCATCCCACCGCCATTGGGCCGGGCTGGTGGCGGCGGGATATCCGGCTGCAGTACTCTCCGGTGGTCCACGGTGCGGAAGCCCCCGAACAGATCCGCGCCTGGCGTACGCCCAGGGGCTGCGAACGCCCGCTGCTGATCACTGGAGCGACCGGCACGCTCGGAAGGGCGCTCGCGCGCGCCTGTCGATGGCGCGGCGTCGACTACCTGCTCACCGATCGCTCGACGCTGTCGTTGGACGACCCGGGAAAGATCGCCGTCATCCTGGATGAGGCGCAGCCCTGGGCGGTGATCAACGCCGCAGGCTGGGTGCGGGTCGACGACGCCGAGGCCGACGAGGCCGCCTGCATGGCCGCCAACGCGAGCGGCGCCGTGCGACTGGCCGAGGCCTGCCGCGATCGTGACATCGGCTTCGTCGGCTTCTCCAGCGACCTGGTGTTCGACGGCGTCAAGGACCATCCCTATCTCGAGACCGACGCGGTCAGGCCGTTGAGCGCCTACGGGCGCAGCAAGGTCCGGGCGGAGGCCGAGGTGCTGTCATTGGGCGGTCGCGCCTTGATGGTGCGCACGGCGGCGTTCTTCTCGCCCTACGATCCGCATAACTTCGCGTTCCATGTTCATCGCAGCCTGGCGCTCGATCAACCGTTCGAGGCCGCCGAGGACCTGGCGGTGTCGCCCACCTTCCTGCCCGACCTCGTCGACGCCGTGCTCGACCTGGCGATCGACGGCGAGACCGGACTTTGGCATCTGGCGAACCAGGGCGCCGTTTCATGGGCGCGGTTCGCGAGGATGATCGCCCAGGCGTTCGGGTTCAGCGAAAGATTGATCCAGCCAAGGCTCGCGCACGAATTCCGCTGGCCCGCGGCGCGTCCGACATACGCCGCGCTCGCGAGCGCACGCGGTCAACTGCTGCCGAGCCTGGAGCACGCCCTTGCCCGGCACGCGGCCATGGTTCGCGCCTCCCATGCGCCGGAGGGCGTCGTACATGCGCCGGTGGTTCCGGCGCCCGGCGCCCGCGGCGTCAGCGAGGTTCGGTTCCCAAATTCACGAGCCAGCCTTTGAACGGCGCCGGCGCTCTGGCGGCGGCAGGAACGTTAGGCGGGCTACGATGTTTCTTTTGACGAACCCAAGGAGCTCAGTCATGGCGGACAAAGATCAGGTGCAAGGCGAAGGCAACTACGACGCGGCCCGTCGCTACCAGAAGGAGCAGCACGAATTCGCAAAGTCGGGCCGCGTCGAGAAGAAGGCGAAGGAAGCGGAAGACGCGCTGGAGGGGCCGGAAGCCGAGGAGCTCGAGCGGGCTCGGAAGGACACCGGGGCCGGAAAGACGCACTGAATCTCGCGAACGTCCGGAGCGAAGCTCATCCACCGGCGCCAGGGCCCATTCCTGGCGCCGTTCAACGACCGCCCCGTGCGCGCCAGATCCGTTGCGCCGTCCGCTCGATTTCGGTGCGCGGCGCGCGCAGGTCGAATTCCCTCACGAACGACACCCCGACCGTGAGACCACGTTGCCAGATCACGGCGATCTCTCACCCTCGGTTGAGGCTGGGCGCCAGAAGCAGCGTGGGTCGGGAGAGATAGGCCACGGTCTGAAGCCGGATCTGGGCGCCGCTATCGGATATGTCGCGGATGGCGCAGGGCGTCGTCAGGCTGATCTCGCC
>Ga0068860_100001683_pt1 | contig 23616 bp, 20 predicted proteins | sample KBSSwiS32_FD_66597 | JGI IMG/M metagenome (GOLD analysis project Ga0068860, IMG submission 66597) | Switchgrass rhizosphere microbial communities from Kellogg Biological Station, Michigan, USA - KBS Switchgrass S3-2 | ecosystem: Host-associated > Plants > Roots > Rhizosphere > Soil ...
GCTGCATACCGGAATCACCGTCGAGCAGATCGAGCCGCTGAAACGCGAGCTCGCTCACCAGCTCTCCCGCAGCGTGCCGGCCGGCGTCGGCAGTCACGGCCGCATTCACCTCGACGATCGCGAGCTCGACGCGATGCTCGAAGGCGGCGCACGCTGGGCCGTTCAGTGCGGCTACGGAGTCGAGGCCGATCTCGATCGCATCGAGGAGCACGGATGCATGGAGGGGGCGGTCGCGTCAGCCGTGTCCGTCAAGGCACGGCGGCGGCAGCAGGACGAGATGGGGACGCTCGGGTCGGGCAATCACTATCTCGAGATACAGCATGTCGCCGAGGTGCACGATGCGGAGATCGCACGCGCATTCGGTCTCGCGGTGAACGATGTCGTCGTGTCTATTCACTGCGGATCGCGAGGGCTCGGCCACCAAATCGGGACGGAGTTTCTCACCGACATGGCAATCGCGGCGCCGCGCTTCGGCATCGTGCTGCCGGATCGCGAGCTGGCCTGCGCCCCGGTCGAATCGGATCTCGGCCGGCAGTATCTCGGTGCGATGAGGGCGGGCATCAATTGCGCGCTGGCGAACCGTCAAATCATCACGCATCTGGTGCGGCAGGCGTTCGCCACCGTCCTGCCGCAGGCGGCGCTCACGCTGCTCTACGACGTCTCGCACAACACGTGCAAGCTCGAATCGCATCCGTTCAACGGCGCGTCCCGGGAGATCTTCCTTCATCGAAAAGGCGCGACGCGCGCGTTCGGTCCCGGACATCCCGATCTGCCGACCGGCCTGCGCGACACCGGCCAACCGGTGCTGATCGGCGGCACGATGGGCACCGCATCCTACGTCCTCGTCGGCACGAGCCGCAGCGAGGCTTTATCGTTCTCCTCGTCCTGTCATGGCGCCGGGCGCGCGATGAGCCGCCATCAGGCGCTGCGGACGTGGCGAGGGCGGCAGGTGATCGACGAGCTGGCCGCACGCGGGATCATCGTGCGCAGTCCATCGCCGCGCGGTGTGGCAGAAGAGGCCCCCGGCGCGTACAAAGATGTCACCGTTGTCGTTGACGCTGCCGATGCCGCAGGGCTCTCTCGGAAAGTGGCGAAGCTGCTCCCAATCATCTGCGTGAAGGGCTAGGATGTTCAGTCCCACGGTGGGATGGTGGCACGATCAACGCCACCATCATCGCCAAGGAGACACTGTGGGACAGGTCGAACCAGGATGAGCCGACGGCCGACTATCGGAGGTGTATCGGCGCCGCGCTTCGCTTCCTCGCCTTCGGTCCGCGCACGGTCATGAGGTCCTCCAACCGCGAAGAAATTCGCGCCGTACGAGAAATAGCCGCGGCCATCGGTGAGCATGCTCCACTTCCGCCTGCACTGTGTGCATCTCTTTCCGCACACTCTTGCTTATCGCCTCGCGACGTGACTTGGCTCGAACTTGGCTTCACTCCCAGCAGGCACTGTGACTAGCGAGGTACAGCCTCGCCTAGTCCTCGAAAGGTTGAATCATGCCGCACAAGCACGTGCTATTCCGATCGGAAGCTCGCGAGAAGGTGCTTCACGGCGCGGCCGCGATTGCCGATGCGGTCCGCGTGACGCTGGGACCCAAGTCGCGTTCCGTGCTCATCGAGAAGAAGTGGGGAAAGCCGATCGTCTGCAACGACGGCGTCACTATCGCGAAAGAGTTCTCATTGAAAGACCCTGAAGAGGATCTCGGTGCCCAGATGCTGCGTGATGCCGCGGAGCGGACCGGCGACGCCGTGGGTGACGGAACGACGACGGCCACCCTGCTGGCGCACGCGATGGTCGCGGAAGGCATGCGCAACATCGCGGCCGGCGCGAGCGCCATCGATCTCAAGCGCGGTCTTGACCGCGCCTCACATGCGGCGATCGAGGCGTTGCGTTCGCAGTCGCGGCCTGTGCAGAGCCAGCTGGAAAAGAAACAGGTCGCGACGGTGTCGGCACACAACGACCCCACGATCGGTGAGCTCGTCGCTCAGGCGATTGAGAAGGTTGGCGCGGAAGGGGCAGTCACGGTGGAGGAGGCCAAAGGCACCGAGACCGCGGTCGAAATTGTCGAAGGATTGCAATTCGACCACGGATACCTCTCGCCCTACTTCGTGACCGACCCCGAGAAGATGGAGGCGGTGCTCGACGACCCGTTCATCCTCCTCTATGAAGGCAAGATCAGCAACGTCAAGGACTTCCTGCCGCTGCTCGAGCAGATCGCCAAGGGCGGGGCGCCACTGCTCGTGATTGCCGAAGAGGTCGACGGCGAAGCGCTGGCCACGCTTGTCGTGAACCGGCTGCGCGGGACGTTTGCGAATGTCGCGGTGAAAGCACCCGGCTTCGGCGATCGCCGCAAGGCGATGCTCCAGGACATCGCGATTGTCACCGGCGGACAGCTCATCGCGCAGGAGCTTGGCATCAAGCTCGAGAAGGTGACGTCTGAACATCTGGGTCGCGCGGCGCGCGTTGTTGTCGACCGTGAGCACACCACGATCGTTGGCGGGAAGGGCCAGAAGCGGCTCATCGACGCGCGCTGCCAGGAGTTGCGCAAGCAGATCGCGGACACGACGTCGGACTACGACCGCGAGAAACTCGAGGAGCGTCTCGCCAAGATCAGCGGAGGCGTCGCGGTCATCCGCGTTGGGGCGCCATCGGAAGCCGAGATGAAGAGCCGTCGCGAAGCATTCGACGATGCGATCCACGCGACGCGGGCGGCCATCGCCGAAGGGATCGTGCCCGGTGCGGGTCTGGCGTTGCTGCGCGCGATTCCGGCCGTGGAGACCGCCGCCTCGCATGTCGATGGCGATGAACGCGCCGGGATGCTGATCCTCCGGCGTGCGCTGGAGGTGCCCACGCGGCAGATCGCCGAGAATTCCGGCGCCGACGCTGGCGTGGTGGCGGAGAAGATGCGGGCCGGCAGCGGGGCTTTCGGGTTCGACGCGGCAAAAGGTGAATACGTCGATCTCGTGGAAGCCGGCATCATCGACCCGACCAAGGTCGTACGGCTCGCGCTCGAGAACGCCGTTTCCGTGGCGGGCGTGCTGCTGCTCACGGAAGCGACGATGACGGAAGTGCCGGAGCCGAAGACCGACACGCACCCAGTAGGTGCGGAGGCGTATTGAGATCTCCTCTCCGCGCTGGTGCGCGAGGAACAGCAAGCTCGAGTTGCGCAGGTAATGTGCCGGGACTTCGTGCTGGCGGATGCACGGGACATGCTCGACGTCGTCTTCCAGCGAATGCAGTCGCGTGCGCCGAACAGGTGTCCGCTGCAATAGCGGCAGCTTGACGGCCGAAGTCGACCGTGGAGCGTTACTTCGCGGCGTCCCACGTGCTCTGTAGGCACGCGTCCTTGCCCGCGGCTTTTGCCTGGTACATCAGGCGATCTGCGGCCTGCAACAGGACGCCCGGCGCCGGGAATGGCGGACGGCACGTGATCGCACCGATGCTCAGAGTAATGGGCCATTGGCGTTGCTTCATCTCGATCTTCAGCGCTGACTGCACATTCGAAACTACGGTTCGTGCTTCGACGACGTCCGTCGCTGGCAGTATCATGGCGAACTCGTCCCCGCCGAGACGGCCAAGTACGTCGCTGCCGCGCACCCTTCGCCGCAGCAACTCCCCAACGGTGCTGAGAGCACGATCGCCTTCGGCGTGCCCACGCTGATCGTTAACCAGTTTGAAGTTGTCCAGATCCAGATACACGACCGAGACCGGATAACGCGCGCGGCCGGCGCGAGCCACTTCCATCGTGAGCTCGTGGAAAAATGCCCGGGCGTTGAATAGCCCCGTCATGGGGTCCGTACGAGCAAGCTGCTGCTCGCGGCTCAGGTGTAATTGCACCTCGGCGATCAACCATGCGACGAGTACGAAGGTCATCGACCGTGCGGCAGTATTCCAGAAGAGAATCGCCGGCTCGGAGTACGGCGCGCCGCGCAAGGCGATGTCCGACGTCATCCAGGCGCCGGCCGCCAGTAGTGCAGTCGCGAGACCGCTCGCGCGCCCCGCAAACCACGCCGCCAAAGCAATCGGAATCGTGTAGAACACGAACGTGCTGATCGCCGGTGGCGTCACATAATCGATCGCACTGATCACGAGAAGGATGGACAACGCCAGGCCATTGATGGCGGCATGCGATCGCCCTTCGAGCCAGACGATGACACGGCTCATCGACACAGAAGAGAGTCGGTCAGCGAGCGCACAATACGGGGCGCAACGGTTCATTCGGTGCTCTTCGCCAGGCTCCTGACGTTCCCGAATGTGGTCGTCACGGCACATCAGGCCTTTTTCACGCGCGAGGCGCTCCACGCCATCAGCGAGACGACACTCGATAACATTTCCGCCTTCGAGCAGGGCCGTCGGAGCGGGAACGAATTGTATTGACCGGCATCATCCGATCCTTGTAGTCAGTTTCGCGGTCGTCGATTGAGCGTCGGGCGCAGTCCCAAGCGTCTTTTCCAACCCGGCGATCTCCAGCATCGTCTTGAGCTGGGAATCCGGGTTCAGCGAGAGGCTGTCGATGCCAGCCGTCACCAGAAACCGGGCGAACTCCGGATAGTCGCTCGGTGCCTGTCCGCAGATGCCAATCTTCCGGCCGGCAGCGTGCGCGGCGCTGATCACCTGGGTGATCATTTGCTTGACCGCGTCGTTCCGCTCGTCGAACAGATGCGCGACGAGCTCCGAATCGCGATCGACGCCCAGCAGGAGCTGCGTGAGATCGTTGCTCCCGATGGAGAAGCCGTCGAAGACATCGGCGAACTCCTTGGCCAAGATGACGTTGCTCGGAATTTCGCACATCACATAGATCTCGAGACCGTGATCGCCTTGGACTAATCCGTTGACCGCCAGTTCTGCGATCACGCGGCGTCCTTCGTCCACGGTGCGGCAGAACGGAATCATGAGCTTGACGTTTTCGAGCCCCATCTCCTCACGGACCTTCCGCATCGCGCGGCATTCCAGCGCGAACCCTTCGCGATAACGGTGGTCGTAGTAGCGCGACGCGCCGCGGAAGCCGAGCATCGGGTTTTCTTCCTTGGGCTCGAAGGCGGCTCCGCCCAGCAGGCCGGCGTACTCGTTGGTCTTGAAATCCGAGAGCCGGACGATGACGTCCTTCGGCCAGAAGGCGGCGGCAATCATGCCGACGCCCTCGGCGAGGCGATCGACGAAGTACTGGCCCTTGTCGGCGTAGCCGCGCGTGAGCTCCTCGATCTCCCGGCGCGCCTTGCGATCCTCGACCCGTTCGGGATGGAGGAGCGCCATCGGGTGCGCGCGAATGTGCGTGCCGATGATGAATTCGAGGCGCGCGAGGCCCACGCCATCGTTCGGCAGGAACGACAGTGCGAACGCCTCGGCCGGGTTGCCGACGTTCATCATCATCTGCGTACGCGGATGCGGAAGGTCGGCGAGATTGGTGCGTTCGATGCGAACGGGCAGCGTGCCGAGGTAGACGAACCCTTCCTCGCCCTCAGCGCACGAGACGGTGACCTGGTCGCCTGTTTTGATCGCTGACGTGCCCGATCCCGTGCCGACGACGGCAGGGATGCCCAGCTCGCGGCTGACGATTGCTGCATGGCAGGTACGGCCTCCACGATCCGTGACCACGGCCGCCGCGCGCTTCATGACCGGTTCCCAGTCCGGATCAGTCATCTCGGTAACCAGCACCTCGCCTTGCTGCAACTGGTCGAGATCGACGGCCGATCGAATGATGCGCGCCCGCCCTTGCCCGATCTTTTCGCCCACACTGCGGCCGGTCGCGAGCACCTCGCCGCGCGATTCCAGCTGCATGCGCTCCAACACGTGCGTGTCTCGTCGTGCCTGTACGGTCTCGGGCCTCGCCTGCACCAGGAACAGCTCGCCGCTGCGGCCGTCCTTGGCCCACTCGATGTCCATGGGCGACGGCGCCCGGCGCAGACGGGAGTAGTGGTCCTCGACTTCGACCGCCCATCGTGCGAGCGTCAGAATGTCGTCATCTCCGAGCGCGAAGTGCTCCCGGTCCTCTTTCGGCACCGGCACGCTCCGCGTCTGCCGTGTGCCGCCCTCTTCGTAGACGAGTTTGAACTCCTTCGTCCCCAGCTTCTTTTGGAGGATCGGCCGGAAGCCTTCGGCAAGCGTCGGCTTGAACACGCAAAACTCGTCGGGGTTGACGGTGCCCTGCACCACGCTCTCGCCGAGTCCATAGGCGGCGTTGATGAGAACAGCTTTGGAGAACCCCGTCTCCGTATCGATCGAGAACATGACGCCGGCGCAGGCGAGATCCGACCGCACCATCTTCTGCACGCCAACCGACAGTGCAACCTGGCGGTGATCGAAGCCGTGATTGGTCCGGTAGACGATGGCGCGATCGGTGAACAGCGAGGCGTAGCAGCGCCTGACCGCGTCGAGCAGCATCGCTTCGCCGTGAATGTTGAGATACGTTTCCTGCTGGCCGGCGAAGCTCGCTTCCGGAAGATCTTCCGCAGTGGCGCTGCTGCGCACGGCCACATCGCAGTGGGCGCCGTATTGCGTTTCCAGTCGACGATAGCCTTCCGTGATCGCTGCGACGAGATCGTCAGGAAGCTTGGCGGCGAGGATAGCCGACCGGACGTGAGATCCGGCGGCTTGCAGACGCTCGATGTCGGTCACGTCGAGACGTCCCAGCGCGTCTGCGATCGCCGCTTCGAGACTGCCGGCGCTCAGGAACGTCCTGTAGGCATCTGCGGTCGTCGCGAACCCATCAGGGATCCGGATGCCGCGCGTCGTCAATGCGCATCGCATCTCGCCGAGCGAGGCGTTCTTGCCGCCCACTGCCGGCACGTCTGCCATCCCGACGTCGTCGAACCACCGGATCCAACGATTTCCCCCCGTGTTCGTGTTTGCAGTCATGGGTTCTCGCTTTCCGTCGCCGGGGCCAGAGGAAGCCGCACACAAGCCGAGCAACGAACGTGCCCGGCGAATCCCCAAAGGCGTCTTCGCCATGCGTTGCGCCGCCGCCCCACACTCTCGTTGCCGCGCGCGTCGTGTGCAGGCAGAAGAAATGCATGGGTATCTCGGATAGGGCACATGGACTCATCTTCGCGCTGGTGATCTCATCCTGAGCATTGTGTGCGTCGCGTATCAGCGCGGAAATCTCAGGAGGCGATGATGCGCTTCAGTAATCGCGACGAGGCGGCTGCGCTACTTGCCGAACAGCTCGTGGCATACAAGGGCAAAAATCCGCTGATTCTCGGAGTGCCACGCGGTGCGGTGCCGATGGCCCGGATCATCGCTGACGCGCTTGGAGGCGAGCTCGACGTAGTGCTCGTGCGCAAGCTTCGCGCACCGGGACAGCCCGAACTGGCCATCGGCGCCGTTGACGAGGCAGGCACCGTGTTGGCAGGTCGGTACTTCCACGTCGCCGACGAGGGCTACTTGCGCCAGGAGATTGAGATCCAGCGGAAGGTCATTCGCGCGCGACGGCAGATGTACGGCGGTGCCGCGAAGGCGGTGAATCCGGCAGGACGCATTGTCGTGGTCGTCGATGACGGCATCGCCACCGGATCGTCAATGCTCGCCGCCATTCGATCAGTACGCGCCCGCAGCCCGCAGAAGATCATCGTGGCCATCGGAGTCGCTCCTCCTCAATCACTCGCGCAGATCGAAGCCGAAGCGGATGAAGTGGTCTGCCTGTACGCGCCGGCCGACCTGTATGCGGTCGGCCAGTTCTTCGATGACTTCTCGGAAGTAACCGACGAGATGGTCGTCGCGGCGCTGTCGCGTGGCGCTCGCGCGGCATAGTGCACCATCGATGGCAACGCCGGCGCGCCGCGAAACGCTGAGCGACTCCTTCGATTATCTCGCCAGAGCGAGCGCACAGTTCCTCGTCTACGACGACGGCTTCAGGATGCGTAGCTGCGGACTGTTACGTCCGCCCGACGCGAAAGGGACTGGGCGAGGACGGCGAGGTGTCAGCGCCAATGGACTCGAATTCGATCGCGACGGCGCTGCGGTGGTGCACGGGGGCTTCATGCCCCTCTTCCAGCAGCAGCCGCCGAAGCTGCTTCGCGTCGGCTGCGTCAGGGCCGATTCGACGCCAGTCCTCGTGCGCGAGCAGATCGTTGAACCCCGCATAGAACCGCATGTGCGTCACGCGCACTCGTGCTCCTGGATAACGGATGACGGAACCGACCTTCACGTTCGCGATATCGTCAGCCACCGGCCGGGCGTCAATATTCTTGCGTCCTTCGCGAATCGCGTCTTCCCACTCAGGCCGCATCGAAAGGTGTCGTCGTGCCATGGTTCAATCCTTGAAGAGCCGTTAACTCATTCGCAACGTGAGGACGGGACACAACGCCTGCCGGACCTGTGGCGTAAACCACAACTGATGAACTGGCTGATACGTGAAGCACCGTGATCGTCGATTCGTACCACCTGGCAATCGCCACGGCATAATCGAACGCCCGTCGGGAGAAGTCCGAGAAATCCGATCGGACACAGGATTCGTCGAATCTCAACCATCGACCGCCAATCTTTCCTGGCGGGGGGTGCCGCAAGCCAAGTACCACACGTCCCGGGTTCCTCGACGTTGATCGCACACGATGGAAGATGTCTGCAGGTGGGAAATATTTTGGCGACGCACGAATTTTTCAGCTGGCTCCAATCCGGCACGATTGGATGGCGAGAGGCGTGCCGGCCCGACGGTTGCACAGCCGTGGTCGGAGCCACTACCCGACGATGGCCGACTCGACTTTGACCGGTGAGGGGGAGCTCGAGACTGGATTGTCGTGCGTAAGATGCCGGCGTCGCGACGTCAGGATGACGTGATGATGAACATGCGGCGGCACCGCGCCGAACGAGGAGTGCGATGGAAGCTCCGCTGACAATCGTTGCTGGATCGGCCAATGCCAGACTCGGTGCCACCATATGTGAGGTGCTGGGGGTTCCACCGGTACGTCATGAAACCCGTCGCTTCCCTGATAGTGAACTCCAAGTGGAGCTGGCGCAATCGGTCCGCGGCCACGACGTCTTTGTAATTCAGTCCACGAGTCCCCCGGTCGACGAGCACTTGATCGAGCTGTTGATGCTCGCCGATGCGTGCCGGCGTGCCGGGGCCATTCGGCTTACGGGCGTGATCCCGTACTTCGGCTATGCGCGCCAGGACCGCCGCGTGGGCCGCCGTTCACTTGGCGCACGGGTGATCGCCGACGTGATCGCGAGCACCGTTCTTGATCGGCTGGTGCTCATCGATGCGCATACGCCCGCCATCGAGGGTTTCTTCTCCGTGTCGATCGAACACCTGACGGCAGCGCCACTGCTGGCACGCACGGTTGCTCCATTGCTCCCTGAACGTTCGGTGGTCGTTGCACCTGATCTCGGTGCCGTGAAGCTCGCACGCGAATATGCGCGGTCGCTGCGTCGTCCAATGGCCGTCGTGCACAAAACGAGACTCGATGGTGAGGCTGTCGAGGCCAAAGCCATCATGGGCACCGTCGCGGGACTGTCGCCGCTCATCATCGACGACATGTTGACCACTGGCGGCACCGTCGAAGCGGCAGTTGCCGTGCTGCGGACTGCCGGCGCCATCGATCCCATACTCGTGGCTGTGACGCACGCGTTGCTCGTCGGACGCGCACGGGACGCGCTGCCGAAGCTCGGTCTTGCGCATGTGATTGCCAGCGACAGCGTCGAGTGTGCCCCCGCCGCCGGTCTACCATTCACAACGGTCAGCCTTGCACCGTTGATTGCCGCGACGATCGGTCACCTGCACCGCGATGAATCGCTGCCTGAAATGCGATATCCCGCGTGAGACGGCGTGAGATTCAGCCCATCACTCCTGACGGACCTGTACGAGCTCACGATGCTCCAGGCCTACTTCGAGGAGCACATGAGCGACACGGCGGTATTCAGCCTGTTCGTGCGGCGACTGCCAGAGCGTCGAAACTATCTGCTGGCCTGCGGGCTGGACGATGTCCTTGACTTCCTCGAGACGTTTCGCTTCGACGACGCTGCGCTGGCGTACTTAGAGTCGCTCCGCCGCTTCTCCGACCGGTTTCTTCGCCATCTGGCGCAACTCCGGTTCACCGGCGACGTCTACGCGGTGCCTGAGGGGACGCCGATCTTCCCCCCGGAACCCATCGTGGAAGTGGCCGCTCCCATTGCGGAAGCACAGGTCATCGAAGCGGTCGTCATGAATCACATCCACCTTCAAACAGTGCTCGCATCGAAGGCGTCGCGTGTCGTCGAAGCTGCACACGGACGAGAGGTGGTCGACTTCGGCATGCGCCGGATGCACGGCGTCGAGACCAGCCTGAGGGCGGCGCGGGCCTTTCATGTCGCAGGAGTGGCGGCGACGTCGAACGTTGCGGCCGGGCAGGCGTACGGGTTGCGGGTTGCCGGCACACTGGCCCACAGCTACATCCAGGCGCATGACGATGAGTACGACGCGTTTCGCGCGTTTGCGCGGCTCTATCCCGACACGACGCTGCTCGTCGATACTTATGACACGCTCGATGGCGTCCGGAAGGTCGTCGACCTCGCAAGGGAACTCGGTCCCGACTTCCGCGTCAGTGCAATACGCCTGGACTCCGGCGATCTCTGTGCGCTGGCCTTCGACGCACGCCGCATCCTTGATGCAGGGGGGCTGCAACGCGTGAACATTTTCGCGAGCGGCGGTCTCAACGAGGACGAGATCGCGCGGCTCATCGCCGCCGGGGCGCCGATCGACGGCTTCGGCGTCGGCACAGACATGGGCGTTTCGCGTGACGCACCAGGCCTGGACATCGCGTACAAGCTCGTGGAGTATGCAGGCTGTGGACGAGTGAAGCTGTCGCCTGGCAAGGCGATCCTTCCCGGCCGCAAACAAATCTTTCGCGTGGAACAGGACGGACTCGCTGACCATGACGTCCTTGGCAGGAACGATGAAACCGGGCATGGGCGTCCACTTATGCGGCAGGTGATGAAAGATGGCGTGCGGCTACCGGAGGGGCGCGTGAGTCTGGACGAGGCACACGAGTGTGCCAAGCGCGAGCTCGATCGGTTGCCGGCTCGCGTTCGCCACATCGAAGCGGCTCGGCCGCCGTACCGCGTTGAGCTCAGCGCGGCGCTTGAGGCCGAGCGGAAAAAGCTTCAGCGCAGTGGTTAGTTGATGGGAATCCTGAGACTGCCTCACGGTGCGACGTAATGATGTTTGCCGAGCACGCGCACGGTACTGGCCCGCGGCCCCTTCTCTCCCTGTTGCTCGACGAGGGTGACCGGTGTTCCGACCGTCAGGTCGTCGAAGGCGTCGCCCAGTACGCTCGCGCGATTGAAATACACGCGGTGTTCATCGGTTTCGATGAAGCCGTATTCGTCGACCTTCGAGATCTCGACGACGCGACCGTAAGCGGGAACTTCGTGGGCCTTGACCGTCCCTCGCTGTTCGCGTGCAAAGTCCTCGAGCCGGCGGCGCGCCACATCGAACGCCTCGCGGATCGTGACGCGCGCGTAGCGATGCACGCTTTCGATTTCCGATTCTTTGTGGTGCGCCTCGCCTTCCGTATCTTTCAACCGTCCGTGCAGTGACGGTTCGTGGCTGACCACGATTGGATCACGTTCCGGGACCGTCAATTCAATCCGCACATGAAAGTGCCGTCCGTCGTGACGATGCTTATGGGGTCTGTCGAGGACGACGCGGCATCGCACGATCCCCGGGTAGAACTGTTCCAGCCACGTGACGCGTTCCCTGATTTCCTCTTCCAGCGCGTCCGAAACGTCGAGTCCGCGAAACGTGACCTGAGTCGGGATGAGGGTCATGGCAGTGCTCCTAATCGGGCGGGTGCCCCCGCAATGTCCGCAAGCAATGCACCCTGCGGGCCACGCCCTGCCCTCAGATTTCTGCGCAAAGAGAATCGGGCCGAGTGCGCGATCGCGGGATGGCTCCTCGCTGACGGTGAGGAGAATGTCGCGCTCTTCGTGAAATCGTCCGCAGCGGCGACCGATGCCGCGCAATTTCGCACGAAGTACGGGAGGCCACGTCCTTGCAGAACGAATAACCCGAGACCGTCGTGGCTGCCACCAATGCGTACCCTGAAGGTTCCGGCAAGCAGCCGCCCGCATGGCTGATTGCGATCGCAGCCTCTGCCGGCGGCATCCCCACGCTGGACGCCATCGTGCATGGTCGACAAGTCGGAGAAACCGTGCGGCATTGAAAGGTGCCTTTATGCAAGTCCACGAGATCATGACGGCGCCGCCCATTACCTGCACTCCCCAGACCTCACTCGCCGTAGCAGCCAGCCGGATGGCCGATGCGGATTGTGGAATCCTGGCGGTCGTCAATGAACGTGGGAACTTGGTCGGGGTCATTACCGATCGTGATATCTGCCTGGCAGTGTCACGCACAAACCGGAACGCTCTCAACATCTCCGTACGGGAGGTGATGACGCCGAAGGTGGTGTCGGTCCGTCGCGGCGACGACATGCGGCAGGCGCTCGCGCTGATGCGGAGCGCAAGAGTGCGGCGCGTGCCGGTTGTGGATGACGCAGGATGCGTCGTCGGCCTGCTGTCGATCGATGATCTCGTCGTCCGCAGCAGCCCGCTTGACGAGGTCGGGGCACGGGAGATCGTCGAAACGCTGCACGATATGGCCGCTCGACGCCCTCGGGCGGCGTGAGGCGGCCATGCGACGAGGCTTGACGTGAGGCCGCCACTGCCAACGCAACCAGCGACCCATTGGCCGTCCGTCGTCAAGCCGTATCGGCCATGGAGAGTTGAACCCAATCTCAGTGATTACGCTGGCGCGCGCGCCGGATTCTCGTGGGACGGGGCCCGGCGACGACTGGATGGTCTACCGAACGGCGCCGGCCTCAACATCGCGCATGAGGCCGTCGATCGCCATGCGGCGAGTCCGCTCGCCGGACGCACGGCGCTCCAGTGGCTCGGGCGAAGCGGCGAGCGTCGTGCGTTCACATATGAGGATCTGCGGGCGGAGACCAGCCGGTTCGCGAACGTCCTCAGTGCATTGGGAATCAAACGCGGCGAGGTCGTCGCGACGTTGAGCGGCCGCATTCCCGCGCTCTACATCACGGCCCTTGGCACCATGAAGCACGGGGGCGTGTACGCGCCGTTGTTTTCCGCGTTCGGCCCCGAGCCGATCACGGCACGCTTGACACTGTCACACGCGCGGGTGCTCGTGACGACGGAGACGCTCTATCGCCGCAAGATCGAGCCGATGCGGGCGCAACTGTCGGACCTCGAACACGTGCTGCTCGTGCGCGAGACGTCCGCGCCTTGTCCGCCGCGCACACTCGACCTCGAGACGCTCCTAGCCGCAGCGTCGCCCACCTTCGTCATTCCACCCACCCGTCCAGACGAAACAGCGTTGCTGCATTTCACAAGTGGCACCACCGGGCTTCCGAAAGGGGCGCTTCACGTGCACGAGGCCGTGGTCGCACACTATGCGACCTCCTGGTACGCCCTCGATTTTCATTCCGGCGACCGCTTCTGGTGCACGGCGGACCCAGGGTGGGTGACCGGAACCTCGTACGGAATCATCGCGCCGCTCGTGCACGGGTTGACGAGCATCGTTGACGAAGCGGATTTCGATGCCGAGCGCTGGTACCGCATCCTTGCTGACGAGCGCATTTCCGTGTGGTACACGGCGCCGACGGCGATCAGGATGTTGATGAAAGCCGGCGGCGAGCTGCCGCGTCGTTACGACTTGTCATCCCTCCGTTTTCTCGGCAGCGTGGGAGAGCCGTTGAATCCCGAAGCGGTGGTGTGGGGCGCGGAGACGCTCGGACGGCCCTTTCACGACAACTGGTGGCAGACCGAGACGGGCGGCATCATGATCGCGAACTGTGCGGCGATGGACATCCGCCCTGGATCGATGGGACGACCACTGCCAGGCGTCGAGGCCGCCGTGGTGCGACGCACCGCGGATGGGGGCGTGACCCCGGTGCCCGCCGGGGAGCAAGGCGAGCTCGCGCTGCGGCCGGGGTGGCCATCGATGTTCAGAGGCTACCTGAACGATCCCCAGCGTTACGCGAAATGCTTTCGCGGCGGGTACTACCTGACGGGTGATCTCGCCCGGCAGGACACCGATGGATATTTCTGGTTCGTGGGGCGTGCCGACGATGTGATCAAGTCATCGGGGCACCTGATCGGTCCCTTCGAGGTCGAGAGCGTGCTGATGGAACATCGCGCCGTTGCCGAAGCAGGGGTCATCGGAAAGCCCGATCCCGTGGCAGGCGAGATCGTGAAGGCGTTCATCGAACTCCATGCCGGGTTTACGCCTGATGATGCGTTGACGCGGGACATTCTGGGATTCGCGCGCACTCGTCTGGGCGCCGCCGTCGCGCCCAAGGAAATTGCCTTCGTCAATGCCGTTCCGAAGAACCGCGCCGGTAAGATCATGCGGCGGCTCCTGAAGGCGCGTGAGCTGGGGCTGCCCGAAGGCGACACGTCGACATTGGAGGCCGCATGACGACCGCAGCAGCTGCTTCAGCCGTGCTCGATCGGGCGCACGCCATCGGGCTGCTCCGCCAGATGCTGCGAATCCGGCGGTTCGAAGAAAAATGCGCGGAGCTGTACAGCGCCGGTCTCATCCGTGGATTCCTCCATCTGTACATCGGTGAAGAGGCGGTGGCCGTCGGCACCATGGCGGCGCTCACGTCCGAGGACGCGATCGTGGCGACCTATCGCGAGCACGGGCACGCGCTGGCCAGAGGCGTCGATGCCAATCGATTGATGGCGGAGATGTATGGAAAGCAGGAAGGCTGCAGCCGTGGACGCGGGGGATCGATGCACGTCTTCGACGCCGCCACACGATTCTACGGTGGTAATGCGATCGTCGGCGGGGGGCTGCCAATCGCGGTCGGACTCGCGTTGGCCGATGCCATGAACGCCCGATCCCGGGTAACGGTGTGTGTCTTCGGCGACGGCGCCGTCGCGGAAGGCGAATTTCACGAATCGCTGAACCTCGCGGCACTCTGGAAACTGCCTGTGCTCTTCGCTTGCGAGAACAACCTCTATGCGATGGGCACGCGCATCGAGCGGGCGCTGTCGCGAACGGATGTCGCAGGCAAGGCTCGCGCGTACGGCATCACGGCCGCGACGGTCGATGGTATGGACGTCGTCGCGGTGGAGAAGGCGGCGCGCGACGCAGCCGAGGCGATTCGCACGGGCGGGGGACCGCAGTTACTCGAGTTCGCGACGTACCGCTTTCGCGCGCACTCGATGTTCGACGCGGAGCTCTATCGAGACAAAGCAGAAGTCGAGCTGTGGAAGCAGCGTGATCCGATTCGCCTGCTGGAACAACGGCTGGCAGAGGGCGGCATGCTCGATGCCGCGGCTCGTGCCGCGGTCGATGCGGACGTCGATGCGGAGATTGCCCGCGCGGTTGGCTTTGCCGAAGCTGGAACGTGGGAGCCGGTGGAACAATTGACGCGCGACGTCTACACGCGTCCTCCGGCATAGGGTGGCCATGGAAACGACGGCCCAAGGCGTTCAACACATGACGTACCGCGAAGCGGTAAGGCAGGCGCTGCGCGAGGCGCTCCATCGGGAACCGCGCGCATTTCTGATGGGCGAGGACGTAGGGAAGTACGGTGGATCGTACGCGGTCAGCAAGGGACTCCTAGCCGAGTTCGGACCGGATCGCATTCGAGACACGCCGTTGTCGGAATCGACGTTCGTCGGTGCCGGCATCGGCGCGGCGCTCGGCGGCATGCGGCCGATCGTCGAAGTCATGACGGTGAACTTCTGCCTGCTGGCCCTCGATCAAATCGTCAACAACGCCGCCACCATCCGCCATATGTCGGGCGGTCAATTCAGTATCCCGCTGGTGATTCGGATGGCGACCGGCGCCGGCCGCCAGCTTGCCGCGCAGCATGCGCACAGTCTCGAAGGATGGCTGGCGCACATTCCAGGGATACGGATCGTGACGCCGGCGACCGTGGCGGATGCGCGCGGCATGCTGTGGACCGCACTCGAGGACCCGGATCCGGTCCTGATATTCGAGCCACAGACGCTCTACAACATGGAAGGCGATCTGCCGGACCATGCGGGTGCGGTCGACATCGACCACGCCGTGGTCCGTCGTACGGGGAACCACGTGACGATCATCACGTATGGTGCGACGCTCCATAAAGCAATCGAGGCCGCAGGGACGCTGGCGCGCGAAGGAATCGACACCGAAGTGGTTGACCTCCGGACATTGCGTCCGCTCGACATGACGACCGTTGTCGCCTCGGCACGGAAGACGCGCCGTGTGGTCATTGCCGATGAAGGATGGCGCAGTGGAAGTCTCTCCGCTGAGATCGCGGCCAGACTGTCAGCGGAATTGTTCTACGACCTCGAAGCGCCGATTTCTCGCGTCTGCACCGCTGAAGTCCCGATTCCCTACCCGAAGCACCTCGAAGACGCCGCTCTGCCACAGCCAGCAACGATCGCAGCGGCCGCGCGCACGCTGATCCACTGAGGCGACCGCGTGATCGAATTTCGCATGCCGTCGCTGGGCGCCGACATGGAGGCCGGCACGCTCGTCGAGTGGCTCAAGCAACCGGGTGATGCACTCAGCAAAGGCGACATCATCGCCGTTGTCGACACCGACAAAGGCGCGATCGACATCGAGGTGTTTCAGGACGGCATCCTCGAGCGTGCGCTGGTATCACCGGGAGAGAAGGTGCCCGTTGGAACACCGCTCGCAACCATTCGAGGCATTGGAGAGCCTGCAGGCGCCGCACCGGAAACGCCCCCACCAGCTGCTGCACCAACACCTCCCGCGCTACCACCCCAGCCGGCGCCGCCACCCCACGAACGGCGCGCATCGCCGGCCGCGCGGAAAGCCGCGGAGGACCTGCACGTCGATATCGCGAGCGTCGACGGCACAGGTCCTGGTGGCGCGATTACGCGCGAGGACGTCGAGCGCGCGGCGCGCAGAAGGCGAGAGGGGCGAGAGGGGCGAGAAGGGCGGGAGGGGATGCGTGCGGCGATTGGGGCCGCGATGTCGCGGTCGAAGCGCGAGATTCCGCACCTCTACCTCTCGACAACCGTCGACATGACGAAGCCGCTCGCCTGGCTGACGGCCGAAAACGAAAAACGGGCGGTCGAGCACCGGTTGTTGCCGATCGTGCTGCTCGTCAAAGCCGTGGCGCACGCGGTACGCGATGTGCCCGAGGTGAATGGATTCTGGCGCGACGAAGCGTTTCGCCCGGCCGACGGCGTGCATGTGGGGTGCGCAATCGCGCTGCGCGACGGTGGGCTCGTGGCGCCGGCGATTCATGACACCGATCACAAGTCGTTCGATGAGGTGATGAGAGAGTTGACGGACCTCGCGGCGCGGGCGCGCCGTGGTACGCTGCGAAGCTCCGAGCTCTCGGACCCCACGATCACCGTGACGAACCTCGGCGACCTCGGCGTCGAAACGGCGTTCGCGATCATCTATCCGCCGCAGGTGGCGATCGTCGCGTTTGGCCGCGTCGTGCAACGGCCCTGGGTGAGCGACGGCCGGATAGAGCCGCGCTCCGTGATGACGGCGAGCGTGTCGGTCGATCACCGCGTGGTGGACGGCCGGCGGGCTGGACAATTCCTTGCAGCCATCGACCGATGGCTGCAAACGCCGGAGCATGTATGACACGCGACGAGATCCGGACACAGATCAGCGGCGCGCTGACGAGCATTGCGCCGGAAATCGATCCGGCGTCACTCACGCCTTCCGCGCCGCTGCGCGACCAGGTGGATCTCGATTCGATGGACTTCCTCCGATTCGTCGTCGAGCTGCACACGCGCCTCGGCGTCGCCGTGCCCGAAGCCGACTACGCGAAGCTCACAAGTCTCGATGCGATCGCAGACTACGTCGCCGGCCGGCAATGATCCCGCGTCATGGTGATGCGGTGACCGCGACCGGCGGCGGCTCCCCGCTCTCGAGTCGGCGTCGCAAGCCCTGCAGCACGGTTCCTGCTTCGGCCTTCAGACGCCGTTGCATCAACCAGCGGGCGATGCCCGCAAATGTGCCGTGCAGCAGGTCTAACCGGGATCGATTGACGTAAACAAGGTAGCGTCCAGGTTCCCCGCGTACGAGCGCGGTCACGCCAAGCGAGGCGTTGACATAGTGCGTGGCGAAGATCTGTTTGCCTGCAACGACGACATCAGGCCGGCTCGGGTCGTTGGCGCCGCGCAGGATGCGGATATCGGTAACGCTGATGATCGGTTTGCCTCCAAGGCGTTCCTTTGACCAGTACAGAAACGATTCCACGCCGGGCGTCGATGCTCGGTGTTCGCCCCGCAGCGACTCGGCAAACGACGAGGCCCGCTTGATGAGGAAGGAGTGATCGAGCAGGCGGTCGAACTCCTGGCCAGGCCAGACCTCACTGTCGGTGTCCGCGTACGGTCCAATCCGGCCGCCTGACAGATAGGCGTTGACTCGATCCAGCACGATTTGACGAAAGCGCTGCTGGAGGTCGCCGGGTTGTTCGGCCGCATGCTGCAGCGCGGTCATCTCCGCCGCTGACACCTTGAAATCGCAGTGCGCCGGACGACAGTCGGCGAGATCCGAGGCGTCCTCCTCATCGAGCGACAGATCGGCCAGATCATCGAGACGCGGTGGATCCGAGAAGCGCCCGATCGCCAGCACGTACGTGCTCTTCTTCAGTTCTTCGATCCGGTGCATCCACGAGACGAGACGATCGCCGTCGATGTTGACGGGCACGGCCGCCCAGACACCCACTTCCGGATCCTTGCTCGCGATGACGTGAGCGATGGGATCGCCCGCATCCATCCGGCTGCGATCGTCGGCGGTGATGGTGACCGATGGCTCAAAGAACGCAAACGGATCAATTGGAGATGATGTTGCCAGGACAGGAAACGCCATCGGGGTGAGAAGGATGACAACGGCAATGGCCGAGACGACCTGACACGTTCGCACCGGGTTCACCCCTTCAAAGCCTCTGCCGCCTGCCGTTCCCCGGAATTCAATGGAACGACGCACTGTTGCACGTCGATCACGACATCCTGACACTTCGCTGCTCGATCACGCGGCGGAGCGGGCGTCAGCTTGCAGCCGCAACCGGCTTCCCTCGACCGCCTGACGGACCACGCTGCCATCGAGCGTTTCGGTCTTGAGCAGCTGTTCGGTGAGTGTATTCAGCGCAGTCCGATGCTCGGTCAGGATTCGTTGGGCGCGCTCGTACTGCGCGGTGACGATGCGTTGCACCTCGCGGTCAATCGTCTCCTGCGTATGGGGACTGAGCTGGCCTGCCTCCTGAATGGTTCCCCCGAGATACTGCAGCTGTTGGCCGGCGTATCGGATCGAGCCGAGTTTTTCGCTCATCCCGAACTCCAGAACCATGCGCCGCGCAAGGTCCGTCGCGCGTTGAATGTCGTCGGTTGCGCCCGTGCTGATGGTCTGGAAGGTGAGCATCTCCGCTGCGCGGCCGCCGAGCATGACCGCCAGGCGATCCTGGAGCTCCTCGAGGGTGAGCAGATAGCGGTCTTCTGTCGGCATCTGCAGCGTGTAACCGAGCGCGCCGCGGCTGCGTGGCACGATGCTCACCTTGCCCACAGGGTCCGCATGAGGAACGAGCTGTGCCACGAGCGCGTGTCCGCACTCGTGGCATGCCACGGCACGCCGCTCCTGGTCGTTCATCACACGCGTCCGGTGCTCGAGCCCGGCAATGATCCGTTCCATCGCCGCTTCAAAATCCGTGAGTGCAACGAACTCGGCATTGCGGCGCGCCGCGAGGAGCGCGGCCTCGTTCACGGCATTCGCGAGATCGGCACCACTGAACCCGGGTGTCATGCGGGCGGCACGCTCGAGATCGAAGTCAGCGGCGAGCCTGATGGCGCGTGTATGAATGCGAAGGATCTGCACGCGCCCGATGAGATCAGGGTTGCCGAGCGCCACCTGTCGGTCGAACCGCCCCGCGCGCAGCAGTGCCGGGTCGAGGATCTCCGGCCGATTGGTGGCCGCCATCATGATCACCGGCCTCGCCGCGTCGGCCTTGAAGCCGTCGATCTCGGCCAGCAGCTGGTTGAGCGTCTGCTCGCGTTCGTCGTTGGTCATGACGACACGAACGGCCCCGGCGCGGCTCTGGCCGATGGCGTCGATCTCGTCGATGAACACGATCGCCGGAGCCGCCCGTCGCGCCTGATCGAACAGATCCCGCACCCGCGCCGCGCCCACGCCGACGAACATCTCGATGAACTCCGATCCGCTCGCCTCGAAGAACGGGACCTGCGCCTCGCCAGCCGTGGCCTTCGCGATCAGCGTTTTGCCAGTGCCGGGAGGCCCGACGAGCAGGACGCCTTTCGGGATACGGCCGCCGAGGCGGGCGAACTGGTCCGGCGTCTTCAGGAACTGAATGATTTCGCGCAGTTCGGCGATGGCTTCATCGGCACCGCCGACGTCCGTGAATGTGACGCCGACATCCGCCGCCTGCACTTCGGTCGCCTTGCTCTTGCCAACGCCGAGAATGCCTCCGGCACCTGCACTCATACGGCGATAGGCGGTGTACCAGAACCAGCCGATCAGCAGCATCGGCAGCACGAATGACAGGAAGAAGGGTCCGATGGAACTGGTCGGAGGGATGACATCGTACTTGACACCCGCAGCCTCGAGGTCATCGAGCAGTCTCGGGTCCGCAGGCGGCGCGACGGTACGGAATGCGACGATCCGATCGCGTTCGGACGTAGCCGCTGCGTTCTTCATGTGGCCTGTGATACGTGGACTGCCGAGAGAGACGTCGATAACCTGGCCGGCCTTCACCGTGGTGCGGAACTCGCCGTATGGGATGTCCCGTGCTGCTGCCTGAATCATCGGATTGAGAAGCACCTGAAACAGCCACAGGGCAGCCAGCATCGTCGCGATGTAGCCAATCGTGAATCCCACTTCACGGCGGCGATTCGGCATCTTTGGCGTCGTCGTCGACGGCTTGTTCGCCAGATCGGATTCGCGTCGAGGCGCCACACGAACCGTGGAGCAAACGGCGGACCGATGCCGAGCTACCCATTGACTGACGAAGGGCGCAAGCGTCTGCTGACCATGCGAGTTTTTTCCGTTGGAGTGCGCGACTTTTCGTGGTTCACCTCCCTCACCAGCTTGCGCACGGTCACCATCGGTTTACGCAGAGTGCCGCGAAACTTGCAGGGGTGATTGGTGAACGAGGAGTTTGGCTATGAACAAGCTGCTTGTCGGTTTGACCGGCGCCGGCGCTGGCGCCGCGTTCATGTACATGGCGGATCCGCACGAAGGTGCGCGACGACGGGCCGGGCTGCGAGCGGTGGCCGCACATGCCAATCGCATTGCGAAGGAAGTTGGGGAAGTGACGTCTCGCGATGTGCAGCATCGGCTGAGCGGTGTCGCGGCGCGCTTGCTTGCGCAGTTCGTTGAGCAACCCCAGCCGATCGACGACGTGCTCGTCGAGCGGGTGCGTGCTCGTCTGGGACGGCTGGTCTCGCATCCGGGCGCCATTCGTGTGGCCGCCACCAACGGCACCGTTACGCTGAGCGGTCTGATCCTCGAAGCGGAGCTCGAGCAGGTCCTCAAAGGCGTTGCTGCCGTACCAGGAGTCATCACTGTGGAGAATCGCCTCGAGGCCCATGCCGAGGCCGGACATGTTCCTGGACTGCAAGGTCCTGGGCCGCGCAGGGTGCCGACTGTTGCGACGAGGTGGCTTCGAGCCACGCCGACGGCGCGGCTAATCGCGACGGCAGCGGGTCTTGCGCTCCTTGCGCTCGCGATGCCACCCACCAGAGTCCGCTCGGCGGGCGGAGCGGCTGGAGTGGAGTTGCTCACCTGGGCCCTCGGCGGTGCTGCGAGATGAGGGTGCTTGGGACGAGCGTTGTCAGAGACGACCTGACCGCAGAATGCCGATTGCCAACCCGATGCCGAGCACGCCGGCTGCGATGAAGCCCGCCAGGCCGAGCACCGGGTAGCCAAACATATGGGGCCCCGCCCCGGCGTGCACGACGACCGCAGATCCAATGACAATCGCAGCGATCACGATCGCGAAGCTGAGACGGTTGCTGGCGCGATCCATTTCGCGAATGAAGTAATCGAGATTCCGGTGAATGAACTGAATCTGCAGTCCTTCACCGCGGGCCTTCCGAATCAGGTCCGCGACGTCCCGCGGCGCCGACTTGAGCGCCTTCAGCGCGGCATGCCCTGCATCGGCCGTGCGATGCGCCAGCGCACGGGGGCGATGCCGTTCGACCACGAGGCGTTCGACGAGCGGCTGCGCGTGCTCGACGATCTTGAACGATGGATCGAGCTGTCGGCCGACGCTCTCGATCGTCGCCACCGCTTTGACGAGGAGGAGCAGATCCGACGGCAGCTGTAGCCGGTGCCGCGACATCGTCGCAGTGATCGAAGCGAACACCTCCCGCAGCGACAGCTCGCCAAGCGGGACATCCGCGTACGAATCGAGCATCTCCTCGAGGTCGCCTGCGAGTGCCGCCGCGTCGATCGGCCGAAGCGGCACGGCGACCTTGGCGATGATCTCCGCCAGCCGCTCGGCGTCGTGCTGACCGATGGCGAGAATCGTGTCGGTGAGGTGCCTGCGCATCTGCCGGTTCACCCGTCCAACGATGCCGAAGTCGATGAATGCGACGACGTTCCCGGGCAGCACGAGGATGTTCCCGGGATGGGGATCGGCGTGGAAGAGGCCGTGTACGAGGACCTGTGTCAAGACCGCGTCTGCGCCGCGGCGTGCGACCACGCGCGGGTCCAGGTGCGGCGCGTTTGGCGTCCCGACGGCCGACACCTTCACGCCGTTCAGAAACTCCATCGTCAGTATGGCGGGCGTTGTCAGCGGCCAGCAGATGCGCGGGAATCGCACCATCTCGTCGCCATCGAATTGCGCGGCGACGCGGGTGATGAGCCGTCCTTCACGCGCCAGGTCCTGCTCGCGACGGATGGTGCGTGCAAATTCCTCTACGAGCGCGGGCAGGCTGTAGAGCGCCGCGTCCGCGATGTGCCGATCGGCCAGCGCTGCGAGATCGGTGAGCACTGCGAGATCAGCTTCAATGAGCGTTTCAATGCCCGGGCGCCGCACCTTCACGGCGACGACTTCTCCCGAGTGAAGTGCCGCGCGATGAACCTGCGCGATCGATGCGGCGGCGAGCGGCGTTGCCTCGAACTCAGCGAATATGTCGTTGAATGGTCGGCCAAATGCTTCTTCAATCGCGCGCTCGGCGACACCCGGAGGAAGTGGCGGCACGTTGTCTTGCAGCAGCGTTAGTTCAGCGATCACGTCAGCGGGCAGCAGGTCGGCGTGTGTACTGAGCGTTTGACCGAACTTGATGAACGTCGGCCCGAGCGCTTCAAGGGCGAGGCGCACCCGTTGTGCGCGGGTGCGCTCCGGCGCCACCTCGCGGCGGGCCGCGAACGCCAGCATCCGGCGGCCGGCGGCGAGATAGGGTGTCAGGTGCAACGCGTGCACGACGTCAACGAAGCCGTAGGTGACGAGCACGCGGACGATCTCGCGGTACCGGCGCAAGTGGCCGATCCGGTGAACGCGGTGCTCACCGGGTGCCGGAGCGGTCGCGCGCACAGCGGTCACGGCGTCACCGGATGGTCTTCGAAGTGATAGCCGAGCCGCACGGCGCCAGTTGTCACGACGACACTGTGCGAATCACGCAGGACAGCGGTGGCCAGGATCTCGGGCCTGATGGTCCAGTGCCGGCTGACGAACA
>Ga0068860_100001685_pt1 | contig 23602 bp, 10 predicted proteins | sample KBSSwiS32_FD_66597 | JGI IMG/M metagenome (GOLD analysis project Ga0068860, IMG submission 66597) | Switchgrass rhizosphere microbial communities from Kellogg Biological Station, Michigan, USA - KBS Switchgrass S3-2 | ecosystem: Host-associated > Plants > Roots > Rhizosphere > Soil ...
TAAGATTAGCTGAATGACCATTTTCAGCGATTCTTAAGAATGGGATGGTTGAATAGTGAGGTGAGGCCAATGAACTTAAAAATATACATGTGGCTCTGCGCCGGTGCGCTGGCGGAACTGGCCGCCGGGCAGTCCAGCGCGCCGCTGACCCTGACTCTGCAGGACGCCTTAGCGCGCGCCCAAACCAACGTTCCGCAGTTGCTCGCCGCCGTGAGCGATGCCAACGGGGCCCATGAGGACATCCAACAAGCGCGCGCCGCGACCCGCCCGTCCTTGTCTGTGAAATCGGACTACCTAGGCACCCAAGGCAACGGCGTCTTCGCCAGCGGACGCTTCGTCACCAATGATGGAGTACACGTCTATCGGGAGTGGGCCCTGGTCCATCAGGATTTCACGGCAGCGGTGACCAGGACCGGCATCAGACGCGCCGAGGAGGCCGAAGTGGCCGCCCGAGCGAAAGTGGAAATCACACGCCGCGGCCTGGCCGCTACGGTGACCCGCGCCTACTACGCGCTGCTCTCGGCCCAGCGCAAGTACGCCACGTCTCAACAGGCTCTCGATGATGCCAAGCGCTATTTCGCTATCAGCCAGAATTTGGAACGCGGAGGAGAGGTAGCGAAAAGCGATACCGTTAAAGCCGACCTGCAGGTCGCCGCCCAGGAACAAGCCTTCCGCGAAGCTAAACTCGCCATGGAGAACGCACGCCTGGACCTGGCGGTCATGCTGTTCCAAGACTTTGACCAAAACTTCAACCTGGTGGACGATCTAGCGCTCGCCCCCTCGCTCCCCGCCCTCACCGAAATCCAAACCATGGCCGAGCGCCAAAATCCCGATCTGCAAGCAGCCAATTCCGCGCTACGCGGCGCCGGGCTCGACGTCAAGCTCGCACGGCAGGCTTACCTCCCCTCTCTCACTGCCGACCTCGCCTACGGTATCGAAGCCAACGCCTTCGCCCTGCACAGCACCGTAGCGGCCGATCCTCAAAAAGGACCCGTGCCCAACCTGGGCTACTTCCTAACCGTTTCGCTGAACGTACCCGTGTGGGACTGGGGATCGCGCAGCAGTAAAGTCCGCCAGGCCGTGCTCAAGCGCAATCAGGCCAGCGTGGAACTGAGTGCTACGCAACGCACGCTCATCCGCAATTTGCAAGGATTTTATCAAGAGGCCCAAACCGCCCGCGAGCAGGTGGATTCGCTGCAGCGCTCAGTCGACCTCGCCTCAGAAAGCCTGCGGCTGAACGCCCTGCGCTATCAAGCCGGGGAGGCGACTATACTTGAACTTGTCGACGCCCAAAGCACGCTCATCCAGGCCCGTAACGCCGCTGTGGACGGGCTCAGCCGGTACCGCTTGGCGGTGGCAAATCTGCAGACGCTGACGGGAACGTTTTAAACTCTTCGAACATGCGGGATCTAAACATCACCAGATCGCACGTGATCGCCGGTGTGCTCACGGCTGGCTTTCTGCTCGCGGGCTGCGGCAAAGGCGGCGCCGCCAAAGAAACCGCGGCGGAACAAGAAGCGCCCACTCCGGTGACGGTAGAGACTGCAGTGCGCGGCGCCATCGATCGCGTGGTCACAGCGGATGCCGTGCTCTATCCCATCAACCAGGCGAACGTCACCCCCAAGATCAGCGCGCCGGTCAAACGCATTCTGGTGAACCGCGGCGACCACGTGCGCGTAGGCCAACTGCTAGCGGAACTAGAGAGCAGCGATCTGGCGGCCGCGGCCGAGGAAAGCAAACATCAGTACGAACAAGCGCAAGCCGCCTATCAGACCCTCACCGGCGCCACCGTCGGCGAAGATCGCAGTAAGGCCGAGTCTGACGTAAGGTCCGCGCAGCAAACGCTCGACGCCGCCAAGAAACTCTACGACAACCGGGTGGAGTTGCAGCGTCAAGGTGCGCTTGCGCAGAAACTGGTGGATGACGCGAAAGTCGCGCTGGCGCAGGCGCAGAGCCAGTTCGACGTCGCTCAGCGTCACCTGCAGGCACTCAATCAGGTGAGCCAGCGCGAAGCCATCGCCGGCAGTCAGGCGCAGGTGGCCGCCGCAAAGTCGCATTACGATTCGGCTGCCGTGCAGGTTTCCTACGGCCAGATTCGCAGCCCTATCAGCGGCGTCATCGCTGACCGCTCGATTTATCCCGGTGAAATCGCCGCCAGCGGAACGCCGCTGGTTTCGATTGTCGACATTTCGCAGCTAGTGGCGCGCACCAATGTCCCCGTGAAAGAGGCCTCGGCGATCAGCGTGGGCCGCCCCGCGCGCATCACTGGACCCGATGGCGATCTAGCCGGCAAAGTAACGGTGGTCAGTCCGTCCGTCAACCCCAACACCACCACCGTCGAGGTCTGGGTGCAGGTGCCGAATCCAGGAGAAAAGCTGAAGCCAGGTGGAACCGTGCGCGTGTCGATCATCGCCGAGACCATTCAGAACACAATCGTCGTGCCCACCTCGGCGCTGCTCAATTCCGACGAGGGCGGACAGAAGGTGATAGTGATCACCAGCGATTCGGTCGCCCATGAGCGCCGTATCGTCGCCGGCGTGCGCCAAGGCATGCGCGTACAGATCGTCACCGGCTTGCAAGAAGGCGATCAAGTGGTCACCACCGGCGGCCTGGGTCTCGAAGACAAAGCCAAGGTCGCCATCCAGAAGGCCAAGAGCGAGGATGAAGACGAGGACGATGCCGACGACAAGGGCAAGTAAGGCCTAGCAACATGATCGAGCCATCGACAATCTCCCCCGCCGTGGACACCGCCCCCGAGCACTGGACAGCGCGCTTCTCGCGCCCCATTATTTTCGTTATCATCACGCTGATCGCGATCGGCGCCTATCTGGCCTTCACTATTCCGGTGGCCGTTTTCCCCTCCACCGACTTTCCGCGCATCGTCGTTGGCATCGACAATGGCGTGGCGCCCATCAATCAGATGGAAGTAACCGTCACGCGACCCATCGAGGAGGCCATGAACAGCGTGCCCGGCCTTGAGTCGGTGAAATCCACCACCAGCCGCGGTTCGGGAGAAGTAAATCTTTTCTTCAACTGGAACGTCGACATGTTCCAGACCCTGCAATACGTAAATGCGGCGCTGGCGCGCGTGCAATCGTCCCTGCCTCCCACCGCAAAACTCACCGCGAACCGCCTCACGTTTGCTGCGTTCCCGATCCTCGCCTACAGTCTGACCTCGGATACCCTCACGCAAACCGAGCTCTGGGAGCTCGCCAACTATACCGTCAAGCCGCGCCTCAATCGCGTCAACGGCGTCTCCATGGTAGTGCTGCAAGGCGGCCAGGTGCCTGAGTTCCACATCATTCCCGACCCCGCCAAGCTCCTCCAGGCGCAAGTGACGGTCCCCGGCATTCTCGACGCCGTCGCCAAAACCAACATGATCGATTCGCCCGGCTTGATCGAAAACAATCATGAGCTCTCGTTGACACTAGTCACCGGCCAAGCGAAAGATCCCAGCGAAATCGGCAACATCGTAGTGCGCACCACGCCCAACGGCGTGCCCATCCGCATCGCCGATATCGGCGACGTGCAACAGTCCGTAATGCCGGTCTACACCATCGTGACCGCCAATGGCACACCCGCCGTGCTGCTAAATATCTTCCGCCAGCCCGACAGCAATACGGTTGCCGTAGCGGATGCCGCGACGGCAGAGCTCAACCAAATCCGCCAAACGCTCCCCAAGGGTGTAAAAGTGCAAACCTTTTACGACCAGTCCATCTTGGTGCGCGATTCCATCAACAGCGTTCGTGACGCCATTCTGATTGGCCTGATCCTCGCCGCCATCATCCTGGTTCTGTTCCTGCGGGACTGGGGAAGCTCGCTGGTGGCGGCGCTCGTGATTCCCGCCACCATTGCGATCACCTTAATCGCGATGCGGCTAATGGGCCAAGGCTTCAACCTGATGACGCTGGGTGGACTCGCGGCGGCAGTCGGTCTGGTCATCGACGACGCCATCGTGGTGGTCGAAAACATCGTGATGCACCGCGACTCCGGCCAAAGCCGCGGTGAAGCCATTCGTAGCGCCCTGCGTGAAATCCGCGTGCCGTTGGTCGGATCCACCATCACGCCCATCGTAGTGTTTCTCCCGCTGATCACCATCACCGGAGTCACCGGCACCTTCTTCCGCGCCCTTGCAATTACCGTGGGCACAGCGCTACTGACTTCGCTGGCGCTAGCCGTCACCTGGACCCCCACCCTCAGCCACTATTTCCTGCGCCGCAAGGGAAGAACCTCCGAAACCGCAGACGCACGCGGCCACGTAGCCGCCAGCGGATTCATGGGCCGCGTCATGCGCACCTACGTGGGTGCCTTACGCTTCGTATTAGCGCATCCTTTAGCGCTGACCGTCGGCTGCGCGCTTCTCGTCGCCGGTTCGTTCCTGTGCTACCGCTCGCTCGGCAGCGACCTGCTCCCCGCCATGGACGAAGGTGGTTTCATCCTCGATTACCTGATGCCTGCCGGTTCCTCCCTCGCCGACACCAACGACGTGCTGCTAGGCGTCGAGAAGATTCTGAAAGACACCCCGGAAGTGGAAAGTACCTCGCGCCGCACCGGCCTCCAACTAGGCCTCGCCGCCGTGACCGAAGCCAACAACGGCGACTTCTCCGTGAAGCTCAAACGCGATCGCAGCCGCCACATCGAGGAAATCATTTCCGACCTGCGCGCGAAGGTCAACGATCAATACCCGCAGCTGGATGTCGAATTCATCCAGGTGCTGCAAGACATGATCGGCGACCTTACCAGCTCACCCGAGCCCATCGAGATCAAACTGTTCTCCCCCGATCCCGCTCTGCTGAAAGTATGGGGGCCGAAGATCGCCGACCGCATCAAGAAAATCAAGGCTGTCGCCGACGTGAAGGACGGCATCGAGAACACCGTTAGCGGACCCGCCATCATCATGAATGTCGACCCGGTGGTCGCCGCGCGTTCCGGTTTCACTCCCCAGGAAATCGAACTCGACGCCAGCGCCATTCTGCAAGGCGAACCGGCCACCACGCCGGTAGTCGTAAACGACCGCTCCTACACCATCCGCGTCCGTTTTCCCGAAAGCACGCGCGCCTCACTCGATCAAATCCGCAACACCATGATTACCAGCAGCTCGACTGGCAAGACGGCCTCGCTCGGTTCGCTAGCTGAATTTCAGGATGAAGCCGGCCAAACCGAAATTCTGCGCGAGAATCTGCAGCGTGAAGTCGCGGTGACCGGGCGCTTCGAAGGCGTCAGCCTGGGGTCTGGTATGCAGATGGTGCAAGAGGCGGTCGCGGACCTTCACGTCCCGTCTTCTATTCACGTGGTGTACGGCGGAACCTACGCGGAACAACAAAAGTCTTTCCGCGATCTGTTGGAAGTCCTGGTCCTCGCCATAGTGCTGGTCTTCACCGTGCTGCTGTTCGAATTCCGCACCTTCGCCGCGCCCACCGCCATCATCGCCTCGGCCCTGCTCTCCACCTCCGGCGTGTTCCTGGCGCTCCTGGTCACCGGAACCACCTTCAACATTTCTTCCTTCATGGGATTAATCATGGTGATCGGAATCGTGGCGAAAAACGGGATCTTATTACTAGATGCCGATCAGCGTTTCCGCGCCGAAGGAATGCCGGTGCTGGATGCCATGATCGAAGCCGGAGAACGCCGTCTGCGTCCCATCCTGATGACAGCACTAGCCACCGTTGCCGGCATGATCCCGCTCTCGCTGGCGCTCGGCGCCGGATCGCAGATGTTGCAACCCCTGGCCATCGCCGTCATCGGCGGCTTGCTAGCGTCGATGGTACTTTCGCTGATCGTCACGCCCGCCGTGCACTACTACCTGGGCGGCCGCGACTAGCTGCCTTCGGTTTCCTCTTCCAGTTCCTTCCAGTGCCGCTCAATCGCCGTCCGCACCAACTGCGAACGCGTCCGCACCCCCGTCTTCGCGAACAACTGCTGCAGCACCGCCTTCACCAATGACTCCGAAATATTCATATCGTGCGCAATCTCTTTATTCGATTTCCCCGAGAACACGCCGCGCAGAATCTGCCGTTCGCGCGGCGTGAAGGGCCGCGCGTCCCCTTGCCCGAACTGATCGAACTGCCCCAGATCCGGGGCCGCAGCGGGCGCCTGGTCGTCGGCCTCCTGCGCCACTTGGCGAATGCGCTCCACCAGCAACTGCGGACGCTCGTGTTTCAAAATGATTCCGGAGCAGCCTCTCTCCATCAGGCGCGCGGCTTCAATCTTGCTCACGCCCGCCGTCACCACCAGCACCTTCCCTTTGAAGCCCTGTTCCCACGCCAGATTCAAGAACGCCCCGCCCTGTTGCAGGCCCAGATTAATATCCAGCAGCACCACGTCGGCGCTTTGCGACCGCAAATGACTCAAGCCTTCCTCGACAGTCGCGCATTCCCCAGCCACTTCGAAATCCGGTTCGGCGCCCAGCAAGCGCGCAATAGCCTCGCGAAACAGGGAATGATCGTCGATCAGCAATATGCGGGTTACGCCATTCATATTACGCATCCCCCGACAACATCGCGGGGATCTCAATCACAAAAGAACATTCCCCCGCCGGCTGCAAATGATGCAGCTCTCCGCCAAAGGTGCGGATGATCGCGCGCGAGACGAACAGCCCCAATCCAGTCGACGAGGCTCCCGGCTGAAAGGGCTGAAACAACCGCTCCGCCGACGAGATACCCGGCCCGTTATCGGAAATGCGAATCACTACTGAAGAATCCAGAGCGTATGCCGTCACCAGGATGCGCGCGTTGGAAGTGTCCTCCAAAGCCCTGCGGCTGTTCTTCGTCAAATTCAAAAACACCTGCAGCAGCCCCGACCGGTTCACTCGTATCGGAGGCAGTCCGGCCGCGACTTCCCAATCCGCTTTCACGCCCGATTCTTCCAGCGAAGGCGAAATAATCGCTCGCAATTCTTCCAGCAAATCGCCCACATCCACGCCTTCCAGAACTTCCTCGCTGGCATCCGCCAATTCCGTTGAGGACAGCCGCAAAATGCTTTCCACCACTGTACCCAGCGCCTGAAAATCTTTGTTATTCGAATTCGGCTCTTCCTGTTTTTTCAGGTTGTGATACAGCACCGATCCCGCCGCCGCCAGATTGCGCAATTCATGCGAGACCGCGCCCGCCACGATCCGTGAATTCGTCAGCAGTTGCTTCAGCCCGCTTTCCTCGCGGTCGCGAATCAATTCGGTGGCATCCGACAAAACCACGGCCAGACGCGGCCCCGAAGCGTCTTCATAAGACGAGACCCAGGCCTGCGAAAGAAATGTTTCGCCCGTGCGCCGCCGCCCGCTTGCCTCCACTTTGGTCTGCATCAGGTTCACCACCTGTGGTGAGTGCAGCAACCTCGCCAGCACCGGAATGTAGCTTTCAATGGGATCTCCTTCCGGCGATCCCGACGTGAATCCCAACAGCCGGCAAGCCGCGGCATTGGCCATGCTGATCTTCCCGTGAGGGTCCACCGTGATCAGCCCCACCGGACTGCTTTCGAGCAGCGCCCGCATTTCCGTCACCGCGTTGAGGCGGACGCGCGCCTCCTGCTGCGTCTTCTGCAGGAGCGCGCTGGCAATGCGCCGGTTGCGCGCCAATTCGCCCGCGAACAACCCGCCCCCGGTGAACGCCGCAACCGCCGGAGCCAGTCTGCGCAGAGACTCCGGACCCCACGCATACGGACCGAAATATTCGCCCACCAACGCTGTCGCGATCGCCAGTAGAAAAATCGACCAGCGCGAAACGAACGCCGACGCCACCACCAGCGGCAGCAGATAAAACCCGCCCAGCGGGACTACCTTGCCCGTGAAACGCTCCGCAATGGTGATCGCCACAATGGCGCAAAGACAACTTGCCAATACGATCCACCGTTGTAGCGGAGAGACTGGACCTGCGAGATCAATGGCCATAGCTAGCGGCCGCACTCTGTGAGCCGCGGTTCCCACTTTAACATTCAGTTGCTTACGCTGCGCGGTGTTTTACCGATTATACGAAAGATAACTTGAAGCCATGCCGCGCAAATACTAAAATCAATAGTGTCCGGTGGATATTCTTGCGTGAGTTCTGCGGAACCTCCGACCGCATAATTCTCGATTGGAATTTTGAGTCGATCCGGCAACTCCTCCAAGGCAAACGGCGGAAGAAACTTTCCGCCGTTTGCCATTTGCTTCCCACCCTCCGGGACGATTGCATCGCACAGCTCGGCCCACTATACTGGGTCCTTCCGCCACACCCAATCAGTTAGAGGAGTGCTATGAAAATCACCCGCTCCAGGGTTCAGAACGTCATGTTAGGCCTCGGGCTATTGTGCCTGACTGCCGTCCATCCAGCGCACGCGCAGACCGCCGGAGGAGGAATCATCACTGGCACGGTACAAGGTCCCAAAGGCCCTGAGGCCGGCGTATGGGTGATTGCCGAGACCAAGGATCTACTCACCGGCTTCATCAAAATCGTAGTCACTGACGACCGCGGACGCTTCCTGCTTCCCGATCTTCCCGCCGCGAATTACAAAGTGTGGGTGCGAGGCTACGGCCTGGCGGATTCGACGCCCATCGAGATGAAGCCCAGCGCAACCTCCGTGACACTCAAAGCCGCCGCCGCCAAGACTCCCCAGGAAGCCGCCAAAGTTTATCCCGGCAATTATTGGCTCTCGCTCTTGGAGCCACCCTCGAAAACCCTCTTCCCCGGTACCGGTCCCACTCCGCAAGGCAACGGTACCGGCACCAGAATGCTGATCCAGAACCATTGGATCAACTCGATCAAATCGGATTGCAATTTCTGCCACCAACTCGGCAATCAATTGACCCGCACGCTCGACGACGTCTTCAAAGCTAAACCGGAACTGAAGACGCACGCCGAAGCCTGGGAGTGGCGCCTGGGCGTAGGTGTCCGCGGCACCAACATGTACTCGGTGCTCACCACGCAAGGCAAGGAAACCTCGCTCAAAACTTTTTCTGACTGGACCCAGCGCATCGCCAACGGCGAAGTCCCGCCCGCACCGCCGCGGCCCAAAGGCATCGAGCGCAACATTGTCGCCACGCTGTGGGATGTCGGCGACGATCACTCTTTCATGCACGATCAGGTTTCCACCGACAAGAATCACCCGACAGTGAACGGCGGCGGACGCATGTACGCCGTCAACGCCGGACACGGTCAACTGGTCTGGGTGGACCCGCGCGAAAACAACACCTTCGCCATGGACATCCCCACCCGCGATCCTAAAGAGAAGGTGCCGTCGCGCTTCCCCGCCCCCAATCGCCCCTCAATGTTCTGGGGCATGGAGCACCTATGGGCCAACCCGCCCTACAATCCCGCCGATCCCCACAATCCCATGTTCGATAGCAAGGGCCGTGTGTGGCTCACCTCCAAGATCCGCGCCAACGCCGACCCCTCGTGGTGCAGCGATCCGAAAAACAAATACGCCGAATGGTTCCCTCTCAAAAACAGTGGACGCCAAGCGGCCATGTATGATCCCAAGACGCAAAAGTTCACGCTAATCGATACCTGTTTCTCGACGCACCACTTGCAGTTCGATAACGACGCCGATGAGACCGTGTATTTCAACGAGCTCACCGGTCCCATCGTCGGCTGGATCGACACCAAGGTCTACGACGCAACCCACGACGAACAGAAAGCCGTAGGCTGGTGCGGACAGGTGGTCGACACCAACGGTGACGGCAAAATCACCAAGCCGTGGAACATCGTACCGGTGCGCCGCGGCGGCGAAGATTCCGTTCTCTATGAAAGCGACACCGCCGGAGGTGGCCCGGGTGCCGCCGCCGCGCGCCCCGCGCCAGCGCCCTTCGATCCGAAACTAGATTCGCTAGTAAGTTACAGTCTGTACTCGCTCATCCCCAGCCCTGTTGATGATTCCGTGTGGGGAGTGAGCGAGCTCTACCCCGGCTACTTAATCCGCATGCAGCGGGGCAACGACGCGCCGGTGTCCTGTAAGACGCAGATTTTCCGCGTCCCCGAGCCCGGCTTCGACCCAAGGGGCGTCGACATCGACAGCAACGGCGTGGTGTGGACCGCGTTAGCCGCCAGCAGCCACTTGGCCAGCTTCGACGTACGCAAATGCAAAGACCTGAACGGCGCTGCGAAAATTGACGGCAGCCAGTGCAAAGAAGGCTGGACGCTTTACCAAACCACCGGCCCCAAGTTCAAGGGCACCGACATCCCCTCCGACTTCCACTATTACAACTGGGTGGATCAACACAACGTCATCGGCCTGGGCGCGAACACGCCCTTCGCCACGGGTTCAAACTCCGATTCCTTGCTGGCCCTGAATCCACAGACCAAAGAGTGGACCACCTTCCGCATCCCCTATCCCCTAGGTTTCTACTCGAGAGGCATGGACGCCCGCATAGACGATCCCAACGGCGGCTGGAAAGGCCGCGCGCTGTACTCGAATTACGGAACCCACTTCGTGTGGCACATAGAAGGCGGCAAAGGCACCAAGGGCAAAATTGTGAAATTCCAAGTCCGCCCCGACCCGCTGGCCCGTTAACCAAGTAAGAAACGAAGAGAGAGAGTAGGGCAGACCTCCAGGTCTGCCGACTCAGAAGAGTCGGACCAGGAGGTCCGACCTACTAGCTCACAACGAATCGATCGTGAGTTTGACGTCGGCCTTCTGCCAGGCCGCGTCAAACTCGCGACGCACTAACTCCGCCGCGTCGCTCCTCCCCTGCGCTCGCAAACTCTCCATCAGTCCAAACAACATCCGCCCATTGCGGGGAATCCGCGCGATCCCCTCGCGAAACACCGCCTCCGAGTCTGCCGCCCGTCCCCCGCGAAGCAACGCCGCGCCTAACGACTCGCGAACGGGATAATACCAAGCCGGGGGTTCGTCATAAACCAGCGCATCCTGCAACACCACCGCCCGCTCCCAACGCGGCACCGCGAGCGCCGGAGAATCCGCCACCCGCGCCGCGAGAACTTCGCTAGCCATTGCCAAAACATCCGCCGCCCGATTGTTCCCCCAAACAGAATCCGCCGCCACCTTCGCCCGAGCCTCTTCAAATCCATGCTGCTCTTGCACCGCCCCCACCCGATCCCCGCGAGCCAGCAGCGCCAGCGTCCGCGCGTAGTGCCACACTGCCAAGCCAATCGAAAGCTTGTCATCCGGCCGCGGCAGCTTCATCACCGCGTCCCATTCCCCCAACCGGACCAGCGCGAAGACCGGCACCGCCGCGAACGGCTGCATCATCGATGCCATCTCCGGCATCGCCGTCATCATCGGAGCCATCCCACGCCCCAATTCCTCTGACGCCTGCAGAGCCTCCGCCCGCCGCCCCTGCATCAGCCGCGAGTAAAGAATGAAGTGCAAATTGTGAACGTAGTAACCGCTATAAGCGCTAGTAGTCACATTGCTGGAAGCGAAGTATTTACGATCCACCTCCGCTGCGCGCTCATTCACGATAGCCGCCGTTTCCCAATCACCCAACACCAGCCAGATGTGCCCCGGCATGTGCACCAAATGCCCCGCCGCCGGCACAATCGCCATCAACCGCTGCGCGCTGGGCACCGCACGCTCCGGAGTCTTCGAAGACTCCACCGCATGAATGTAAAAATGATTCGCCCCCGCATGCGAAGGTACTCTCCTCAGCACGCCTTCGAGCGCATGCTCCGCCTCCAACTCGCCCGCCGCCGGAGTCCCATCCGCCGCATACCATTTCCAGCGAATCGGAACCATCAGGCTCTCAGCGTAAAGAGTCTGCGCGTCCAGATCATCCGGATACCGCGCCGCCAACGCCTTCATTGCCGCCACATATTTCGCGGGATCGTAAGCCGGACACCGCGTAGCCGCCGCCTCCAAATACGCGCGCTCGCCCGCAGCGACACCCGTGAGCCGCAACCCCGTTTGCAGCGCCTCGCACCCGGCCTTCAAATCCACATCGCCATCCCCGTCCATATTGACGTGCGGACCCAGCGCCATCGCGATCCCCCAATAAGCCATGGCAGCCTGCGCATCCAACTCCGCCGCCTTGCGGAACGACCGCAGAGCCTCATAGCGATTAAATCCATACAGCAAACTGAGCCCCTGATCGAAAAACTTCTGCGCGTCAGGATTGCGAGTAGCGATGGCATGATGCCAAGCCCCCAACCCCGGATACAAAACCACAGGAGCCTCAGCAGCCCCAACAGGCATCAGCGCCAAGAGTGCGATTAGGATTCTTTTCATGCCAAAGTCGCCAGAGCGTCCTTATGGAACGGACGCAGCTCACTAAGCCTGCCACCACGAACTTGCTTGGGCCAATCTGGGTTCACGATCAACGCCCGCCCCAGCGCCACCAAATCAAATTCGCCGCGCGCGAGCCTCTCCACCAACTCATCGAGCCCCGTAACCGCCGCCCCTTCCTCAGACCGGAACGTCGTCATGAATTCTTCGTTAAGCGTGACCGACCCGACGGTCACCGTAGGCAGCCCCGTCAACTTCTTAGTCCATCCCGCAAGATTGAGATTGCTCCCCTCAAACTCCGCATCCCAAAACCGCCGGCTGGAGCAGTGGAACGCATCCACCCCCGCGTCCACCAGGGGCGCGAGCAATGGTTCCAATTCCTGCGGAGTCCTAGCGAGTTTGGCTGAGTAATCCTGCAGCTTCCATTGCGAGAATCGCAGCACCACCGGATATCCCGGACCCACCGCGCGCCGCACCTCGCGCAACACCTCCATCGCGAAGGTAGTGCGTGCAGCGATGCTGCCGGCGTACCGGTCCGTGCGCTGATTCGTGCCTTCCCAGAAAAATTGATCGATCAAATACCCATGGGCCGCGTGGATTTCCAGGCCATCGAACCCCAGCCGCTTCGCCGAAGCCGCCGCTTCCCCGTAAGCCCGAATCACCGCATCGATGTCCCCTTGCGTCATCGCCACGCCCGACGCTTCCCCCGGTACCCGCAATCCCGAAGGACTCACCGGTTCAACCCCAGCAGGCAGCGGATGACTAGGATCGCGCATCACCCCCACATGCCAAAGCTGCGGAAAAATAACGCCGCCGGCCGCGTGAACTTCCTCCACTACGTGTTTCCATCCCGCCAGCGCATCGTCCCCATAGAATCGCGGCACGTCAGGATAAAAAACCGCCGCCGGATGCGGAATCGACGTCCCCTCCGTAACGATCAGCCCCACGCCCCCTTCAGCCCGCCGCCGGTAATAAGCCGCAACGTCTTTGCCCGGCACTCCACAGGGTGATTTAGAACGCGTCATCGGAGCCATCACAATCCGGTTTTGCAATGTCAGATTCAGGAGCGTAAACGGCTGGAATAGAGGGTCAGTAGTCATGAAAACTTGCGGTCCGCACTAGCGTTTTCGCCACACCATCGGCGATAATACTAAGTTTACCCCACCCCCTAGGAGCTTTCACTTTAGATGGCCAAGATTAAGGTCAAGAACCCTGTCGTCGAAATGGACGGCGACGAGATGACGCGTATCATCTGGCAATGGATCCGCGAACGCCTCATCCTCCCCTACCTGGATATTGACCTCAAATACTACGATCTTTCGATCGAGAAGCGCGACGCGACCGACGACCAGATCACCATCGATTCCGCCAAAGCCACCCAGCAATATGGCGTGGCCGTAAAATGCGCCACCATCACCCCCGACGAAGCCCGCGTCAAAGAATTTGGCCTCAAGAAAATGTGGAAGAGCCCCAACGGCACCATCCGCAACATTCTGGACGGCACCATTTTCCGCGAGCCCATCATCTGCCAGAACGTCCCCCGCATTGTGCCGCACTGGGATAAGCCAGTGGTCGTCGCCCGCCACGGTTTTGCCGATCAATACCGCGCCACTGATTTCCAATTCCCGTCAGCCGGATCGCTCAAACTCAGTTGGACTCCGGACGACGGCAGCGCCCCCATCGAACGCGAAATCGTGAAAGCCCCCGGGGCCGGCGTCGTGATGGGCATGTTTAATCTCGACGACTCCATCTCCGGCTTCGCCCGCGCCTGCTTCACTTACGCGCTAGACCGCCACTACCCGGTGTATTTGTCCACCAAAAACACCATCCTGAAAGTCTACGACGGCCGCTTCAAAAATCTCTTCCAGGAAATCTTCGAGCGCGAATTCAAACCCCGCTTCGACGCCGCCGGTTTAACCTACGAACACCGCCTGATCGACGACATGGTAGCCGCCAGCCTGAAGTGGACCGGCGGATATCTCTGGGCCTGCAAAAACTACGATGGCGACGTGCAATCCGACACGTTAGCCCAAGGCTACGGCTCGCTAGGCCTGATGACCTCAGTCCTGATGTCCCCCGATGGCAAGACCATCGAATCCGAAGCCGCCCACGGCACCGTAACTCGCCACTACCGCCTGCACCAGCAAGGCAAACCGACGTCTACCAACCCCATTGCTTCCATCTACGCCTGGACCCGCGGCCTGCAATATCGCGGCAACATGGACCAGACTCCGGATGTAGTGAAGTTCGCGCAGACTCTAGAGAAAGTCTGCGTAGACGTAGTAGAGTCCGGCAAGATGACGAAGGACCTAGCCATTTTAATCCGCGCCGATCACCCGTTCCTGACCACCGAAGCCTTCATGGACGCCGTCGACAACGAACTAAAAAGGCGCCTAAAATAGGGGCCGCTTACTATCGTGCGCGGTTCTGTGCCACGCAAGGCTTCGCACAGAACCGCGACCGCAGGAAGCGGATTTCCCGCGATTTGCGACAATAGAAAATTCTCTATGAACCCCACCCCACCCACACCCCTCGTCGCCGTCATCATGGGCAGCAAATCCGATTGGGAAACCATCAAGCACGCGAGCGAAACGCTCGCCCGTTTCGGCGTCCCCCATGAAAGCCGCGTGCTCTCCGCCCACCGCACCCCCCAAGCCGCCACCGAGTTCGCATCCGGCGCCAGCACGCGCGGACTGAAAGTCATCATCGCCGCGGCCGGCGGCGCGGCGCACCTCGCCGGAGTCCTCGCCGCCCACACCCTTTTGCCCGTGCTCGGCGTCCCCATGGAAAGCCAGATGCTGCGCGGCATGGACTCCCTGCTCTCCACAGTGCAGATGCCCGCCGGAATCCCCGTCGGCACCCTCGCCATCGGCAAAGCAGGAGCCATCAACGCCGCCCTCCTCGCCATCGCCATCCTGGCCCTCCAGCGCCCCGACCTCGCAGAAAAACTCGACACTTTTCGCAAAGAGCAAGCCGAGACAATCCTGAACCAAACCCTGTGAAATTGGCCCCTGACATGCCCTATTCCCAGCGTGGCAACTGCTGGGTTTAGCCCCGATTCTTCTTGTAATGACCATAGTGGGTCAAGTGACCAAATACGGTCACTGACGCGTGGTTAAAATCGACGAAGCTCCCCTCAGAGCCGAGCTCTTCAACGCCGAACAAATGGAGCAGCACGCCCAGATTTTGGCGGGCTCCCACGTGGTCAGTGCCGCGCGCAACGCCGAGCAACTTCTCTCGCGTTTAGCCGAAAACGAAGACGTCTTGATCGCGGCGCACGCGCTGCTGGCCCAAACCATCAAAGAAAACCGCCGCATCACGCCCGCAGGTGAATGGCTGCTCGACAATTTCTACCTCATCGAAGAACAAATCCGCACCGCCCGCCGGCACTTTCCCAAAGGTTACAGCCGCGAACTCCCGCGCCTCGCGAACGGACCCTCGGCCGGCCTCCCCCGCGTCTACGACATCGTCCTCGAAACGATTTCCCACACCGATGGACGCCTCGACCCCGACGGCCTCCGCCGCTTCCTCGCGTCGTATCAAACCGTCACCACGCTGAAGCTGGGCGAACTGTGGGCCATCCCCATCATGGCGCGCCTGGCGCTGATCGAAAATCTCCGCCGCGTCAGCGCGCGCATTTCCGCCGCCGGCATCGATCGTGATCGCGCCGACCATTGGGCCGACAAGATGACCGAAATCGTGGAGCTCGATCCCAACGGTCTTATCCTGCTGATCGCCGACATGGCGCGCTCTAACCCGCCCATGGTGAGCGCGTTCGTCGCCGAGTTCTCCCGCCGCCTGCAGGGGCAAAGCCCGGCGCTGGCCTTACCGCTCACCTGGATGGAGCAGCGGCTTTCGCAAAATAACCTGACTATCGATCAACTCGTGCAAGCGGAAAATCAGCAGCAAGCCGCTAATCAGGTTTCGATGAGCAATAGTATCGGCAGCCTGCGCTTGCTGGGCGCGATGAACTGGCGCAATTTCGTCGAGGACCTGAGCGCCGTCGAGCAAATCCTTCGCGCCAATCCCGATGGCACCCACGCGAAAATGGATTTCGCTACCCGCGACCGCTACCGCCAATCGATCGAGAAAATCGCCAAGCGCTGTGCGCTTGCAGAGAGCGACGTGGCCCGTATGGCCATCCGTCTCTCCGCGCAAAGCGCCGTCGAATGCGGTGCCGATGACCGCGCAGCCGACACCGGTTTCTATTTGATCGACCACGGCGTGCCGCTCCTCGAAAAAGCGGTGGGAATGCGCCGCTCCATGCCACGCGCAATCGCGAACTGCGGCCGCCGCCTGCCGGTTCTTCTATACGGAGGCGGAATTCTTCTCAGCACCGCGTTCTTCAGCGCCAGCTTAGTGGCGATGCTCGATAGCGTGAACACGCCCGACTGGCTGCTGGCCCTCACTGCCGCGCTGGCGATTTTCTTGATCGCTCATTTCGCAATCGCATTTGTGAACTGGCTGAGCACCGTGTTCGTGCGCCCGCATCCCTTGCCGCGCCTGGATTTTTCCGAAGGCATTCCGGCAGAATCGAGCACGCTCGTGGTGGTCCCCACCATGCTCTCGAGCAAAGCTGGACTCGAATCCCTGCTCGAAGCGCTCGAAGTCCGCTTCCTGGCGAATCGCGGCGGCAATTTATACTTCGGCCTGTTAACCGACTTCGCCGACGCGCCCGCCGCCACCATGCCCGAAGACGACGGCCTGCTTGCGCTCGCGCGGAGCGGCATCGAAGACCTCAACCTGAAATACCACGGCGCCTCCCCCGATCCTTTCTTCCTTTTCCAGCGCCCTCGCGTTTGGGAATCCCGCGACAAAATCTGGATGGGTTACGAGCGCAAGCGCGGCAAGCTCGCGGCCCTGAATGCCCTCCTACGCCCCCCGCTGGGACTCGAAGAAAAGAACGTCTTCTCGCTGGTGGTGGGCGAAACGTCGGTGCTCCCCGCGGTCAAGTACGTGATCACGCTCGACACCGATACGCAGCTCCCGCGCGAGGCCGCCTGGCAATGCGTCGGCACCATGGCCCATCCTTTGAACCGCGCGCGCTATAACGCCGCCAGACAGCGCGTGTGCGAAGGCTACGGAATTCTGCAGCCGCGCGTTGCGCCCAGCTTGCCCGGCGCCAACCGCTCCAGCTACGCCCGCATGTGCGGCGGCGAAGCCGGCATCGATCCTTACACCCGCGCCGTGTCGGACGTTTACCAGGACGTCTTCGGCGAAGGCTCCTTCATCGGTAAAGGAATTTACGACGTGGACGCCTTCGAGCAATCGCTCAAAGGACGCTTCCCGGAAAATCGCATTCTCAGTCATGATCTGCTCGAAGGTTGCTATGCCCGCGCAGGACTGTTGAGCGACGTCGAACTCTTCGAAACCGATCCGGCTCTCTACAGCTCGGATGTCAAGCGCCGCCGCCGCTGGATTCGTGGCGACTGGCAAATCCTGCGCTGGCTGCTGCCGCGCGTCCCCGGATTCGCAGGGCGCTCGCTGCGCAATCCCCTGTCGGCGCTGTCCCGCTGGAAAATCTTCGATAACCTGCGACGCAGCCTGGTGCCCGCCGCGGCCACGCTCTTGTTATTGATCGCCTGGTGCCGGCTATCGCACCCTTGGCTGTGGACCTTCACCGTGGTCGCGATCCTCAGTGCGCCGTCCATCCTCACATCTCTATTCGAAGCCTTCCGCCGCCCCGAAGACATCCTGTGGAGCCAGCACCTGGCCGCTGTCGCGCGCGCCACCCGCCGCCGCCTGGCACAAATCGGCTTCGGCCTCGCTTGTCTTCCTTACGAAGCGTACTTCAGCGTGGATGCGATTCTGCGCACACTCTGGCGCATGGCGGTCACCCGCAAACGCCTACTCGAATGGGCGCCCTCGGGTAGCGAGCGTGGCGGCGCGAGCATCATCGTCTCCGTGAAGGCCATGTGGTTCGCGCCCGCGATCGCCATCGCCGCCTACATCTTTCTGGCGGACCAGCGCTCAGCGGTCCTGCTATCCGCCGTCCTACTACTCGGTCTGTGGTTTCTCTCGCCCGTCATGGCGTGGTTGATGGGACTCCCCATCCTGGTTCACCGCGCCAAACTCTCCGCGGAACAAGTAGTCTTTCTTCGCAAGCTCGCGCGCAAGACCTGGGGATTCTTTGAAACCTTCGTCACCGCCGAAGACCACTGGCTGCCGCCCGACAATTACCAGGAACACCCTCTCGCCGTCGTCGCGCACCGCACCTCGCCCACCAACATGGGCTTGGCGCTGCTCGCGAATCTCGCCGCCTACGACTTCGGTTACATCGGCGCCGGCGAGCTCATCGAGCGTACCTCGCGCGCGCTCGCCAGCATGCAGACCATGGAGCGGCACCTGGGCCATTTCTACAACTGGTACGACACCCAAACGCTGCGCCCGCTCACGCCGCTCTACATCTCCACCGTCGACAGCGGAAACCTGGCGGGCCACCTGTTGACCCTCCGCGCCGGACTCCTCGCCTTGCCCGACGACAAAATAGCCCGGGCCCGCGTGTTCGACGGCATCGAAGATACGCTGGCGCTTCTCGAAGACTGCGGCGGCCCCAGCGGATTCACACCGCCCCCGGGCAATTCCGCCTCGTTCACGTCCATGCACCAGCGTCTCGAGAAACTCACAGCGGCCGTTGATACCGCCGTGTCCAGCCTCGCGGTCACTGCGGGCGGTGAAATTGCCTTGTGGTCGCAAGCGCTTGTCCGCCAATGCCGCGGCGCACTCAACGAACTCCATTCTTGGCTTCCGGCGGACCGCGCCCACACGCTCCGCGAACTCGCCGCGCAAGGCTCCAGCCCGCAGGCCTGCCAGAGAATTCAGGCGCTCGAAAACCTGGCCCAACAATGCGGCAACCTGGCCCGCGCCGAGTACGATTTCCTGTTCGACAAAACCCGCCGCCTCCTGGCCATCGGCTATCAAGTGGAAGCCTCGCGCCGCGACGACAGCTATTACGACCTGCTCGCCTCCGAAGCCCGCCTTTGCAATTTCGTAACTATCGCGCAAGGGCAGCTTCCCCAGGAAAGTTGGTTCGCATTAGGGCGTCTGCTAGCCAGCGCCGGCGGCGAGCCGGTGCTCATTTCCTGGAGCGGCTCCATGTTCGAATACCTCATGCCGCTGCTGGTGATGCCCACCTACGAAAACACGCTGCTGGATCAAACCTATCAAGCTGCCGTCGAGCGGCAGATCGATTACGGCAAAAAACGCGGCGTGCCCTGGGGCATTTCCGAATGCGGCTACAACACCATTGATGTCCATCTCAACTACCAGTACCGCGCCTTCGGAGTACCCGGCCTCGGGCTCAAGCGCGGACTCGCCGATGACCTGGTGATCGCGCCCTACGCCTCCGCCATGGCCTTAATGGTCGCGCCTCTGCAGGCGTGCCAGAATCTCGAGCGCCTCAGCGCGGAGCATCGCGAAGGGCGCTACGGATTCTACGAATCGCTCGACTACACCGAATCGCGTTTGCCGCGCGGTGAGACCTGTGCCGTGGTGCGCTCCTTCATGGCGCATCACCAGGGCATGAGCCTGTTGTCGTTCGCTTACGCCCTGCTGGGCCGCCCGATGCAAAAGCGTTTCGAGGCGGATTTGCAATTCCAGGCCACCACTCTGTTACTGCAGGAACGCATCCCCCGCGCCACTGCCTTCTATTCACAAGCCGCCGAAGTGTCCAGTCTGCGAACCAGCGCGGCGCCCTCGGAACCGCCCTTCCGCGTCTTCACCGACCCGAACTCCAGCATGCCCGAAGTGCAGTTGCTGTCGAACGGAAAGTATCACGTGATGGTGACGCACGCCGGCGGCGGCTATAGCCGCTGGAAAGATCTCGCCGTCACGCGCTGGCGCGAAGACACCACCCGTGATCCCTGGGGCACGTTCTGTTATGTGCGCGACACCATCAGCGGCGAATTTTGGTCCACTGCGTATCAACCCACGCTCGACCGTCCCGATCGCTACGAAGCGATTTTCGCGGAAGCGCGCGTGCAATTCCGCCGCCGCGACGGCCACTTCGATACGCACACGGAAATCGCCGTCTCGCCCGAAGACGATATCGAATTGCGCCGCGTGACGGTGACCAATCACTACTCGCGCGCGAGAACCATCGAGATCACCAGCTACGCCGAGGTCGTGCTGACTTCTCCCGCCGCGGACGCGCTGCATCCCGCGTTCAGCAATCTTTTTGTGCAGACTGAAATCCTGGCGCAGCGTCAAGCGATCTTGTGCTCGCGCCGCCCGCGATCCGTCGACGAGCCGGTCCCCTGGATGTTTCATTTGATGGCCACCGAGGGCGCCAACAGCAGCGAAGTCTCCTACGAGACCGACCGTGCGCAATTCATCGGACGCGGCAATACCGTCCAGCTTCCGCGCGCGATGTCGGAACCCGGGCCCCTTTCCAACAGCTCCGGCTCGGTGCTCGATCCCGTGGTCGCGGTGCGCTACCGCGTGACGGTTCCCGCCGGGAAGTCGGTCACCGTGAATATTGTTTCCGGTGTCGGCGAAACCCGTGAGATTTGTCTGGGGCTACTCGAAAAATATCAGGACCCGCGCCTGGCCGATCGCGTTTTCGATCTGGCGTGGACCCACAGCCAGGTCGCCTTGCGCCAGCTAAACGCCAGTGAATCCGACGCACAACTCTACGAACGCCTGGCCAGTTCCGTGCTCTACGCGAATCCTTCCCTGCGCGCCAACCCCGCGACGCTCCTGCAAAACCGCCGTGGCCAATCCGGACTGTGGGGTCACGCCATCTCCGGCGACTTACCCATCGTGCTCCTGCAAATCGCCGATCCCGCCAACATCGACCTGGTGCGCCAGTTGGTCCAGGCGCATGCCTATTGGCGCTATAAAGGACTCGCCGTCGATCTCGTCATCTGGAACGAAGACCAAGCCGGGTACCGCCAACAATTGCAGGAACAGATTTTGGGCCTGATCGCCGCCGGCATTGAAGCGAACGTCACTGATCGTCCCGGCGGCATTTTCGTGAGAGCGGCCGAACAGATGTCCACCGAAGACCGCATCCTGCTCGAGACCGTCGCCCGCGCCATCCTCACCGACAAGCGCGGCACCCTGAGCGACCAGATCATACAGAGCCGAATCGGCGAGGGCTCACGCGACCCCGCCGTACCACGGTTGGCGCCCGCCAGGAACCGTCCCGCGCCCGGCACTGCCGTGGTGCAGCCCCCCGTGCGCGATCTGCTGTTCCACAACGGCCTGGGAGGCTTCACGCCCGACGGCCGCGAATACGTGATCACTACCTCCGCCGGACAAACCACCCCCGCCCCGTGGGTGAACGTGCTCGCCAATCCCAACTTCGGAACGGTGATTTCAGAAAGCGGCTTGGCCTACACCTGGAGCGAGAACGCCCACGAGTTCCGCCTGACGCCGTGGGCCGACGACCCCGTCGGCGATTCCGACGGCGAAGCGTTCTATCTGCGCGATGACGAGAGCGGAGCGTATTGGTCGCCCACCCCGCTCCCCGCGCGCGGCAAAGGCGACTACCTCAGCCGCCATGGATTCGGCTACAGCGTTTTCGAGCACGCCGAAGCCGGCATCGTTTCGGAGCTGTGGGTCTATGTGGCGATGGACGCCGCTATCAAATTCTCCGTGATCAAGCTGCGCAACACCTCCGGCAAGCCGCGCAAGCTCTCCGCCACCGGGTACGCCGAATGGGTGCTGGGCGATCTGCGCCCGAAATCCACCATGCATATGACCAGCGCCCTCGATCCCTCCACCGGCGCGCTGTTGGCGCGCAATCCCTACAGTTCTGAATTCGGCGAAAGGGTGGCGTTCTTCGATGCCAGCTGGTCCGGCTTGAAAGGCGTGACCCGAACGCTCACCGCGGACCGCGCCGAGTTTATCGGCCGCAACGGCGCCTTTTCCGCACCTGCCGCCCTGAGCCGCGTGCGTCTCTCAGGCAAAGTAGGCGCGGGCCTGGACGCTTGCGCGGCGATTCAGCTCTCCTTCGAACTCGCCGCCGGCGACGAATGCGAGATTGTCTTCACCATCGGCGCCGGACGCGACGCGGAAGACGCCGGCAATCTGATCCGCCGTTTCCGCGGTTCCACTCCCGCTCGCGAAGCGCTGCGCGCAGTCTGGCAATATTGGAATCACACGCTGGGCGCCGTGAACATCGATACGCCCGACCCGTCGGTCAACGTTCTCGCCAACGGCTGGCTGCTGTATCAAACCCTTGCCTGCCGCATCTGGGCGCGTAGCGGCTTCTATCAATCCGGCGGCGCCTTCGGCTTCCGCGATCAACTGCAGGACGTGATGGCCATTGTCCACGCCGAGCCTCACCTCGTCCGTCAGCACCTGCTGCTCTGCGCCAGCCGTCAATTTAAAGAAGGCGACGTCCAGCATTGGTGGCATCCCCCCTTAGGCCGCGGCGTGCGAACCTTGTGCTCCGACGATTTCCTGTGGCTGGCCCTGGCCACCTGCCGCTACGTCACCCACACCGGAGATACCGGCGTACTCGACGAGCGGGTTCCTTTTATCGAAGGCCGCGCCCTCAGCCCCGGCGAGGATTCTTACTACGATTTGCCGCGCCGCGCCGACGACACCGCCACTCTTTACGAACACTGCACCCGCGCCATCCTGCATAGCCTGCGCAACGGCGAGCACGGACTTCCGCTGATGGGAACCGGCGACTGGAACGACGGCATGAATCTAGTAGGCGAGCACGGCAAAGGCGAAAGCGTCTGGCTGGCGTTCTTCCTGTGCGATGTCCTCACGCAGTTCGCCCCCCTCGCCAGCGCGCACGCCGACGGCGCGTTCAGTGAGCGCTGCCACTCCGAAATCACCCGCCTCCGCGAAAGCATTAATCAACACGGCTGGGATGGCGAGTGGTACCGCCGCGCTTACTTCGACGACGGCTCGCCACTCGGTTCCGCCAGCAATCCCGAGTGCCGCATCGACTCGATTCCACAGAGCTGGTCCGTGCTGTCCGGCGCCGGCGACCCCGCGCGCACCCGCCCCGCCATGGACGCCGTCGACAAGTTGCTGGTCCGCCGCCAGGACGGGCTGATCCAGCTCCTGGACCCGCCCTTCGACCACTCCGCGCTCAACCCCGGCTACATCAAAGGATATGTGCCCGGTGTGCGCGAAAATGGCGGCCAGTATACGCACGCCGCCATCTGGGCCGCCATGGCTTTCGCGCGCCTCGGCGACCGCCGTCGGGCCTGGGAATTGTTCGGCATGATCAACCCCATCCACCACGCGTCGTCCGCGGACCAGATCGCCAAATACAAAGTCGAACCGTATGTTGTCGCCGCCGACGTATACGCCGTCGCGCCCCACATCGGCCGCGGCGGTTGGACTTGGTACACAGGCTCGGCCGGCTGGACCTACCGCCTGATCATGGAATCCCTGCTGGGCCTGCGCGTCGAAGGATCGAAACTGCACATCGACGCCTGTATGCCGCTGGACTGGACCGACTTCACCATCCACTACCGCTATCGCG
>Ga0068860_100001692_pt1 | contig 23580 bp, 22 predicted proteins | sample KBSSwiS32_FD_66597 | JGI IMG/M metagenome (GOLD analysis project Ga0068860, IMG submission 66597) | Switchgrass rhizosphere microbial communities from Kellogg Biological Station, Michigan, USA - KBS Switchgrass S3-2 | ecosystem: Host-associated > Plants > Roots > Rhizosphere > Soil ...
GCTCCCACATCAACGCCTTCTGGACGTCGGTGTAGTACGTGCGTGTGCGGTACTTCATCTGCAACACTCCTCCTGCCTACGCAGTGATCAGTGTGTTGCATCGACCGGTTGAATCCGCCGTTGGTACTGCGAGTTCAGCCGTTAGAGAAGCAGTCGTTGACCCCGGCACGTGGAGTCTCCCGAAAGTCCAACGGCCGCAGTACCCCATGTAGCCGCCATTCAAGCCAGCGCACATCTCGAGGTGGGGCGACCGCTTGGTACCAGCCAGCGGGACTACGCCGGGCAGCTGCTTGCGTCAGCAACGGCTGCAGAGCGGCCGCTCAGCTATCCGCCACCAAGCCAGCGACCGGTCGATCACAGTCGCCCCGGTTTCGTGATTCGATGGCAAAAGGCAACCGCATAATTCGACCAGCGCCAATGCGACCCCTGTTCTCGATGACATCGCAGTGGCCTTGCCGCTCATGCTGCGGCCCGGTTTAAGGCTAGCCGAAGAATGGCTAAGTCCACAGAGTTCGGCAGCTCTCCCGACCACCAAGTGCGCTGTTAGTGGGGCCAAGTCGGATCTTCTGAAGTGCCTTGCACGGTCCCGCGCGGCGGGTCGACCCGCTGAGTTTTAATCAGTAGGTCTAGTGTCGAGTCACCCGCGCCCAGGAGGACAAAGGGGCGGCGGCAGTGATGCCAGACCCGGTCTGCTTTCCGTAAGAGGAAGGCCGTAGGCGCCGCCAAGTCGGAAGATGAGCCGGATATACGGCCGAGGACTGCTAACGGGTCGGGAGCGCCCGTTGGCGCGCGGGAAAGCGGACCTTCTGCCGACCGTAGCGTTCTGTCCCGCCGGCAATGTCAGCAGTACGGCCGTAACCGGCCATCGAAGTCCTAGCGGTCGCTAGCCGTTGAATGACGGCAATACGGCCGAGAGCGTGAGTTCAGAACTCAGTAATCGCCGACCGCAACCGCTGCAGAGCAGCCACTCAGCTATCCGCCATCCAAGTCAGTGACTGGTCGATCATGCTCGCCCGGTTTCGTGATGCTGGGTCTGGTCTCGGGTCCGCCATAAGAGCTTCGTAGCCCAGCGGCGGAAGAGCTTCGTAGCACCGGTCCATAAGACGAACCGACTTCTGAAGCTGGTCGAGCCATCGCGGTACTCTATGGCAGTGACTATCCCTGTATGGCGATGAAATCCCAACCGGCGAGCCTGCGCATGCTCGGCCTCTCCGATGCGAGCGTGCAGGCCATCGGCGCCGTCAACGCGAGCAAACTGCCGCCGCAGCGCCGCTCAACGGCTGCTCATTCCTAGGAGATTCATCGATGTCGGACTACAACCAGGACAAGCTCACCGCGGATGTCATCGCCGCGTTCGAGAAGACACCTGACCCGCGCCTGCGCGAGATCATGCAGGCACTGGTCAAGCACATCCACGCTTTCGCGCGCGAGGTCGATCTCAGGCCCTACGAATGGGTCGGCGGCCTCAAGTTTCTCGACGCAGTCGGCCGCATCTCGAGCGACATGCGGCCGGAGTTCATCCTCCTCTCAGACACGCTCGGTCTGTCCATGTTGGTGGTCTCGCTCGAGCAGGCGCGCGCCAGCGGCAGCGTCCAGGGCGCAACTGCGGCGACTGAGGCGACTGTCGAGGGGCCGTTCTTCTGGAAGGGCGCGCCCGAACTGCCCCTCGGCGCCGACATCGCCACCCAAATTCCCGGCGAGCCGACGCTCTACATGGGCCGCGTCACCGACGTCGACGGCCGGCCGCTCGCCGGCGCGGTGCTCGATGTGTGGTCGGGCGATGGCGAAGGCAAGTACGACATGCAGCATCGGGAGCCGGTGATGAGGGGGCGCGCGCGCTTTCGCACCGACGCCGAAGGGCGCTACAGGTTCTGGTCGATCAGGCCGGCCTACTACCCGATCCCGGACGATGGGCCGGTTGGCCACATGATGCGCATCACCGGCCGCAGCATCTACCGCCCGGGCCACATGCACATCAAGGTCTCGGCGCCCTGCCACGTGATGTTGACGACGCACATCTTCGTCGCCGGGAGCCCCTACATCGACGAGGACGCCGTGTTCGGCAAGCGGGACAGCCTCGTGGTCGACTTCGAGAAGCACGCGCCGGGCAAGGCCGTCGACGGCCGCGACATGACCGTGCCGTACTACTCGGCGAGTTTTGACTTCCGCCTTGCGCCCGTCTCTGCGATGAAGGAAGCGGCATGAAGATCGGCAAGGCAACCGTCCCGCGCACGTCGATCTGCACGTCGGACGCGCACACGATCGTCGTCCGTGGCAAGGACCTCTCGAAGGACCTGATCGGCAAGGTCTCGTTCGTCGAGCACTTCTTCCTCCTCCTCACCGGCCAGATGCCGACGGCGGGCCAGGCCGCGGTCCTCAACGCAACGCTGGTCGCGATCGCCGAGCATGGCCTGGTGCCGAGCGTGCAGGCGGCGCGCATGACCTTTGCCGCCGCGCCCGACGCGATACAGGGCGCGGTCGCCGCCGGCGTGCTCGGCTGCGGCACGGTCGTCCTCGGCTCGTCGGAGACGGCCGGACGCATGTACAGCGAGATCGACGCGAAGACGAAGCAAGGCATCGGGCTTGACGTCGCCGCCCTCGAAGTGATGCAGGCCTGGCGCGCGGCCGGCAAGACGATCCCTGGTTACGGCCATCCGCTCCACAAGGAGCGCGACGAGCGCGTCGGCGCGCTGTTCGAGGTCGCCCGGCAGGCGGGCACCGACCTGCGCTTCGTCGCCATCGCCGAGGCCGCGGAGGCGCAGATGCCGGCAGTGCTGAGGAAGGACCTCAAGCTCAACGTCTCGGGCGCCATCCCAGCGGTGCTGCTCGGCGCCGGCTTTCCGGTCGAAGCGCTGAAGGGCGTGCCGATCCTGGCCAGGACGGCGGGTCTCATCGCCCACCTGTACGAAGAAATCGGCCAGCCGATCGGCTTCGCGCTGTCGTACCAGGCGACGCGCGATATGGAATATGACGGCGCCGTGCCTGCCGGCTTCGACGCCACTGAGAGATGAGCCGGCGCCGATGAAAAAAGTGCTGGCGGGCCTCGAGGTCGTCGACGTGCGACGCCCGCCCACGCTCGGCGAGCACAGCGACGAGTTCCCGCGCGAGCTCGAAATCCCTTCCACCGGAGCCCCCCAATGATCACTTTCGCTCGGTCGGACCACTTCCGGCCCACTGCCCCAAGCTTGAGCCTGCGCCTCAGGCACATCGCGATCGCCTCTGCCACCTCGACGCTCGCGGTGGCGGCGCTGCTCAGCGTCGGCCTGCCAGGAAGCGCGCGCGCTCAGGAAGGCGGCGTCATCAAGGTGATCGTGCCGTTCGGCCCGGGGACGACGACCGACACCGTCGGCCGCGTCGTCGCCGACGGGCTCGCAAAGGTGACGCGCCAGAGCGTCATCGTCGACAACCGGGCCGGCGCCGGTGGCTCGACCGGCACCGACCAGGGCGCCAAGGCGCCGGCCGACGGCCGCACGCTCGTGATGGGCACCGTCGGCACGCACGCGATCAACGCCGGCCTGTTCAGGAAGCTGCCCTATGACCCGATGCGCGACTTCGCGCCGGTCGCCTTCGTCGGCTACACGCCAACGCTGCTCGTCGTCGCCGCCGATTCGCCGGCCAAGTCGCTGAAGGACCTCACGGCGCTGGCCGCGCGGCCCGAAGGCATCACGTTCGCGTCGGCAGGCAACGGCACCTCGGGCCACCTCGCCGGCGAGATGCTCGCGCAGCGGCTCGGTGGCAAGATGATTCACGTGCCATACAAGGAAGGCGCGGTGGCGCTGACGAGCCTGATGTCGCGCCAGGTCGACTTCATGTTCTACCACCCGGCGGCGACGATGCCGCAGATCAAGGCCGGCAAGCTGCGCGCCCTTGGCGCCAGCGGCGGGGTGCGCAGTGCGGCAGCGCCGGACGTGCCGACGCTGATGGAGCAGGGCGTCAAGGATTTCGACCTGGTGGCCTGGTTCATGCTCTACGCGCCCGCCGCGACGCCGCCGGCGACACTCGCGCAGTTGCGCGACGCGAGCGCGACGGCGCTGGCGCAGCCCGAGACAATGGCGCGGCTCAAGGAACAAGGCATCGAGCAGCGGCCGATGCGCGCCGCCGAGATGGCGCCGTTCAACCAGGCCGAGATCGGCAAGTGGGCCGAGCTCGTCAGGCGCTCGGGTGCCCAGGTCGATTGACCGACCCCGCGGATTCGATCACTGCAACGAGGAGACATCATGCTGAAAGCGTCCCCCACGTCGCGCCGCAGCGCGCTCGCCGCGGCGCTGTTCGGGCTGGTCGTGCTCGGTGGTGTCGACTCGCCGGTCTCGGCGCAGACGGCCGGCGCGCCGATCCGGATCGGTAGCACGCTCGCGCTTACCGGCCCGCTGTCGGCGACCGCGCAGATCCACAGAATAGTCGGCGAGATTTACGTCGAGCAGCTCAACAAGCGCGGCGGACTGCTCGGCCGCCAAGTCGAATGGATCGTCAAGGACGACCAGAGCAAGGCCGACCTGGCGCGAACGCTCTACGAGCAGCTCGTCACCGCCGACAAGGTCGACCTGCTGATCGGCCCATACGCGACCGGCGCGATCCTTTCGGCGATGGGCGTCGCGCAGCGCTACAACAAGGTGCTCGTCCACCACACGCTCGGCATCCCGTCGCTCGCCAAGTACGACATGCAGTTCCCGGCGTGGTCGCTCGGCGCCGACCCGGCGACGACGGTGCCCAACACCATCTTCGACGCCCTCGCCGCCGGACCGAAACCGCCAAAGACGGTCGCCGTCGTCACTAACAAGTTCCCGTCGATCCAGTTCATGACGGCGGGCGCGCGCGAGGTGATGAAGAAGCGCGGCCTCACCGAGGTGCTCTTCCTCGAGTGGGACTTCGGCAACCGCGACTTCGGCCCGATCGCCAACCGCATCAAGGACGCCAAGCCCGACTTCGTCTGGGTCGGGGCGATCGGCCTCGACGGCAACCTGCTGCTCGACGCGATGAAGAAGCTCGACTACGTGCCGCCGCAGCACTTCTACCTCTACCCCGCGCCCGGGCCGCTGGTCTCGCTGCCGGAAGCGAAGAACGCGCTCTCGGTGACGATCTTCGAGGACCAGCTGCCGTTCACGTCGGCGCCGGGCGCCGCCGAGTTCGTCAAGATCTATCGCGAGCGCGCCACCAAGGCCGGCCTCGCCGATCCGTCGGTCGAGACGCAGGCGGCAGCGTCGTACACCGCCTGGCAGATCCTCGAGGCCGGCGTCGTCGCGACCAAGAGCCTCGACGACAAGGCGATCGCGACCTGGCTGAAGGCGAACAAGGTCGACACGCTGCAGGGCAAGCTCCGCTTCGACGGCCTCGGCAACTTCGGCGACGACCTGATGCGGGTCAAGCAGGTCCAGAACGGCCACTGGGTCGTCGTCTGGCCGAAGGAAGTCACCTCGGGCGGCGCCAAGTTGCTCGCGCCCTGAGCGCGGCCGCCGGATGTCGGCGTTCACGTTGCCCAGCGCGTCGCTGCTGTCGCAAAGTGTCCTCTCAGGCATCTTCGTCGGCGCGCTCTACGGCTTGATGGGGCTTGGCCTCAGCTTGAACTGGGGCCTCTTGCGCCTCATCAACCTCGCCCACTTCGCGTTCGCCTTCCTCGCCGCCTACCTCTGCTACGAGCTCGCGTCGCGGGGGCTCGATCCACTGCTGGCGCTGGCCGCGATCGTGCCGCTCTTTTTCGCGATCGGCGCCGGCCTGCAGGGGCTGGTCGCGCGCTTCGCGATCACGCCGTTCAACTCGCTGCTGCTCACCTTCGGCCTCACCGGCATCGTCGAGGCGCTGATCCAGTCGATCTGGACCGCCGACTTTCGCAAGCTTGAGTCGAGCTACGCGCAGCAGAAGTTCAAGGTCGGCACGCTCTTCGTTCCAGTGCCCGAGCTGATCACGCTCGTCCTCGCGGTCGCGATCTCGGCCGCGGTGTGGGCGGTGCTCCGCTACACCGATCTCGGCCGGGCGCTGCGCGGCGCTGCCGAGGATGCACCGATCGCCGCGGCGTTCGGCGTCAACCAGAAGGCGAACGCCTTGCTGCTGGCCGGCACCTGCGCGGCGCTGGCGAGCATCGCCGGCGTCTGCCTCGCCCTCAGCTTCACGCTCGCGCCGTCGCAGATCTACGCCTGGATCGGTGTCGTCTTCGCCGCGGTGATGCTCGGCGGCCTCGGCCGCGCCCTCGGCCCGCTCGTCGCCGGCACGCTGATCGGCGTCAGCGAGGCGGTGACGATGGCGGTGACGGCACCGTCGTGGGCGCCGATGGTCTCGTTCACGCTGCTCATCGCCGTGCTCGTCCTGCGCCCGGGGAAGTCGGCGTGAAGCGGACGCCGATCGCGATCGTCGGCGCCGGCGTCGCGCTCGCCGGCCTGCCGCTGCTCGGCCTGCCGCCGTTCTACGACTCGCTGCTCTACCTGATGCTGCACTGGATCGTGCTGGCGACCTCGTGGAACATCCTGTCGGGCTACACCGGCTACTTCTCGTTCGGCCACGGCGCGTTCTTCGGCGCCGGGCTCTACACGACGAGCACGCTGCTGGCGCGCTTCGACTGGCCGTTCCTGTGGACGCTGCCAGTCGCCGCCCTCGTCGCCGCCGTCCTCGGCGTCGCGCTCGGCGCGATCGTCTTTCGCGTCAAGGGCGTTCGCGGCGAGCTATTCGCGCTGCTCACGCTCGCGGTCACTTTCGTCATCGGCACGATCGTCGGCAACACGCCGCTCGACGGCGGCCAGGGCGTCTCGCTCAGCGCCGTGCCGGTGCCCCCTATCGGGCCGAAGGCGTCGGCGACGTTCTACCTGCTCGCGCTCGCCGCCGCGACATCGACGCTGATGATCGCCTGGGGCGTCGCCGCCTCGCGCTTCGGCGCCGGCCTGTTCGCGATCCACGACGACGAGGACGCCGCCGAGGTGATGGGCGTGCCGACGTACCGCTACAAGCTGATGGCGCTGGCGATCTCGTGCGCGCTTGCCGGCGCCGCCGGCGGCATCCATGCGCTCTTCCTCTCGTACGTCACCGTCGGCGAGGTGTTTACGATCGCGGTGCCGCTCACCGTCGTCCTGATGAGCGTGCTCGGCGGCACGCGCCACTGGGCCGGGCCGGCGGTCGGTGCGATCGCCATCACGGGCCTCCTCTACAGCTTCACGGCCGCCGACCACGCGATCGCCGGCAAGGCGGCGACGGGGGCGATCCTGATCGCGGCGATCCTGTTCATGCCCGACGGCATCCTGCCGCGCTTGCAGCGGGTGCTCGGGCGCCGGCGTACGCGGTTGCCGTCGGCCGCTCCGGCGCAGCCGACAGCTTCGGCTCTGCCGACGGCCGCGGAAGCTGTCGTCGCTGCGCCCGGCGATGCGAGCGCCCGCGATCGACGCGGCGCGACAGTCCGCGTCGGCGCAGTCCTGCTACAGGTGCGCGGCCTGGACAAGCGCTTCAAGGGCATCCATGCGCTCAGCGCCGTCGACGTCGACGTCCGCCGCGGCGAGATCCTCGGGCTGCTCGGCCCGAACGGCTCGGGCAAGTCGACCTTCATCAACGTGGTCAGCGGCCACTACGCGGCGACGGCGGGCGAGATCCGGTTCGAAGGGCGAACCCTCACCGGCGAACCGGCGCACCGCATCGCCGCCGCGGGAATCGCCCGCACGTACCAGATCCCGCGTCCGTTCGCACAGTTCAGCGTCGTCGACAACGTCGCCCTCGCGGCGATGTTCGGCGGCGCCGTCGCCGATCCGGCAGCAGCGCGCCGCGAGGCGATGACCTGGCTCGAGTTCACCGGCCTCGCCGGCCGCGCTGAGGCGCGCCCGGACGCGCTCAACCTGCACCAGAGGAAGTTTCTCGAGCTGGCGCGCGCGCTCGCGTCGCGGCCGCGCCTGGTGCTGCTCGACGAGGTGCTGTGCGGCCTGACGCCGAGCGAGACCGACGCCGCGGTGGCGCTGATCCGGCGCATCCGCGATCAAGGCGCGACGATCGTCTTCGTCGAGCACGTGATGCGCGCCGTGATGGCGCTCAGCGACCGGATCGTCGTCTTCGACCACGGCTTGCTCCTCGCCGAAGGCGCGGCGAGCGAGGTGATGAAGCGGCCCCACGTGATGACCGCTTACCTCGGCACGGCGGCGGTCGCGGGAGCGCGCCCGTGAGCGCAGGCGCTTTTCCGTCGGCGGCGGAGCCGCTGCTCGAAGTGCGCGACCTCGAGGTCGCGTACGGCGTCGCGCCCGCGCTCTGGGGCGTCTCGATCGAGGTTCGTGCCGGCGAGCTGCTCTCGATCGTCGGACCGAACGGCGCCGGCAAGACGACGCTGGTCAACGCCATCGCCGGCATCCAGCCCGTACGCGCCGGGCACCTCGTTCTCGCCGGCCGCGACATCACGCGCCTGGCGCCGCATCGCTTCTGCGCGGCCGGAATCGCAATCGTGCCGGAGGGGAGGCGCCTCTTCACCAGTATGACGGTGCGCGAGAACCTCGAGCTCGGCAGCTACCTGCCTGCCGCCAGGGCGCAGCGGCGCGAGTCGCTCGCCGCCGCGCTGGCGCTCTTTCCGGCGCTCGAGACCAGGCTCGCCAGCCCGGCGGGCGAGCTCTCGGGCGGCCAGCAGCAGATGGTCGCGATCGCGCGCGCGCTGATGGCGCGGCCGCGCCTGCTCCTGCTGGACGAGCCGTCGCTCGGCCTCGCGCCGCTCATCGTCCGCGACTTGTTCGCCGCCGTGCAGCGCGTCAACGAGGAGGGCATGGCGGTGCTGCTCGTCGAGCAGAACGTGGCGATGGCGATGGCCGTCGCCGACCGGGCCTACGTGCTTGAGGAAGGCCGTATCGTCGGCGCAGGCGAGCCGCAGGCCCTCTTGGCGCGGCCCGAGATCCAGCGCACCTACCTCGGCGTTTGACCTCATCCCACGGAGATCCGGCCATGCTGTTTCCCACGACCATCGTCGGCAGCTTCCCGCAGCCCGAGTGGCTGATCGACCGCGCCAAGCTCGCCGGCCGCTTTCCGCCGCGGGTTCGCGCGCAGGAGCTCTGGCGCATCCCGGCGCCGTACCTCGCCGAGGCCCAGGACGACGCGACGATCGTCGCGATCCGCGCTCAGGAGGAGGCGGGCCTCGACATCATCAGCGACGGCGAGATCCGGCGCGAGAGCTACTCGAACCGTTTCGCGACGGCGCTCGACGGCGTAGATCTCGACAACCCCGGCAGTGCCCTCGATCGTTCCGGCCACCCGAATCCCGTGCCGCGCATCGTCGGCAAGGTCCGCAGACGCCATGCCGTCGAGGTTGATGACCTGAAGTTCCTACGCGCGCACACGACGCGGTGTACCAAGATCACGGTGCCCGGCCCGTTCACGATGCTGCAGCAGGCGCAGAACGACTTCTATGCCAGCGAGGAGGAGGCGGCGATGGACTACGCCGCGGCGGTGAATGAGGAGATCAAGGACCTGTTCGCCGCCGGCGCCGATGTCGTCCAGATCGACGAGCCCTATATGCAGGCACGGCCCGAGAAGGCCCGCCAGTACGGCCTGAAGGCGCTCAACCGCGCCCTCGACGGTGTCTCCGGGACGACGGCGGTGCACATCTGCTTCGGCTATGCGGCGATCATCCACGAGCGGCCGAGCGGCTATTCGTTCCTGCCCGAGCTGACTCAGTGCAGCTGCCGCCAGGTCTCGGTCGAGACCGCGCAGTCGCGTCTCGACTGCTCGACGCTCGCCGGCCTGGCCGGCAAGCAGGTGATGGTGGGTTGCATCGACCTCCAGGATGCCGAAGTAGAGTCGCCGGCGACGGTCGTCGAGCGCATCGAACGGGCGCTGCCTTTCGTTAAGGCCGAGAACGTCATCCTCGCGCCTGACTGTGGCATGAAGTATCTGCCGCGCGAGCGCGCCATCGGTAAGCTTCGCGCGATGGTCGAGGCAGCGAGGATCCTGCGCCAGCGTTACCCTGCGGGCTCCTAGTGTGCTATCCCGCCGATATCTGACATATGGATTTGACCAGATGGTGATGATCGCGCGATCGCCGCACAGAGCACATGCCGAACAAGCCCAGTCTCGAGTTTGGTCGTATCGAGCATCCGATCAAGATCGTTGAGCGCGTGTTATTGCCGTTGGCGCCTGATGCGTCCGCAAAAGGGCCGCCAAGGATGCGACAGCCGGAGTGCGCGGCTGGTCCACGAGCCAGATTAACCCCGGCGTGCGCACGACTGTCGGGCCTTCCAGCGGGATCGCATGCAGGCCCAAGTGCTCCGAAAGCGCACTGCGCGAAACAATCGTCGCGAGCGGCGCCTGCTGCACGAGCTTGAGCATCGCGGCAATCGACGACATTTCCATCGCCACGATCGGCTCGGCGCCGGCGGCCTCGAACGCTTCGTCCAGCTGCACGCGCGTGGTGAACTTGCGCGGCGGCAGGACCAGCTCGCGCCGGTGCAGTTCCACCACCCGCAGGCGGCGCCGCCGCGCGAAAGGATGGTCGCCGTTGACGACGACCACCATTTCCTCGGTGTAGAGCGGCTCGAACACGAGGCCCGCGAGGTCGAACGGGCGATACGCTACCACCAGGTCCAGTCGGCCGGCGCGGAGGTCGGCGATCAGCCCGTCGCCGGTACCCTCGTCCGCCATCACGCGCATCGATGGATGGTCGCGCGAGAAGAGCGCCAGGCAGTGCGGCACCACCTCCATGTTGAGCGTGGGCGTGGTACCGATGCGCAGCTCGCCAGTCAGCGTCTTGCGCGAGGTGTTCATGAGGGCGATGCCGCTGTCGATCTCGGCTAGCGCCTTGATGGCTTTGGGCAGGAAAAGCTCGCCGGCCGCCGCGAGCGTCACGCGCCGGTCCGAGCGGTCAAACAGCTTGGCGCCGAGTTCGGCTTCGAGTTGGGCGATTTGGTGCGAGAGGGTCGATTGCGTTACGTGCACCTGGGCCGCGGCCTGCGTGAAGTTCATGCGCTCGGCCAGAGCCAGAAAGTACCGCAGGTGTCGCAGTTCCACCGAGAGCCCTATCGATGGCATCGATCATAGCCACAGAAATTCATCATTTGCCGGCATGGCCTTAGGTCCCTACGCTCGGGACCCTCAGCAAGACGAGGAGACGATCGATGAAACGGCGCGAGTCATTGGCAGCCATCGCGGCGCTTGCCGTCATGGCGATCGCACCCGCGTCCTATGCGCAGGACTACCCAAACAAGCTCATCCGGATCATCTCGCCCTACGGGCCGGGCGGCGGCAACGACACCATCTCGCGCCTGCTGGCCACGCGCCTCGGCGCGGCTCTAAATCAGCGCGTGATCGTGGACAACAAGCCGGGTGGCAACACCATCATCGGCAATGACATCCTTGCCAAGTCGCCGCCGGACGGCTACACGCTCATCCTCAACGGCAATGGCTTTGTCACCAATCCGAGCTTCTACGTCAAGATTCCGTTCGACACGGTGAAGGATTTCGCGCCCGTCGCCTTCGTCGCCTCGACACAACTGGTGCTGGTCGCCAATCCTGCAGTCCCGGCGAACAACGTGCGAGAGCTGATCGCCCTCGCCAAGGCCAAGCCGGGCACGCTGAACTTCGGCAATTCCGGCCAGGGCGGCCCGGAACACCTGGCCGGCGTGATGTTCGGGCAGATGGCCGGCGTCGAGATCGGCTCGGTTCCCTACAAGGGCGCGGCGGCCGCGCTCGCGGACCTCATCGGCGGGCACGTGCAGCTCATGGTCACGGCGCTGGCCGCGGTGCAGCCTCACATCCAGACCGGCCAGGTCAAGCTCATCGCGATGGCGAACAATGCGCGCTCGCCCAGGTACCCCAACGTGCCGACGATCGCCGAGGCCGGCCTGCCCGGCTTCGACACGTCGCTTTGGTACGGCATGATGGCCCCGGCCGGCACGCCCGAGCCCATCGTCCGCCGGCTGAACCAAGAGATCAACAGGATTCTCCGCGACAAGGAGGTCCAGGAGATCTTCGCCTCGCGCGGCCTGTCCCCCGGCGACGAGGCGGTGGTCGGCACCCCCGAGCTGTTCGGCGCCTTCATCAGGTCCGAGATCGCGAACGTCGCGCGCGTCGCACGCGCGGCGGGCATCAAGCCGGAGTAGGAGCGGATGTCGAGCGCGCAGGATCTGTTGGAACAGTTGCGGCAGTTGGCGGCGCTGCCGGTAGAGGCGGCATCCGACGTCAACATCACCGGCAGGGACCCGGTGGTGCGCACGCGCCTGAAGGCCGCGGAGACCGGCGCCGCTGTCATCGCCGCATCGGCGATGGCGGCGGCGTGGCTGTGGTTTCTCAAGCGCGATCAAAGGCAGCAGGTGAACGTCGATGCCATTGCGGCCACGGCGGCGATGCAAAGCTACAAGTTCATGAAGGTCGACGGACAGCCGCCGGGAGCGGTGATGGACGTGTTGACCAACCCGTACCAGCTCAGGGACGGCCGCTGGATCTACCTGCATTGCAACTTCGCCAACCTGGCCGAGAAGAATTGCCTCGCGCTCGGCGCGCAGGCCACGCCCGAGTCAATGAAGCAGCGTGCCGCGCAATGGGACGGGCACGCGCTGGAAGAAGCGGTGTTCGAAGCCGGCGGATGCGGCGCCCTCGTTCGAAGCGAGCAGGAATGGCGTGCGCTGCCGCAAGGGATTGCGGCGGCGGCGGCGCCTGTACTCGAGATCATCCGCATCGGCGACGCGCCGGTGCAGCCCTTGCCAGCAGGGGACCGCCCGTTGTCCGGCGTGCGCGTCCTGGACCTGACGCGGGTCCTGGCTGGCCCGACTTGCGCGAAGAATCTGGCCGAACACGGCGCCGACGTCCTTCGAATCTCGCGACCGGGCTTGGCCGATTCCGGCATGCTGGATTTCGACACGGGCGTAGGCAAGCTGTCCACGCACCTGGACCTGCGCGATGCGGCGCAGATGCAGAAGATGCGCGAGCTGGTGCGCGGCTGCGACGTGTTCTCACAGGCCTACCGCCCCGGCGCGCTGGACGCGCGCGGCCTGTCGCCGCAGGACGCGGCGGCCCTGCGTCCCGGCATCGTCTACGTCACGCTCGACGCCTGGGGCTTCGACGGCCCGTGGCGCGGCCGGCGCGGTTACGACACGGTCGTGCAAGCCGCGAACGGCATCGCGTGGAACGGCACCCACGAGCGACCGGTGTTCACGCCGGTCGCCCAGCAGGACTACGTGGCCGGCTATCTGATGGCGTATGGCGCGATGGTCGCGCTGGCACGGCGCGCGACCGAGGGCGGCTCATGGCTGGTGCGTCTCTCGCTGGCCGGTTGCGGCGAATGGATTCGCCGCCACGGGAGCGTCGCCTCGAAAGACTACGAGCGCTGCCCCATGAAGGTTCCGGACGAACTCGTGCAGCCCTGGCTCCAGCAATCGGCATCAGCCGCGGGCGTGATCACGCACCTCGGGCCGGTGACGCAGATGTCGCTCACGCCGGCAGGCTGGGACAGGCCGGTGCCCACGGCCGGCTCCTCGCCTGCCGCCTGGCCAGCGCGCGCCTGATTCCACTCCTCCTGATCGACACCATGAACATACGCTTCCTCCTTCTCGCGGTCCTTTCGGCCTGCCTGCCGTCGACCGCGGTGCGCGCGCAAGGCGAATACCCCAACAAGCCGGTCAGCATCGTCGTGCCCGGCGCGCCGGGCGGCGGTGGTGATTTCACCGCACGTCTGCTCGCCGACGAACTGACGAAGTCCATGGGCAAGTCCTTCGTGGTGGACAACCGCCCCGGTGCCGGCGGCAACATCGCCTCGACCTACGTGGCGCGCGCGCAACCCGACGGCTACACGCTCCTGCTTGCCTATTCCGGCACGCATGTGGCCAACCCGGCACTGTTCTCCAATCTGCAGTGGGACCCGATCAAGAGCTTCACGCCGGTGGCCCTGCTCATCACGTCGCCGCAGGTCATCGTCGTCAGCAACAACGTGCCGGCGAAGACGCTCACCGAGTTCGTCGCCTACGCTCGGGCCAATCCCGGCAAGGTGAACTACGCGTCCTCCGGCAACGGCACGCTGCAGCACATCGGCTCGGAGCTGCTGGCCTTCCGCACCGGAACGAAGATGGTCCACGTTCCGTACAAGGGCGCGGGGGCGGCGCTGAGCGACGTGCTGTCCGGCCGTGTGGAACTGCTGATCACCACGCCGCCGGCGGTGGTGGCGCACATTCGCGGGGGCAGCCTGCGGCCCCTGGCCATCGCGAGCAAGACGCGCCATCCCATGCTGCCGGACGTGCCCACCACCTCGCAGGCCGGCGTGCAGGACGTGGAGCTGGATGCGTGGTTTGCGATCTACGCGCCGGCCGGCACGCCCGCGCCGGTCGTGAACCGCCTGGTCGGCGAGATCGAGAAGGCCGTGAAGAGCCCCGAATTCAAACGCCGCGCCGAGGAATCCGGTACCTACGCCACCTTCATGGGGCCGGCCGACCTGGACAAGCTGACGCGCACCGAGTTGAGCTACTGGTCGGACATCATCAAGAAGCTCAACATCAAGGCGGAGTGAAGCGACCATGGCATTTTTCTCCCCAGGTGGCGCGCGGTTGCACTGGCGCCTGGACGGCAAGCCGGGCCTGCCGCTCCTCGTCCTGGGCAACTCGCTGGGCACCGACCTGTTCATGTGGGACCGTCAGGTCGAGCCGCTGACGCAGCGCTTTCGGCTCCTGCGCTTCGACATGCGCGGCCACGGCGCGAGCGACGTGGTGCCCGGCGACGCGACGCTGGACCAGCTCGGCGCCGACTTGCTCGCACTGGCAGATCACGCGGGCGCGCAGAGCTTCGCCTACTGCGGCTTGTCGCTCGGCGGGCTCGTCGGCCAATGGCTCGGCGTCCACGCGCCGCAACGGCTCGACGCGCTGGTGCTTGCCAATGCGGCGCCCCATCTTCCTCCGCCCGAAGGCTGGACCCAACGTATGCAGCTCGCGCGCCTGCAGGGCATGGGCGCGCTGCTGGAAATGGTGATGCCGCGCTTCTTCTCGCAGCCGTATCGCGACCGCGACGAGCCGTTCTACCACTCGATGCGAACCAGCTTCTCCGCCATGAGCGGTGAGGGCTATGCCGCCTGCTGCGCGGCGATCCGCGACGCCGACTTCCGCGCTGGCCTGCCGCGCATCCGTGCCCGGACGCTCGTCATCTCCGGCGCGCTCGACGCCGCGACGCCGCACGAGGCCTTCGGCGCCCAGCTGGCGGCTGGCATCCCCGGCGCGCGGTCGCTGATCCTGCCAGCCGCCGGCCACATCTCGAACGTGGAGCAGCCCGAAGCCTTCAGCCAGGCGCTGCTCGACTTCCTTTGACGATCCTTCAACCACCAGGAGTGAACATGGCCGAGCCCCAAGACAAGCTGTACCAAGAGGGGATGAAAGTCCGCCGCCATATCCTGGGCGACGAACACGTGAACCGCGCAAACGAACGCATCACCGCGCACAACCGAGAATTCCAGGAGCTGATCGTGCGCTACGGCTGGGGCGAGATCTGGACTCGGCCCGGCCTCGACTACCGCGAGCGGCGCATCCTGGTGCTGGGCACCATGATGGCGCTGGGCCGCTGGGAGGAATTCCGCATGCATCTGCGCGCCGCTCTGGTCGGCCAGATGTCGCTCGCCGACATCGAGGAAGTGTTCCTGCAACAGGCCATCTACTGCGGCGTGCCGATCGCCAACACCGCCCACCACCACCTCGAAGAGATCATGAAGGAGTTGAAGGACAAGGGCGTGAAGCTCGTCGGCGAGAAATGACCCGAGGGGCACTCACGCCGCTGCAGGTGCTCGACAGCTTCCCGGCCCACGAGGGCACGCTGTCCTCGTTGCTCGCCTCCCGCTGCCGGGCCGTACCCCAGCGCGAGTTGTTGTCCGGCGAAATCCGGCCGTGGACGTACGCGGCTGCCCAGCACGCGGCGGAGCGCATCGCCGCGCAGTTGGTGGCGCTGGGGGTCGTCAAGGGGGATCGCGTGGCCTGCGTGTCGCACAACAGCGACCTCGTGCCGCTTCTCTTCTTGGCGATCGCCCGGCTCGGCGCCGTTTTCGTCCCGGGCAACCCGGCGCTCACCGACGACGAGATGGCGTACATCCTCGGCCACTGCGAGCCGCGCGCGGTGTTCGTGCAGGACCAGGATGCAGAGCGCGTGCGCGGCGTCGCCGAGCGCCTCGCAAGCCGCCCGCGGGTGCTGGCGGTTTCGTCACTGGACGGGCCCGGCGACACGGCCACGCTGGACGGCGTGCTGCCGCCCGCGGAGCGCGACCCGCTGGTGATCATCTACACGTCAGGTACTACCGGCTTTCCCAAAGGTGTGGTGCACAGCCACCGCAACTTCGTGCTGGCGGCGGAGGCTTTCGTCGAACGCCTGTACCTGCAGCCGGGCGAGCGCCTAATGGCGATCCTGCCCTTCTTCCACATCAACGCGCTGTTCTATTCGTTTGGCGGTGCACTTGCTTGCGGAGGCACGCTGATCACCACCGCGAAGTTTTCCGCGTCGCAGTTCTGGCAGGTGGCGGCCAAGCATGGGGCGACGCAGCTGAACATCCTGGCCGCCGTGGGCAGCATCCTGGCCAGGCGGCCGCGCAGCGAATACGACCCGAGTCACCGGATCCGCAAGATCTACGGCGGCCCGATCAGCGCCGAGATGCTGCGCGCATTCCAGGACGAGTTCGGCGTGCCGGAGCTGATCGAGGGCTTCGGCATGTCGGAGATTCCGGGCGCGCTCAACAACCCGTTCGACGGCCCGCGCAAGGCGGGCAGCATCGGACGGCCGGCGCGCCATCCGCGCATGCCCGAGGGCTTCGCTCAGGCGAAGGTGGTCGACGACGAGGGGCGCGAGATCGCCGATGGACAGGAGGGCGAGCTGCTGGTGAAGACGCCGATCTCCATGGTCGAGTACTTCCGGGACCCGAAGCAGACCGCCGAGGCCTACGCCGACGGCTGGCTGAAGACGGGCGACCTGGCGCGGCGCGACGCCGACGGCTACTTCTACTTCATCGCGCGCAAGAAGGACATCATCCGCCGACGCGGCGAGAACATCTCGGGCGCCGAGCTCGATCGCGTGCTCGGCGAGCATCCCGACGTGCTCGAGGCGGCGGCCATCGGCGTGCCGGCGCCCCTGGGCGACGAGGACATCCTGGTCGTGGTCGTGCCGCGGTCGCAGCCGGCGCCCAGCCCGCGATCCATCATCGACTGGTGCGCGCCGCGCCTCGCGGCGATGAAGCTGCCGCGCTACATCGTCTTCGCCGACAGCTTGCCGCACACGCCGTCGCAGCGCGTCATGAAGTACGCGCTGAAGAAGGACGCTACCCTGCTCGCACGTGCCTGGGATCGCGAAGCATGAAATCTCCCCTCACCCTCTACCAGGAACACCTGGGCCGCGGCGAGCTGGCCTACCAGGTCAGTGACGGCCGGCCGGTGTTCTTCCCGCGCGTCGCCGCGCCCGGCACCGGCAGCACCGATCTCGCATGGAAAGTTTCCAAAGGTGAAGGCGCCGTCTACGCAACGACGGTTGCGCACTACAAGGGGGAACCGCCGCTCAACATCGCCCTGATTGAGCTCGACGAAGGCTTTCGCATGATGAGCCGTGTCGAGGACATCCCCGCCGAATCCGTACGCATCGGCATGCGCGTGAGGCTGCGGGTGCTGCCCGCCTCGGAAGGCCGCGCCGCCTTGCCCGTTTTCGTACCCGTCCGGCCATGAGCAACGCCGTCTCGATCGCCGTCGCCGGCGTCGCCGAATCCGATCTTGGCCAAGTCGCCGCCGGCATGAGCCCGGTCGATTTGATGGCGCAGGCCACCGTGCGCGCGCTGGACGACTGCGGGCTGAAGCTCTCCGACGTGGACGGCATCTTCTGCGCCTCCGCGCAGGTGCGCTTTGGCCCCATGGTGCTCGCCGAGTATCTGGGGATCCAGCCGAAAGTCTTCGATGGCACGCAGATCGGCGGCGCCTCGTTCATGAGCCACCTGGCCCACGCGCGTGCCGCGCTGGAAGCGGGCCTGTGCGACGTCGCCCTAATCGCCTACGGCAGCACCCAGCGCTCGGTCTCGCGCAGTTCCGCGTCGCCGCCGGATTTCAATCCCTACGAGACGCCGTTCCGCCCGATGATGCCGGCCAGCGCCTACGCGCTCTCGGCGTCGCGCCACATGCACCTGTACGGCACCACGCGCGAGCAGCTCGCCGAAGTGGCCGTGGCCGCGCGCCAATGGGCGCTGCTCAACCCGGCGGCCTGGGAGAAGGAGCCGCTGTCGATCGAGCAGGTTCTGCAGTCGCGCGTCGTCTCGTGGCCGCTGACCGTGCGCGATTGCTGCCTGGTGGTGGACGGCGGCGGCGCGATGATCGTGACTCGCTCGGACCGCGCGAAGACGCTGCGACGCCCGCCCGTGCACGTGCTGGGAATCGGCGAGGCGCTGGGACACAACAGCATCTCCAACATGCCGGACCTCACCGTCACGGCGGCGCGCGAATCGGGCCGCCAGGCGTTCGCCCGGGCCGGGCTCGCGCCGCGCGACGTGAAGATGCTCTCGCTCTACGATGCATTCACCATCACACCGATCCTGTTCCTGGAAGACTTGGGCTTTTGCGCCAAGGGCGAAGGCGGACCGTTCGTGGCGGGCGGCGCCATCGCGCCGGGCGGCCGACTCGCCGTCAACACCAACGGTGGCGGCTTGTCGTATTGCCACCCGGGGATGTACGGCCTGCTGGCAATGATCGAGGCCGTGCGCCAGGTGCGCGGCGAATGCGGGCCGCGCCAAGTGCCCGGTTGCGACGTCGCGCTGGCCCATGGCAACGGCGGCGTGCTCTCCAGCCAATGCACGGTGCTGTTCGGAAGCGCCGCCACCCACTGATCCGCGAAGAAATTATCGATGCCTTCCACCGTCTACGACTCCTCCCTGTTCCGCGACATGTTCGGCACGCCCGCGATGCGCGCCGTGTTTTCCGACGAGGGCTATCTGCAGGCCTGCCTCGACACCGAGGCGGCACTGGCCCGCGCACAAGCCAGCGTCGGCATGATTCCCCTCGAAGCCGCGCGCGAGATCAGCGCAAAAGCGCAACTGGCCTGTCTCGATATGGGCAAGCTCAAGGCTGAATGCGAGAACGTGGGCTACCCCATCGTCGGCCTGGCCACGCAGCTGGCGCATGCCTGCGCGGGAGAGGCTGGCGGCTACGTTCACTGGGGCGCAACCACGCAGGACATCATGGACACGGCCGTGGTGCTGCAGGTGCGCCGCGCACTGGAACTGGTGGAAGGCGATCTCGTTCACTGCGTCGCGCTGCTGGGCGAGCTGGCCGTGCGTCACCGCGACGTGCCCATGGCGGGCCGCACGCATTTGCAGCACGCGCTACCGATCACCTTCGGCTACAAGATCGCCATCTGGCGCGATCCGCTGGTGCGGGACCTGGAGCGGCTGCGGCAGATGCGTCCGCGCGTGCTGGTGGGCCAACTGGGCGGCGCCGCCGGCACCTTGGCGTCGCTCGGCAAGGACGGCCTTGCCGTGCGCGCGGTGATGATGGAGGAGCTGGGGTTGGCCGAGCCCGACATCACCTGGCACGTGTCGCGCGACGGCTTTTGCGAGGCGGTGCTGCTGCTCGGGCTCATCACCGCATCGCTGGCTAAGGTCGGCACGGACATGATGCTGATGATGGCCACCGAGTTCGGCGAGGCATTTGAGCCGTTCCAGCACGGTCGCGGCTCCAGCAGCACCATGCCGCAGAAGCGCAATCCGATTTCCTCGGAGCTCATGATCGCGGCCGCCAAGGTCGTGCGCCAGCAGTGCGCGCTGATGCTCGATGCGATGGTGCAGGACTTCGAGCGCGCCACCGGGCCCTGGCATGCGGAATGGGTGGCGATCCCGCAAAGCTTCATCGCCACCGCGGGCGCGCTGGCGCAGGCGCGCGAGATGTTCGCGGGCCTCACGATCGACGCGCAGCGGATGAAGGACAACCTCGCGCTGACCGGCGGCCTGATCTCGGCCGAGGCGGTGATGATGGGCCTGGCGCCCGCCATCGGCCGGCATCACGCGCACGAGGCGGTCTATGCTGCGTGCCGCGATGTCGCCGCAGGCAAGGGAGGCCTGCTCGATGTGCTGTGCGCCGACCCCAAGGTGCAAGACCGCCTGTCGCGCGAGCAGATCGCGGCGCTGCTGGAGCCGGCCAACTACCTCGGCAGCGCGGCGGCGATGGTGGACCGCGCGCTGGCGCGCGGCTGATGCGAACAACCGTTCCACGGAGACTGGATGCAACGCAGACCTTTCGTTCTGCTTCCATTGGCTCTCGCGCTGGCCGCGGCGCCTGCCGCGCAGGCGCAGGACGCTTACCCCGGCCGCCCGATTCGCATCATCGTGCCGCTGGCGGCGGGCGGGGGTACCGACGTGCTGGCCCGCGTCATCGCCCAGAAGCTGTCGGCCAAATTCGGACAGCCGGTGATAGTCGAAAACCGCACCGGTGCGGCGGGCAATATCGGCGCCGAGGCTGTGTTCCGCGCCCCGCCGGACGGCTATACGCTGCTCTTCACGCAGCCGGCGCCGCTGGCGGTGAACAAGGCGCTGTACGGCAAGGTGCCGTTCGAGCCGGAGCAGTTCGTGCCGATCGCGCTGGTGTCGCTGCAGGACATCATGCTGGCAGTCAATCCCAAGGTACCCGCGAACAACCTGCAGGAACTCATCGCGTATGCGAAAGCCAACCCGGGCAAGCTCAACTACGGCTCGAGCGGTGCGGGCAGCGCGCCGCACCTGGCCGCGGAACTCTTCAAGTCGATGGCGGGCGTGGACATGGTGCACGTGCCGTACAAGGGCAGCGCCGAATCCATGAACGCGACGCTGGGCGGCCAGGTCGACATGACCTTCTTCGCCTTCAGCTCGGCGCTGCCGCACGCGAAGGCCGGCAAGCTGCGCGCCATCGCCGTGGGCGGCAGGAAACGCAACCCGGCAATGCCCGGCACGCCCTCGATCTCCGAAGCATTGCCCGGCTACCTCGCGACCTCCTGGACCGCGATGGTGGCGCCTCCTGGAACTCAGCCCGCCGTCGCGCTGAGGCTCCAGCAAGCGATGGCCGAAGTGACGAAGCTGCCCGACGTGCAGAGTCGCATGATCGAGGCAGGGGACGAAACATTCGACGCCACGCCCGCGCAGATGGCCGATTTCCTGAAACAGGAAACACAGCGCTGGGCCAGCCTTATCAAGTCGGCAGGCATCACGGCGCAATAAGAAGTGGCCGCAAACGCCGCCGCTGACACTCTCGCCGAAAGGCTCGCGGTTCTTGCGGCTGGGGTTCGATTCGAGGACATGCCGCGCGAAGATGTCGAGGCGATCCGGCGTCTGGTGCTCGACACGCTGGGATGCGCGATCGGCGCTGTGGGATGCGAGCCGGTTCGACTGCTCGCGCCGCTGCTGCGGCCACCGGCGAATGCGCAGGATGCGGCGACGCTGATCGGCAGCGGACAACGGGTCGGGCTGGCCGACGCGATCCTCCACAACGGGGTGCTCGTCCGTTACCTGGACTTCATGGATGTCTACTGGGCGCGCGATGTCTGCCACCCGAGCGAGAACATTCCAGTAGCGCTGGCCGCCGCGGAGGCAGGACACCACGGCGGCCGGGCGTTGATCGAAGCCATCGCCGTTGCCTACGAGGCGCAGGTGCGGCTGGCCGATTCGTTCAGCCTCGAGGGCATCGGCCTGCACCACGTGAGCGCTGCGGGGTTCGTGACGCCCCTCATCTTCGGCAAGCTCTGGGGTTTGAGTACCCGCGAGATGGCGCACGCCGTCGCGCTGGGCGGGTTTCGCCACCTTACTTCTGCCGCGCTGGTGCAAGGGCGCCTGAGCATGGCCAAGGCGGTGGGCTACGCGCTGCCTTCATCCGAGTGCATCGCCTCGACACGCCTCGCGGCCGCCGGCTTCACCGGGCCGCTCGGCGCGCTGGAGGCGCTGGGCGTACGGGACCTGGACCTCTGCCCCGGCACGGGCAGTGCGCGACGCGTGAGCCTGAAGCGCTTCCCTGTGCAGTACACGCTGCAGTCCCCGGTGGAAGCGGCGCTACAGTTGCGCGAGCGGCTCGGTGGCCGCGTCGACGGCATTGAATCGATCACCATCGAAATGCACGCCGATGCGTGCCGGCGCACGGCCGATCCCGCCAAGTTCGCGCCGGCGAACCGCGAAACCGCCGATCACAGCCTGCCCTGTTGCGTGGCGATGGCGCTCGTCGACGGCGAGCTGACCGCGAGGCAATTCGACTCCGGCCGGTGGCACGCGCGCGAGGTGCGAGCGCTCATGAAGAAGATACGATGCGACCCGTCGGCGGCGCTGGAAGAGCGGCTTCCGGGCGGCCGGCCGGCGAAGCTATTCGTGCGGATGCGGGATGGCACAGGGCACACGATCCTGATCGAGGCGCCGCTGGGCGACGCCTCGCGCCCGATGGACGATGCGCAGCTGCGCCGCAAATTCTTGGCGCAAGCAGTGCCCGCGATCGGCACCGATCAGGCCGAACGCGCGGCGGATACGGTCATGACACTTGAGGCGGTCCAATATGTGGGCCAGCTATGCGCGATGTTCATGGTCCGCCCGACAACACGCCTCTCCTAGGGTCAGAGTGAACCCCGTTCGGTTGAACAGGCTCCCAAAGATATTTGACCTTCAGGTTCGTCTGATGTGCTCGCGAGCGACCCGCGAGGGCTCCGGCAGCGGAGCGAGCAGTAGATCTGAGGCGTCGCGCGAAGGTTACGGATCGCAGTACACGATACGGACGCCTCGCTGAGTCCTTAGAAGCAGCTGCTTACTGGCCATCGGCGCCGGCCAGATTCTTATGGCGCATGGCAGCCGATCAGTGTCATCTCCCGCGGAACCTATGGCCGGCCGGACTTGTGATGCCTGTGAAGTTCCGCTTCAGACTAAGTGCAGCCGGTCAAGATTGGCGCCCGAATGACCGGTGTTGACGGAATCCGCCATTGCGATCGGTCCATGCGACTTACCGTTCCAGTTCAGACCCTTCCGGTCGTTCACGATTGAGCCGTTTACAGTGCTCGAATCGAGCGTAGTGGGCAATCGAAGGAGGCTGGCATGCCGGAAATCCAGGGCGGGTGTCGATGCGGCGCGGTTCGATACAAGTTGGCGCTAGATGCGCTGCCGACCACGTACGCCTGCCATTGCCTGGACTGCCAGACGTGGAGCGGCAGCGCGTTCAGCGCCTCGGCGACGATCTTCGCGGTGCGGACTTCCTGCATCGACAATTCGGGCTGCTGATGGATGTCCTTGTAGAGAGCCTCGAGCTTGGCGAATAGGGCAGGTTCGGCAGAAGCGAGAGCTTGCGTGAGGGCATTCATAAAGGCTCCAGTAGAGATGAGCTACTTTGAAAGACGCTTGAAACGCACAATGCAGATTCCGGGCGCGACGGATCGATGAGCGGCTCGATGTCGGCTTGCCGGCTCGACGACTCGACCGGCGGATCTCAGCAAGCGACCCACAGCTGCCGGTGATCCCGCTGAACGCGCCCCAGACGGACATCGCGGCCTGCATCGAAGTCCAGTACTCCTTCAGCGGACGTTGACGCTCTTGGGGATCCTCGGCCACCGAAAGATGCTATGTAGCCTGCTGTTTCGCTCGAAACCGCACACGGACCTTGAACCGGCTACTGTTGCTCCTGCGGGGTCTTGCCGCGAGCAGCGTGGCCGCTCAGTCCTTTGGTGCGTCCG
>Ga0068860_100001696_pt1 | contig 23542 bp, 19 predicted proteins | sample KBSSwiS32_FD_66597 | JGI IMG/M metagenome (GOLD analysis project Ga0068860, IMG submission 66597) | Switchgrass rhizosphere microbial communities from Kellogg Biological Station, Michigan, USA - KBS Switchgrass S3-2 | ecosystem: Host-associated > Plants > Roots > Rhizosphere > Soil ...
CGAGCTCGCGCGGCTGGGGCCCGGAGAGCTGTTCGGGGAAACCAGCTTCGTCGATGGCCAAGCGCGGTCGGGCAACGCCACGGCGACCACCGAAACCGCTCTCCTGACGCTCCAGCCGGATGCTCTCGCCGCCGCCCTCGAAGAGGACGCAAAGCTCAAGCTCTCGCTCTACTGGGCGTTTTGGAAAAGCCTGTCGCAGAAGCTTCGCGCCACCAACGACAAACTGACGAGATTCTTTTCCACCTCCACCTCGCCGGTGGCGACTCCCGCGGCGGTCGGCGCCGCGGCGACCGGCGACTTCCGCGTCGACCTCGCCTCGAAGCGCCGGCTCTTTCAGGAGCAGAAGCTCTCCAACCTGGAGATCAACTTCCTCACCACCCTGTCGAAGGAAAAGATGCTCGCCGGCAACCAGGTGCTGTTTCGCGAGGGCGAGCCCGGCGACTCGATGTACGTGGTGCTCGAAGGGCGGATCATGATCAGCAAATACATCCCCGGGGCCGGCGAAGAGGCGCTCGCCTTCCTCGAGCGGGGTGACTATTTCGGCGAGATGGCGCTGATCGACCGCCAACCTCGCTCGGCGGACGCCAAGGCGCACGAGCAGGAAGCCGTGGTGCTCGCCATCTCTCGCGAGGTGCTCGAAGGGCTGCTCGACATCCAGAAGATTTCTTCGCTCAACCTGCTGAAGATCCTCTGCAACCTGGTGGCGTCCCGCCTGCGCGAAATCGACGACAAGATCATCGGCTGGTTCATCCTGGCGGGCGGCACGAACGGCGGCCGCTAAACTCGATCGCGCACCGACAGGATCTTGCCGACCAGGGAGGAGGACGCCAAGCGGCCGATCTCCTCGGCGGCGAACCATCCCGCCTCCGGCCCTTCGCGAATCTCGCCGCGATCGCCGATCTCGCCGAGGTGGACCGCCACCTTGATGTCCCGATAGGTGATGCCGTGTCGCGTCGAGCCGATTCTATTTCCCAGGCGCCAGGTTCCTCCGTAGCGCCGCCCCAGCTCCGCGTCCGCCTCCCTAACCGAAGTCTCTACCCAAGGCACCTCCCAAAGGCCGGCCAACAGAGAGCTGTCGTCCGGCCGCCGAAACAGCAGGGTGCGTCGCTTCTCGTCCTCGACCAGGACGGCGACGATCGAACGTTCCTCGCTCCTGCGTTCCGCCCGCGCCTTCGGATAGAGATCCGCCTCACCCATCGCCAGCGCCCGGCATCCTTCGGTCAAAGGGCAGAGGAGGCAGCGCGGATTTTTCGGGATGCAGACGGTCGCACCCAACTCCATCATCGCCTGGTTGGAATCTCCCGGCCGCGCGGGATCGAGAAGCCCGGCCGCCGCCGCCAGAAGCCCGCGGCGCACCGTTACGCTCTTGACGTCTCCCTCTTCCGCCCGGCGCCGCGCGAGCACCCTCTCCACGTTGCCGTCCAAGACCGGCACCGCGACGCCGAAGCAGATGCTCGCGATCGCCGCCGCCGTATAGGGACCGATTCCCGGCAGCTCGAGCAATCCCGGTACGGTCGCCGGAAAGCTCCCTCCTCGGGACGCCACCATTTGCGCCGCCTTTTGAAGCTGCCGCGCCCGGCGGTAGTAACCGAGGCCCGACCATGCGGCGAGCACGGCGTCCACCGGCGCTTCGGCCAGATCCTCGACCCTCGGAAAGCGCGACAAAAACGCCTCGTAGTACGGAACGACCGTCTCGACGCGCGTCTGCTGCAGCATGATCTCGGACAACCAGACCCGGTAAGGGTCGCGATCCCGCCGCCAGGGAAGCTCGCGCCGGTGCGAATCGAACCAGCTCAACAACCGCTCGGCATCGCTCGCCGGGGTACGCGCTTTGCTCATTGCGACGAATTGTCGCTCAAAAGTCATTGCGCCGGAGGGTAGTGGCTCAGTTCGCCCCGCAGCGACTGGCCGCTGCCGAAGGCGCCCGAAGGAGCGAGGAGGCAAACTGAGCCACTACCCTCCGCCGGGTGGTCCTCCGTTCCCTTCTTTTGCGCGTCTCTAAGGGGCGGTTCCTGGCCAGCCGCTCCTTGGGTCTTGCGGGGGTCCCGGCGATCCTGTTACCCTCGAAGAGTACGCACCTGCAGGCCCCATCGCCTAGCAACTGGTCACTCACCCTCTGGTTTTCCTCAGGCTGCGGAAAAACTGCGGATATCGTATTCTCTTCTCGAGTTCTCTCTAGCCTGATGGCACCACATACTCTCTGGTATCAGCTGCAAAAGAAGCTCCAGCAACAGCTGGCGCCGGAAGATTACGAAACCTGGTTTCGTCCGCTTCGAGCCCGATTGGACGGCGAGCGGAGGCTCGTTCTGATCGCCCCGAACGAGCGTTTTCTTTCGACCCTTGAAGAGAGCTATCGACCCGATCTCGATCAAGCGATCGCCGGTTTGAACCAGCCGGGACTCGAGGTTTTCTTTATCCTCGACGACGGAGAACCGACGCCCTTCGTCCCGGCATCTTCCGCGCCTTCAAGCGCCACGCCTCTGGCGCCCTCGCTCGCCTTCAATCCTAAGTATCTGTTCGAAAATTTCGTGGTCGGAAACTCGAATCAGTTCGCCCATGCCGCCGCCCGCGCGGTCGCCGACCGACCTTCGTCGAACTACAACCCGTTGTTTCTCTACGGCGGAGTCGGTCTCGGCAAGACCCACCTGCTCCACGCGGTCGGCCACCAGATCCTCGCGCAACATCCTCACCTGCGCGTCCTCTACCTGCCGGCGGAGCAGTTCGTCAACGAGCTGATCAACTCGATTCGCTTCGATCGGATGCCCGCGTTTCGCGAGCGCTATCGGACGATCGACGCCCTGCTTATCGACGACGTTCAGTTCATCGCCAACAAGGAACGGACGCAAGAGGAATTTTTTCACACTTTCAATACTCTATATACGAGCCAAAAACAGATCATCCTCTCTTCGGACTCTTCGCCCAAGGACATTCCCACCTTGGAGGAGCGGCTGCGCAGCCGATTTCAGTGGGGCCTGATCGCGGACATCCAACCCCCGGATCTCGAGACCAAGGTTGCCATCCTGCGCAAGAAAGCCGATTTTGAAGGGGCCCACCTGCCAAATGAGGTCGCCGAGTTCGTCGCGCAGCAGGTCAAGTCGAACATCCGCGAGCTCGAAGGCATGTTGAACCGCGTCATCGCTTTCTCGTCTCTTACCGGTAAGCCGCTTTCCCTCGAACTGGCGCGCGAAACCCTTCGCGACATATTGCCCCACGAAGGGCGCAAGCCCACGGCCGCCGAAATCACCAAGAGCGTCGCCCGCCACTACGGCCTCAAGGTCGTAGAGATCAAGAGCAAGAACAACTCGAAGCAAATTTCTTTTCCTCGCCAGGTCGCGATGTATCTTTGCAAGCGCCTCACCGATCTTTCGTACCCTGAGATCGGTAAGCAGTTCAACGACAAGCACCACTCGACGGTCATGTATTCGGTCGACAAGATCCAGCAGCTTCGCCAGGACGACGGTGACTTCGATCGCGTCCTGCAAAACCTCGAACGCGGTCTGTCCTGACCTGTCCCGCTCCCTTCCCGCCTGCGCATCTTCTGCGGATAATCCTGTGGATCTCGCGCGGACGTATCCGACGAGGCCAACTTCCTCAGCAGCCATGCACAGGCAATCCACAGCCCGCCCACAGGAAAGGTCAACTACCAAACCTCGTCACTGCCGCACTTAGAGCTCAAATCCGCAGATCCGCAGCGCCTTCTACCTACGGCTACGGTGAGATATGATTCCAAGTACCTGGTAGGAGAAGAAGCGCATGGAAATCCGTGTTTCGCGCAGTGAGTTTTTGTCCGAGCTCTCGCCCATGCTCGGAATCGCCGAGAAGAAGACGACGATTCCGGTGCTCTCGCACCTCCTCCTCCAGGCCCGGGGAGCCAGGTTGTCGCTGGCCGCCACCGATCTCGACGTCTCGCTCACCAGTTGGTGCGATGCCGAGGTTCTGGAGGCCGGAGGGATCGCCGTCCAAGCGCGCAAGTTCACCGAGATCATCGCCTCGCTCACCGGCGACGAGGTGAACCTGGTGCTCGACGAGCCGCGGGTCCTCTCGGTCCGCGCGGGTCGTTCGAGGTTCAAGATCCATGGTCTCTCGCCGGATGACTTTCCGACCCTTCCGACGGTCGAGCCGACGCGCAAGATGGAGCTGCCGTTCGCCGATCTCAAACGAATGATCTCGAAGGTGTTTTTCGCCGTCTCCGCCGAGGAATCGCGGTTTCAGCTGAACGGCGCGCTGATCAAGCTCAAGGGAGGCAGCGTCGAGATGGTGGCGACCGACGGCCATCGGCTCGCCCTGGTGGAGCAAAAGGTCGAAGGAGCGGGGGAGGATTCGGTGCTGGCGCCGCGCAAGGCGCTGCAGGAGATTCAGCGCTTCGAAGGCGACGGCAACATCGTTTTTGCCCGGGGCGAGCACCATCTGTCCTTCGGCTTGAACCGGCGCGAGCTGATCTGCCGGATCCTCGAGGGAACGTTTCCGGACTACGAGAGGGTGATCGCGCGCGACAACGACAAGCAAGCGATCTTCGACCGGCGCGCTCTCGGCGACGCGGTCAAACGGGTGGCGCTGATGACCGGGGATCGCGCCCGGGCGGTGCGTCTCGACATGCAGGAAGGGCAGGTCACGGTATCGGCGGTCAACCAGGACCTCGGCGAGGCGGTCGAAGAGCTCGCTTGCGAGTACAGCGGCCCGGAGATTCGCGTGGGAATCAACCCGGACTACATGGCCCAGTTCCTCGCCGCGGTGGAGACCGAGAAGGTTCGTTTCGACCTCAAGGACGAGAACACGCAGTGCGTCGGCTATCCCGTCGATGGAACCGATGCCCGGTACCTCTGCGTGATCATGCCGATGAGGATCTGACGCGGGTTTTGACCGGTGTTGGTCCGTCTCGAGGCGAGGGGCTTTCGCAACCTTGCCGATCTCGATCTCGACCTCGCACCCGGAAGCCATCTCTTCCTGGGACCCAACGGCGCCGGCAAGAGCAGCATTCTCGAGGCCATCTATTATCTCGCCACCTCACGGAGCTTTCGTGCCCGTCAGATCGCCGACTGCGTTCACCACGGAGCCGCCGGATTTAGCGTCGTCGGCGAGATCGAGGGCGCGACCCGACTGCGCCTGACCGCCGGCTTCGCCGAAGGGAAGAAGTTTCGCTCGGTGAACGACAAAGCGACCAGTTTGGCCGACCACCTCGCGGTGCTACCGGTGGTTTCCTGGGCGACCGGCGACGCGGAGATCCTTACCGGCTCACCCCAGTTGAGAAGGCGCCTCCTCGACCGCGGAATCCTCGGTCTCCGACCTACTTCGCTGGAGGCGCTGGAGCGCTTTCGGCGGGCGCTGATGCAGAAGAGGGAGATTCTGCAACGGAGCGATGGGCCGGTCGGCGAAGAGCTTCCCTCTTGGAACGGTGTCCTCGCCGGGGCGATCAGCGACTTGGCGGAGCTACGAAATCAGTTTTTTCTCCGCCTTCGTGATCAGTTGGCCGGTGTGTTGAGCGATCTCGACCTGCCGCTTCCGCCGATCGAGATCAACTATCGGCCCTCCCCAGCCTCGGCGCTCGACGGACCGGAGGAGATTTTTCGCAGCCTCGGCAGGCTCGCCGATCGCGAGATTCGGCGTAGCGGGCCGCTCGTGGGCTCCCAGCGCGACGAGATCGAGATCAGCTGGGGGGGCCGGGAGATCCGCAGCGTCGCCTCCGCGGGGGAGCGAAAAGTCCTCGGCCTGGCGATCCTCGCCGCCCATGCGCGGGTTTTGCACGAAGCGGGACGGGCGCCTCTCGTGCTCCTCGACGACGCGGACGCCGAGCTCGCGACGGCGACCCTCGGAGCGGTGTGGAAAACTTTTGCCTTCGCGCCGCAGATTTTGACCACCTCGAGCCGCCCGCAAGCCTGGCTCACGGTGCCCACGGACCGCGTCTGGGGGGTCGAAAAAGGTGCCGTTTCGCCGCTCTGAGCGAAGCGCCGGCCGAAGACCTCCAGCCCGGCCGCTAACCCCTTTTTTTTCAATAGCCTACGGCTCGCCAAAAGGGTCCTTTTGTGCTATCCTTCAGGAGATCTCTCAATGTCCCCGACCTCGGGGTCATCTGAGTCCTTCAGACTCCCCGGAGAACCACGGTTTTGTCCGAACCCCAGCCCACCTATACCGCAGAGAACATCAAAGTCCTCAAGGGCCTCGAAGCCGTCCGCAAGCGCCCCGGAATGTACATCGGGGACACCGAGGACGCATCAGGCCTTCACCACATGGTTTTCGAGTTGGTCGACAACGCGATCGACGAAGCGCAAGCCGGTTATTGCTCGCGCATCGACGTCACGATTCACACCGACGAATCCGTCTCGGTCGAGGACAACGGCCGCGGTATCCCGGTCGATCTGCACAAGGGAGAGGGGCGCTCGGCGGCGGAAGTGATCATGACCGAGCTCCATTCCGGCGGCAAGTTCGACAAGAACTCCTACAAGGTCTCCGGCGGTCTCCATGGCGTCGGCGTGTCGGTCGTGAACGCCCTTTCGGGCACGCTGGAGATGGAGATCAAACGCGACGGCGCGGTCTGGTTTCAGACCTATCACCAGGGCCTGCCCGAGTCGCCGATTCGCGCGATCGGCAAAAGCGAGAAGACCGGCACCAAGGTCCGCTTTTGGCCCGACCCGTCGATTTTTACCGTTTTGGAGTTTCACTACGAGACCCTGGCGCAGCGGCTGCGGGAGCAGTCGTTCCTCAACCGGGGCATCTTCATCCACCTGGCCGACGAGCGCAGCGGCAAAGAGGCGGACTTCGCCTATGCCGGCGGCATCAGCTCGTTCGTCGAGCACCTCAATCGCAACAAGACGCCGATCCACGCGCCGCCGATCCACCTGATCGAGAAGCGCGACGACGGCACGGGCGAAGAGGTGGTGGAGGTCGCCCTGCAGTGGAACGAGGGGTACCAGGAGCTGATCTACTGCTTCACCAATACGATCAACAACCGGGACGGCGGCACCCACCTGATCGGCTTCAAGGGCGCGCTCACCCGCACGGTGAACGCCTGGGCGACTCAAGCCGGCTTGCTCAAGGCGCTCAAAGAGAACCTGACCGGCGAGGACATCCGCGAAGGGCTCACCGCGGTCCTGTCGGTAAAGATCAAGGACCCGAAGTTCTCGTCGCAGACGAAAGACAAACTGGTCTCCTCCGACGTCAAGGGTTGGGTCGAGCAGGTGGTGAACGACAAGCTCGCGAGCTACCTCGAAGAGAACCCGCGCGAAGCGCGGAAGATCATCGAAAAATGCGTCGAGGCGGCGCACGCGCGCGAAGCGGCGCGCAAGGCTCGCGACCTCACGCGCCGCAAAGGGGCGCTCGAGAGCTCCTCGCTGCCCGGCAAGCTCGCCGATTGCTCCGAGCGCAACCCGGAGCTGGCGGAGCTGTTCCTGGTCGAGGGCGACTCCGCGGGCGGCACCGCGAAGCAGGGAAGAAACCGCCGCTTCCAGGCGATCCTGCCGCTGCGAGGCAAAATTCTGAACGTCGAGCGCGCCCGCTTCGACAAAATGCTCTCTTCCGAAGAGATCAAGACGATCATCACGGCGCTCGGCGCCGGCATCGGTCGCGACGACTTCGACATCGCGCGCCTGCGCTACCACAAGCTGATCATCATGTGCGACGCGGACGTCGACGGCAGCCACATTCGCACGCTGATTCTCACGTTCTTCTATCGCCAGATGGAAGAGCTGATCAAGCGCGGCCACCTCTACATCGCCCAGCCGCCGCTCTACAAAGTCGCCGAAGGCAAGCGCGACGCCTACTTGAAGGACGACCGCGAGTATCGCGCGTTCCTGATCGAGCGCATCCAAGGGATCTGGCAGCTCGCGGTCGGCGAAGGCGAGCTGATGACCGGGCCGCGGCTCGCCCACTTCGTCGAGAAGGTCGAGGCGTTTCGCGAGAACCTGGCGAAGCTCGGCTCGCGCGGCGTGCCCGAAGAGGCGATTCGCCTCGCGTTGCTGGGCGGGCTGGTCGACAAACAGGGGCTCTCCGACGAAACGAAGCTCGCGGCCGTGGCCGCCTCGATCGAAGGGGCCGGATTCCTCGCGCCGAACGTCGAGCGCGACGAGGAGCACGGCACCGGAGCCGTCTCGTTTCGCCAGAGGAAGGACGGGGTCGAGCGCCTCGTCCGGGTCGACTGGACGCTGCTGACGAGCGCCGAATACCGGGCCCTCGCGGCCAACAGCCAGGGACTCGACGCGCTCCGCGCGACGTCGTTCACACTCGTGAAGGGCGATGAAACCGAGGTCTTGTCGAACCTGGACGACGCGATGGAAAAGATGTACGCGGGCGCCAAGAAGGGGCTCTCCTTCCAGCGCTACAAGGGTCTCGGCGAAATGAACGCCGAGCAGCTCTGGGAAACCACCATGGATCCCACCCGCCGCCGCCTGCTTCAGGTGCGCATCGAAGACGACGTCGAGGCCGACGGCATCTTCACCGTCCTGATGGGCGACCAGGTCGAGCCTCGGCGATTGTTCATCGAAAACAACGCGCTGAACGTGCGGAACCTGGACGTTTGAGCCCTGTTTCGTGAAGCAAAACCTACCGTAAGGACTCCATGAGCGAAGACACCCCGATCCTTCCCTTCGAGCGACCGGTGCCGGTCGACATCGAAGAGGAGATGAAGCGCAGCTATCTCGATTACGCGATGAGCGTGATCATCGGCCGTGCCCTGCCCGACGTGCGCGACGGATTGAAACCGGTCCATCGCCGCGTGCTCTACGGGATGTGGGAGAGCGGCAATACCGCCGGCAGGCCCTACAAGAAGTCGGCGCGCATCGTCGGCGACGTCATGGGTAAGTTTCATCCCCACGGCGACACCGCGATCTACGACACCGTCGTGCGCATGGCGCAGGATTTTTCGATGCGCTATCGCCTGGTCGACGGGCAGGGCAACTTCGGTTCGATCGACGGCGACAACCCCGCGGCGATGCGCTACACCGAGGTTCGCCTGACCCGCCTCGCCGAAGAGATGTTGAAGGACGACATCGACAAGGAGACCGTCGATTGGCAGGCGAACTACGACGGCTCGGAAGTCGAGCCCGTCGTGTTGCCGGCCAAGGTGCCGAACCTGCTGATCAACGGCACCTCAGGGATAGCGGTCGGCATGGCGACGAACATTCCGCCGCACAACCTGACCGAGGTGATCAACGCGCTCGAGCTGCTGATGGACGACCCCGACGTAACGGTCGAAACGCTGATGACCGCGCTGCCCGGTCCGGATTTCCCGACCGCCGCGTTCATTCACGGCCTCGAAGGGATTCGCCAGGCCTACACGACCGGCCGGGGCATCATTCAGGTGCGGGCGAGAGCCGGTTTCGAAACCCAAGCGAAGGCCGACCGGCAGTCGATCATCGTCAACGAGCTCCCCTATCAGGTCAACAAGGCCCGGCTGATCGAACGGATCGCCGAGCTGGTGCGCGAGAAAAAGATCGAAGGGATCGCCGATCTCCGTGACGAGTCGGACCGCGACGGAATACGCATCGTCGTCGACTGCAAGCGCGGCGAGGTGCCCGAGATCATTCTCAATCAGCTCTACAAGCTGACCCAAATGCAGACGACGTTCGGCATCATCCTGCTCGCGATCGTCGACAACCAGCCGAAGGTCCTGACGCTCAAAGAGCTGCTCTTCCACTTCCTCAACCATAGGAAGACGGTGATCATCCGGCGCACCCGGTTCGATCTGCGCAAGGCCGAAGAGCGCGCCCATATCTTGGAAGGGATCTTGAAAGCGCTCGACCACCTCGACGAGGTGATCGCGACGATCCGCGCGAGCCAAACGCCAGCCGAGGCGAAAGAGCGGCTGATGGCCGGATTCGCCCTATCGCTGCTTCAGACCGAGGCGATCCTCGAGATGCGGCTGCAGCGGCTGACCGGCCTCGAACGGCAGAAGGTGCTCGACGAGTATCACGCGCTGCTGGAGACGATCGAGCGGCTGCGCGCGATTCTCGCCTCCGATCCGCTGGTGCTCGAAGAGATCCGGCGCGAGGTTCGCGAGCTGCGCGAGAAATACGGCGACAAGCGGCGCACCGAGATCATTCCGGCGACGAACGAGATTTCGATCGAGGACATGATCGCCGACGAAGACATGGTGATCACGGTCACCCGCACCGGTTACGTCAAGCGCTCGCCTCTCGCGCTCTATCGCGCGCAGAATCGGGGAGGCAAAGGGCGGATGGGCATGGCGACCAAGGATGACGACTTCGTCGAGCATCTCTACGTCGCCTCGGCCCACAGCTCGGTCCTGGTCTTCACCGAGAGCGGCCGGATGCATTGGATCAAGGTCCACGAGATTCCCGAGGCGGGGCCGAACACCAAAGGCAAGGCGATCGTCAACCTGCTCGAGCTCGAAAAGCACGAGAAGGTCGCGACGACCGTCGCGGTGCGCGAGTTCGCCGCCGACCGGTTCCTCGTGTTCGCCACCGAGCGCGGCACGATCAAGAAGACGCCGCTCTCGGCGTACGCGAACCAGCGCGCGGCGGGCATCATCGCGATCCAGATCGACGAGGGCGACCGCCTGCTCACCGTCCGCGTCACGGACGGCAAGCGCGAGATCTTGATCGCCACGGCGAACGGCCTGGCGATCCGCTTCCCCGAGGCGGAAGTGCGCTCGATGGGGCGCAGCGCCTATGGCGTCAACGGCATTCGCCTGCGAGACGGCGATCGCGTCGTCACCATGGAAGCGCTCGAACCCGAGGGCGAAATCCTCACCGTCACCGAGGGGGGCTACGGCAAGCGGACGCCGCTCGCCGAATATCGCCTCCAAGGCCGGCTCGGATACGGCATCATCAACCTCAAGGTGAGCGAGAAGACCGGTCCGGTCGCGGGCGTTCGCCAGGTCGTTCCCGGCGACGGTCTGATGCTCATCACCCAGGAAGGCAAGATCATCCGCCTGAACGTCGAGGATATTCGGGTCATCGGCCGCTCGACGCAAGGCGTAAAGCTGATGGACCTCGAAGGCGAAGATCGAATCGTTGCCGTCGCGAAGCTGGCTGACGGCGCTGACGCCGGCGACGCGGGCGAAATCGCGGAGGCGGGAGACGGAGAAGCCGGCGTCAAGGCGATTACGGCCCTCGACGAGCTGTTGGGGGGAGAGTCCGGCCCCGAACCGGAAGAGCCGGTAAACTAGGGTCAAACCCGGGGGAGCGCGGCGCTTGGCCGCCGCTCCTCCGGGGCAACGGCGCAGACCCTTGCGCGGAGGCTTCTACGACCATGCAGTTCTTCCTCGACACAGCCGACATCGACGAGATCAAGACCGCCCTCGACTGGGGAATGATCGACGGCATCACCACGAACCCCTCGCTGATCGCCAAGCAGGGCAAGCCCTATTTACCGACGGTAAAAGAAATCGCCAACCTCGTGCCCGGACCGGTCTCCGGAGAGGTCCTGGCGCTCGATTACGACGAAATGTTCGACCAGGCGCACCGCCTCGCCGCGCTCGCCGAGAACGTGGTGGTCAAAGTCCCGCTCAATCCGCAGGGCTTGAAGCTGGTCCGGGTGCTGGCCGGCGAAGGGATCAAGACCAACGTCACGCTCTGCTTCTCGGCCGCCCAGGCGCTGGTCGCGGCGAAAGCCGGCGCCACTTACATCTCGCCGTTCGTCGGCCGTCTCGACGACGTCGGCGAAGAGGGCATGAAGCTGATCGAGGACGTCGTCGGGATCTACCAGAACTACGAGTTTCCGACCCAGGTGCTCGTGGCGTCCGCCCGGCACCCGATCCACGTCGTTCAATCGGCGCAGCTCGGCGCGGACGTCGTGACGATCCCGTTCAAGGTCTTGGAACAGCTCTACAAGCACCCGCTCACCGACCTCGGTCTCGACCGCTTCCTGGCCGACTGGAAGAAGACCGGCCGTTCGTTCGACGACGAAAAGTAGATAGACTGATCGACCCGACGACCGACGACTAGGAGCATCTCCTGATGGCCCTTGAATCTACAGACGTCCTCGCCCGCATCGACGCCGAGAAAGAGACCTACCTCGAAGAGCTGAAGGACTACATCCGGATTCCCTCGATCTCGACCGATCCGGAATACGCGGCCGAGGTTTCCCGCGCCGCGGACTTCCTCGTCGGCAAGCTCCGCGAAGCGGGGCTGACCGTCGAAAAGATCGCGACCCACGGGCATCCTCTCGTCTACGCCGAGTGGCTCGGGGCGCCGGGCAAGCCGACCGTGCTTTTCTACGGGCATTACGACGTTCAGCCGGCCGATCCGCTCTCGGAGTGGAAGAACCCGCCCTTCGAGCCGACGGTCGACGGCGACAAGCTCTACGCCCGCGGCGCCACCGACGACAAAGGCCAGTCGTTCGCTCACGTCAAGGGTGTCGCCGCGATGCTCAAAGAGCGCGGCAGCCTACCGGTCAACGTCAAATTCCTGGTCGAAGGCGAAGAGGAGTCCGGCGGCGAATCGATCGACCGCTACGTCCGCGAGGACGGCGGAAAGCGGCTCGCCTGCGACTGCCTGGTGATCTCCGATTCCTCGATGTACGCGCCCGGCCAGCCGTCCCTGGTTTATGGCCTCAAGGGCCTCGCCTACATGGAGATCAAGGTTGTGGGTCCCGTGCGCGATCTCCACTCCGGCACCTACGGCGGGGGGGTCGCGAACCCATTGAACGCCCTGGGGCACATCATCGCCCAGCTGCAAGACCGTGAGACCGGCAAGATCCAGATTCCGGGCTTCTACGACGACGTAAAGCCGCTCGAGACTTGGGAGCGGGAGGAGTTCGCGCAGCTGCCCTTCGACGAAAAGGAATACTGCGCGGAGCTCGGGATCGCCGAGACCTGGGGCGAGCAGGGATACACGGTGCGGGAGCGAACCTGGGCGCGTCCGACCTGCGACGTGCATGGGCTGTTCGGCGGCTATCAGGCGAAGGGAGCGAAGACCGTCCTCCCCTCGTGGTGCGGCGCGAAGGTCTCGATGCGCCTGGTGCCAGACCAGAGCCCGGAAAAGATCGCCCGACTCTTCGAAGAGTACGTCCGCTCGATCGCGCCTCACGGCGTCAAGGTCGAGGTCGAGTATCTCCACGGCGGCCAGGCGGTCGGCGTCTCGACCGAAGGTCCGTTCGTCGAAGCGGCGATGGCGGCGATGGAAGACGTCTGGGGCAAGCGGCCGGTGCGCGTGCGCGAGGGGGGTTCCATTCCCATCGTCGCAACGTTCTCCGACGTCCTTCGCGTCCCGGTTCTCCTGCTCGGTTTCGGTTTGAACGACGACGCGCTCCACTCCCCCAACGAGAAGTTCAACATCAGCCACTTCTACAACGGCATCCGAGCCATCGCGAGGCTTTTGGATCGGGTCGGAGAAGTGCGGTAGGTCGGAGCTCCATGAAGGCCAAAGGCATCGAGCGCGAAATCAAGTTTTCCGGCGTCGAGCTGGACAAGCTGCGCCAGCGGCTGATCGAGCTTGAGTCCGAACGGCAGGCGCCGGGAGCGTTCGAAGACAACTGGGTGTTCGATCGCGACGGCGAGCTACGCCAAGGCGGGCGAATTCTCCGCTTGCGGATCGACGGCTCGGGCGGGCGCGTGACGTTGAAGGGGCCGCTCGAGCTCGAAGGCAACCTCAAGGTGCGCGAAGAGATCGAGTTCGGCGTCAACGACGCCGAGGAGGCCCGCGCCCTGCTCGAAGGCCTGGGCTATCGCGTGGTCAGCCGTTACCAGAAGATCCGCGAAGAGTGGCAGCTCGGCGGCGTGACGATCGCGCTCGACCATACGCCGATCGGCGATTTCGCCGAGTTCGAAGGCGAGGGCGCCGAGACGGTCGCCAAGCGCTGCGGCTTCGATCCGAAAAAAGGCGAGAAGCGATCGTACCTGAGGCTCTACGAGGACCACCTCAAAGAGCACCCGCAAGCCCCCCCCGAGATGGTGTTTCCCGCGGGCAGCCGGTAGGCCGTCCTTGCGCGGCGTGGTCCTCGCTGCCGGTCTCGGCCTGCGGCTCCGCCCTCTCACCCAAACCCTCCCGAAGCCCCTCCTTCCGGTCGCCGGCCGGCCGATCCTCGCCCGCACCCTCGATGCCTTGGTCCGGGCGGGCTGCGACGCGGTGGCGATCAACCTCCACCACCTCGGCGGGATGGTCCGCCGCGCGATCGGCCCGTTGTACGAAGGGGTGCCGATCGAGTACTTCGAGGAGCCGGAGATCCTCGGCACGCTCGGCGCGCTGCCTCCCATGCGGGACTTTCTCCGCCCGGCCGGCTTGGTCATCCTGGTCAACGGCGACAGCCTCTGCCGCTGGCCGGTCGAGTCGTTGATCGCGCGGCATCGCGCGACCGGCGCCCGCGCGACGTTGCTCCTGGCGACCCGCCCCGATCCTGCCGAGCTTGGCGGCGGAGTGGGCATCGACCGCGGCGGGAGGATCGTCCAGATGCGGGAGGCGCCGGCGGTGGGCGTCGTCGCCCGGCGACGGGTTTTTGGCGGGATGCACGTCTTCGCGCCCGAGCTTCTCGACGAAGTCTCGGAAGGCCCGGCAGACATCGTCGAAAGTCTCTACCTACCGATGCTTGCTCGGGGAGAGAAAATCGAGTCGTTCGCCACCCGGGCTCTTTGGCACGATCTCGGAAATCGCCGGCGCTACCTCGACGGAGCGCTCGACTGGGTCGCGGGCCGTCCCGGAGGATGTTGGATCTCTCCCTTTGCCGAAATCTCGCCGACCGCGTCGATCGACCGGTCGATTCTCGAAGCCGGCTGTCGGGTCGAAGCCGGAGCGACGATCGAGCGGTCGGTCCTCCTGCCCGGAGCCGTGGTCGGCGCCGGCAGCGTGCTGCGATCCGCGCTGCTCGGGCCGGACGTCTTCGTTCCACCGGGGAGCAGGGTCGAAGATGAGCTGCTCGTCCGGCCCGCCGCAAACCCGAGGGGTCTGGGCTAGAATTCGGACGTCCCGCGATCGCTATGACGACCAACGCGCAAAGCCGACCTCCTCGCCAAATTCGCCTGCTCGTCTTCGACTGGGACGGGACGCTGATGGATTCGATCGCCACGATCGTCGCCTGCACTCAGGCGGCGCTCGCCGATCTCGGCCTCACGCCGCCGCCGGAGGAGAAAGTACGCCGGGTGATCGGCATGGGGCTGCGCGAGACGATCGAAGAGCTTTGGCCGGAGTGCGACGGCCAGAGCCTCGACCGGATTCGCGAAAGCTACCGGCGGCACTGGCAGGAGACGTTTCGCGACCGGCCGATCCTCTACCCGGGTGTCGAAGCGATGCTCCGCGGCTTGGCCGAAGCCGGCTATCTGCTCGCCGTCGCCACCGGCAAGAGCCGCCGGGGCCTCGACCACGCGATCGCGCAAACCAACCTCGAAGGGATCTTCCACGCCACCCGAACGGTCGACGAGGCGCCGTCGAAACCGCACCCGAAGATGCTGCTCGACATCCTCGAAGATCTCGGCGCTCATGCCGGCGAAGCCTTGGTGATCGGCGACACGACCTACGACCTCGGCATGGCGCTCAACGCGGGCGCCCGCGCCGTCGGAATCCTTTCCGGCACCCACACCCGCGAGGACCTCGAAGGAGCCGGGGCCGCGGCATGCCTGGCCGCCGTCACCGACGTGCCCGCCTGGCTCGCCGGCTGAAAAGAAAACGGGCCCGTCCTTCGGGCCCGCCGACAAACGCCTCACCGGAAGCGATTTTCTACTTCTTCGCCTTCCATTCGGCGACCAACTTTTCGAGCGCCGCTACCTGGTCGGCGGCCGGCGGCGGAGTCGCCGTCTTGGCCGCGGCGAGCGCCCGTTCGCCCGCGGCGATCGCTTCCTTCACTTTTCCCTGCTTGGCGTAGAGGTTCGCCTCGGCACGCAGGTTGTTGAAGTTCGCGTCGAGAGCGATCGACGCGTCGAGCCATTTCTCCGCCTTGTCGACGCAGCCGTTGTCGATGCACCAGTTCGCCCCCTGGAAGAGGGGCTGCCAGCGCTGCTTGGCGGTCACCTGTGCGGCGGTGTCGACCTCGATCTTGAACGGCACGACGAGCTTTTCCCAGATCAGCTTGACCGTCGCCGAGGTGTCGGTCAGGTCGTCGAAGTAGAACTCCATCCGTTCTTTGACGTGCTCGCTCGCCACCGGGGTCACCGTCGCGCGCATCGCGTCGTGCTCCGGCTTGTAGTCGAACGCGCCCCAGTCGTCGGCGTCCTTGGAAAGGATGAGCGTCCAGTCCTTCTCGGTCGGAATCGTCTGTACGCCGTAGGTGCCGGCGGGAAGCTCTTTGCCCTCGACCTTCACCGCGGTCGAGAAAGTAATCGTCGTGTTCTCGTTCGCGCCGGTGCGCCAGACCTCGCCGTAGGGCACGAGCGCGCCCCAGATCTTCCGGCCCTTGACCCCCGGCCGGCTGTAGCGGATCGTCACGTCGGTCAGACCGATCGTCTGGGTGACCAGGGCACCCGGCGAAGGACGCGGGGCAAACAGCTGCGGCGCGGGAGCCTGCGCGTTGGCGGCACCGGCGGCGATGCCGGCGATCGCCGAAAAGGCAAGGGTCGAAAGGGCCAGAGCCCCAAGGGCGGTTCTCTTCATCGATGATCTCCTCTATTAGGCGCTACGAACGACGTGGACCGCCGGAGTCTAGCCGATCCTGCCGAACACCTCTCCCACCTGCTCCCAGCCCACGCGCATCAGGAAGTTCGTGTTGCGGCCGTACGACTTGATGCCAAGGATGTAGAAGTTCGGCTCGGGGTTGACCAAAGTGTCCGCTCCGTGGCTCGTCTGGCTGAGACAATCTCCGCCCCCGCCGGCAGCCCCCAAGAGCGCGGCCGAGAGCTTCATCGGCGCCGAGAAGGCGTAACACTCGTGGATCTGCAGCTGGCGGTACATCCGATCGTCGGGAACGAAACCGGTGAGCGAAAGGATCGAATCGACCGCGACCGTCTCCACCCCCCGGGCGGACCGAAGCGCCACCTCGATTTTTGCGCCGTCTCGCCGCAGCGACTCGATCGAGACGCCGGACTTCACCTCGACGGCCGGCGAGCCGCCGTTGGCGAGAGCGGCCGCCTCGCGCAGCAGCCGGCCGCGCTCCGGCAGAACGTCCGAGTCGTCCGCGCCGCAGGAGTGAACGGCTTTCCGCACCGCCCAGATCACCCGGGTGCCGGGCGCAACCTCGGCGAGTTTCGCGAGATCGCGAACCGCGGTCTGCGCCGAATGTCCGGCGCCGACCAAAAGGATCGTCTTGCCCGCCCAATCGGACTCTTGGGCGAAATTCGGCAGATCCCGACGGACCTCGCCGTCCAGGGCCAGCTCGCCGGCCGCGGGGATGCCGCCGTCGCCGAGCAGGTTCGGGTTCGAATAGGTGCCCGTCGTGTCGATCACCACGGACGCATGCTCGATGCGCTCGTTTCCGTCGGCATCGGCGATCAGCAATCGGAACGGCTGAGCCGCGCGCGCGGGCGAGGAGATCTCCTCGTGCTTGAGCAGCCCTTCGCGGCCGACCGCGACCACCCGCGAGGAAAGCCGGAGGTTCGGCGCGATGGCGGGCAGCGCGGCGAGCGGTACGAGCAGCCGATCCGCCAGCTCGTCGCCGGTCGGGCATCCGTCGCCGTCGGGAACTTCGACGCCCGCCGCTTCGAGCGCGGCGCGCATCCGCGGCGAGACGTTCATCGACCAGGGGGTGAACAGGCTCACGTGTCCCCACGAGCGGATGTGGCCGGCGACGTGAGGCGCCGCCTCGTAAAGGGAAAAAGGCAGGCCGCGCTCGGCGGCGGCGAGGGCGGCTTCGAGGCCCGTGGGACCGGAGCCGAGAATCGCGATTTGTGGTTCGGTCATGGATCTCTTCTCCAGGATCTCCGAGAGGAATTCGTTTCAGGCCCGCTCGCTGTCGAGAAAACGGGCAAGCTCCGGGCTTTGCGGTCGCTCCAACCGCTCTTGGCAGGGGCCGCATTCGAACAGCTCGCCCGCCGGGCCGCCCGGTCCCTCCCGCCGGTCGAGGCAGGCGAGCTGGTCGGCGACGCGGCGCGCCTGGCCGAGCGAATGGGTGACGAGGACGATCGCCCGGCTCTTCGCGATCTCGCGGATCCGTTCTTCGATCGCCTCGGTCGAACGAGGGTCGAGCGCGCTGGTCGGCTCGTCGAGAAGCAGAACGCGCGGCTCGACCGCGAGCGCCCGCGCCAGGCAGAGCCTCTGCTGTTGACCTACGGACAAGCTCGCGGCCGGCTCGTGCAGGCGATCCTTGACCTCGTCCCAGAGGGCGGCCTCGCCGAGCGCGCGCTCCAGCCGCTCGGGAAGACTCCGCCGCGGCGCGAGCCCGGCGTGGCGCAGGCCGAACAGGGCGTTGTCGGCGATCGATCCCGGGAAGAGCACCGGCTGTTGGAACAGCATCCCGACCTGCCGCCGCACCGCGTCGGCGTCGCGCCGGGAAATCGATTCGCCGAACAGGAGAACCTCCCCTTTCAGGCGGAGGCCCGGCGCCAGCTCGATCATCCGATTCAAGCAGGAGAGCAGGGTGGTCTTGCCGGCGCCGGAAGGGCCGACCAGGGCAAGCACCCGGCGGTCCTCGACCCGCAGGTCGATGCCGCGCAACAACGGTCGCCCGGCGTGGGTGACGCCAAGCGCTCGCGTTTCGACGGCCGCGATGCCGCGCGCGGCTTCTGCCGCCTGCGGAACGGGGCAGCAGATTGCGGCCGCGGCGGGCGGTGCCGCAAGCGACAGCTCAACCATGGCGCGACTCCTCATGCGCCCGCAGGCGGGCGGGCAGCGCGATCAGGCTCAAAGAAGCGACCAGAACGAGCAGCACCAGCGCGGCGCCCCAGAGATGTCTCTCTCCGGCCGGGGAGAATGAATCCTGGGCGAGCACGAAGATGTGGTACGGCAGCGCGAGCACGGGGCTTTCTTTGAGGCCGCGCGGAATCCCGGCGCCGGAAAACACCGCGGCCGCGAACAGGATCGGAGCGGTCTCGCCCGCCGCGCGGGCGAGACCCAGCAGCGCGCCGGAAAACAGCCCGCCGAGGCTCTGGCGGAGCACCACGGAACGGGCGACCTGCCCTCGCGAGAGGCCGAGGCCATAGGCGGCATCGAGATAGCGGCGCGGCAGGGCTTCGATCCGCTCGATCAATGCGACCGCCTCGGCCGGCAGGATCATCAGCCCCAGGAGCAGGCCGCCGCCGAGCCACGATTTGCCCCAGCCGAACCCGTGGACGAAAACGACGAAGCCGCCGATCCCGATCAGAACCGAAGGGACGGCGTTGGCGGAATAGAGCGCCGACAGCGCGGTGCGGCGTAAGGACGGCCGGGGTAGGTAGATCGTCGCGGCGAGAGCCAGTCCGATCGCCAGAGGCAGGCTCGCCGCGAGCGCCGTGCCGATCAGGATGAGGGTGCCGGCGATCTCGAACAGCACGCCCCCTTCGTAGCCGGCACCCGCCGAAGGCCGGGTAAAGAACGCGAGATCGAGCGCGGGCATGCCGCGGCCGATGATCTCTGCCAAAGCGATCGACAGAACGGCGAGCACCGCGAGGGCGCAAAGCCCGGAGGCCACCAGGAAGCCTAGACCCAGCCACCTACGCACGGGGCACCTTACGCAGCGAAACCCAAGAGCCGGCGAACGAAAGCGCGGCGACCACCGCGAGCAGAAGCAGGCCGAGGGCGAGCAGAGCCCCCCAGTGGGTGGGATCGCCGTAGGCCAGGAAGGTCTCGGAGCCGCCGAGCTTCGAGGTCACCGTCTGCCCGGCGCGCGCGAGCGGTTCGAGCGCCAGGAGACGCTCCGGCCACTGGTTGTCCTGACGGCCGATGACGAGAAAGACCGCGATCGTCTCGCCGAGCGCGCGGCCGAGCCCCAAAAGGAGGGCCGAGCCGAGGCCGGGAAGGGCAGCCGGAACGACCGCGCGCAGGATCGTTTCCGCTCGCCCAAGCCCGAGCGCGCGGGCGGCCTGCCGTTGGCCGCGCGGCACGGCGGCGAGCGCGTCATCGCCCAGGGAGACGACGGTCGGCAGGATCATCACCGCGAGCAGCAGGCCGCCGGTCGCGAGCGTGTCGCCCGAAATCGGATCGAACGGCCGGAGCAGGCGCGCGACCGCGTCGCGCAGCAGGAGCACGCCGAGCAGGCCGTACACCACCGAGGGGATTCCCGCGAGCAGCTCGACGCCCACCTTTGCCGCGATCCGCGCGCGCCGCGGCAACACCTCCGAGAGGAAAACCGCGGCACCCAAGCCGATCGGCGCCGCGAGCGCCACGGCGACCAGGGAAACCGCGAGGCTGCCGTAGATCATCGGCAGCGCCCCGAAGCGCTCCGAACGGAAGGACCAACGGACCCCGAACAGCCCGGTCAGCCCTTGAGCCCGAAAGAACGGCCAGGCCTCGAAAGCGAACACCGCGATCAGGCCGGCGAACGCGGCGATCGCGATCGCGGAGAAGCCGAACGCGGCGAGCCGGAGAGCGTCCGGCCGCCGGCCTCGACGCTCGGCTCCCGCCGCAAGTCGCTCCGCCGCGAAGCTCACTTCTTGCTCGTGCCCCCTGTCGGAGTCTTCAGGTATCCGTGCTTCTCGACCAGCGCCTGGCCGCGCTGCGAGAGAAGCAGGTCGACCATCTCCTTCGCCAAGCCTTTCGGCGGTCCGTCGGTGACCACCTGGAGCGGCCGGGCGATCGGATAGCTGCCGTCCGCGATCGTCGCCAGGGTCGGGGCGACGACCTTGCCGTCGAGCCGGCGGATGGCGACCGCGAACACGGTTTTCTGGTCGGCCCAGGCGGCGGAAAGCTGAGAGATCGACCCCGGGGTCGAGGCCACTTTGTTGCGCCCCTCTTCGTTGGCGCCGACTTCCGGATGCGAGACGTCCGGCGCCTTCTTCGGATCGCCGTAGAGCCACTTGGCGAAGGCCTCCCAGGTGCCGCGTCCGGGCTCTTTGTTGAAGAAGACGATCCGCCGGTCCGGACCGCCGACCGCCTTCCAATTCGTGACCGTCCCTTCATAGATTCCCTGTACCTGCTGCCGGGAGAGGACGTGGACGCCGCCCTCCCAGACATCGCGCGAGACGACCAGCGCGAGCGCGTCGATGCCGATCCGCGTCGCCTGGAAACGGACTTTCGGAAACTTCGTGGCGTCGTCCGGTTCCACCTCGCGCGAGATCATGCCGATCTCCGCCCGCCCCTCGCCGAGCGCCGCGATGCCGCCCGAGCTGCCGCCCTGGGTGTCGACGAAGATCGTCGCCTTTTTCTCCGCGCGCAGGATTTCGGCGGCCTCGACGACCACCGGGTTGACCGTGGTCGAGCCGACGATCCGCAACGGTTGGGCGGATGCCGCCGAACGTGCCGCGAGCGTCGCGATCAGCAGCAGTCCGAGCCGGGCGCGCAGCAAGCGGTGGCCTCCGTGGTCGCCTGGTAGTCCTGTCCCTTGGTTTCTTTCGGGTGGCGACGCGTGGTGCGCGAGCAGTCGAACGGCTGGGCCTCTTCGAGCAGCACCTCGACCAACGGCTCGACCGGATCGAACATGCCGGCGTAGGGCTCGCGCTGGTAGAGCCGATAGGTCTTGTCGCAGACGGCGTAGCGTTCGCCGCGCAGCATGCGGTGGCCGTCGTCGTCGAGCACCTCTTTCCACGGGCCGCGGTAGACGACCGCCTGATTGCGCTCCAGACAGGCGCCCTGCTTGCCTTTCCACGCCTCGACCGTGAGCGAGCGAAACTCGATGCCTTCGACGGTTCTCCAGGGTTCGCGCTGCCGTTCGAGGACGCGGATGCCGTAAAAGCCGGCCTCCTCGAACGCGGCCAGAAAGCCGAACTCGGTGAGCGCGCCGGAAATGCAGCCGCTCCACAGCTCGTGGTCGTTCTGCATCGCGAGCGGCACCTCTTCGTCGCACACGATGTCGGAGATCACCGCCCGGCCGCCGTTCTTCAAGACCCGAAAGATCTCGCGGAACAGCCGGGGCTTCTCGTGGCCGTCGACCAGGTTCAAGACGCAGTTCGAGACCACGACGTCGACCGAATCGTCCGCCACCAGCGGCTGTTCGCGGCGCAGGCGCTCGGCGCGGGTCGTCGCCTGGAGCAGCCCCTCGGTCGAGCGGACGGGATCTTTCGCCAGCTCGGCGTCGAAGCGATCCATGTCGAGCGCCAGGTCCTGGATCCGGCCGCGGCGGAACTCGACGTTCGCGTAGCCGAGCCTTTCGGCGACGACCGGGGCGTTTCGCCGCGCCACGTCGAGCATCTCGCCGGTCATGTCGACGCCGATCACCTTGCCTTGGGCGCCCACGACCTGGGCGGCGATGAAACAGATCTTGCCGGTGCCGCTGCCGAGATCGAGCACGGTCTCGCCGGGCTTCAGGTGCTTGCTCGGGTCGCCGCAGCCATAGTCCCGCTCGATCACCTCGTCCGGAATGACCGCGAGATATCGAGGGTCGTAGTCGACCGGGCAGCAGAGCTCGGCCACCCGCTCTTGAGCGCCTTGACGGTACCTATCCTTGACGACGTCGTCGACGACGAGGGTTGCCATCCAAAACCTCCTGCGCCGGACAAGCGGCGCACGGAAAAATGAAATACGCGAGCGAACAGCCCGCCACCTACGGTGGGGCTTCGCACGAAAGCGACGAACGGGAATTTCAGCGGGAGTAGAGGAGGGTCGCGGGAGGAGCGCGTCCGAAGCAAAGCGAAACGACCCCGGCCAACGCCCGGCCGAGGTAAGGCGCCGCTTCCGGGCGGAGGGCGGCCAAGGCGCGGAGGAGAACGCCGGCGAGGCGCGCGAGGCGCGCGGGGCCTTGCGTTGCGTCGCGCTTCAGCCATCCCGCCAGATCCGCCGGGCGGTCGAGATCGGCAAGCGGCGCGAGACGAACCACCTCTCGGCCCGCGAGGCGGAGCGAGCGCTCCAGCTCGCGCCGGGTCGCTCGGCGGCACCAGCGGGCGGCATCGGCGAGGCCCGGAATCGGGCGCGCCATCGCGATCAGATAGAGGCCGCCGTCGGGACTGGGGCCGAGGACCACCCGATCGGGGTCTTCCCGCAGTCTCGCGACCGCCTGCTCGATGTGCCGGGACGTGAGCCCCGGCACGTCGGCCGCGGCCACCAAAAGCACTTCCGGCTCGCGAGCGAACGCGAGAGCGACGGCGCTCTCCAGGCGGGTGCCGAAATCCGCGCCCGTCTGCGGCAGGTGCTCGATCGCCGGCCGGTCCGCAAAAGGCCGAGGGCTCGACACCGCGAGAGCGCAGCCGGCGTCGCGACCGGCGTCGAGCGCCGCTTCCAGCAGCTCGCAATGGGCCTCGTCTTCGAGGTGGCGGAAGCGTCCCGGAAGCAAGCGCCGCCGGGCGCTCTCGGCCGAGGCGCCACGGGAAAAGACGAGGAGGGTCGGTCGACCATGCATCGGCGTATCTAAGGAGTACGCAGGCGGCGGGCCCTTTGGATGATCGAGCGGATGATTGCCGGTCGGCACGGATCGATTCCTAAAACCGCGACGCCGCCCGCTCGCGCGGCGGCAGGATTTCCAGGCAGGTGGTCCACCAGCCGGAGGCGACGGTTTCGACGAATTCCTCCGGCAGGCGCTCCGCGCGCATCTCGGCGGCGAGCCCGAGATGATCGTAGCGAAGCGGCGAAAGCTCGACCGCCAAATTGTCCGCGGCGCCCTCTTCGCCCCCTTCAATCACCGCATACCAGACCCGAACGTCGCCGTCGTTGGCCGGCCGGCCGATCAC
>Ga0068860_100001699_pt1 | contig 23523 bp, 23 predicted proteins | sample KBSSwiS32_FD_66597 | JGI IMG/M metagenome (GOLD analysis project Ga0068860, IMG submission 66597) | Switchgrass rhizosphere microbial communities from Kellogg Biological Station, Michigan, USA - KBS Switchgrass S3-2 | ecosystem: Host-associated > Plants > Roots > Rhizosphere > Soil ...
GTGATCGATTCCCCACCGCGGTCCTCGAACGAATACATTTCCTTCGAGACCACGTCGGTAGTCTCGCCGATCGTCCGCGCGAACACCTGGGTCGGCTCAATCGTCGGCACTTCGACCCGCTTGAAGCCGAACAAGCGGCGCACGCGATCGAACGCTTGCGTAACCGCGGCGAGGCGGTCGGCGTCTTCTCCGAGCAGACTTTGTGTGCCCCGAACGGGCTGAACCGGCGTCATTGCGCCGCGCTTAAGCACATTTCTTCAGTTTGCGGAATCAGCCCGGTGTCGCGTTCTGCTGCTGCCGTTCCTGGATGACCCGGCGGAAGAAGCTCGGTGGGGGCAGGAACAGCTTGCGGATGGTGATGCCGATCGTCCGGCCGAGCGGATTGAGCAGGTCCGGCTGGTAGTTGAACGGCACGTCGCCCGCCGCATCATGAACCCGCGGCTTGGCGTCGAAGATGTTCGAGACCTGGAATTGCACCTGCGTCCCGCGCAGCCACGGATGCTTGACCGCGACCTCGGGAATGTCGCCGGGGTTGGCGAACAGCCTGAGGTCGAAGGTCGCGAGCGGCGAAAAATGGAGATCGTCGCCGCTGAGCGTGTTGACGTTGGTCGCGCTCCGCCAATTGGCGCTGAGGCGGGCGCCGAGGCCGTTATTGAAGTAGCCGGCCTGGGCCTCGACCTGGTGGCGCGAGGTGCCGCCGCCCGACCCCGACGCATCGCCGTGGAGATAGTCGAGCTCGAGCCCTGGCGCGATCACCGTCTTGTCGACGAAGGTGATGGTGTCGGTCAGCGAAAAGGTCAGCCGGCCGCGATTGCCACCGCCGAAGAAGCCGCCGCCTCCGCCGCCTCCCCGGCCGCCGCCAAAGCCGCGACCGCCACCGAATCCGCCACCGCCGCGGTCACCCTCGGGAGGCGGACCTGCGCCGCCGTCGGACGGCGGGGGTGACGCACCTTCACTCGGCTGCGGCGCCGGCGTGTTCTGGCCCTGCGCCGGACGCGTGGCCCCGCCCCGCGCCGTGCCGCCGCCAATGGCATTGCGGAATTGGGCGCGGATCTGGTCCACAGTCGCCTGCGAAGGCCGACGCGACTTCAGCGGCTTGGAGAAATCGAAGCCGATCCGCACCGCGTCGCGCTTCGAGCTGTCGAAATTGATCGGCGTCAGGTCGACGCTGATCAGCTGCCCGGTGCCGTCGCACACGCCGGACGGCGTGTTGCAGACAAAGCGGTCCGGGAATGCCTGCTGGATCTGGGGGGTCACACTAATGTTCGAAACTGGGTTCTGGACGCGCTGGTGGACGTAATCCGCACGCAGGCGCAGATCGACTTTCTCCAACGGCTGCCAGTTGGCGCCGAGCTTGAACACGTTCCGGCGGTCGGCGAGCAGGTCCGGGTTGCCGCCAGTGGTCGCGGTCACCAGCACGGTCTGACCGGTGGTGAAGTCGAAAATCCGCGTGTTTTCGGTCGTCAGTTGCGGATCGCCCAGCTGCTGGATGGACGGCGAGCCTTCCTCGCGCGTCCAGCTGGTAATGAAGTTGAGGCGATCGGCGGGCGACCAGTTGGCGCCGGCGCCGATCGTCGTCAGCGTGCCGAAGTCCGATAGCTGGTCGACCTCGGCATTGGCATTGACGGTGAGATTGCCGAGCGCGCTGAAACTGCGATTCTTGCGCGATATCGGCAGGTCGATGTTGACCGACGCGGTACCGGTCGTGCGGCCGAGCGAACTCGGCGTTTCGATGCCAGCGCGGCTGCTTTCGCCGTCGAGATGCTCGGTGCTGCCGCCGACGCGGAAGGTTGCGCCGGCATTGCCCGCCGGCAACTTGAACAAGGTGCCGTTGGCGGTCGCGGTGACGTCGGCGGACGTCCGGGTTTCGCGAGCCCGGTCGCGCGGAAAGGCGATGTCGTCGCGATCCGACCCGGTCTTGTCATGCGCCCAGTCGGCGTTGCCGGTGACGTTCCATTTCCATTGCGACTTGGTCGTGCCGTTGAGCGTAACCCCGGCATGCGCGCTGTTGGTCGACGTGTCGCGGCCGAGGGCCACGAGCGAGGTGTCGCCGAGTCCGATCAGCGACCGCCCTTCGTCATGCTCGACTTCGGCATTGAGCGTCGCCGACACGTTGCCAAGGACGGTGCGATTGATCGTCGTGCCGCCGCGCAGTTGCCGTTTGGTGCCGAGCAGCGAACGCGCCGCGAGCACGTCCTCGGCAGTCGCGCCTGGCGGAACGTCGGTCGCCTCGAGGCTGATGTCGCGCTCGGCTTCAGTCAGCATCCCGTTGCCCTGCGCGTGCAGGTTGAACTGGGTGCGGCCGTTCTTCTGGATCATCAGCCGGGTGACGTCGCCGGTGCCGGTAAGGTACCCGCCTTCAGTCGAACCGGTGCCGTTGAGCGTCGCCGTCGTCGAGCGGAAGCGCTGCCGGAGGACGATGTTCACCACCCGCTGGTCGGCGCGGTAGCCATATTTGAGCGCGACTTCCTCGGGCAGGATTTCGACCCGCTGGATGGCTTCGGTCGGAATGTCGCGCATCTCGCGGAAGCTGGAAATGCGTTGGCCGTTGAGCAGCAGCACCGGCTGTTCGCCGCCGCGGCCGCGCGCGCTGCCGATCTGCGGCGCAAGCGCGTCGAGGAGATCGGTAATGCTGGTCGCGCCAGTGGCACGGACATCGCGCGCGTCGAGCGTATTTTCCGGTGGGATGTCGCCGATCACCGACCCCGGCGGCTTGGCGCCGGTGATGACGATGGCTTCATCTTCTTCGCCAAAATCCTCCGACGGTTGCACGGTTGCTGTTGTGGCGGCGGGCGTTGCGGGCTGCGGCGACACAGCCGGTTGCGCCGCCGGCGGCGGCGTCTGGGCGCCGGCTTGGGCGCCGATCGGAAGCAAGACGGCCGCACTGAGCAGGAGCCTCGCCTGATATGGGTTCAATGACATGCGCGCGACCTACCCCCAGCATCTGAACGAGCGATGACAACGCCTTTAAGTTCGACAAAGTGCCGACAGTCGCCGACGAACGGGCATACCCTTCGGATTGCGCTAGGCGCGCCTGACCCGGTAGAGCAGCACCCTCCCATGTACCTCAAAAGGTTGCGTCGATGCGCGTTGCGTTCGCTTGCTTGCTTCTCGTTTCCGCCGCGTCCCGCGCCCAGCCGGTCCCGCCCCACAACAGCAAGCCGGAGCCGACCGCCAAGACCGACACCATCCCGCCGCCGCGCGACGTACCTTATCCCGGCACGCTCCAGCTGACGGTCGACGCGTCTGACGTGACGCGCGGCATCTTTCGTATCCATGAGCGCGTGCCCGTCGCGCAGGCCGGCGACCTCGTCATGCTCTATCCCAAATGGATTCCGGGCGGGCACACGCCGCGCGGCGACATCAAGAACATCACGGGCTTTCGCCCAAGCGCCAACGGCCAGCCGCTCAAGTGGGTGCGCGACGACCTTGATGTCACCGCTTTCCACATCGCTGTCCCGGCGGGCGTGGCGGCGGTCGACCTCGAGTATCAATATGTGACCGCGACCGACAACAACCAGGGGCGGATCGTCGCGACGCCGGACATGGCGAGCATCCAGTGGCTGTCCAACTCGATGTACCCGGCCGGCTACTTCACGCGCCAGATTCCGATTCAGGCGTCGGTGATCGTGCCCGCGGGCTGGAAGGTCGCAACCGCCCTCCGGCCGACAGCGACAACGGCTAGCCGCGTCGACTATCCGGCGACCAGTTACGAGATCCTGATGGAGTCGCCGCTCATCGCGGGTGCGCATTACCGGCGGATCGAGCTCAGCCCCGATGTCGCGCTCGACGTGATTGCCGACACCGATGAGGAACTGGCGGCCAAGCCGGAGCAGATCGCGGCGCACAAACGCCTCGTCGAGCAGGCGGTGCGGCTGTTCGGCGCGCAACATTACGATCATTACGACTTCCTGCTGACCATTTCCGACAATCTCGGCGGCAATGGGCTCGAGCATCACCGCAGTTCCGAGGATGGGGTGAAGCGCGGTTACTTCACCGACTGGGATAACGTGCTGCGCGACCGCAACCTGCTGCCGCACGAATATACTCACAGCTGGAACGGCAAGTACCGCCGGGGCGCCAATTTGTGGACGCCCGATTATCGCACGCCGATGCAGGATGAGCTGCTGTGGGTGTACGAAGGGCAGACGCAATTCTGGGGCTACGTGCTCGGGGCGCGGTCGGGGATGCTGTCGAAGCAGGACACGCTCGATGCGATCGCGGCGACGGCGGCGACCTACAGCACCGGAACGCCGGGGCGTGCCTGGCGTCCGCTGATCGACACGACGAACGATCCGATCATCGCCAGCCGCGCGGCGGCGCCATGGCGGAGCTGGCAGCGCAGCGAGGATTATTACAGCGAAGGGCAGCTGGTTTGGCTCGACGTCGACCGCATCATCCGCCAGCAGTCAAAGGGGAAGCGTTCGATCGATGACTTCGCGCGCGCTTTCTTCGGCATGCGCGATCGCGATTACGGCGAGCTCACCTATACATTCGACGATGTCGTCGCGACCCTGGACCAGGTCCAGCCGTACGACTGGCGGTCGTACCTGCGGACGAAGGTCTACGCGGTCGCTCCGCAGGCGCCGCTCGAAGGAATCACGCAGGGCGGCTACCACCTGATCTTCGTCGACGAGCCGACCAAGTGGATCAAGAGCGCCGAAAAGTCGGGCAAGAATAACGATCTCACTTATTCCGGGGGCTTTGTCGTCGGCAACGACGGGAAGGTTAGCGGCGTCCTGTGGGACGGCGCGGCCTTCAATGCCGGGATCACCATTGGCTCTGAGATCGTCGCGGTGAACGGACGCAAGTTCGATGGCGACGGCCTGAAGCGCGCGATCAAGGCGGCAAAGGCTGGCGGCGCGCTGCCCGAGCTGCTGATCCACGACGGCGACGTGTACCGGACGGTCAAGCTCGATTGGCGCGGCGGACTGCGCTATCCGAAGCTGGAGAAGATCGGAAAAGGACCGGGGACGCTCGACGCCTTGCTCGCGCCGCGCTGACCCCGCGCGCAAAAGGGGGCGATCATGCGTAAGGGGATTTTGCTGGCGGCGGTCGCGCTCTTGTCGGTCCCGGCCTCTGCCCAGCCACGCGAATCGTCCGAAGCAAGGGTGCGCAACGCGCTCGAACGGATCGAACGGATCGACCCGCAGCTGCACGCCGTGATCGCGATCGACCCTGGCGCCCTGCCCCAGGCGCGCGCGTTCGATGCGGCCGGCCGGGCGGTCGGGCCCATCGCGGGCCAGCCGGTCCTGATCAAGGACAACATCGAGAGTGCCGGGCCGCTCCCGACAACCGCCGGAAGCCTCGCGCTCGCCGACAATGTCACCAACCGCGATGCGCCACTCGTCGCGCGGCTGCGCGCGGCGGGCGGCATCGTCGTCGGCAAGACCAACCTCAGCGAATGGGCCAACATCCGCTCGAACAATTCGATCTCGGGCTGGAGCGCGGCCGGCGGGCAGGTCCACAACCCGTGGGCGCTCGACCGCAACCCGTGCGGCAGTTCGAGCGGCAGCGGCGCGGCAGTCGCGGCAGGCCTGGTTCGCCTGGCCATCGGCACCGAGACCGACGGGTCGGTGACCTGCCCGGCGGCGATCAACGGCATTGTCGGACTGAAGCCGACGGTCGGGCTGGTCAGCCGCACGTACGTCGTGCCCATCAGCCACAGCCAGGACACGGCGGGGCCGATGACCGCGAGTGTACGCGAAGCAGCGGCGCTGTTGACCGCGATTGCCGGAAGCGACCCCGCCGATCCGGCGACGGCCGAGGCCGATCGCCACCGAACCGATTACGCCGCTTTGCTCGATCCCAACTCGCTGAAAGGCAAGAGGATCGGCGTCATGCGGTTCGCGGCGGGCTTCGGCACCGACACGGCGTTCGCGACCGCGCTGGCGATCCTGCGTGAGCGCGGCGCAATTCTGGTCGAGATCAAGAAGTTCGACGACAGCGCGATCGGTAAGAACGAGCTGCCGGTCCTGCTTACCGAGCTCAAGGCCGACCTCGCAAAATATCTGAAAGGCAGTCCGGCGCCGCTCGCTATTCGCTCCCTCGCCGACGCCATCGCATTCAATAAAGCGCATATGAATGCCGAGATGGCGCTGTTCGGGCAGGAGACGTTCGAGCGCGCCGAGAAGATGAAAGGGCTCGACGATCCCGCGTATAAGAAAGCGCGGCAAGCGAGCTTCATGGCCGCCGGGCCCAACGGCATCGACAAGCTGTTGCGCGACAATCGCGTCGTCGCTTTGGTCGGGCCGACCATGCCGCCGGCGTGGAAGATCGACGCGGTCAACGGCGACCAGATCGCCGGCGGCGGGGCGGGTTCGCTGGCCGCGGTCGCTGGCTATCCACACCTCACGGTGCCGATGGGACTGGTGAAAGGTCTGCCGGTCGGCCTGAGCTTCATCGGCCCGAAGTGGAGCGAAGCGCGGCTGCTCTCGCTTGGCTTCGCCTATGAGCAGGCGCGCGGGCCCTTCCCGACACCAAAATTCTACCGCTCGATCGAAGAAAGCCCGGCAATCGCGCCGCACCTCGAACCCATCAGGCGGTGAGCCGGAGCGCTGCGATCGCGGCGACGATACCGAGGATCAGCAGCACCCGAACGGTGCTCGACGGTTCGTGGAACCACAGGATGCCGACCGCCACCGTGCCGACGGCGCCGATCCCACCCCATACGGCGTAAGCGGTGCCCATCGCGATCGACCGCGACGCGAGCTCGAGCAGACCCATGCTGATCGTCACCGACACGAGGAAGGCGAGCGTCCACGGCCAGTTGCGGAAGCCGTCGACGAACCGCAGCGAGGTGGTGAATCCGACCTCGAACATTCCGCCGACAATCAACCAGACCCAGGGCATGACATTCCTTTCACTGGACGGGGGCCGCGCATTCGTTACGCTTCGGGTCATGACGAAGGCGCGCACGATCGGCAACTGGCTGGCTCCCTGGCGCTTCCTCGCGTTCCTTCTGGTGCTGCTGGCCGCGACGCCGGTCGCTGTCGCCCGGCTCGACAATAGCGCGCTCGGAGTCATGGCCGGGTTCGACCTTGCGGCCTTCACCTTCCTGCTCCTGATCGTGCCGCTGGTCCGCAATCCCGACCCGGCCTTCGTCCATGAGCACGCCAAGGCCAATGACGCCAACCGCACCGGGCTGATCGCGCTGACCGGGATCGTGATGATCGTCCTGCTGGCCGCAATCGGTGCCGAAACGATGAGCCATCACCCTGAGCCGCTGACCAAGGGGCTGGTGATCACGACGCTGATTCTCGCCTGGTTGTTCAGCAACCTCGTCTACGCATTCCACTACACCCACCTCGCCTATCGCAAGGGGCGCAAGGCGAGCGACAGCGGGATCAATTTCCCCGGCACCGAAGAGCCGACCTACTGGGACTTCATCTATTTCGCGTTCACGCTCGGGATGACCTTCCAGACATCGGACGTCACGATCAGCGATGCGGGGATCCGCAAGTTTGTCACCTTCCACGCCTTCGCCGCTTTCGTGTTCAACATCGGCGTACTCGCCTTCACCGTGAACGTCCTCGGCGCGAGTTCGTCCTAGGCGGCGAAGTCGATTTCGGGCGGCTCGGTGACCTTGCCGCGTGCCGCGACCAGGCATCCGCCAACGATCAGGACCGCGCCGCCCAGCGTGTACAGCGAAACCGATTCATGGAACGCCAGCCAGCCGCACGCCGCTGCCCACAGGAACCCGCTATATTCCGTCACCGAGAGGTAGCTCGCCGGCCCGCGCGCATAGGCCCAGGCGAACAACAGGGTGCCCGACGTCGACAACGACGCGGCGACGGCCAGCCACAGCCATTGCCCGCTGGGCAGGTGCGGGACCCCGACCACGGGGAGGGCGATCACCCACAACGCAAGGATCGTCGCACACTGGAAGAAGTTGATCTCGAGTGGCTTCGCGGCAATCGCCTGGCGCCGCATCAGCACGATGTTCACCGCATAGCTGATCGCCGAGCCGATGATCGCCGCGGTGCCGAGCAGCATATCGCGCGACACCTCGGCCCGCGCCTGGCCGAGGACGATGACGATCACCCCGCCAAACGCGACCAATGAGCCGGCGACCGACCGCGACCCGATCTTCTCCTTCAAGGTCAGTGCCGCGAGAAGAAGGGCCAGCAGGGGAGCGATGAAGGTCAGCGCGATCGCCTGGGCAAGCGGGATGCGGCCGATGCCCCAGAAGAACAGGAAGGCCATCAGCGTGACGTTGACGCTGCGCCAGATGTGAATGCGCAGCGTTGACCGGCTCGGCATGATCTCGCGCCATGGCTGATAGAGCGTTGCCGCGATCGCCATGTTCGCTGCGGCGCGCCATACGCTGACCGCGATGATGCCGATCGTCAGCACGAGATGCTTCATTACCGCATCCATGATCGACAGCGCCGCGACCGCGAGAAGCGCGACGGCGAAGGCTTTGACCGGATGCTGTGCGACGCGGTTCACGCGTCGGGCTTAGCGGCGATTAGTGGGCGGTGGGAGAGTCGATCAGCAGTGGCGGTTGCGCGTTCGCATGCGCGATCGTGTTCGCAACGGCGCCGCCGAGAAACAGGATGATGAGCAGCTTGGTCACAGCGCCAAGCTGCGCTCATCGGGTAAAGAAAGGCTGAATTACTCGGCGGCGTTGAGCGTCTTTTCGTCCGTTTCGGCCGCTTCCAATTCGGCCGCCTTGGCTTCGACCAGGCGGACGATGTGGTCGATCATATCCGCGTCCTGCACATGGTGGTCGGTGACGCCCGACAGATAGACCATATGCTTGCCGTTGCCGCCGCCGGTGATGCCGATGTCGGTCTCGCGCGCTTCGCCGGGACCGTTGACGACGCAGCCGAGGACGCTGAGCGACATCGGGGTCTTGATGTGCTGCAGCCGCTCCTCGAGCGCCTCGACGGTGCGGATCACGTCGAAGCCCTGGCGCGCGCAGCTGGGGCAGGAGACGACGCGGACGCCGCGGCTGCGGATGCCGAGGCTCTTCAGGATTTCATAGCCGACGCGGACTTCTTCCTCGGGCTCCGCGGACAGCGACACGCGGATAGTGTCGCCAATGCCCGCCCACAGCAAGGAGCCGATACCAAGCGCCGATTTGACGGTTCCGCCGATCAGCCCGCCAGCCTCGGTGACCCCAAGATGAAGCGGGCAATCGACCTGGTCGGCGAGCTGTTGGTAGGCGGCGACGGCGAGGAACACGTCGCTTGCTTTGACCGCCACTTTATACTCGCGGAAGCCGTGGTCCTCGAGGATGCGGATATGGTCGAGCGCGCTTTCGACGAGCGCCTCCGGACAGGGCTCGCCATATTTTTCGAGCAAATCCCGTTCGAGGCTGCCGGCGTTGACGCCGATGCGGATCGCGCAGCCATTGGCGCGCGCCGCCGCGATAACCTCGCGCACGCGCTCTTCCGACCCGATGTTGCCCGGGTTGATGCGCAGGCACGCGGCGCCGGCATCCGCCGCTTCGAGTGCGCGCTTATAATGAAAATGGATGTCGGCCACGATCGGCACGTTGGCCGCGCGCACGATCTCCCGCAGCGCCGCCGTCGCTTCGACGGTCGGGCAGGAAACGCGAACGATATCCGCGCCCGCTTCCTCGCAGCGGCGGATCTGGTCGATCGTCGCTTTGGCGTCCTCGGTCGGCGTGTTGGTCATGGTCTGGACGCTGATCGGCGCGTCTCCGCCAACCGGGACGGAGCCGACCATGATCTGCCGCGACTTGCGCCGCTCGATATCGCGCCAGGGACGAATGGAAGACATGCCACCGCATATAAGTGCTCTTGCCTATTGGCGAAACCGTCGCGTTTCCTGCCGAGCAAAGGTTGTGTTACGGCTCGGCCGCCGAGCGAATGGGGGAGAGCGTAACCGGATGAGCGAGCAAGCCGTTGCTGCCGCCCGACCCCCGCGTCTGCCGTTCGTGCTGACCATCGCCGTCACGGGCCACCGAAGCGATGCCCTCGGTGAGGGCGGCAACGGTGCGCTGCGCAAGCGCCTGATGGCGGCGCTCAAGCTGATTACCGAGTCCGCGATCCAGACCCACGCCGAGAATGGGAGATGGTTCGCCGGTGACCAGCCGGTGCTGCGCTTCGTTACGCCGCTCGCCGACGGCGCCGACCAGATTGCCGCGGAATGCGCGCTTGAGCTTGGCTACAAGCTCGATGCCATCCTGCCGTTCGAACGCGAAGCCTATCGAGCCGAGCTCGGCAGCGATGCGGCGCGCGCGCGGTTCGACGCGCTTCTGACCCAAAGCGAATGCCGGTTAGAACTGCCGGGCGATCGCACCAGCGCGTTCGACGCTTATGTCATGACGGGCCGCGCCAGCGTTGCCCATGGCGACCTGCTGATCGCGGTATGGGACGGACTGAAGCCGCGCGGCCGCGGCGGTACCGGCGAGGTGGTCGAGCTGGCCGTCGCCCGCGGCACGCCGGTTGTCCATGTCCCGACCGATCTCGCGCGGCCGACGCGGCTGATGTGGGCGGCGTTCGATCCGCTGGTTGCCACGACCGGCGACGACCCGATGGCCGAGAGAGCCCTCGACGCGGAGAGCGTGAAGCGAATGCTCGGCGCCTTGCTGCTGCCGCCCGACGATCCCGAAGAATATCGCGCGCTCGGGATCTTCGAACGCGAACATAACCGGCGAATCCGCGGCCGCGTTGAATATCCCCTGTTGCTGGCCGTAGCCGGAGTCACGCGCTTCAGTCCCCGCAAGTTCCGGGGCTCGGCCGCCGCCGCCGCGATCGAGCAGGAATGGCAGACCTATCGCGACGGCTGTTGCTGCGGCCAACCGGTGTCCGCGCCGCTCGACTTGCTGGAACGGGCCTATAGCTGGACCGATCAGCTCGCGACCCATTTCGCCCAGACGTACCGCAGCGGTCATATCTTCAATTTCGTGCTCGGCAGCGTCGCCGTCTGCCTCGGGCTCAGCACGTTCATGGCGCCGCACGCCAAGCTCGAATTCGCCACCGCCGAATTCCTGATTGCGCTGGCAATCATTCTCAACACGCTGATCGGCAAGCGGCAGGAATGGCACCGCCGTTGGCTCGACTACCGCCAGCTGGCGGAGCGCCTGCGGCCCATGCGTAGCCTTAAGCTGCTCGCCGTCGCCACGCCGGACCCGCCCGGTCTCTCAACCAATCCCGTCCCTCACCGCTGGTTCGAATGGTATGCAAGCGCGATGTGGCGCGCGATCGGTTGTCCGGCAGGGGCCATGACTGCCGAGCGCGCGGCGGCGCTGGCCGGGGCGGTGGGGCAGCATGAGTTCGCGCCACAGGTCGACTATAATACCCGCCACGCGCACGACATCGAGACTCTCGACCGCCGGCTGGAGATGATTGGCAGTTTGCTCTTTGTCGGCACGCTACTGACCAGCCTCGCGCTGATGATCGGCCTGATCGTCGCCCACGATCGGGTCATGGGACTGACCAGCTGGGCAACGCTCGTCTCCGCCGGCCTGCCCGCGCTTGGCACGGCGATATTCGGCATCCGTTTCCAGGCCGATTTCGGGGGGAGCGCCCAGCGCTCGCTGGCGACGGCTAATGCGCTTCGCCAAATCGTCGCCGAACTGGACAAGGGCGTTTCACTGACCCGCGCGTCGGACCTTGCCGAGCAGGGCGCCCGGCGAATGCTCGGGGACCTCGACGAATGGCGGCTGGTCAATCAGCTGCACAAGCTCGAGGTCGCCTAAGCGGGTCAGTCTTCGTCGCCCCAGCGCCAGCGCCAGCCGCCGCGGGTCGTTCGCGAACAGATGACCAGCAACGCAACGGTAAGGATTGCAACCACGCTGAAATAGGCCGCCATCGAATAGCGGATGAGTAGCGTCGCCAGGCAAACGCCGGCGATGAACACCAGGAGGACGACCCAGCCCTGCCAGCTGATCGGAAGGCTGGAGCCAAGGCCGTACCGCTTTGCAGCAAACCACTCGGGCCCTTGATCGTCGTTCATTTCGCAGTCTCCTTCGGCGGCCGGCCGCGTTTCCTCGGAACCGGCCGCTTCAACTTCACGCCGCGCGCCGCCAGGGCCTCGCGCAGCAGGCATTCAACCTGGGCATTGGTGCTGCGTAAATCGGTGGCAGCCGAGCGCTCGACCGCCGACCACAAAGCCGGGTCGACGCGCAGCGGATAAGCCTTGCGCTCGGCGCTCACCGTCCAGCCTTACGTGTACAGGCTTCCGGTGTTGACGACGGGCTGCGTGTCGCGCTCGCCGCACAGCACCACCATGAGGTTCGAGACCATCGCTGCGCGACGCTCGTCATCGAGCTCGACGACGTTCTTTTCGGACAGCATCGCGAGCGCCATCTCGACCATCCCGACCGCGCCTTCGACGAGCGTCTTGCGCGCCGCAACGACCGCCTGCGCCTGCTGCCGGCGAAGCATCGCACCGGCGATCTCCTGCGCGTAAGCCAAGTGGGTGAAGCCGCACTCGTCGACCGTGATGCCGGCGACCGCGAGCCGCGCCTGAAGCTCGGTTCGAAGCTCGATGCCCACCTGGTCGTGATTGCCGCGCAAGGTCACTTCCTGATGCTCGAAATCGTCGTACGGATAGCGTGAACCGATGGTGCGGATCGCCGCTTCGACCTGGACCCTGACGAACTGCTTGTAATCGTCGACGTCGAACAGCGCCTGCGCCGTATCGACCACGCGCCAGACGATCTGCGCCGCCATCTCGATCGGGTTGCCGCGCAGGTCGTTGACCTTGATCTTGTCCGAAATGAAGTTGTTGGCGCGGACAGAGACCTTCTTCTTGCTCATCCACGGCCACGTCCAGCGCAGGCCCGTCGCGCGGTCGGTGCCGCGGTACGAACCGAACAAGGTGATGGCGACCGCCTGGTTCGGCTGGAGCATGTAGAAGCCCGGCATGACGAGGATGAAGGTCAGCGTCGCAAGGATGATCAGCAGGACATCGAGCCCGCCGCCCGGCCCACTGGGTAGCGATGCAATCGCGAAGACGTCGACCGCAATCGCTCCCAGCAAAACCAGCAGCATCACATAGCCACTGATGGTTGCCGCCTGGCGCTCGCTGGTCGCCGTTAGCGCAATGACTTTTTCGTCGGACACGTTTTGCCTCCCTTAATTTGATATCATAATTATATGGAGACTCGAGCGCCGTCAACTGGAATCGGACGCGGCGCCTCGCTAAGGGGCGGCGCATGACTTCCAACTGGCGACTGGTGATCCACGGCGGCGCGGGCGCAATGCGGCCCAAGAACGGCGATCCCGACCATCATGAAAAAGCGCGCGAGGGCCTGCGCCTGGCGCTCGATGCGGGTGCGGCGATCCTGGAGGCCGGCGGCGCCGCGCTCGACGCCGTCGAGGCCAGCGTCCGCGCGCTGGAAGACGATCCCTGCTTCAACGCGGGGCGCGGGAGCGTCCTGACCAGCGAGGGAGTCATCGAACTCGACGCCGCGATCATGGACGGCAGCAACCGCCGCGCCGGTGCCGTGGCCGGCCTGCGCACGACCCGGGCGCCGATCAGCCTCGCGCGGCGGCTAATGGAACAAGGCCCGCACGTGTTCCTGTCCGGGAGCGGCGCGGATGAGTTCGCACGGGACGCCGGACTCGAGCAGGTCGACAATCATTGGTTCGAGACCAGCGAGCGCCGCCGCCAACTCGACGAGTTGCTCGCCCACGGCGGCTTCGACGCGGAGCTGAAATACGGCACCGTCGGGGCGGTCGCCTGCGATTCGAACGGGCACATTGCGGCGGCAACGTCGACCGGCGGCCTGACCGCCAAGCGCTGGGGCCGAATCGGCGATTCGCCCCTGATCGGCTCGGGGACCTACGCCGATGATCGCTCGGTAGCGGTGTCAGCGACCGGCTCCGGGGAATATTTCATCCGCGCCGTCGCGGCGCACCAGCTGGCCGAACGGGTTCGGCTCGGCGGCCAAAACCTGCAGGCCGCACTCGACGGCGTACTTTCGGACATCGGCGACCTCGGCGGCACCGGCGGACTGATCGCCGTCACGGCGACGGGCGAAGCCGCGTGGGGCTTCACGACTCCAGCCATGTATCGCGGTATCGCGAACGCGTCCGAGCGAACGGTCGCGATCTACGCCAACGAAGCCGAGCGATAAGGCAGCGAGCCGGCGAGCCAGGAGGCTTCCTGGTCGATTGCGCCGCGCTCCCCTTCGAGGAAATCCGCGACAGCGGCACGAAAACTCGGGTTTGGAATGTAATGGGCCGAGCGCGTGATCACCGGCTCATAGCCGCGCGCGATCTTATGCTCACCCTGGGCGCCCGCCTGCACCGACCCGAGTCCGTGTTGGATCGCCCACTCGACCGCCTGGTAATAGCAGAGCTCGAAGTGGAGGAACGGGACCTCCTCGGTGCAACCCCAGTAGCGGCCGTAGAGCGCGTCCGGGCCGACGAGGTTGAGCGCCCCGGCAATCGGGCGGCCATCCCGGCAGGCGAGGAACAAGAGCAGGGAATCGCCCATCCGCTCCGCCGCGAGATCGAAGAATTCGTGCGTGAGATACGGGTGGCCCCATTTACGGGACCCGGTGTCCTGGTAGAAGGCCCACATCGCGTCCCAGTCCGCCGAACCGATCTCCGCGCCGCGCAATGTCCTGAACTCGAGACCTTCACGAGCGGCAGCGCGTTCCTTGCGGATCGCCTTGCGCTTCGTGCTGCGGAGCGCACCGACGAAGTCGTCGAACGTCGCATAGCCGCGGTTGAGCCAATGGTATTGGATGCCGTGGCGGATCAGCCAGTCACGCCGCTCGGCCTCGGCAACGCCGCCCTTGTCCATGAAGGTGATGTGCGCGGAGGACATTTCGTTCTGGACCGTCACCGCCTCGATCGCGGCGAGCAGCTGTTGCGGCCGGGTGCCGAGCAGGCGCTGACCCGGCACGGGCGTAAATGGCACGGCGACCTGGAGCTTGGGATAATAAGCCCCGCCCGCGCGCTGCCACGCGTCGGCCCAGCCGTGGTCGAACACATACTCCCCCTGGCTATGCGTCTTCAGATAGGCGGGCGCCGCAGCGACGACGTGCGAGGCGCAGTCCTCGACCAGGATCGGCGCGGGCGTCCAGCCGGTGCCGGGGCCGACGCTGCCCGAATCCTCCAGCGCCGAGAGGAACGCATGGCTGACGAACGGGTCGTCGCCGGCCAGCCGGTCCCACGCGCTGGCATTCAGTCCCGCCACGCCGGACGCGACTTTCGCGACGAATTCAGTCTCGCGGTCGGCCATCACCTTCCCAAATGAGCGCGTCGGCCTGAACCTCGGCTTGCCTGCGCTCGCCGGCAGTCCGGATCGTCCAGCTGTACATGGGCACCCGCCGGCGCAGGCGCGAGACCCACGGCTGATCCAGCGCCGCGCGATCGACCGCGATGAAATCGGGATCGGCGAGCCACAGCGCCGCGGCGCGGCGGAGCGGCGAGAGGTCGGCGCGAACCACCAGGCCGCGCCGGACGCTCGGCAGGTTGGTCTTCAAGAGGCGGGGTATCCGGGCATCGAAGCTCATCACCCCGAACCGCCCGTCATAGCCGCTCAATGCCTGCCGGAGCGCCGGAACCCAGCGCCACACATCGCGCTCCGTTTTCACTTCGAGCAGCAGCGGAACGCGGCCCGCGACGAGAGTGTGGAGACTCTCCAATGTCGGGATCGGAAAGCCGCCAATGCTCAATCGCTCGATCTCCGCCAGCGTCGAGGTACCGATCGTCATCCGGCTGGCGCACAGCCGCCAGGCGTCGGCATCGTGGAACACGATGATCCGATTGTCGGCCGTCAGCCGGAGGTCGCACTCGATCCCCGCGCCGACTTCGAGCGCGGCGGCGAACGCCGTCAGGCTGTTCTCTGGGAACTGCGTGCCATAGTGGAGCCCGCGATGGGCGAAGCCCGCAGGCCCGGGGTCAAGCGGATCAGGCGCGGACCGCGACGATCGCATCCACTTCGACGGCGACGCCCAGCGGCAGCACCGCAACACCGACGGCGCTGCGGGCATGGCGGCCGGCCTCGCCGAACACGTCCTGCATCAGCTCGGACGCGCCGTTGGCGACCTTGGGCTGGTCGGTGAATGCGGGATCCGAGTTCACGAACACGCCCAGCTTGACGATCTTCTCGACCCGGTCGAGCGAGCCGAGCGCGGCCTTCATCTGCGCGACCAGCATGATTCCGCAACGCCGCGCGGCGGCGATCCCGCCCTCGAGATCGACATCCTCGCCGAGGCGGCCTTTGATCAGGCTACCGTCCTCGGCGAAGCTGATCTGGCCCGAAATGTGAAGCAGCCCGCCCTGCTCGACCGCCGGGACGTAGGCGGCGACGGGGGCGGCGGGCTGGGGCAAGGTGATGCCGAGTTCGGCGAGGCGCTGGTCGATGCTCATGCGCCGCCCCAAGCACCGCGGCGCGAACGAATCAACCCTCGCGATGGACCGCGAAGCCGGCCCAGCTCTGGTTGACCGGCATCAGCTCGATCGCATTGATGTTGAGGTGCGGGGGCAAGGTTGCGACCCACCAGATGGTCTCGGCGATGTCCTCCGCGGTCATCGGCTTCACGCCCGCATAAAGCTTGTCCGACGCTTGCCTGTCCCCGCCGGTCCGAACGATCGTGAACTCAGTCTCGGCCATGCCCGGCTCGATCGAGGTGACGCGGACACCGGTGCCGTGGAGATCGCAGCGCAGGTCGAGCGAGAATTGGTTCACGAACGCCTTGGTGCCGGCATAAACCGCGCCGCCCTTATACGGGTAAGTACCGGCGACCGAACCAAGGTTGATGATCGCGCCCTTGCGCTTCGTCAGCGTCGGGAGAAGTGCCCGAGTGAGCGCAACCAGCCCGGTGACATTGGTCGTGATGGTCTGCTCGATCCGGTCCCAGTCGGTCTCGGGCAGCGGATCGGTCGGCGGCGCCAGGCCGGCGTTGTTGAGCAGCAGGTCGATCTCGCCCCACGGCGATTCGAGCCGGGCCAGGCCGTCGAGTGCGGCGACGTCGCGCATATCGATTTCAAGCGGGAGGAAGGCATCGCCGAGCTCTTCCTGCAGGGCGCGCAACCGGTCGCCGCGTCGACCGGTGCCGATCGCCCGCCAGCCGCCGGCGACGAACTTGCGCGCGGCTGCTTCGCCAAAACCCGCAGTTGCGCCAGTGATCAGGATTGTCTTCATCGTCACTCCTCCGAGGATCCTTCAAGTGCGCGCCGAGCGGCACCAAGCGCGGCCGCGTTTACGCCAATCTGCTCCGAAACGGCCACAAGGTCCGGCTCATGCGCCTCGAGGAAGCGGATCAAGGCGATCAGCAGCGCGGGTTCGTCCGCCCGGCCGCGAAGGTCGTCCGTCCCGATTCCGGTCAGCTCAAGGAACCGCGCGGCGCGCCGTTCGTCCGTGAGTGTTGCCGCGAGCGCCGTCAGCGCCAGCGTGTGTGCGTCGGTTGGCGTCTCGGGCTTCATGCCCTAGGCTCTAAGAGTCCAGAGGGGGCGAGGGAAGGTAATTGGCCAAGATCCTGATCGTCGAGGACAATGCCCTCAACGTGAAACTGTTCTGCGATTTGCTCGCGGCGCATGGTCATGAGCCGCAGGCCGTGACCGACAGCCGCCAGGCGCTCGACGCCGCGCATGATTTCTCGCCTGATCTGGTGATCACCGACATCCAGCTGCCGCATGTCACCGGCTTCGACCTCATCCGCATGCTTCGCGCGGACGACCAATTGTCGGACGTGCCGATCATGGCGGTGACCGCTTACTCGGCGAGCGGCGACGAAGAGCGCATCCGCGCTGCGGGCGCGCAGGCCTACGTGTCAAAGCCGATCTCGGTGATGCGCTTCGCGGAAACGGTCGACCAGCTGTTGCAGAAAGCCAGCAATGGCGAACTGGCGAACGAAACGGTCGAAAGCCCGGGGCCGACCGAAGCCGGGGGCGAAGAAGCGTAATCTAATGGAATGAACCCCGGCGGTCGTTGCCCGGGGCTAAACAAGCGCGACGGACGTGCTTACTTGATCTTCGCTTCCTTGAAGTCGACGTGCTTGCGCACTTTCGGGTCGTACTTCTTGAAGCTCAGCTTCTCGGTCTGCGTACGGGGGTTCTTCTTCGTCACGTAGAAGAATCCGGTGTCAGCGGTGCTGACGAGCTTGATTTTGACCGTTGCCGGCTTCGCCATTGGAATTTCCCGATGTTCAAAAAAGAAGAGCGGCTACGCGCCGCTCGAACTGTGGCGCCAATGACGCAGCCGACCGATTCTGTCAACCGACGCAAGGTTGTAACGGCACCTTAACCAAAATCGGTGAACCTGCGTTCGAACACGGGAGGCAGGACATGGCAACGGATGCACTGGCGCTAGTAAAGTCGCAGATTGCGTCGCGCGTTGCCGAAATCCGCAGCGCCGGCCCGCGCCTCTCCCCGCTTGCCCTTCACGCCCGGATGGACGCGATCCGCGAACTCGCCGCGGAACATGGCCTCGGCGCACTGGAAAGCCTCGCCCGCCGCACGTCGCAGCTGGCGCTGCTCCCGGGTCATCGCGTGGCACTCCAATCCTGCCTTGAGCATGTCGACGAAGCCTTCGACTGCCATTCCGACCGCGACTGCACCGCAATGCTCGCCGCGCTTGCGGTACGCCTTCACTGAGCTTCGACACCAAGTCACGCTTGATGCATTGATGGCGCCATGCGCGCTTTCTCGCAGCTTCTCGATGACCTCGTCTATACGCGGTCGCGCAACACCAAGCTCAGGCTGATCGGCGATTACCTCAAGGCGACGCCGGACCCCGATCGCGGCTACGGGCTAGCGGCGCTGACCGGGACGCTCGACATTCCGCACATCAAGCCCGCCGCGGTCCGCGCCCTGGTCGCCGAGCGGATCGACCCGGTGCTGTTCACGATGAGCCGCGACTATGTCGGCGATACGTCGGAAACGGTGTCCCTGCTGTGGCCGACGCCGCCGGGCGAGCCGCCCGACGTCGACGACGCGACGATCAGCGTCGCAGGTGCGATCGACCAGCTGCGCTCGGCCGGCAAGGTCGAGGCGCCGCGCGTGCTGTCGCGGATGCTCGACCATCTCGACGCTTCCGGGCGCTACGCCTTGCTCAAGCTGGCACTCGGCGAGCTTCGGGTCGGAATTAATGCGCGCCTCGCGAAACAGGCGCTGGCCGACGCGTTCGGGCTCGAGGTCGATGCGGTCGAGGAGGTGTGGCACGGGCTGAAGCCGCCGTTCGCCGAATTGTTCGACTGGGCCGAGGGCCGGGCCGGCCAGCCGATCGTGCGCGACGTGCCGGTGTTTCGCCCGTTCATGCTCGCCCACCCCCTCGATGAGACCAAAGTCTCGCTCGACGACTATGCTGCCGAGTGGAAGTGGGATGGCATCCGCGTCCAGCTCGTTCATGCCGGCGGCGAGACGCGGCTCTACAGCCGCACCGGCGACGACATTTCGGGCAGCTTCCCGGACGTCGCAGAGGCCTTCCGGACCAAGGGGGTGCTCGACGGAGAGCTGCTCGTGCGCGGTACCGATCAGGGCGTCGCGGACCAGCATGGCGGAGCCGCGGCCAGCTTCAATGCGCTCCAGCAGCGGCTCGGGCGCAAGATTGTCAGCCAGAAGATGCTCGGTTCCTACCCCGCGTTCGTCCGGCTCTACGATATCCTGTTCGACGGCGACGCGGATCGGCGCGAGCTGGCGTGGACCGAGCGGCGGAAACACCTCGAAGCCTTTGCCGGCGGCCTCGATCCGGAGCGCTTCGACATCTCGCAAATGATCGACGCCGCCTCGTTCGAGGAGTTGGAGGACCTCCGCCTCAACGCCCGGGATGCCTCGATCGAGGGCATCATGTTGAAGCGCCGCGACAGTCCCTATGTCGCCGGCCGCCGCACCGGCCTGTGGTACAAATGGAAGCGCGATCCGCTAACCGCGGACTGCGTCTTGATGTATGCCCAGCGCGGCTCGGGCAAACGGTCGAGTTTCTATTCCGACTTCACGTTCGGCTGCTGGAGCGAAACGGGCGACCTGCTGCCCGTCGGCAAGGCCTATTTCGGCTTCACCGACGAGGAATTGAAATGGCTCGACCGGTGGGTGCGGGGGCATACCGTCCAACGCTTCGGTCCGGTGCGCGAGGTGGAGAAGGACCTGGTGCTCGAAGTCGCGTTCGATTCGATCCACAAGAGCGGCCGCCACAAGTCGGGGCTGGCCATGCGTTTTCCGAGGATCAGCCGGATCCGCACCGACAAGCCAGCGGCGGAGGCCGACCGGATAGAAACGCTTTTCTCACTCGTAACTTGAAGCTGCGCTCAGGGACGCTAATCCTCCGCGCCAACGGGTAAAGAGGGGGATTCATGCGCAAAGCCTTGCTTGTCGGCGCCGCTACGCTGGCGGTCGCCACAGCCGCCCACGCCGAGACTTATGCCATCCAGGCCGGGAAGCTGATCGTCGACGCGGCGCAGCCCGCGCGCGGCAATTCGACGGTGATCGTCGAGAACGGCCGGATCAGCCGCATCGACAGCGGCTTCACCACCCCGGCCGGCGCGATCGTGATCGACGAGCGCGGCAAGACCGTGATGCCGGGCATGACCGACGTCCACGTCCATTTGACCCAGACCTCGGGCACGCCCTGGTACATGGGCTTCACCCAGAAATATTCGAACGCCTATGGCGTCACGCTGGGTCTGACGCATGCCGTCGAAATGGCTCGCGCCGGCTTCACCACGGTCCGTGACCTCGGCGGCGACACCAGCTCGGTCATCGCGGTTCGCGACGCGGTTGGGGAGGGGCGTTTCCCGGGCCCGCGGATCAAGGTGTCGGGCGACCCCCTGTCGATTATCGGCGGTCACGCCGATGCGGCGACCGGCCTGCCGCCCGAGCTCGCCGAAGCGATCAACGAAGCCCATCTCAATCCGGCGGTCTGTACCGGGCCGGACGAATGCCAGAAGGTCGTGCGGCAACTTGCCGCGGCCGGGGTCGACGTGATCAAGGTCATGGCCACCGGCGGCGTGCTCGACCCTGGTGCGATGGGCCTCGAGCAGCATTTCTCGGATGCCGAGCTGAAGGCCATCGCCGACGCGGCGCATGCCATGCACCTCAAGGTTGCGGCGCACGCGCATGGTGCGCGCGGGATCGAAGCCGCGGCCCGCGCCGGCATCGATTCGATCGAGCACGGCACCTTCCTCGACGCCGCCGGGGCGCAGGCGATGAAAGCCCACGGCACCTATTATTCGGCGACCTTGATTGCGTTCAGCGGCGCGCAGGCGTTGATCGGAACCGGCAAGATCCCGCCCGAGTCCGAAGCCAAGGCACGGATGACGATCAGCGCCTGGGGCAAAGGCCTCAACCTTGCCTACCGAACCGGCATCAAGATCGCGCTTGGCACCGACAGCGCGGTCGCGCCGCACAGCCAGGCGGGCAAGGAACTGGAGCTGATGGTCACCAAGGGCGGCATGACCCCGCGCGACGCCTTGATCGCCGCGACCAAGGGCGGGCCGGACCTGATGGACCTCTCGGCCGAGACCGGAACGCTCGACCCTGGCAAGTCCGCCGACCTGATTGCAGTTGAGGGCGACCCGTTGGTCGATCCAACGGCTGTGCAGCGGGTCGACTATGTCATGGTCCGTGGCCGACCGATTCCGATGAAAGGCGCCGAATGACCCGCACGTCCGCACTCGCTTTCGCGTTGCTCTTGAGCAGCGCTCCCGTTGTCGCGCAGAACGCACCGGCCGGGGACACACCGTCGAAGGACGCCAAGGCCGATGCGGCCAAGCCCAATCCCGACCAGGTCAAGGCGAGTGTCGAGGAAGATGCGCAACCGGTCCGCCGCTCGATTTCGATGCGCGGCCGGACGCTCGCCTACACGGTGACCCCTGGGCATCTGACGATCCGCAACGCCGACGGCGAACCGACGGTGAGCATGTTCTATGTCGCCTACACCGTGTCGTCTTCGGGACGTCCGCGCCCCGTGACCTTCCTGTTCAACGGCGGGCCGGGCTCATCGACGATGTGGCTGCACATGGGATCGTTCGGGCCGATGAAGGTCGACGCCTCATCGCCGGAGACGATTGCTGGGCCGCCCTTCCGCTATGGGCCCAATCCCGACACTTTGCTCGACGTCAGCGACCTGGTGTTCATCGACGCTCCGACGACCGGCCTGTCGCGCCCGCTGGGCAAGGCCGAGCCCAAGGACTTCTTCGGGGTCGACAAGGACATCGACACCTTCACCCGAACGATCCAGCGATACCTGACCAAATACGGCCGCTGGAACAGTCCCAAGTTCATCATCGGCGAGAGCTATGGCACGACCCGCGCCGCCGGCCTGTCTCAGAGCCTGCTCGACCAGGGCGTGCAGCTCAATGGCATTACCTTCGTCTCGACCGTACTGAGCTTCGCCGACTTTCAAGGCGACCAGAGCCTGGTGAACTTCTTCCCGACGCTGGCCGCCAATGCTTGGTACCACGGCAAGATCGACCCCAAGCCGGACCTTCGGCAGTTCCTGGCCGACGCCAGCGCGTTCGCCGCGGGACCCTATGCCGCCGCGCTGCAACGCGGCAATTCGCTGACCGACGACGAGAAGCGCTCGGTGGCGCAGCAGATGGGCAAGTTCCTCGGCGTTTCGCCGGACTACATCCTGCGCTCGAACCTGCGGGTGACCGATGACCGCTACCGCCGGGAGTTGCTCCGCGACCGCGGCGAGATCATCGGACGGATCGATTCGCGCTATGTCGGCACCGAAGCGGACAATGCCGGCGCCGGGACGAGCTACGACCCGCAAGCGAGTGCGATCACCGGCGGCTTTGTCGGAGCGCTCAACGACTATCTGTACCGCGACCTCGGCTACAGGACCGACCTGGTTTACCGGCCGAACAATTATGGGGCGATCTACGGCAGCCCGGACGGCTGGAACTTCCAGCATAAGAGCCCTGATGGCGATCAGCTCATGGCCGACACCAGCATCGACCTCGCCAATGCCATGCGCCAGAACCCACGGATGAAGGTCATGTCGGTCAACGGCTATTACGATCTGGCGACGCCATTTCACGGCGCGGATTATGAGTTCGGCCACCTGGCCCTGGAGCCGCGGCTCCAGTCGAACATCCGCTACACTTATTATGAAGCGGGCCACATGATGTACATCGACCCGGCGTCGGCGCGGCAGCTCAAGGCCGACCTCGCCTCCTTCTACGCAAGCGCCCTGTAGCAGTTAAGAAAAGAGCCGGCGGAAACGAGTCCCGCCGGCTCCTCTGCCCCCTTGGAAGCTGGTTTAGGCCGGGATCGTCGACAGGTTCACCGCCGCATATTTGCCGCGGCGATCGACCTCGATCTCGAACTCCAGGCGGTCGCCCTCGTTGAGCGTCGGGATGCCCGCGCGCTCAACGGCGGAGATGTGCACGAACGCATCCGGCTGTCCGTCGTCGCGCTGAATGAAGCCGAAGCCTTTCATCGCGTTGAAGAACTTGACCGTTCCGCTGGCCTTCTCGCCCGTCAGCTGGCGCTGCGGCGCACGCTCGGCGCGCTCAACCGCCAGCGGTTCGCCGTCGATCCTGAGATTGGTCGCCGAAATCCGGCCACCGCGGTCGACGAGCGTGAACTCGAGCGGCTGACCGTCCGCGAGGTCCGTCAGGCCGGCCTGTTCGACCGCCGAAAT
>Ga0068860_100001707_pt1 | contig 23468 bp, 23 predicted proteins | sample KBSSwiS32_FD_66597 | JGI IMG/M metagenome (GOLD analysis project Ga0068860, IMG submission 66597) | Switchgrass rhizosphere microbial communities from Kellogg Biological Station, Michigan, USA - KBS Switchgrass S3-2 | ecosystem: Host-associated > Plants > Roots > Rhizosphere > Soil ...
AATGCCAGGGTGAGCGCCATACGATATAGGTAGGTACATAGATAAACTGCACTACCGGCCAGGAAGACAATTGGTAGTCTTCAATGGGTGGAGGAGGAGGCTCATTACCTGCATAACCTGGATTCGGGGTGGAGGAGGGTGGGCCTGAATCAGGTTCAATGATATAATCTTTTCCGTACAAATCTTCGTCGCCAATGAGTTGAATTTGCACCTGCCCATTCCTGTCTTTATTCACTACAAATACTGCTACGTCCTGGTCTTCATCTTTACTAACTGCCACTTTAAGGGCGATATTATGCGTATCGCCATCCGGATTATCCACCACCTTTATATAATCGATCTGGTTATCGCCATTCAGATCAAGATTGTTGACCTTGTTGCTTTCATCATTTAGCTTTTTTTCGAATTCTTCCAGGGTGGGAGATTCCTGGAACAACTTCATGACTGCATACAGGTTCAGGTTATCACCCGGAAGATTCAGTTGTTCCGGTTCTTCCTGAGCCGTTGCCTGTGTGGCAAACAGGCAAAAAAAACCTGCGGCCAGCAATCGTACCAGATTTTTCATCGAAATAAATTTAGATAAATATAATTCATTCACTAAATAGAATCCTATTAACGTGCCAAACTGCAATGAAAAACTGATTAAAGCTTGCCGGGCCATTTTTGGAGGGGGTTGGCTGCAAATTTTATCATCTTGTAAACATTTAGCCTGGAGAGAAAGCTGTTTGGGTTACAGCCTGCCAATAAGGTAATAGCCGGGCGCCTGTTTTTTAGTAAGGTTATTAGCATGGGTATACCGGGCAATGGGCCGATCCATGGTTCCGGCAACTTGTTTTTATCAATGTGCAACGGTACTTACTTTCATGGGGTCGTGCCGGTATTTGAATACCAATGGAAATACAATTCCTAACAGTAAGGCATAACCGGCAAAAGTAAACCAGATGCTTTGCCAGTTGCGTACTCCATCGTGGGTGAAGTAATCAACTACGCTGCCGCTGAAAAGGCCGCCGAGCGTAGCCCCAAGACCGTTTGTCATAAGCATAAATAAACCCTGAGCGCTGGCCCTTATTTTAATGTCTGCTTCCCGCTCTACAAACAAAGACCCTGAAATATTAAAAAAGTCGAACGCCATTCCATACACTATCATCGATAATACCAGGAAAGGAAAGCCCGGACCGGGATTGCCTATGCCAAACAAACCAAACCGGAATACCCATGCAAATATGCTCATGATCATTACCTGTTTTATTCCGAAACGTTTCAGGAAAAAAGGGATGGTAAGAATAAAGAGCGTTTCTGATATCTGTGCAACAGATGATAGCAAGCCCGGATGCGTTACCGCGAATGATTGGGGGTAAGTTTTTGCAAAATCATCCAGGAAAGGCAGGCCGAATGTATTGGTGATTTGCAGGGCTGCACCCAGCAGCATGGCAAATACGAAAAAAATAAGCATTTTCTTTTGTTTGAACAGAACGAAAGCGTCCAATCCAAGCGAAGAGGAGAGGCTCTTTTTTTCGTTTGTTTTAGCAGGAGGGCATTTTGTGATTGTGAATGAATACAGGCCCATTGCAATGCCGGCGGCAGCGCTTACATAAAACTGGAAATGACTTTGTGTAAAACCCAATAGGTCCACCACCCACATGGCACAGATAAACCCTATAGTACCCCATACCCGGATAGGCGGAAAGATGGTAACAATATCATACCCTTTTTTTTCAAGGGCGATATATGAAACGGTATTGTTCAAAGCAATGGTGGGCATATACATGCAACAATTCAGCAACATGATCACCCAAAGCAATTTATAGCTGGTCACCGTAGATGCCCACAGCAATAGTACTGCACCAATAATATGGCAGAGGCCCAGTACACGTTCAGCGTTCACCCATTTATCTGCCACAATGCCGAGCAGGGCAGGGGCAAACAAAGAAGCTACGCCCATGGTACCATAGATGCTGCTGATTTGTAAACCTGTAAACCCGAGTGAAAAAAGGTAACTGCCCAGGGAGATCAGCCAGGAGCCCCACACAAAAAACTCCAGGAAATTTAGAATTATCAGCCTGAATTTGATATTCACCTTATGCCTGTTTATTGAAATGGTAAGATAAAGATTTTTGGATGAAATCAAAGGTTGACGCCCGCCCCGCATCAATTATTCCTGCAGCAGTTTCCCGCCCAATTGACCAGGAAGCAGCTATCAGCTAAAAAGCTTATATTTATCGGCAGCGGTTGCCTGCATTTACCCCATCCTGCATAATTCATTTTGTTTATGGCAATACGTGTTGCAATTAATCATACTACTACTTATCGTTACGATCGGCCCGTATCACTTTCACCGCATATATTCCGCCTGCGGCCGGCTGTTCATTCGCGTACCAATATTGAAGCTTATTCATTTAAAGTGGTTCCCAAAGAACATTTTATTAACTGGCAGCAGGATCCTTTTGGTAATTACCAGGCCAGGGTGGTCTTCCCTGAAAAAACCACCGAATTGTCTATTGCAGTGGAAGTGATCGCCAATATGGTGGTCATCAATCCTTTTGATTTTTTTGTGGAAGACTACGCGGAAAAATATCCTTTCCAATACCAGGATCAGTTGCCAAAAGAACTGGTTCCCTACCTGGAGATAAAAGAAAAAGGCCCTTTGCTTACCCAATGGTTAGAAGGAATTGATGTCTCTGAAAAGAATATCAACGACTTCCTGGTGTACATCAACCAGAAGTTAAATAAAGACATTAACTACTCTATCCGGATGGAAGCAGGTGTACAAACCTGTGAGGAAACATTGGGCAAAGCGCTTGGCTCCTGCCGCGATTCTGCCTGGCTGCTGGTGCAGGTATTCCGCCATCTAGGGCTGGCAGCACGCTTTGTGTCCGGCTACCTGGTACAGTTAACCGCAGATATCAAATCGCTTGACGGTCCTTCCGGGCCTGAAAATGATTTTACCGATTTGCATGCATGGACTGAAGTGTATATTCCCGGTGCGGGCTGGATTGGGCTTGATCCTACTTCCGGCCTCTTTGCAGGTGAAGGACATATCCCACTGGCATGCACACCCGATTATGCAAGCGCTGCGCCCGTAGTAGGCGCTACCGATGAATGCGAAACAACGTTTACTTTCAGCAATACTGTCACCCGCATACATGAAGACCCCCGCGTTACCAAACCCTATTCAGAAGAACAATGGGCGGTTATCAATGCTACCGGTTTGCTGGTAGACAAAGACCTGGAGCATGGCGATGTGCGCATGACCATGGGCGGTGAACCCACTTTTGTTTCGATAGATGATATGGAAAGCCCCGAATGGAATACTGCTGCAGATGGAAAATTGAAACGGACACTTTCTCATGACCTGATCTTTCGCCTGAGAGAACAGTTCGGGCCAACAGGCATGATACATTATGGCCAGGGAAAATGGTATCCCGGCGAACCACTGCCCCGCTGGCAATACGGCCTGTTCTGGAGAAAAGATCATTATCCTGTCTGGAAAGACAGCCGGTTGATAGCACACGAAAACATAGAAAGGAAATATACCGATGCCGATGCGCAGGTGTTTGCGCAGGAACTGGCCCGTCACCTGGCGGTGGGTACCGACAATATCAGCGCGGCGTATGAAGATATTTTTTATTTTCTATGGACAGAAGGGAAACTGCCTGCCAATGTCGATCCGCTTGCATCCAATTTAAGCGATCCCATTGAACGCCGCACACTATCCCAGCTGCTGGAAAAAGGACCCGCCAAGCCTGCCGGCTATGTACTGCCGCTTAAATGGAATTACGACAATGATAAATGGCAAAGCAATAAATGGGTATTGAACAGGAATCACCTGTACCTGGTGCCCGGCAACTCACCCATAGGTTTGCGTTTGCCACTTGAATCGCTGGCCGCAGTAGCTAAATCTGATGAACCACAAAAAATAGAACGCAGTTTGTTTGATGAGCTTCCTGCCCTGGCACACTATCACGAAACGATTACCAGCCGCTACGGGTTGGTAACGCAACACCCCGCGCCGAAACAAAAAATAGTTTACCATGAGACGGCCATAGCAGAAAAAAATAAAAAGCCGGAACCAAAAAAGCCGGAAGAAAGAGAAATAAAACCGTTGTACGATATACCGGTTATTAAAACGGCGCTTTGCGTGGAAGCAAGGGAAGGTATCCTATATGTTTTTCTTCCACCCATGGATTACCTGGAACATTATTTAGATATGGTAGCGTCAATAGAAGCTACCGCTAAAGCAACAAAGATGCCGGTGCGCGTTGAGGGCTATGAACCACCACGCGATTACCGCCTGGAAAGATTGGTTGTATCGCCCGATCCCGGTGTGATTGAGGTAAATATTCATCCTTCCAAATCGTGGCCGGAACTGGTGCATAATATTGATACTTTGTACGACCAGGCTTTCTTATCCCGCCTGGGTACAGAAAAGTTTATGCTCGATGGAAGGCATACCGGAACAGGTGGGGGCAATCATATCACCATTGGCGGCGCTGCGCCTGCCGATAGTCCTTTATTGAGAAGACCGGATGTGTTGCGCAGCCTGATTACTTATTGGCAGCATCATCCGGGTTTATCGTATTTGTTCTCCAGTGCTTTTATCGGCCCTACCAGCCAGGCCCCGCGTATTGACGAAGGACGCGATGAGAAATTGTATGAAATGGAAATTGCGTTTTCGCAAATACCGGAAAGCGGTTTTGTGCCTTTTTGGATTGTGGACCGGATATTCCGGCATTTGCTTACCGATATAACGGGCAACACCCACCGCTCAGAATTTTGTATAGATAAAATGTATTCACCCGACACCTCATCGGGCCGGTTGGGCATATTGGAATTTCGTGCTTTTGATATGCCACCGCACAAACGTATGAGCCTTGTGCAGATGCTGCTGATACGCGCGTTGATAGCCAAATTCTGGAAACAACCCTATAAGCATAAACTGGTAAGATGGGGCACTGAATTGCACGACCGTTTTATGCTATCGCATTATGTGCACCAGGATATAAAAGAAGTGGTGAATGATTTGAACGAAGCCGGTTATCCTTTTAACATCAGTTGGTTTGAACCATTTTTTGAATTTCGTTTTCCGCATTACGGCACGGTAAAACTGCAGGGCATTGAAATGGAAATACGGATGGGCATCGAACCCTGGCATGTGCTGGGCGAAGAAATGTCGGGCACCGGTACTGCGCGTTTTGTAGACTCGTCGCTGGAACGGGTACAGGTAACATTAAAAGGCCTTACTGGTGGCCGTTATGTTTTGCTGTGCAACGGCAACCGGGTTCCCTTGCGGGCAACTACTGTAAAAGGAGAATATGTTTGCGGCGTCCGGTACCGGGCCTGGCAACCGCCATCGGCCTTGCACCCTACCATTGGCATTGACACGCCGCTGACTTTTGATATTGTAGACACCTGGAACAGCCGCTCCATTGGTGGTTGCACCTATTATGTAGCACACCCCGGGGGGCGGCATTATGATAGCTTCCCGGTCAATAGCTACGAGGCGGAATCCCGGCGATTCAGCCGTTTCGGCAACACGTCTCATTCACAGCAGCCCTTGCAACCCCGGTCGTTTGGTTCCGTTCCATTGCGTTATATTGAAGAAAACCGGCCAACCTTTTTGTCGGACGTGCCGGTGCAGGATGTTAATGCAGATTATCCCTGTACCTTGGATCTCCGGCAGTTTTGGAGAAATGAGTGATAACATAAACGTATTTGCGATGGCGGATATAGGTTGAACGTTCAGCCTGAACAAATGGATTATTGAAAATATATTGTGGAGGACAAGGCTGGCAGTTTAATTACTAGCGGTTCGCGCTTGTTGTCTCTCTTATGATTGAAATTTAATTGCGCTAATATAAGTCCACACAATAAAGAGTATTTGTAATGGAATTCTGAACCATAAGTAACCGGGTCCATTCCCGTCAAAAGTTCCTTTTTGATAGTCAATGTGGCGAATAGCGGCTTTGATATTTCCGGGCAACAATAAGATGAAGAAAACGGTCAATGCCCAACCTGTCCACACGCTGATGGCGGAAATCAGTAAGCCTGCCGCAGCCAGGATTTCAATAATACCTGTCAAATAAATCACTTTGGTCTTGAAAGGGATAAAATCAGGCAGCATCATCGACATACCTTTTGTAAATGCGAAATGCCCGATGGCAGTAAATGTTAACATAACCGCCATGGCAATTCTGCCCGACAATGGATAATCAAATGTTTTAGTAAACAATTTCGTTACTATTAAGCTAATTGCAAATGCTCCGATTAATACAAATAGTGGTTTCATTCCTATTGTCTTTGTATAGTAAGTTATACTTTATAAAGATAGCTGGTTGATTGAGTTGGTGTTTTTGCCCGGAAAAAAAATCCATCAATAATGTTTATGCTTCATATAGCACAGCGGCTAATAAATTTTCTGCCGGCTATTTTCTTTTCAGCGAGCTATTCCTGTCAGCGCCTTTCGTGAAGCGTTCACCCATTTCGCGTTCCTGCGACGGACATGTTTCGGGTGAAGATTCCGTTCATCGAGCACCGTACGAAACTGGGTTTTTGCTTCTTCATTCCGGCCGTTTTCTTTAAGCAGCAAGCCATAATGATATCGCCCTTCCATGGAATGGTGCACACGGATTATTTGTTTATAAGCCGTTTCCGCGCGGGCTATATCACCCGATTGATGGAGTGTCTTTGCATACAGCAACTCGTCTTCCGGTTTGTCAAACCTATTTTGCTTTTCCTTTAAAGCTTTGTCTAACCAGGCAAGGCTTTCGGCATATCGGCCGGCGCCGAATGCATATCGGCCCATATCCAGCATCATACCGGCATTGTTTGCATAAATCCCTTTCAGGCAGGAATTGGTCAATTCCATCGCTTTTTCAAAATTTTGCTGACGTGCATGCTCTTCTGCCAGGCGTAATTTGTTGGTATCAGTATCCGCAATTTTCAGGTTTCGTTCAAGTTCTTTAATTCTGCCGCTGGGGAAAAAACTCTTTACATTGCTGCTGTTTACTCTTGAACCACCCAGGCCAGGTAGTATTTCGCGGATAATATAAATGATGGCACCTATTCCAGGCAGGAAAATAAGCAGGTAGATCCAATCGCGCCGGTTGGTTTTAAGTGCATGGAGAATACAAATGATTTGCAAAGCAGCCACGATATAGTAACCATAACCCCTGGATAAAATTGAATACATAAGAGGAACTTTGTTTCGCAGCTGCTAAGATAATTTTAAAATGTAATTTTCTTAACTATCGCCAGGATAATGGCCATCAAATGCTTTTGGGGGATACTATATACGAGGAGGAAGAGGACTCACTAACTATCTTATTCCAGCATACGGCGAAGATAATTTACCTGTCCGAGATGATAATTTAAATGAAGCAGCAATTGCAGCAGTACATAGCTGACTGGAACTTTCATATCGTCGAAAATCAGCGGGTATTCAGCCTCTATACGCTCCTGGGTGAAAGCGTTTATTGTACTATTGATCATCGGGATAAGTTCTTCGAGCCGGGCCACGAGATATTTCCTTTCCACGCCTTTATCGGTAAATTCCTGGTGGCGGTTACGAACATATCCGGTTTGAGCAAGCGTAGTTCCGATGAGATGGTTCAGGCCACCAATGATATGCAGTACAAGATTGCCACTTGTGTTTTTCACAGATCCGTGGGTTCTCCACAGGTTTTCTTCATTTCTAAATAAGTTGACTTCTTCTATTAGCTTACGGATATCCCTTTCGTAAAAATCTGCCAATACCTTATTCAACATGGCAATAAAACTTTAGTTTATTGTTGAAGATAAGATTTGCCGTTTAATTAATAATGTCACGCTGGAACTGAAGCCAGGTGAAGATTTGCTGTAGAGCCATTCTATTTATTTGCTTAACAGCTGAGAAAACAAGTTATTTATCAGTAGCCGCAAAGGAAAGCCCCATTAACTTTCCTTTGCGGCTGATTTTCATTTTTTTGACAGTTTACATATCAACCGTTATCATCCCTGTCTCCATTAAAGGAACCTGGCTCACTACCCGTCCGGCAGGATTTATGGCGGACGTGGGTCCATAGGAAATGCGTCCATCCCGTTCACCGGTAACATCAGAAGACATTAACCAAACTTTATTTTCGACTGCGCGTTCAATACGGATCTTGTGATGCAGGTGTTTATATTTCTCTGCCATTTCATATCTCATCATATTGTTAGCAGGACAAAATATTAACGAAGCGCCCTGCCTGGCGATATTTTCAGTTGCGTCTGGAAATTGTGTATCATAGCAAATATTGACACCAAATTTTAAACGGTCGATTTGAAATACAGGATATTCAGAACCTGCGGTAAATATTCGCTCCCCATCTAAGAGATGTGTTTTTCTGTACCGGCCCAATAGTTCTCCGTTTTTTATCACGACCGCGGTATTATACAGGTTTTCATCTTCTTCCTCAATTAAACCGAATATGATTGTTGGATCGTACATGGTCAATTGGTTCAGCAATATTTTAAATGTAAAAGACTTCAGGTTCAGCGCATATTCATTTGCCAAACATTTATCTGTCAGATAACCCTGCAAAAAACATTCAGGAAAACAGACAATCGAAGCTTTGCGCTCCTCTGCTTGTTTTGCAAATTGTTTAATCCATGTAAATGAATTTTCAATATCTGCCCGAATGTCCGGGACCTGGCAAACAGCAACTTTGGTTGGCATAGTGGGTCGCTACGGTTTCTTTGTCTGCTAGGTCATTAAGCGAATTGATTACAGTGCCCCGGCAATCCTGGAAACGCCGGGCTGGACAGTAATAGCAAAGCTGTTTTAATTTTAATAAAAGAATTGCTCCGATATAATATGCCCGTCTTTCACTTCATAAAGCATTACTTCATTTATTTGTATTCTTCCCAACCCCTGCACAGTAATATCCATCTCTCTTCCTACTGCAAAATGATTACCGCCCACAACGGGTTCAGTTGTATAAGCGCTGTGAACAGCCTCAATCTTTTTTACAAAGGACTCGCCTTTCTTGCGAACGGCGGCTTTGCCCTCTGCATATCCAAAATAGGGAGAATCCGGGGGATCTGTGCTTTTTACATTGTCTGAAAAAAACGCGTCCTGGATTTCAAACCACTTTTCCTGCTTTGCAAGTTCATTGAAACGGGCTGCAACTTCCTGGGTTGTCATGGCTCTTTCAGTTGTTAAGTTTGTCATTTTGGTTGGTTTATTAGTAATTAATATCCGGTTTCAGCAATTGATTTCGAACTTGTCGTTTGAAATCCTGATACAAAAATAATGTCTAAATATTTTTTGATCTGGGTGTAAAATGGACTTTTTAACGGGGTGTTTTAGACATCATAGCATGCCTTGCATCGGGGAATAAAAAGGGCAGAAAAGAGGAAGATTAGTCTTTAGCGTGCATAGCAAAAAATCGCAGTTGTTGCAGTGCTTTATCTACCAGGGTTATTTATTTTTCATTCACAGTCGGCGGTGGGGTGATGCCGCACATTCTAAGATATATAACCATCTGGCCATAGTGTTCATTGGCATGCGTTAAAGCATAGAAAGCCAGGTCAAGCTTTGGCAATTTTCGCCCTCTGAATTCAATCATGTCCATAGCATTCTTTTCCGACAGCATTGAAATTGCCTTTTGCCCGATAGCAAAGGAGCTTTTAACATACTCAATGATGTCTTTTTTTGTCTTAATAGTTTTGGGCCCGTTTACATCTGCAATGTCGGCGCGCACAGCATCACCGGTAATTGCACTCCATATAAGGATATTGTCAGTAGCCAGGTGCATTATTTGCCCGGCGAAGGTTCTTACTCCTGTAAAGTCGCTGTTTTTAATATGAAGCTCCTCCGGTGTAAAATTAAATGTCTCTTCAGGCATAGCTTCAGCGGTTGATATAATATCACTTTTTATTTTATTGAATTGCCGCTCAATAGCGCTTGAAAAGGCAGGCGATTGTTGAGCGAAGCAAACATTTAATAATGTTAAGCAAAAAATAACTGATATGGGAAAGGCTTTGTTATACGGTATCATGATCAAAAGATTATTGAGTTAATGATTTAAAATGGGTGGTGCCGCTACAGAACTATTTTAGTGCGCCTTCTCTAACTGTTATACTGATCAATTTATATCCGTTCGCAGTTCGTAAGAATTCAAAATGGTCTTGCAATAAATCTTTTTCATCTTTATAGCTTATCACAATGTTTTTTATAGGGTAAATCCAATCTTTTGGCTCCCGGCAATTGTTAAAAAAGTCTTTGTATTCATCCGTTTCGTAGGTGTAAGGATTGAGTCCTTCGTCAAAAATAGCGTAGTCGCAATCTTTTGCATTGAGTTTGAGTAATTTTGTTTTTATAAGTTCAAAATTTCTGTCAATAAAGCTGTTTTTTGCTTCACTTATCCAGCCATTGGGTTCTTTCCAGAAGGTTATCTTATTATAAGTTGCGTTTAATAACCTCTCTTTGCTGAAGTTATTAAGCAATGAAGATTTTAGCCATGCGTTGAATTCCTTATCAAAATCAATAAATGAATAGTACTGCCCATTTACTGTTTTGAAGTTTCGTCGTATCGGATCCCGGGAAGGATTTGCTGAAACGCGGAGTGAATAAAAATTAATATTGTCATTATTATTAAAACTATCAATAATGATCGAATTTTTAGTGTCTATCAGCACTTCTTTTCCTCCCGTCCAGGGAAATTCAAAAATTTCGGAACGCCTTTTTTCGTCCCAATAAGCGTCTTTACGGGCTACCATGAATCCGTTTTTTACTCTTGTGAGGTTGTTATATGCTGCTGGTATTGCGATGTCTCCGTTTTTATCAAACATTCCAACCTTATGCGTTCTTTTGTCTCTAAACCGAATGAAGCCTTCGCTTTCACAATCGGCACCGTTGTCAAATAAATACAGGCTGTCTCTGCCAACAATTCGCCCTTTTTTCGTAAGGTAATAACTTTCCCAAACCTCGTTTTTCTCTTCAGTAACAGCTATTATATCGTCAAATTTATTTGCACTTGTAAAGCCTTTGAATGTTGGCTTAATTTTTACAATTCCATGTTTGTCTTTAAAACCGATTAAAGTAGTGTCCCGGTTCCAGAATGAAGTCCAGGTATCCTTGGTCTGCCCCGTTAATGCGAGGCTTATGGATACCAGTAGATATGTAAGTATTGTATTTCTCATTGAAGTTTGAAAAGGGGTAATGGCTGCCTGCTTTTTGTTAGTCAGCTTTCATTAATGCGGGTGGAGTTTGAATGCGGGTTTCAATTTTTACTATATCACCTGCATTTATTCTATATCATATTTTTGTTTCAAAAAAATCAAAAATTTATTTAAGTATGTAAGGTGTTCCTTCAAAAGGTTGGCATAGCCATTAAGAACAATACGGAATGTCCAGTAATTGTTGTACAGTAAATCCATTTTGCCTGCATCTTCGGATATTAAAACCGGCATATCAGCGGGTATCTTGTTTGTTGACTCATAAGACTGAAAGAACTTGCCTGAACGTGTGGCATCAAAAATTTGTTTAAAAGCATTCCAGGCCTGTACATAATAGTCGGTAACAAATCTCTCCTGAATTTTGATATCATTGTTTTTAGATTCATACAGCGCGATGCTGTCTGCAACGCCGTTGGTTTTAATAAGGCTGTAGCCGCCCGCATTTCTCAATTGTACCAGTGTTAAGTCATTAAACTGAAATATGTGCAAACTGATCGTATGTTGAAGTGAATAAAAAAATATGGAATCCTGGACTGCAATATTTGTAAAATTGTTTTTTGATATTTTCATCAAGGAGTCAATTCCTTTTAACTCGGTATCATTCCTGCTTACTAAGCCTTTCAGGTCTGATATATCATTTTGCACATTGTTTATTAACCCCGCTATGTAGTCCTTTTCCCGGTGTTTTTCAGAAATATTTTCCCTGATTGTTTCAGCAAAAAAGCCAAGCGTTACAGCCAGGAAAATCATCAAAAATTCGAGAACGTACTCTTTCCAGTTTTTCTTTTTATGATGTAAATCAGGGTGGTGATGTACTTCCATAATTTTGGGTATTGTTGGTTATAAGATTACAGTACTGCTGAATGTAGGCCCTTCCTAAAAAAATAGTTAGTTGTCACCATCGCTGCTCCAGGCTGTTCTTCTGTGACTGCTTCTCTCTCTCCGGGACCTATTATTGCAAATATATTTATGAGTAAAGGTGTTTTTAAATCTCCCGAACTTGCTAATCTTTTTTTATGGTATACCATAATTCCACCATCCCGTTTTTGTAAGCTGTCACGTCTTTTAAGTGCAATGCCTGTTCTTGCCCGATATGGTCAAAAAACACCGTCCCTTCTCCTAAAAGGATCGGCAAAACGGATAGTCTTATTTCGTCCGCCAATTTTAAACGAATAAATTCTTTGGCAAGCATTGCCCCACCTACCAGCCAAACATTCTTGTAGTTTGGCTTTAATCGTTCATCTACAAGCTTGTTCAAATCGCCCGAAAAGATTTCAATGTTCGGCCTGTCAATCGGCAGGTTTCTGTGGGTTACCACAATGGTGGGCACGTCTCCATAAACCCACCCATAAGATTTTGAAAGCTCCAGGGCGTGTTCGTATGTTCTTGCGCCCATTACATAGCAATCTATTGTTTTAAGAAACCCCGCGGTGTCTGGTTCAGTAACGCCTTTCTCGTAGTAGCTGGATGTCTCAAACCATGAAACACTATTGTCTTTTTTTGCGATAATCCCGTCAAGGCTTGAAACCATGTGTATGGTTACTGTAAATGCAGCTATTGTCATTTATATATTATTAATAAGGCCTTATTTCAGGCTCATCAAAAGTTCTGTTTCTAATTTAGTTTCGTCGTTTGTCCAGTGTCCGTAAATTTCAACGTATGGTAAAATGGTATCGAAGCCTTTGCGCTTTAATTCATTTCCCATATTTAGCCCTGCTTGTTTTATCAGGTGATAGGAGCCAATATGCTTATAGTAGGCATATTTAGTAAGCGTAATGCTCTTTTGTTCCAACCCGGTGTTATGTTCGGGAACATCGGTAAGTTCCACACCTGCAAAGACTTTTTCATTGTTTTCGTACACCCAGATGTTAAGCCCTTTATTTTTTAAGTTGGCTGACTTAACTATCTGCCACATTTTGTCCATTAATTTAAAAGCTGTTCCTGCATAGTCTTTATTCATAGCTATTCCTGAAAATCCGTAAATGTCTAACCTGAGTTCTTTGGTAATGATGTCTATATTCATGGGCGTAAATTTAAGGGGACTAATTTAATTGCACACAAGGTCTGGGCATCCTGCCGGCACGGAATGCTGCAATCGATACACCCGGCTAAGAACCTGGCGAAAAAATGAAAATGGATTATGGTAAACCAGGTTTGTAAAAGTTGCTTTGCAGCCGTTGCTCATTAAAGATTACTGCAAATCACGGCAAGATGCCTGAGCATAACAGCAACTGGGTGTTGTCTATTATTGCTTAGCAGCTTTATCGCAGCCGAAATTAGTCCACAGTTGATGGAGGCTGGTCCATACAGTGTCGGTATAGGGTTTCGGTGATATCTCGGTAAATACAAAGCTCTTGTTTTTCCCGGGGCAGGACCTGATATGAACGATGCAATTGAGCGTTATTGGCTTTTGTTCCATATAGTCGAGCATATAAATTGTGCCGCTGAAAGTCTTTGTATCCAGGGGACCTGTTTTAGTTGACCTGGTTTCTGTTTTAACTGGAAATATCTTATCGGCTGGTATTTTCCGCGGCACAATGTTTCTCCCGATAAGACCGGTGTAGTAGGCTTTTAGATTATCTGCCACAATTTTCGCGGTTATTTCGGGTTTGTCGTCCAAATACCATAAGAACGCGTATGTCCAGTACTCCCCACTTTTTACATTGCCCCAACCAGGAGCAAACCTTATGTCCTCAACACCTTTATACGGGATGGATGGTGCAAATTCGATGGGAATTAAAAAACGCTCCACATCCCAGCCTTTCGGGAAGTCGAGCGAGTATGGAGCTTCCCAGTTTTTCCCATCAAATGCAGGTTTTTGTGATTGTCCAAATGTCGTTAAAGAGATTAGGCAAAATAGTAGTAGAAAGTAATTCTTCATCTTGAAGTTATTAAGGTTTTGAGCGGTCGCAATAAATGACACGCATGCACAGTATCGCCGCAGTTGGGATGTTTATAGTATCCGGTCTGGAACGAATGCCAAATTTTAAAAATGCGATTGAAGTTAATAATAAAAAGTCAAATTGCTGCCCGGTTGACTGGTAGGTTAGCACCTGCAAATTTATATGCTCAAAGTTTTGATATCCTGCACAATCTCGGATAGATCATTATTTAGTTGATGCCCGCGCCCAATAATCTTGCGCGTTACAGCATGCGGAAGATTTTTTGCATAGAGGGCGAGGTGAGAGAATGGTACAGTCTCATCGTTGGTACTGTGGTAAAAGAAAACCGGCACTTCGGGTGGCAGTTTAGAAGGGAAATCATTTTTCAATGAGAAACCCTCATATTGCCAACCGCCATCTCCCCAAAATGGAGTGGCAATAAAAAATATCCCGGCAATATCTTTGTCAATCTTTTGCTCAGATAAATACTTAAGCAGGAAGCATCCGCCCACTGAATGCCCAACAAGAACCAGTTTGCTGTGTATTTTTTCCAGCTCTTCCTCAATTTTGGGTTTATAATTTTCATAATTGGGGTTCTCCTCATCTGGCATCCTGGGATAATTGGTGTCGTATGTCTCTTTCAATGCATTTTGCAGAAAGGCTGCTAATTTCTTATCTTCTTTATAGGCAGCTTTACCACCACCCTGGATGAATAGAACCACGGGCTTTGTCATAAATAAAGTCGATCTGTTTTGAAAATAAGTTTGTCCGCCTGCGCATTCATAGAGCTAGCGTCTTTTAGAAAGTAAAGTATGTACAGATGGTTCCCCATTTAGTTTAACCTGAATGATTCTAAGATTTCAGTTCCAGTCTTATTGTATTTATCGAAGGTGTCGGTTTTAGTTGTAAAAGTTGCTAAATAGGCTATGTCTTTTTTTATGTAGCAAAGCGATTTAATATGAAGATCGTTGTTGTTCATTGTCATTTGATATTCCACACAGTATCTGTCTCCTTTGATTGTTTTTTCGAGGGCAGATTTGATTAGTTTTCCATTTACTGCCATTGTCAAAATCTGTTTTTCGGTAATGGCCTTATATGAGGCGAGGTCTATGTTTTGCCCGGCAAGGTCCTGTGTAAGTATGTTGACATTTTCCGAAAAGTCATCTTTTGGATTTTCCGATGGAGAGTAGAAGAATATGGCAGCAGCAACACGTTTTGAAGTGTCCATTGTCCATTTCTGGGGGTAATTGATTGAATATTCGGGTCGGTTGTATATTTTTTCTAATTGACAATAAGAATTTGTCGAGGCCAGAACTAATATAAAGGTTAGTGTCTTTTTCATGATCTGCTATTTTAAATAAAGCCAACAAACCGGTATTTGCGATGGCTTGCTGAAGATAATATTTGTTGCTGATTGCTGAAACGCCGCGGGTATTTTTATTAGTGGCTATCTTTCTGTGTACAAGTTCCAGCTCTGCATTGCCGGGGCGTGTTTACTTTTTTGATATTTATTTCAAGAGATTAATGCGCTTCACACAACGAACAGAAAATGCCTGTGTCTTTTCACCACCATCTTGCTGATAAAGAGCCTGTGAGTCCTTTTCACAATTATAATACCACGCTGTATCGCTATTGCAGTAAATGGCATCTTGAGAAATATCAATTTGGGATGGCCGCTAACGGTTCGCCCGGGCGATAAAAGATATTGAAAATTGTAAGCCTTGAACGGTTGCTGAATAGTGATTTAAAAATATAAGATAACAACTAAAGCCCAATAGGAAAACCGTTAAAGCATTTCAACAAGTTGAATATTGTTTCCGCAGGTGTCGTTGAAAACGGCAATTTTCACTGTGCCCATTTCAGTTGGTTTTATGCTGAATTCAACTCCGAGGTTTAGAAGCCGGTCATACTCTTGTTGAACACTGTCAACATTGAATTGTGTATAGGGAATCCCTGCTTCAAAAAGTGCTTTTTGATAGGTTTTGGCCGGCTCAAAATGCTTTGGTGACGGTTCCAGCAAAACTTCCGGCCCGTCTTGTTCTTCTTTGCTTACCACCGTCAACCACCTGCTGTCTTCACTTAATGGAACATCTATTTTTTTCACAAAGCCCAATGTGCCGGTGTAGAACTGTAATGCTTTTTCCTGGTGCTGGACAGGAATGCTTATGATTTTTACTCTCATTTGTTCAGGTTTTAGATTTGATGTTCCAAAGTTTCAAAATTGGAATTAAACCGACTTTGTGAAAGTTGCTCTTTTTTGAAATTCAGTAGGGGGCAATCCAACACGGTATTTAAACAAGGTGCTGAATGAACTTGGACTGTCAAACCCGGTGGCGAAACAGGTTTCAGTTACACTTGTTCCTTTTATCAGCAATTCTTTTGCTTTTTCAATCCTTTTGTCTGTCAGGTACTGCTTTGGTGTTTGTCCATAGTATTTTTTAAAAAGTCGCAGCAAGTGAAATTTTGATGTAAACCGGATATGAGAAAGTAAGTTTAAGTTGAGTTCCTTGTCAAAATTATTGTCGATATAATGCCGTGTCCCGATTACTGTTTGAACCTGTGCCTTGTTGGAGTAACAAATACTCCTGATCCGGATAATTTCGCTTTGGTAAAACGTCATTGACTTTCTTTTGTGCTGCCCCACTTGCCCCTATACGCCTGTTGACAGCAGTGTGAGTTACTTTAATCGTTCTAATTTCCCTTTTCGTTTTACAATGTTTTTATAATCCCATTGAATATCCCTGGATTTCTGTAGCCAACTTGTCAAATTTTTTTGATCTATTTGGTCAACCGATGTGTACAGAGTCTCCGCCGCCTTAAAACTACCTTCCTTTTGTAGTTTGTCTTCGTCAAAAGATTGTCCACTCCAGAATAATAATCGTATGCCGGCTTTGAGTTTACTGTAACCAACAATCGGATTTCCATCTAAAAACCAGACAGGATGCCTGTGCCAGATTTTATTTTCCGCATCGTTTAAACATTTGGAAATAATGGAAGCAAGCTGTTCACATATTTCCATGTCCGTTGGGGATTGACTTTCATTGTATTTTTTAATGTCTGGATTCATGTATTGAAGTATAATCGTTGAGGTTTGATATGAAGTTCAGTTTATGGTTATTAATGTACAATTAGGTCCGCCACAACTGTTGTTCCCCATAACGAGACAATTACCTGCTTGCCTGCCTGCAGGCAGGTTTTTTTCATTTTATTCCTCCTCAAGGTCCAACAGTACCTGTCTTAACTTTTCCGGCTCGCTTATAATTGGCAATAATCACCCCGCTTGGCGTAACAATGTGCTCCGTTAATGTAAATGCCGCCGGGATTGTTCCATTGTCAAAAAGTTTTTTCCCCTTGCCTAAAGTTAAGGGATGAATTTTGAGTCTGAGTTCGTCTACAAGGTCATTCTTAAGCAGCAGCTGAACGAGTTTACTGCTGCCCCAAACCTGAATGTCGGAACCTTTTGAATTTTTGAGCTTTTTGATATCTGCCGGGCTTTTTAATAGTATTGAGTTTTCCCATCCGGTAACCATCGGGTCCGACTTTTTCATGTTTTTCGAGAACACATATTTTGTGCCTTCATTAATACCCGGCCAAAAGTCTCCATGGTCAGGCCAGTACCTGGCCCAAATCGAAAATGTTTTTCTACCCAAAAGATAATCTGCTGGTTCCAGCTCCTTTTGCACCACCTTGCCATAAACTTCGTCACCATACGATGCAGTCCAACCGCCGTATTTGAAACCGCCTGATGTATCCTCCTTTGGTCCGCCAGGTGCCTGCATTACTCCATCCAATGTGATCATCGACAACACAATTATTTTTCTCATAGTGTTTGCGTTTTATTGCGGCATAAATTTCGCCAACAAATAAAGTATCATTACGGTGTAGATGCGACAATCACAGGGCTGAATGCGACAAATGTTAGCGCATATTCAGGAGCAAGCCGAATAGCGAACAAAAAGCGGCGAATAAATTCGTAACGCATATAGTCAAACCAAATGTTGTGTGCGGAGTTCTTCGATGCTTTATGATTTTTTTTGCCATTTTGTAGGTGGTCAGTTCTGTATCTTTAAGTGTAACTACCTGCTCTTTTAATGTCTTGAATCCTACATTTTAAAAAAATAGTCGTGCAGTTTTACTTACATCTGATATGAGTTCGGTTTGCTGTTGCCGTTAGTTCCAGATTTCATTCATCTCTGTCAGTATGATTGGTTGTCCGTCAGTAACTACTATGGTGTGTTCGTGTTGCGCCATGAAGCCACCTTTATTTCCAACCAGGGTCCAACCATCATGTAGCGTTTCGGCATACGTTGATGTTGTTGCTATGAATGTTTCAATGGCAACAACAGAATTTTTCTTAAATCTCGCCAGGTTAAACCGGTCTCTGTAATTCGCTATTTGGCTTGGTTCTTCATGAAGGCTTTTTCCTATTCCATGCCCCGTGAGATTTTTGATAACTTTGTAGCCGCGTTTTTTTGCTTCAGTTTCTATCAAATGTCCAATATCGGAAATGCGAACTCCGCCTTTTATATGGTAGATTGCTTTATGTAAAATTTGCTTGGAGGTATCCACGAGTTTTTGGTGTTTGTAGATGTCTTCACCCAGCACAAAAGAGCCTCCGTTGTCAGACCAAAAACCGTTAAGCTCGGCTGAAACATCAATATTGACCAAATCGCCCAGTTTCAGTATTCTTTTGCTGGACGGAATACCGTGGCAAAATTCATTGTTTACGCTGATACAAGTCCAACCCGGAAAACGGTAGGTTGAATAGGGCGCTGATTTTGCACCCAAGTCCGAAAGTATTGTTGCGCCATAGTTGTCTAATTGTTTAGTAGTCATACCGGGTTGAGCATAGCTTCTCATTTCCTTCAAAGTGTAAGCAACCGCTTCACTTGCCTTTTTCATCCCGATTAATTCTGTTTCTTTTGTAATTGACATACTATCGTTTGCCTGTTTGCTGGTTTTTTTGCTGCATTATTGAACTTGCAATTGTTCTAAACTACGTGTATGTTATTTTTTGTTGCCCGTTGGGTACACAAAATTGGTTTGCTCTTCCCTCATTTTTATTGGTCTAATCTCGATGCTTGCGGAAGGAACAAACTCAAATTCCGGATTGTCCTTTGCAATGGCAATTGCTTCCTCCATGCTGTTCGCTCTAATATGGTAATAACCAACCTGTACTTCTTTGGTTGGATCAATCGCCACGTTTGTCCACTCGCTTGCAGTCTTTGCAACAATAAAACCTTCGCGAACTATTGGTTGAGCTGCTATTAAATTGTCTGCTGCCTTAAGTTTGTTAATATATACCTCGCAGCTTTTTATAAATGCCAGATGCTGGTCTGGCGTTAATGCGGCTTTTGCGTCGCCTGCGTTGCGTATATAAAGCATAAATTCTTTTTTCATGCTCAAATGTAAGATTTTTGCGAATGGATACCTTGTTGCCAGGGTCGCCCTGCGGCTGATGTTGATTAAAGGTTTACGGCTGATTGCAACAATGCCGGGCCGGCATAGCAGCAAACTGCCTGTTGCTGGCAGGTTATTTTGTCAAAGCCACTTCAGGTCCTCTTAGTCTAAATTCTTTTGACTTTTTAATATTTTCGGCTGATTTTGTTAATAATTTAATAAGCCCCAGGTCAATTTTTTCCTTTGTGTTTTCAATTTTGTCAACGATGATTGTCAGCAAATAATTTTCATCAACCATATACCGGTCGTAGTCAGCATTGATGATAGTCCCGTCGATCATAAAAATCACGGCCTTGTCTTTTAGATTTGTGTACTTGTCTTTTAAATCAGTCAGTGAAATTAATTTAAGGGAGTAGCTGCTCTTTGTCTTAATGTGAATTTGTCCGTAGTATCGAATGTTGTCAACTTGTATACTGTCCTTTACAACGTTAATGCTATCTATTTGGTTTGGGTTTAATGTTCCTATTAATGTCTCGCTTACGAATTTGCCGTTTAAAAAGTATGCGGGTTTATGTATGGGGCTCTCTTTGCTTGCATAAACAACTTTTAAACCTGTGTCCCTTTCTAATCCTTTGCTTGAGTTCATGATAAGTTCACCGGTTTTATTAGAAGGAGTCTGTCCGGAAGTGATTGTCGACCAAATGGCAAATGCCAATACTAATAGTTGTTTCATTATTAGATTTTTAATGTTTAAGCGATGTCTTTTTATTTTGACAGCAACGTGCATGGCTTGCTGCTTGGCCGGCGTTTGAAAAAAGTCGGGCCCAGTTACTTGGTTCTGCCAAAATATTAGTGTAAAACTGCTACCGGGTTTTTAATAAAGTTAAATATTTGGAACGAAAGCCAGCTCTATTCGTCATCAAATCCTAACAAACACTTTACTTACTTATTTTTAGTCAACAAATCTACAAAGGCATGTATTCTTCTGATTTCTTCCCTTCCGCGGTTTGGCTTATTGAATAGACAGGTGGCTACAACCACCATATCCATGTCTGGAAGAACTGTAATGATTTGTCCACCGGCACCGCTGGCAATCCATGCCTGATGGCCATTGGTTTTCCTTCGCCACCAATAATAGCCATAGCCGTTGGCACCCGGCAAGATATCCCAATAATCAAGGCTTGCCTGTTGTTTCGTAGAAGCTTCAATCCAATCTTTTGGAACGATCTGTCGGTCGGCTTCCTTTCCTCCATGCAGGTATAACCTTCCAAAGCGCAAAAGATCTCTTGCTGTTAAAAACATTTCCGAACAGCCGATGTTTCTGCCCTGGGGGTCGGTATCCCACCTGGGGCAATGCATGCCTAATGGCGTTAACAGATTCTTCTCTGCAAAGTCTTTCAAACTGGTATGCACGGATTTTTCCAAAGCGGCACCAAACAGGGAAGCAGCTGCGGAGGAATATAAAAACCGTGTTCCAGGGGTGTCGGCAAAAGGAATGTCCATGGTAAAGCGAATCGGATCTGCCGCGTTGATAAATATGTTTACAGGTCCCTGGAAATCGTTCCAGTCCCAGCCATGCTGCATGGTGAGCAGATCATACAATGTGAGTGTGTTGCGTACGGAATCGTTCCAGGCTTTTTCCTCCCGAAACCAGACAGTAGACGGTGTGTTGCGTGACTGTGCAAGCTCCGGAAAGAGCTGCATTACCGGTGTGTTTAAATCGGGGAGTAGACCTTTGCTTTTAGCAATACCGGCCAGCGCCGATACCACTGATTTGGTGATGGACTTGATACTGAATGCATCGGTTGAATCAGCGCCATGGAAATAGCTTTCGTAAATAATCTTATCATGACGATAGACGATAAAAGCACCCAGGCAAGGAATGCTATCGTTTACCTGTTTGCCAAATATTTTAAAAAAGGAAGAAGAATAGCCTCCTGACTCAGGGCTCGCCGTTGCCAACTGCTGACTGTTGGTTCTTGCGGAAGAGAAAAGCCATAGCAGAATGAAAAGCGCTTTTAAGGATCGTTTTTTCACCGAATTAGTTTTCGATAATATTACAGCATGGAATCGTGATTTAATTCAGGATTTCGAACTAATTTTTTAAATTCTTTAGGAGAAAGTTGTAACGTCGCAGTCAAATTTAAGCCACCAAGCATTTCACGGCGGAATGAATAGTGTACAAGGTCGATAATACAGAAAAGCATTTTTTTCGGCTGGATCAAACTGATAGTGAAATGCTGCGGAACGCTTTAACGTCGAGCCCCCGCTATTTTCAGTATTCCTGTTAGCTGCAGGTCTTATTGGTTTTGGTCAATTGTGTTGGGGAAAGTCCGAATAGTTTTTTAAATGCAAACGAAAAATGTGAGAAGTTCTCAAAACCCAAGTCAAGATAAATGTCCGACGGCTTTTTGTTTTTCTTCGTCAAAAGATAATGCGCCTCTTCTAACCGCTTTTGCACCAACCAATGACTTGGAGTAGCCTTAAAGACTTTTTCGAAATCTCTTTTGAAGGCAGACAGGCTTCTTCCGGTTAAATAAGCAAATCGTTCTATACTTATGTTGAATTTGTAATTACGGTTCATAAATTCTGTAAGGTCTATTTTTTCAGGGTTTCCGAAATCAAAAAAAACAGTTGCCAGTTCAGGGTTTTCTTTCAACAGTATCAAAAGCAACTCTGTTCTTTTTATCTGCAAAAAAGCTTTGTCTATAATTCCTGTTTCATTGAAATATGGTATCAGCGATTGTATAAAATTGTCAACCAATTTGTTTTTACCCAAAGGGATGATTGCATTGGTTGTGTTGTTGCTTGCAGCGATGAATTGATACGTGTTCCTGAACTCTTTTAAAAATTCCTGCTCAAACGAAATGTAGATTTTTTTAAAAGCTCCGTTGTCTGATTGCTTGCTGTATTTTGCCAGATGATTTCTTCTTCCTATTCCACAATCACCCTGCTGCAATTTGTATTCTCTGCTTCCGTCAAAAACCGTCATACAACCTGCCACCAAATAGATAAATGTGTGAGCCGGTATAAACTGCTCCGCAGACGGAGAGGGACTCATATAACAATTAGACATGGCTGTTTCTTTCATTACCTATTTTTTAATCAATCCCAATCGCAACATACTTTCGGCTGTTGCTACAATGGCTTCTTCATTTGAACGGGGAGACCAATCCAGCACCTGCTTTGCTTTTTCTCCGCTGGCTTGCATGTATTGCCCCAGCAAGCTAACCAACATTTTCAAGGATGGATTCGTCAACGCCGCCGCTTTTAATTGCCAATCGGGCAGCTCTTTGGTAGGAACTTTTTTTGCGTCGTCGCCTAATCTACGCTTTAAAATTTTTGCCACATCAAGCATTGATAAAGCATTCCCTGAGGTTGCCAAAAATCTTTGTCCCTTTGCTTTCTGCATTGTCATAGCAAGTAAGTGCAAATCGGCTACATCACGAACATCCACATAACAGGAGGTGATTTTGGGGCATGCTTTAATTTCCCCTTCTAACATTTGCCTTATCATTTGGTGGGAATGAGAATAATCTGCTCCTAATATGGGCCCCATTACACCTACAGGGTTTACTGTTGAAAGTTCAAGATTGCCGCCTTCTTTTTTTATAAATGCCCAGGCAGTTTGCTCTGCAATGGTTTTTGATTTTTGGTATGGATGAATGTTAGCGTCGAGGTTTGTCCAGTCGTTTTCCGTGTAAGCTGTTGTGCGGTTCTTGTGCCCAACGCCAATTGCTCCGAAAGCTGAAGTTAGAACGACCCGCTTTACACCTGCTTCTTTTGACGTCTTTAAAACGCGCAGTACCCCATCTTTTGCTGGACTAATCAATTCGTCTTCGTGCGTAAATTTAATGGCAGGTGTAGGTGATGCCACGTGCAATACATAGTCGCAACCCGTAATTGCTTCCTTCCAGTTTTTATCGGCTGTCAAATCAGCTTCAATAAAAGAAAGATTATCAAACGAAGTTGGGCCGCCATTTCCAA
>Ga0068860_100001711_pt1 | contig 23445 bp, 14 predicted proteins | sample KBSSwiS32_FD_66597 | JGI IMG/M metagenome (GOLD analysis project Ga0068860, IMG submission 66597) | Switchgrass rhizosphere microbial communities from Kellogg Biological Station, Michigan, USA - KBS Switchgrass S3-2 | ecosystem: Host-associated > Plants > Roots > Rhizosphere > Soil ...
AACCTGATCCACGCGCATCTGCGCGCGGGCGGGGCCGAGTATGCCCTGCTCGACGCGCGCGATGTGCTCGTCGTGCGCCACGAGGAACTCGGCGTGGCCGTGGACTGGGATCGAACGGAATCCCTGCTCGCGCACTGGCGCGCCGCGAATGCGCAGCCCCGCGTGATCGTCACCGGCTACGTCGCGCGCGACGCGAATGCGCGTGCGACCGTGCTCGGCCGCAACGGCAGCGACTACTCGGGCGCGATTTTCGCTGCGCTGTGGCACGCGCAGGAGCTGCACATCTGGACCGATGTGGACGGTGTGCTCAGCGCCGATCCACGCGTCGAGCCCGAGGCGGTGACGCTGGCCGCGATGAGCTACGAAGAAGCCTGCGAACTGGCCTATTTCGGCGCGAAGGTGATCCATCCGCAGACGATGGCGCCGGCGATCGCGCGCGGCCTGCCGATCTACATCCGCAACACGTTCCACGCCGAACACCCCGGCACGCGCATCGACGCGCACGGCGATGAAGCCGGCCCCGTCAAGGGGCTTACGCTCGCGCACGACTTGGCCCTGGTCAACATCGAAGGCACCGGCATGATCGGCGTGCCGGGCACGGCCGAGCATGTATTCGCCGCATTGCGCGCGGCTGCGGTTTCGGTGGTGATGATCTCGCAAGGCTCGTCCGAACATTCGATCTGCTGCGTCGTGCGCGCCGCGCAGGCGCAAGCCGCGCAAGCCGCGCTGGAAGGCGCCTTCGCGCGCGAACTTGCCGCCGGACAGATCAGCGGCGTCGTGCTGACGCCGGACATCGCCGTGCTCGCCGCGGTCGGCGACCGCATGGCCGGCACGCGCGGTGTCGCCGCGCGCCTGTTCGATGCGCTCGCGCGATCGCACGTGAACATCCGCGCGATCGCACAGGGCGCATCCGAACGCAACATCTCGGTGGCGATAGAGCGCGCGGATGCGACGGTGGCATTGCGCGCCGCGCATGCCGCGTTCTGGCTGTCGCGCCAGACGGTCTCGCTCGGGCTGATCGGCCCCGGCAAGGTCGGCTCCGCCCTGCTCGACCAGATCTCCGCCGCCGCGCCGCGCCTGCGCCGCGAAGTGGGTCTAGACCTGCGCCTGCGCGCGATCCTGTCCACCAAATACCTGCTCGCCGATGAGCGCGACCTCGGCGCGAACTGGCGTGACCGCGACGCGGATTTCGTCGACAACGACATCGACGGCTTCATGAAGCACTTGATCGCCGCACATCTGCCGCACACGGTAATCCTCGACTGCTCGGGCAGCGACGCGGTCGCCGCACACTACCCGCAGTGGCTTGCCGCCGGCATCCACGTGATCACGCCCAACAAGCAGGCCGGCGCGGGACCGCTCGAACGTTACCGCGCGATCCGCGCGGCTGCCGCGGCCGGCGGCGCGCGCTTCCGCTATGAAGCGACCGTCGGCGCGGGCCTACCGGTGATCTCGACTCTGCGCGATCTGCTCGATACAGGCGATGAATTGCTCGGCGTGGAAGGCATCTTCTCGGGTACGCTGGCGTGGCTGTTCAACAAGTTCGACGGGAAAGTACCCTTTTCCACTTTGGTCAAAGAAGCGCATGCGCTCGGCTACACCGAGCCTGATCCGCGCGACGATCTTTCCGGAACCGACGTGGCGCGCAAGCTCGTGATCCTCGCGCGCGAGGCCGGGCGCGAGTTGTCGCTCGCCGATGTCGCGGTGGAAAACCTCGTGCCGCCGGCTTTGCAAAGCGCCGGACGCGATGAATTCATGGCGCGCCTCGCCGAACTCGACGCACCGATCGCAACACGCTACGCGCAGGCGCACGCGCGCGACCACGTGCTGCGTTACGTCGCGCGACTCGACCGCGACGGCAAGGCCTGCGTCGGCCTCGTCGAGCTGCCGCGCTCGCACGCGTTCGCCAACCTGCGCCTGACCGACAACGTGGTGCTGTTCTCGACCCGGCGCTACAACGAAAATCCGCTCGTCGTACAGGGCCCCGGAGCAGGGCCGGAAGTCACCGCCGCAGGTGTATTCGCCGATCTGTTGCGCGTGGCCGCGTCGCTGGGAGCGCGCGTATGAGGCAAGCCACCGCCTTCGCCCCGGCTTCCGTCGGCAATATCGGTGTCGGCTTCGACATCCTCGGTCATACGATCGCCGGCCCGGGCGACCGCGCGACGGTGCGGCGCATCGACGCGCACGAGGTGCGAATCGCCGAAATCCGCAACAACACCGTCGAACTGCCGCTCGAAGCCACGCGCAACACGGCCGGCGCCGCACTGATCGCGCTGCGTGCAGCGCTGAATCTGCCGTTCGGTTTCGAAATCGAGCTCGACAAGGGCATCGCGTTCGGTTCCGGCATGGGCGGATCGGCCGCATCCGCCGTCGCCGCGTTGGTCGCGGCGAATGCCCTGCTCGATCACCCGCTCGCGCACGAAGCGCTCTATCCGTTCGCGCTCGAAGGCGAAGCCGTCGCCAGCGGCGGCTACCACGGCGACAACGTCGGCGCGATGCTGCACGGCGGTATTGTGCTGGCGACGCGCGAGCGACTGGTGCGCGTACCGGCGCCGAAAGCGTGGCACTGTGTACTCGTACACCCCGACGCGGCGCTGGAAACCCGACATGCACGTCAGGTGCTCAAGGGCGCCTATGCGCTGACCGAATTCGTGGCGCAGAGCGCCAACCTTGCGCTCGTACTCAGCGGCTGCCATCTCGGTGACGCAAGCCTCGTACGCGCGGGCCTGCGCGACGTGCTCATCGAGCCGCGCCGCGCACCGCTGATCCCGGGTTTCGCGCACGTCAAGCAGGCAGCGCTCGATCATGCCGCGCTCGGCGCGAGCATTTCCGGCGCCGGCCCCAGCGTGTTCGCGTGGTTCGAAGACATTGCGGCAGCCGCGGCTGCTGCGCCGTCGATGCGCGCCGCCTTCATGCACGAAGGGATTGCGAGCGAAAGTTTCATCTCGCCGGTCAATGGCCCTGCCGCGGAACTCGTGCGATGAGATTCGTCAGCACGCGCGGCCGAGCACCGGCAGTCAGGTTGAGCGAGGCGATCAATGCGGGGTTGGCGCCCGATGGCGGCTTGTACGTGCCGCAGTCGCTGCCGCGGCTTGCACCGCGCGATTTTCCCAACCCTGCGACGCTCGCGGAAACCGCGGCGCAGCTGCTCACGCCGTTCTTCGCCGATGATGCGCTGGCGTCGCGGCTACCCGAGATCTGCGCGGAAAGCTTCGTTTTCGACGCGCCTCTGCGCAAACTCGCGACTCCCGACGATCATGTGCTCGAGCTTTTCCACGGCCCCACGGCCGCGTTCAAGGATTTCGGCGCGCGGTTCCTGGCCGCCTGCATGCGGCGGATTCCACCCGAGAGTTCGCAACCGCTGACGATACTCGTCGCGACATCCGGCGACACGGGCGCCGCGGTCGGCAGCGCATTCGCGGGGATCGATAGTTTCCGCGTCGTCATCCTGTATCCCGATGGGCGTGTGTCGCCGCGTCAGGCGCATCAGCTCGGCTGCTTCGGCGGCAACGTCAGCGCCCTGCGCGTTGCCGGTTCGTTCGACGATTGCCAGCGTCTGGTCAAGCAAGCATTTGCCGACGCGCAGCTGCGCGCACGCGTACCGCTGTCCTCCGCGAACAGCATCAGCCTAGGCCGCCTGCTGCCACAGATGGCCTACTACGCACACGTGGCGCTCAAGCACTGGCGTGCGCAACATGTCTTGTTGAACTTCGTCGTGCCGACCGGAAACCTCGGCAATGCCTTCGCCTGCATGCTCGCGCGTGCATGCGGGTTGCCGATCGGCCGCATCGCCCTGGCGACCAATGCCAACCCGACTCTGCACGAATTCTTTGCCGGTGCCGACTACACCCCGCGCGATAGCATCGCCACGCTCGCCAACGCCATGGACGTCGGTGCGCCGAGCAATTTCGAACGCCTACGCTGGCTGTACCCGGATGCGACGCAGCTGCGCCGGGAATTCGCGCTCGATGCGATCGGCGACGCGGCGATCACGGCAACGCTTCGCTCGCGCCATGCGACTCACGGCGAATTGTTCTGCCCGCATACGGCGACCGCGATCCGCACCCTGGAAGCGTTGCGCCAGGAAGGCGCCGATGGCGCCTGGGCGGCCGTTGCCACCGCGCATCCTGCCAAATTCGACAGTGTGATCGAGCCGTTGATCGACGCCCCAATCACCGTTCCGCCGGCCCTTGCCGAGCTGCTGGCGCGGCCAACACGCGCGGAGCCATTGGCGGCGGATTACACGGCGCTACGCGGTTATCTCACGAAAGCCTGACCGGCGGGCTTGGCGCAATGCAGCTCCCCGATGTATCATGCGCGCCCTCGCGCCGCAGCAGAATCGGCGCTGTTTATCGTGTGGGGCGGTAGCTCAGCTGGGAGAGCGCTGCGTTCGCAATGCAGAGGTCGGGAGTTCGATCCTCCTCCGCTCCACCACTTTCCTTCTTGTTTCGATACATCGCCTCGTCCGCGGCGCGCAATGCCGCCTCGGCGTCGCCGCCCGGCGGCAGCAGCGCAACGCCGACCGAGAAATCGACTCGCGGGATCTCGTTCGGCACCGCGCGCATGCAGTCACGTACGGCCGCAATGCGCGCATCGATGTCCATCGGGTCGGTGCCCGAGGCGATCACAAGGAACTCGTCGCCCGCGTAGCGCATGACGCGATCACCCGGCCGGAAACGCTCCTGCAGCGCCTGGGCAAAACGGCACAGGCAGGCATCGCCGGCGTGATGCCCCAGCGTGTCGTTGATCTTCTTGAAGCCGTCCAGATCGAAAAACAGGATTGCCGCTCCCGTGGTCTGCGCGTCGCGCAACATTGCCGGCAGCGAGCGCCGGTTGAGCGCGCCGGTGAGCTGGTCGTGGTCGAGCATCGTCTGCAGTTCGCGCTGCGCCGCGTGCAGATCGCTGTTGGACCGGATCAGCTCCTGCTGGATCGTCCTGTACAGGGTCAGCACGCAACCCAGGGCGATCATCCACTCCGCGCCTGTGTCAAAAGAGGAATGCGACGCGAGGAACGTGGCGAACAGCGGCGAACCGGAAGTCCCACCACTGGAAGCGTGTTCGGCATAGGCGAAGGCCTCCGCTGCCGCGAGCGCCGCGCGCACCACAAACCCCGTGGCCAGCCATGCGTATCCGGGCGGTTTCTCGATGCAGACGAAGACCGCGCCGGCCGCCAGGCATAGGCAGATCGTCGTCGCCTCGAGCATACCGAGCTGATCGATGACTTGGGCGAACATTCCGCCGAGCACGGCAAACACCGCCACGACAATGGCCAGCCCGGCATAAGGGACGCGCGTCCGCCGCCGTGCCGTGAACGCGATCGACCCAATGGCCAGTAATGCTATGAACATCGTCTTGGCGAAGACATAAAGCGCGCAGACGACCGCGAAGACCAGAGGTGCGCGCGGCTGCAGCAGCCAGAACACGATCGTGACTGCCAGCGCGACCAAGTTGGCCAGCCAGGCACCGACCCAGGCGCGCAACTCGGAACGTCCGACCGAACGCGCGAGTACCACGAAGAACACGGCGATGATCAGATCGGAGGTGATCTGCACCGACGTGCTCCAGCGCCACAGCAGCAATTCCACCGATTCCATCTCCCGCGCGCAACGCGCCATGCGGCGCACTGTATCGCCCCGCGCCGATTTTCTCCATTGCGCCGATTTGGGTTAGGCTAGCAGCGAAGCGCGCTTGGGGTACATGAAGATGCAGCTTTCCGGCTTGTCGGTCATGGTGGTCGAGGATCACAGCTTCCAGCGGCGGGTGGCGCTGCGCCTGCTCGAAGAACTGGGGTTGACCACGCTGAGCGAAGCCGGCGACGGCAAGGCGGCGCTGGCCGCGCTCGAAAAAGCCGCCGTGCCGCCTGACGTGGTGCTCGTGGACCTGGACCTGCCCGAGATGGACGGCATCGAGTTCATCGGCCACGTCGCGTCGCGCAAGCTCGCACGCGCGGTGGCGCTGACCAGTGCGTTGGACCCGGCACTCCTCAATACCGTCCAGGGCATGACGCGCGCCTATGGTTTGCGCGTGCTCGGCGTGATCGAAAAACCGTTGACCACGAGCAAGCTCGCCGAGGTGCTTGGCGCTTTCCACAACATCGAGGACGCCCTTGTCGCGGAGCCGGATATCGAAGTGCGGCCGGACATGTTGCGGCACGGCCTGGATGTCGACGAATTCGAGCCATTCTTCCAGCCCAAAGTCGAGCTGAGCACGGGCCATGTCGTTGGCGTGGAAGCGCTGGCGCGCTGGCATCACGGCGGACGCATCATCGGCCCGACACGATTCGTGTCGATCTTCGAGCGTGAAGGCCTGATCGATGCATTTACCGAACGCATGCTCTCGCGCGCGTGCCGTTGGCGCAAACGCTGGGCGCAGCAAGGCGTCGAGCTGAAGGTGGCCGTCAATATCTCGATGCTGAACTTGACCAAGGTCGACGCGGCCGATCGCTATCAGCAGATCGTCATCGACAACGGAGTCAAGCCGCGCGACATCGTGCTCGAGATCACCGAGAGTTCGGTCATGAGCGAAGCGGCGCACGCGCTCAACGTGCTTGCGCGCCTGCGCCTGAAGGGTTTTGGTTTGTCGATCGACGACTTCGGCACCGGCTATTCCTCGCTCTCGCAGTTGTCGCAGATTCCGTTCACCGAGTTGAAGATCGATCAAGGCTTCGTCACCGGCGCGGTGCGCCAGCAGCGCAAGCGCGCAGTTGTCGAAGCGAGCCTGGATCTGGCGCGCAAGCTGCAATTGACGGCAGTCGCCGAAGGCGTGGAAACGGTCGACGAATGGCAAATGCTGGCGGAGCTGGGCTGCCAGCTCGCACAGGGGTTCCTGATTGCTCCGGCCCTGCCCGGCGACGAGCTGCTGCATGCGATCCGTGAATGGCGGGCGCCGGAATTCGCGACGAAGAAAAACCCGGTGTAAGCCCGTTCGATGAAACTGTTGCAGCGCCGCCTGAGCATCCGCACGCAGTTGCTGGCGCTGTTCGGCCTGTTGCTCGGCACTGGCTTCTGCGTGCTCGTGATGGACGAATTGGCGCTACAGGACGAGATCAGTTCGTTCGACACCCTGCTGCACGACTCGCTGAGTGGCCTGCGCCTGGCCAAGTCGATCTCCGATTCCTACCGGCTCGAGATCGTCGACACCACATTCCGCGTGCGCAATGCCCTGATGGGCTGGGAACAGGGCGAGCGCGTCATCGAAGTCGCTCGATCCGACATCCAGCGCGACTGGAAAGCGCTGATCGAGACGAATCTTTCGCCCGAACAGCGCGTGCTTGCGGACGAGATCGCCAAGGTGCGCACCATTGCGGACGCGGCGACGGACAAGCTGATCGCGATCCTCAAGACGCAGGACATCAAGGAACTCGGCAAATTCGCCGACACCGAGCTGTTTCCGGCGATGGACCCGATGACGACGCGCCTGCAGTTCCTCGCCGACGTGAAGATGCTCGACGCCGAACGCGCCGTGAAGGAACACCTCGCGCACGCGCGCACGATCGGCTGGTGGCGCATCGCCCTCAGCATCGCCGCACTGCTCTTTGTAATCGTCGTCGGTCGTGGCGTACTGCGCAATGTGTACAAAGGCATCAGCCAGCTCGTGCACCTGGCGCGACATGTGCGCGATCCGGCTTTCGTGCTGCCGGCGGAATTCGAGGCCGAAGGCAGCGAACTCGGCCAAATCAACGACGCACTGATCGCAATGCGCAGCGACCTGCTCACCTACGAGAAAGACCTCATCGAAAGCGAAGCACGCGCCACCAATGCCAGTAAAGCAAAGTCCACGTTCCTGGCCTCGATGAGCCACGAGATCCGCACGCCGATGGTCGGCGTGGCCGGCATGCTCGAACTGCTCGCACACACCAAACTGGATGCCGATCAGCAGCAGCAGGTCGAGATCGCGCAAAGTTCCGCGCAAAACCTACTGCAGATCATCGGCGACATCCTGGATTTCTCCAAGATCGAAGCCGGCCGGCTGGAGTTAAATCCCGCGCCGCTGGACCTGCGCGCGCTCGTGCGCGCCTCCGCGAACAACTTTCTCGGCACGGCGTCGGCGAAGGGGCTCAAGCTCGAGTGCCGCATAGACCAGCGCCTGGCTCCGGCGCATTTCGGTGACGCGCTGCGGCTGCGCCAGATACTGAGCAATTTCCTTTCGAATGCCTTGAAGTTCACCGAACGCGGCGAAGTGCAGGTTCTCCTCGAACGCCTGGCGTCGGAGGATCAGCGCGAGCTGATCGCCTTGCGCGTGAAGGACACCGGCGTCGGCATCAGCGCTGAGGATCAGGAACGTCTGTTCCAACCTTTTACCCAAGCGGACAGTGGCGCACAACGTGCCGACAGCACCGGTCTTGGCCTGACGATCTGCCGGCGTCTGGCGGAAATGATGGGCGGCGAAATCGTGATGGAAAGCCGCGTCGGCATCGGTACAACAATGAATCTGATCGTGCGCCTGCCGCAGGCGGATCCGGCAATGCTCGTCCGCCCGGAAGTGGCAGCGGCCGCGCCGACGCGTGCGGCGCCGAGCGTCGCCGAAGCCGAGCGCGAGGGCAGCTTGATCCTGTTCGCCGACGATCATCCGACCAATCGCGCGGTGATCGCACGCCAGCTCAACCAGCTCGGTTATGCGTGCGAAACGGCGCATGACGGCGAGTCCGCACTGCAGATGTGGAAGAGCGGACGCTATGCGTTGCTGCTAACCGACCTGCATATGCCCAAGCGTGACGGCTACAGCCTGGCCGAAGTGATCCGCATCGATGAGCGCGTGCGCCAACTCCGCCGCGCGCCGGTAATAGCGTTGAGCGCGAACGTCAGCACCGAGGAAATCGAACGCAGCCGCATCGCCGGCATCGACGATTTCATTGCCAAGCCGACGCCTCTGGCGCTGTTGGCGAGCACGCTGCAGCGCTATCTGCCGCTGCGCAAATTCGTCGCTGGCGCGCAGACGCACCCTGCATCTGCGCGGCAGACGCCCAGCATGGCGACCACGGCCGCACAAGCCGGCCTGGACCGCGAACTGATCAAGGACTTTCTCGCGACGACACGTGATGACCTGGCAGCGTTGCGCCGCGCCTTGCACGATGGCGATGCGCCGGCGGTCACGCGCGAAGCACATCGCATCAAGGGCGCGAGCGGCCTCGTCGGTGCGTCTGCGCTCGCCGCAGTTGCAACGCGCATCGAAACAGCAGGCCGTGCGGAGGAACTGCAGCCGGCACAAGACGCCGTGAGCGAACTGGAGGCGGAAGTAGTACGCTTTGCCGAACTGAACGGGGTGGACTGAGAGCAGGCATTTCCCATCTACCGGAGCAGGCGTCATGCTCGAACGAAGAATCTTGCAGGTGATTGCCGTCATTCTGATGATGTTGTTGCGCAGCGGCGCAGCGGCAACGAAGACCAAATGCATACACAATGTGACGGAGCTTCAGAATGCACTGAGCGCCGCGTCGTCCGTCACGAATACCGACGACTACGTCTTGCAGCTTCGCGATGGCTTGTACCTGGCGCCGAGCGGTGGGTTCATCTTCTATCAATTCACCAACCACAGCCTCGACATGGAAGGCGGGTTCTTCGGACTCAATGGCGGCAGCGGCTGCGATCTACGCATTCTCTCGCCGACAGGCACCAAACTGGACGGGCGCGGCAACCAGCAGATATTCCACGTCATCTCGAACAGCGCCACATCCGGCAATATCACGCTGCGCTACCTGACGTTCCAGAATTCCGGCGGCGGCGCGGACGCCTTGAGGATCACCTTGGCGTCCAATCTCGGGACGCTACGTGTCACCGATTCGCTTTTCGCTGGAAATAGCGACAACGTATCTACGGTATCGCTGGAATCCGAAGCTGGGACTATGCATTTCACCAACAATGCCGTCGTGGGCAACGCGGCGATCCAAAGCGTCGTTGACCTGCACAGCGGCAACAGCCCGAGCATCCGTGTTTATGCGAACAACAACACGCTAGCCGGAAATGCCGGCAACGGCACGTCTTCACCTTACAGCCTGTCCCTGCATGGTTCGACCGGATTCGACCTCGCCAACAACATCATCGTCGACAGCGGCTGCGCGACGGCGTACGGGGACCCGGGCAATCCAGCGCCGGCCGTGAATTTTGAAAATAACGACATCGATTTTTTTTGCAGCATTACCCCGCCGACAGGCTCCGGCAACATCAACCAGGATCCGCGATTCGTCGATCCGGACAACGGCAACTATCGCCTGCTGCCTTCTTCTCCGGCGGTCGAGGCCGGCGACAGCACGCCGCCCGGCGGCACGCGCTCGACCGACCTCGACGGCCAGCCGCGGGTCGTCGGAACCATCGACATGGGCGCCTACGAGGTTTCCAACTTCATTTTTGCCAACGGGTTTGAGCTCTGAACAAAATACGCCGGTGCGTCGGCCCGCCCGCTTTTTCCCGTTTTTCACGTTAGATCTCTCATTAGTTCTGCCGGAGCAGTGCAATGCCCCTATTCGACCGAGCACGTCGTGTTCTTGCCCTTGGCCTGACCCTGCTGTTCGCCTGCGCGCACGGCCAGAACGTCAATGACGGCTTCGATCCCAATCCCGACGGACCCATTGCCGCCATGGCGCTGCAGGCCGACGGCAAGATCCTGATCGGCGGGAATTTCAGCCACGTCGGCGGCGTGAGTCGCACGTACCTGGCGCGCCTGAACGCGGACGGCAGCCTCGACGGCACCTTCAACCCGGTGATCGTCGGCAATTACATCAACGCGATTGCCGTGCAGGGTGACGGCAAGATCGTCATTGGCGGCCAGCTGAGTCAGGTCGGCACGACCGCCATACTTGGCCTCGCCCGCCTGAACACCAACGGCAGTACCGACACCGGCTTCAATCCAATGGCCGCCGGCACAGTGTATTCGCTCGTCGTGCAAGGCGACGGCAAGATCCTCGTCGGCGGGTTCTTCTCCCAGATCAATGGGCAACCTTGCCAGTCGATCGCGCGCCTCAACGTGGATGGCAGCACCGACTCGGGCTTCACGCCATCAAATGCTCATTCCTGGATAGTTGGGGCGATACTCCAGCAACCCGACGGACGCATTCTTGTCGGTGGCTATCTGCATCCAAATAGTCCGAGCGTTTCGGTCGCAATGATGCGTTTGCTCGGCAACGGCGCCACGGATGCGGCCTTCCAGCCAGTCATCAAGAACGGAGCGAACGATGCGTCGGTCGACGCGATGGCCTTGCAACCGGACGGTCGCATCGTGTTCAGCGGCAACTTCACGTCGGTCGACGGTTACGCCGTAAAGATGCTGGCCCGCGTGGACAGCAGCGGTAATGCCGATGCGTTGTTCAACAGCACGAATTCGCATGCGCTCGACAACACGGCTGTTTCGATCGTACTGCAGCCATCGGGCGATATTCTGATCGGCGGCAATTTCCTTCATGTCAACACCGCTTCGCGCCCTCACGTTGCGCGACTCACCCGTGATGGCGTGCTCGGCACGTACAACCCCAATACCACCGCTCCTGTCTACGCGATGCTGCTGCAATCGGACAGCGAATTGCTGATCGGCGGAATATTTTCCCAAATCGGCACGACGATTCGTCATTACGTGGGCCGCATCGATGTCAACGGCAATATCGACGTCACTCTGAGCCTCGCCGCGGACCAGGGGGTTGCCGCGTTCGCCGCCCAGCCCAACGGCGGCCTGCTCGTTGGCGGAGATTTCGCCCTGATTGGCACCACCACACGCAAGCATCTCGCACGCATTCTTGCCAACGGCAGCGTCGATGCGAGTTACAATCCAGCTCCCGACGACCGCGTGGACGCGCTCGCCCAGTTGAGCGACGGCAGCGCGTTGGTGGGCGGCTTTTTCAAACACATCGGCGGCACGTCACAGGCTTACCTTGCGCATCTGAACGCCAACGGCAGTGTCGATACGAGTTTCGCCCCGATTTTCGACGACGCCGTGGAGGGCATCCTGCCGCAGCCGGATGGCAAGATCATCGTTTTCAGCACGTACTTCACTCACATCTTTGGCGCCGCACGCGCGGGTATCGGCCGGCTGAACGCGAACGGGAGCCTAGACGCACTCTTCAACGTACCGCTTGACGCCAACAGCTACATTCACGGCGCAGCACTGCTGCCGAACGGGCAGATCCTGGTCGGCGGCACCTTCAGCCAAGTCGCCGGCGGCCACGACATACGCGATGTGGCGAGATTGAACAGCGACGGCAGTTTCGACGGCACGTTTGCTCCGGTAATAGGCTCCACTTTCTTTGAGCCCAATATCAGGACGATCGTCGTCGAGCCCGACGGCAAGATACTGATTGGCGGCCAGTTCCCGAGCGTCGATGGTCAGTCGTCAGCGTCGCTGGCACGGCTCAACGCCGACGGCACTCTCAACAAGAGCATGACAGTGCTGAACATGCCCGACCCGAGTGTTCCTACGGTGAACGCGTTGCTGGAAACGGCAAATGGCAAGATCCTCGTTGGCGGTCATTTTGCTATTGGTGGGGCCTATCCCAATCTGGCCCGGCTCAACCATGATGGAACACTCGATGCGGGATTCGCCGATCTCGGCGTCGACGGCGGCGTGCCTGGGCTGCTGGGACTCGCCATCGAACGCGACGGCAAGATCGCGCTCGGCGGGTATTTCCAGCATGTCGGCGGCATCGCACGCAACCACCTCGCGCGCCTGTCCGTGCCCGAGGCCGTCCAACAGTCGTTGGTTGTGAACGGCTCTACCGTCACCTGGCTGCGTTCCGGCGCGGCCGCCGAAGTGGCGCTGCCGCCAACTCTGTTCTATTCCAACGACAACAACACGTACGCGCCGCTCGGCGCGATGGCGCGCATCAGCGGCGGCTGGCAATACAGCGGCCTGACGCCGCCGGTCGGACAGTATTACTGGCTACGTACACAGGCGCCGACTGCGTCGGGTCTCGACAACGGCTCGCAGGGGGCTATACAAGAGACGCACACGTTCTATCTGACTGACGATATTTTTATGGACGGGTTTGGCAGCTAGCAGGCGAACTGATCCAACTGGAGCCGCGACGCATGAACTTCTACAGACTTTTCTCGACCTTTGCACCCAAGCGGGCGCGGCATGTGGCGGCTGCCACGAATGCCATCGGGCACTCGCTATTCCTGCGTCGCACGGCGCGCCGCATCGCATTGATTGCCGGCCTCACCGCGGGGTTTGCCGCGCACGCCACAGTCTGCGTCAACAGCGTGCAGGGTTTGCGCGACGCATTGAGCGCGGCCCAAGCCAACGGCGCCGACGATGTAATTCACGTTGCGCGTGGCTTCTATGCCACGGGAGGCACGCCGTTCTCTTTTGATTCGAGCGAGACGCATGCGCTAACCATCATCGGCGGCTACAACAGCAATTGCTCGACGCGGGTGTACAACCCGGCTCTGACCGTGCTCGACGGCGGCGGCACTTCGCTGGTATTCGGCAGCGAGAGTACGGGCAAGGTCACATTGCGTTTCCTCACCTTCCAAGGCGGTTCCGGCGGTGGTATCGCCGGCGCCGCACTGAGAATGAATTTCTTCGACCAGAGCACGGGCTCGCTGGTCGTCAGCCAGTCCATCGTCCGCGAAAGCGGATACGCGGCATTCTCGCTCGCGGTCTGGGGTAGTGCGACGCTGAATTTTTTCGACAATCTCGTCGTCGACAATCTTGCCGACACCTGGACCGGCGGTCCGGAAATCTACTGCGGCGGCAGCGGCGCAGTGACCGTCATCAACAACACGTTTGCGAACAACGTAGTCACCAGCGCCGACCCACGCGTGATCGGCGGGTTGGTTCTATTAGGCCCGCATACTTCAGCGGCGACGCTGAGCAACAATATCTTCTGGGGCAATACGAATTCCGACCTGTACTCGGCAAGCGCAATAATGATCGACAATGACTACGGCACGAACAGTCATTCACCCGCCGCAGGCTCGAGCGGCAACCACAGCTTCGACCCGAAGTTTTCCAGCAGCAGTGACTACCATCTCCTGCCGAGTTCGCCCCTGCTCGGGATCGGCACGCTGACTCCGGTCGGCGGCTTGCCGAACATGGACATCGAGGGACACGCGCGCACGGACAACGGCAAGGTCGATCTCGGCCCCTACGAGCGCGGCAACGAAATATTCGCGGACGGTTTCGACGACTGAAGGCAATCTCTAGCGCTCCATCATCAGGCGCAAAAGGTTCCGCCACGCGATTTGCGTACTCGCATCGTCAGCGCCGAGGAAGCGCGTCCGCAGTTCGGCCACCCAACAGTTGCCGGTCAGCGAATCAAATAATAGCGGCGCGGAACACTAGGCTCCCTCTTGCGCCGCAAGCTTAGCAGATGTGTATCCGCACTCTGCGGCGCGACGTCACGTTTTGAGGCGGACCCGCAAGCGTTGCGCCAACACTGAGGGATTACCCCTGCGCACGACGACGCGCGGAGTCGCGTGCCAGTTCGCGCAGGCCTGAATCGCCTGCGCGACGTCGGCGACAAGTGCGTCGTCGATCTTCGCGCTCGGCTCCAGGTACAGTGCTTTTACCTCGAACATGCCGTCGCCACGGTGCGCCTTCGCGTCGAGGCGCCCGATCAGGCGGCCGCGTTGCAGGACCGGCAACACGAAATAGCCGTAGCGGCGCTTGTGTCCCGGCGTGTAGCACTCCAGCGTGTAGTCGAAGCCGAACAGCGCGCTGGCGCGCGCGCGATCCCACACCACTGGATCGAACGGCGATAGCAGCGTGGTGTGCGTTGCACGCAAAGCGCTGCGCTGCGCACGCTTGAGCAGCGGCAGATGTTCGCGGTGCACATAAGCGGGCATGTCCCAGTCGCCGACCGCAACGCGCACCAAGTCGCCGCCGGTCACATACTTGTCGAGGTCCGCGTCCTTGTGCCTGCGTCCACTCCGAAAATAATCGGCGATCCAGCGCGCTTGTGCCACCCCGAGCGCTCGCACGGCACCTAGTACGAATTCATCGGTCACGTCGATCGCCCCGTGCGCTGCGCCATCGACGCGCGCCTGCGCGAGCACGCGTTCGCGCAGATCGTACACCCGCTGGAAATTCTCGCGCCGCGCGATCATCAGTTCGCCGAGCGCAAACCATGCCTCGAGCCAGCGCTTTTCGTCCTTCCAGCCCCACCAGCCGCCGCTGCCCCTATTTTTCTCCGGGCGCACAAAGTCGGCGGATTTCACGGCGCCGTTTTCGCGGATATGCGCGAGCAACCGATCCATGCCGGCGCGATGCTCGCGGTGCATTTGCGCCGCACGCTTATGCGCCCAGTGACCTGAGCGCGCGCCGAACTGCCCGCGATGCAGCGGGTAGTCGCTCATCGGCGCGAAACAGGCTTCATGCGCCCAGCATTCGAAAATACTGCCGCGCGCGAGCAGGTCGTCGAGCCAGCTGCGCTCGTAATCGCCGAGGCGCGAAAACAGCACGAGGTACGGACTGCGCGCCACGACGTGGATCGTATCGATCTGCAGCAGGCGCATGCGCTCGATCGCGGCGAGCACGCGCATGCGCGTGGCGCGCGCGCGCGGCGGCGTGAGCAGACCCTGAACGGCCAGATGCAGATTGCGCGCCTGCTGCAGGGAAATCCGAACTTCGCCGGTCGCGCCCGGTCTACTCATTTGCTTCGCTCACGGCCTGGTCGTGGCGTATTGTCGCGTTGCACAGCGGTACTTGTCCAAACCAGGCCACGTCAAAACCGATTCGGGAGACGGCCATGAAATATGCACTTGTTCTCATCACCGCCAGCGTGCTTTCGTCCGCTTCGCTAGCGCAGGATCAAGCTACGAACTTCACCGCCAGCGATGGCACACGGGTGACGCTGACTTCCGGTCAGCCGGCTCCCGACCGTTCCGGCCCGCCGCCGGCATTCGAGCAACTCGACCGGAATCGTGACGGCTTAATCAGCCGCGACGAGGCTGAGGGTTACGTGCCGCTGCTCAACGACTACGATTACATCAATTTCCACGGCAAACGTGTCACCCGCGCCGTATATGACCAGTGGGTGCAGACCCAAGGGCATTGAACGACCGATCGGAGCCCAGCGCGCTGCCATGGACCGGCGGCGCGCCGCCGTGACCTGACCCTTTTCTTGCACGCGATTCTGGCGCAAGATGAACGCCATCTTCAGACGCGGCGGAGGGGACCATGGCAGGCAGCGACAAGGCGGCGGCGGCGAAAGGGGTTCTGCGCGACGTGCGCATCGCCCTTGGCGAAATGTTCGGCGCCGGCAAACTCGATGCGAAGCAGCAACTGTCGGTCGAAGTCTTGTTCGGCCTGCTCGGCGTGCTGTCGCGCGCCGACGGCGTGGTTTCCGACATCGAAGCGCATTTCACCAATGAATTGATGGACGAGTTGGACTTGTCCACGAGTGCACGCAAGATCGCCAGCGAAGCATTCGGCCGCGGCATCCACAAGAAGCTCAAGGTCGACGAGGAAGTGAAGCGGTTCCTCGCCGTATTCCCGCAGGGTTCGGGCGAAGTGGACCGCCTCTACGAAAGCCTGCTGCGCCTGGCCGCGGTCGACGGAACCATTCGTCGCGGCGAGCGCATGTTCCTGGAGCAGATCACCACGGGATTCGGCTACTCATCGGCGCAGCTGGATGTGCGCCTGAATAAGGTCGTGCACTGAAACCGGGGTCGGAGGTAGTTAAGCAGCTGCTTAACTACCTCCGACCCCTTTCCCGCTTATTTCCCTACGTTGTCCGTTTTGGCGATGAACGTTGCGACGTCGTCGTGGATCTTCTTTAACGATTCCTCGTGCGCGTAGACCATGTGCCCGGATTCGTAGAACGCGTACTCGATGTTGGCCTGCAACCGGTCCGGAATCGGCAGATGGCGCATCTCGTACACGGCGGCAAAGTACGGCGTGGCGAGGTCGTAGTAACCGCCGGTCAGCAGTACGTGCAGTTGCGGGTTGTACTTCATCGCTACAGCGAGGTCCGGTATCACGTTCGTCGAAATCGGGAAGAACGAGTTCGGCAAGCCTGGCGACTGGTGTTTCCAGTCCCACGGCTGCACGTCACCGAACTCGTGGAACGTCATGTCATCGCCGAACTTGAGCTGCCGGCGCACGTAGTCGTTGAGCGCCGAGACGTAAGCTGAGCTGATCGCCGCTGATTGGGGATCGTACTGCGCTTCCTTGTCGAGCGGGTCCATGCTCGGGCCGGAGAAACGCGAGTCCAGACGCCCGGTGGTCTGGTCGCTGTCGTCCTGCAGGGTCTTTTCGAATTCGCCGCCGTAGACGCGCAGGTTTGCCTTGTCGATATAGGCGACCGGCAAGCCTGTGTACTCGTGCAGCTTCTGCTCGATCGCCTTCTTCTGCGCGGGATCCAGCGTGGCGCCGGCGGCCAGCGCCACGGTGTAGTCGGTCATCGCGAACTTTTCGACTTCGGCGAGGAAGGTTTTCAGATCCTTCGGCGCGTTCGGTAGTTTCTTGTGGTACCACGCCGTGGCAGCGTAGGTCGGCAACGCCAGCGCGTACCCTTGATCGACACCCGGGTTGTACTGCGGCGCGTCGATGTCATTGCTGAAGCACAGGATCTGCGACAGCAGGATTACGCCATTGATGTCGATCGCCTGCTCCGTCTCCAGTACGTTCGCCAGCACCGCCGAGCGCGTGGTTCCGTAACTTTCGCCGAACAGGTATTTCGGCGAATTCCAGCGTCCGTATTGCGACAGGAACTTGCCGATGAACTGCGCGAAGGCATGCGCGTCCTGATCCACGCCATAGAATTCCTTGGCGCGCTCCTTCATCTTGGCTTGTTTCTTTTCCTTGTCTTTTTCGACTGCAAGCAGGCGCGAAAATCCAGTACCCGGTGCATCGATGAAGACGAGATCGCTCGCATCGAGCAGGCTGTAGTTGTTCTCAGTCAGTCGGTACGGTGCCGCCGGCGTGTGCTGGTCGTCCAGCGTGACCACACGCTTCGGGCCGAATGCGCCCATGTGCAACCATACGGTGGACGAACCCGGGCCGCCGTTGTAGAGGAATGTCAGCGGCCGCCGCGTGCTGTCTGCATCGCGCTTGAAATACGCGACATAGAAAACGCTCGCGGTCGGGTCCTCTTTGTTCTCATCTTTGCCGGTGAGAGTGATCGTGCCGGCGACGGCCTTGTAGTCGATCTTGTGTCCTTCGATGCTGACGCTGCCCTCGGTCGTGACTTCGTGCGGCTTCGTCGCTGGATCGGATGCTGCCGGCTCATCCTTCTTCTCCTCTTTCTTGTCCTCGGCGAGTGCGGAAGCACACGACAACAAGCTCAAGCCGAGCAGCGCGAAACGTGCGAAGCGACGCATTGGATTCTCCCTTGACGATCGTGCATCGTAGGCGGACGGCGCGGCGCCGTCCAATGGCCGGAAGTCACGGCGGATCGGGCATACTTGTGCCATGAAAAAAGAAATCACGATCGTCGGCGCCGGACTCGTCGGCGCGCTGCTCGGCGCGCTGCTCGCGCAACGCGGCTTTGCCGTAACCCTGTTCGAACGTCGGCCCGATCCGCGTCGTGCCGGCTTCCTCGGTGGACGCTCGATCAATCTGGCCTTGGCCGAACGCGGCTGGCACGGGCTGCGCCTGGCGGGCCTCGCCGAAACCCTGCGCCCGCTCGCGGTGATGATGCGCGGACGCATGGTACATGCGCTCGACGGCACGACGAATCTGCAACGCTATGGCCGCGACGACAGTGAAGTGATCTGGTCGATCAACCGTGGGCGGCTGAACATGGCTTTGCTGGATGCAGCCGAAGCCGCCGGCGCACACATCCTTTTCGATCGAAGTCTGGTTGCGGTGGACTGGGACAAATTGGAGCTGCATCTGGCGGATGATGCCGGAGCGACCAGCGAACATGCCGCTGCCGTCGTGATCGGCGCCGATGGCGCGGGTTCTGCGCTGCGCGCGGCGCTGACCCAGACGATCGATCTGCGCGAACGTTTCGAACCGCTGGACCACAGCTACAAGGAACTGGAAATTCCCGCGCGCGACGGCGGTTTTGCGATGGAGCGCAACGCCCTGCACATCTGGCCGCGCGGCAACTACATGTGCATCGCGCTACCGAATGCCGAAGGCAGTTTCACGGTCACGCTGTTCCTGCCGAATCACGGCAATCCAGGTTTCGACACAGTGAATTCCGCAGCGGCCGCGCGCGCGCTGTTTGCGCGCGATTTCGCCGACGCCGTGCCACTGATTCCCGATCTGGAACAGGACTTCATGCACAACCCGACCGGCATGCTCGGCACGCTCTACCTGCAACGCTGGCATCTGGATGGACGTGCCCTGCTCGTCGGCGACGCCGCACACGCCATCGTGCCGTTTCACGGCCAGGGCATGAACTGCGGCTTCGAGGATGCCGTCGAACTGGCGGAACTGCTCGCTGGCGCGCCGGACGATACGAGTGCGGTGTTCGCCGAATTCGAACGCCGGCGCAGACCCAATGCCGACGCAATCGCCGCGATGGCGCTGGAAAACTACGTGGAGATGCGCGACAGCGTTGCCGATGCGCATTTCCTGCTGATGCGCGCGCTCGAACGCAAACTGGCGGACCTGCATCCCGGCCGTTTCGTACCGCGTTATTGGATGGTGACGTTCTCGCGCCTGCCCTACGCGACTGCGCTCGCGCGCGGGGAAATCCAATCACAGATCCTGCGCGAACTCACGACCGGCAAAACCGAGTTGGATCAAGTGGACCTCGCGCTTGCGGCCCGACTGATCGAACAGCGCCTGCCGCCGCTGCGCGCCTAGAACTTCCTCGGACAGGCAGCAGTCATCTGACCGGTGCTAGCTTTTGTTTCCGCACCACGACCGCGAACGCGCAAGGAGAACGTCATGGTACTGTCGATCCACCCCGCCACCGCACCGCTGATCGCCCTGCTCGCCGGCATCCTCATTCTGTTCATGCCGCGCCTGCTCAACTACATCGTCGCGCTGTACCTGATTCTGATCGGACTCGTCGGGCTGCTGGGCGGACACGTCTAGCGCCTAAGGCGGACAAGTCGCCTTGCCGGTGAGGCGCGCGATCGGCTGATTGATGTTCCAGGCGCCGGAAAGCGGCGGCAGCAGATTGAGATTGGCCGCATAGCTGCCGCTGAAGGCATTCGTGTAGTTGGTCATCAGCGTACCGATCGGCCGGGTCGTCGTCGAAGTAAACGCGCACAACGGGCAGAAACCTGTGTACTGCAGCATCTGCGCGGTCGAGCTTGCGCTGAACGGCTCGCTCTCGCCGACGGCCCAGACCGGCTGCCCGAGGCTGTCGTAAAAGTAGAACGCGTTGAATTGAAGACGCGACAAGGCCAGCACGTCCATGCCGTAGCCCGATTGCGCCGGCGCAAACCACTGCCCGTTCAGGTCGGTTTGTGCGCCGTCGACGTTGACGCACTCATTCAGCGCCAGCGGGGTGAAGTGCTCGCTGCCGCTGGTGCCGTACAGGTGCCACGAGAACATGAAGTCCGTAGCATTGATGGGAGTTAGAAGTACTTCACCAACGGTCGTGACGGCATTGACGGAGACACCATCCCAGTTGATTCGCTGCAGCGGCGCCCACCACGCTGCCTGGGTTGGACCCGGCACGGACGCGACTGCCTGATACCAGGTCGGGGTACCATCTTCGAGATACGTGTACCAGTACAAAGCACGGTTCCCGGCCGCGTCGTTCATGAAAATACCGTGACCGGAACGCTCTGGGTTGTAGTAGGCGCCGGGGGCGGGCCGCACTACCTCTGTCGAAAGGTTCAGGTGCATTATTGCGCTGAATGCGCTTGCACTACTGCTGTTCGACTTTGCCACCACGTACCATCGTCCGGCTGTAACCGGAATATTCATTGTCCTGTCCATCGTTGCGGCATTGAGTGTCCACTGCTGCTGCACATTTGAAGCGGACGGCGCTACCGCGATATCGGGTGATACCGAAGGCGCCGGGAAATCTGTGCGCGCAACGTAAAAGTCGAGTGCATCAGTGTTCGTACCCTGGATTTCAGTCTCAAGCGACAAATTGCCTGGTGCCGGCACGTCGACAAACAGGTGCTTCAGGGACTCACCCGGACTTATCGTGTAGAAACGCGACGCAAATAACGGCTCCAGTGCGTCCGCCACATCGTCGTTACCGGCGCTCCGCGTCAAGGCGTATGGCGCGAATCCGATCTGGCCCGGAAAAACTCCGCTGGTAGCATCGATCAGCAAGGCTCCGTACATGCGCATCCCGGGTTCGGGTGCGCCTAGGCCTCCGAATGATCCTTCACCTCCCCAGAAAACGCGTACCGGAAATGCGGCGCCTGCTTCTACATGGCCCGGTCCAACCGCCGCGGCGTACTCGGCTCCACTGCCTCCCAAAACCGGAATGCCGCTACTCAACTTCACCGAGTAACTTCCGGCGGGGTTAGACTGTGGAATATCCACTAGAACCCATAAGTTGACCGGCCCGACGTTGCGCAGGTCGATCACGCAGCGGGCCATTGAGCCGGCTAAGCTGGAGCTCGCACAAGCCTGTTCGGCAAATTCGGGTTGACCATCGCCATTGCTGTCGATACCGGCATATAGATCGGCACGCGGGGCGTTTGAAGAAGCGACTTCAACTATGAAAACACTGCCATAGGCTATCGATCCGAGGTCGAAAATATTGGGAACCAGCACAAACTGCTTGCCGGTGCCAGGGAAGGCGGAGTACAGGTCGCCGGAGTTCGTGTCGACACCCAGGCTCATGTTTGTGATCGTCGGTACAACCGGCGCCACCTGCGTAAACTGCGCCTGCGGCAGCGCCGCCAGCCCGCTGAGCTGGATCACTTTGCTATCCCCCGGGCCACTCGTCGTGATCTCCTGAAACGCCGGCTTCGCGCCCGGATACGAATACACAGCCAGCGGCAACGCCGTATCACTCGCGCTTTGTCCACCTGTGGATTTGTGCAAAACGATGCGCCCGTTGACCCAGGTGCCGGGCAGTGTCGGATCGCTCACATCGACCGCGATATTCAGTGCCTGCGCGGCGCCGGTCGCGAGCGTGAACTGGTTCGGCGTCACCGTCACGTGCGCGCCGTTTGTGGCCGTGACGCTGACCTGCCACGTGCCGCCGCCGGACATGTCGGCCACGGTGCGCGTGAAGCTGCACTGGCCGAAACAGTTTTCGCTCTCGATGCCGGCACGATTGAGTTTTTCGGGCTTACCGCCGTGCGCCGGATTCTGTGCATCGATGTCAGCATTGCTCAGAGGCAAATAAAGCCCCGCGCGCGCGGCATCCGCTGGCTGCGCGCGACCGGCGCCGGCGTCGAGCGGCGAACCCAGCGTCACGCCATCTTCCTTGCGCACGCTGCCCGACAGCGCGGTTCCGAGCAAGGCCGATTCGATCTGCGCGGGAGTCCAGCTTGGATGCGCCGCCACGAGCAATGCTGCCGCGCCGGCAATATGCGGGCTGGCCATCGACGTGCCGGTGAGCAGCGCCAACCCCGTTCCGGTGCGCGCGGCCGACAGAATGTTCGTTCCGGGTGCGGTGATGTCGGGCTTGAGCACGCCGCCGCCGAAACCGGTCGGCCCGCGCGAGCTGCTCGCTTCGAGAATGTCGCCAAAACTGCTGTCGATTGCCGCACTGACACCGGCGATCTTGCCCGTGTGTGTGCCGACACTGTCGTGTAGCCACGACTTTAGCGCCGCACCTTCGCTGTAACCCAGGTGCACCGCCGCAAGAAAGTGATCGTCGCTGACCACCGATTCGCCGTCCTCTGCCGTGTTCGCAAGCACGTACCCGCCCGCGCCGGCATGCAGCACGTTGTAGCCTTTCTCCACGCGCGCATACGTGCCACGGTCGCAGACAACGATCTCGCCGTGGAACGTTCCCGCCGCGAACGGGTTGCTCGCACCGGTCGGATCCACTCCCTCGCTGTCGCCGACACCGCACAAGGCGTTACCGTAGCTGCCCGCGTAGACGATTGTCGCGGGGCCGTAACCGATGGTGTAGCCCTGTCCCTGCAACGTCGCCGGTGCGTTCGACGCGCCGCCGAAAGCGCCGATGGAATTGGCGAAGCGGCGGTTGTGGCTGGAATTTGCGGCGGTGATGACCCACGGCACGTTGCCGGGTTCGTCGACCGATCCCGGTCCCGGACCCTCGTTGCCGGCTGCGACCGCTACGACGATGCCGGCGGCACGCGCCTGGAACATTGCTGCGGCATCGTTGCCGCCTTCGTCGAGCAAGGCATATGGATCGACCGGATCGCCACCGATCGAATAGTTGATCACGTCCACGCCGTCGGCCGTGGCTTGATCCAATGCCGCGACGAGATCCGACTCGGCGCAGCCGCCGTCAGGATTGGACGGCGAATTTTCCACGCAGGCCTTGTACATGATGATATTGGCGTGTGGCGCGACGCCCGACACCTGGCGCTGCAGCGCCACCGTGTGGCCTTGCAACGCATCGCCGATCGCGTTGCCGGCGGCGATGCCGGAGACGTGGCTGCCGTGGCCGGCACTGTCGATGCCATGCGTGCCTTCGTCGGTGAAATCGTAGATGCCGATCAGCTT
>Ga0068860_100001714_pt1 | contig 23425 bp, 22 predicted proteins | sample KBSSwiS32_FD_66597 | JGI IMG/M metagenome (GOLD analysis project Ga0068860, IMG submission 66597) | Switchgrass rhizosphere microbial communities from Kellogg Biological Station, Michigan, USA - KBS Switchgrass S3-2 | ecosystem: Host-associated > Plants > Roots > Rhizosphere > Soil ...
ACCTGCGCGCCGACAATGCCGTGGCCGCCGTAAAAGCGATGCTCGACACTGAACATGTGCATCGACCCGCCCTTACCCTTCGAGATGCCCGAATGGCGCCCGGTGAGTTCGGCCATGATCACCTTTGGATCGATGCCGTAGGCCAGCATGTGCCCGTGATCGCGGTAGCCGGTAATGACGGAATCGAGTCCGGCCTTGAGTGCCGACTGCAGCCCTACGGCGACTGCTTCCTGACCGATGTAGAGATGACAGAACCCGCCGATCAGGCCCAGACCGTAAAGTTGCCCGGCCTTTTCCTCGAACCGGCGGATCAGCAGCATCTGCTCATAAAAGTGCAGAAGTTCCTCGCGCGACGCCTTGTATCGCTTGTCTGCGGCATGGGCCTGCTGAAGACTGCGCAGCGCGAAGTCGTCGCTCTGGGCAGGCGCGGCATTCTCGCCGTCTTTCGTGGTGCTTTTAGGCAATGACGCTCCCCTGGGGTAAGGACGGCTCGTGTCTGAAGCGTATAGGACGCCGAGCCGGGAAGCGAAAGGACCGCAATACAAAATTACGGATGTCAGGCTTAATCTTATCGCTCAGCGCAGCAACATGACCATTTCATCAGGGTGCGCGACGTTGAGATTGCTACGGACGAGTTCACCGGCAAGGTCCGGATCCGCATGACGGGGATGGAGCAGGTCAACGCGGTTGCGCAGTTTTTCACGCTCGTCAGAAAGCTGAACGAGCCGCTCGCGGCGCTGGTCCAGCAGCTCCTCGGTCTCGGACCAAGCCATCAGGCCGCTCGGCCCGGCAATCACGTATCCACCCATCAGCAGCAGCGACACCAGCGCAAAAGCCTGGGTCATCCGCTCCTTGGCAAGCTTTGGTTCGTTTTTCATGGCCCTCATGGAGTCCGATAGAATCACAAGTGAATCAATGTTGCAAGCGCAATCCTTTACTCGTTCTCGAAGAGAGCAACCATCCGTAGGGCCACGATTCGCCGCAAACGATGCGCGCAGGGTTGTTGATAATTGTCCGGATGACGGGCAGCGCCGCCCGATCGAGGGGCGCTGCGGTGATTGCAGCGGATCTATCATGGAGATGTTGGTGCGCCCGACTGGATTCGAACCAGTGGCCCCCAGATTAGGAATCTGATGCTCTATCCTGCTGAGCTACGGGCGCACGCCGCTGGCTCTTACGGTGCGTGGCGCGAGTTGGCAATCAGTTGGCTTGTTCGGGCGGCACGACGGGGAACGGCAGAGGCATGATCGCGATGCCCTCCTCCAGCAGGTCTTGCGCATCTTCTATCGTGGCGTGACCATGGATGGAGGCGGTATCACGCTCACCGTAATGCATGGCGCGGGCCTCATCGGCAAACTTGTCGCCGACATTGCGAGAGTTTTTCAAGGCTTCTACCTGCATGACGAGCAATTTGCGCATCATGTCCGCCGCTTCGGGCGGCAGTGGCCCCGCAGCCAAAGGTGCGGCCGGGACGGCCGGCGTTTGCGATACGATCGCGGTAGACGACTGGTCCGTCGGCGGTCGTCTTGCTTCGGGCAACTGGTTTCCCTTGCGGGTCAGACGGGGAGCCTGGACTGCCTTGGCAACCTGCGGCGATCCACATTCAGGGCAGGAGACAAGCCCCCTCTCCTGCTGGCGCGCAAAATCGTCGGAGGAAGCGAACCATCCTTCGAATCGATGGCCGCCGCTGCGGCATTCAAGGTCATAGACGATCATGAATGAGTCTAATTGGGAATCGCGCGGCGGTTGGCAAGGCTCGGCAACTGCGCGCGCACGTCGGCGGTTCGCACCGGATCAATCTCGGCAAAGCCCAGCGCTGCCTTGTCACCGCCCAAATCGAGGACAATCTCGCCCCAGGGATCGACAACGAGGCTATGGCCAAAAGTGGTGCGCCCGTCTTCATGCGCCCCCACTTGCGCTGCGGCGACCACCCAGGCACTGGCCTCGACCGCGCGGGCGCGCTGCATGAGGTGCCAATGGGCTTTGCCGGTCGGCACGGTGAAGGCCGCCGGAATTGCAATCACGTCGCAAAATTCGCGGCCAAGTGCCTCGAACAAAGCGGGAAATCGAATATCGTAACATATCGCGAGGCCAAGCTTCCCCGCCGGGGTCTCGACCGTTACCACGCTGTCACCTGCCGCATAGGCGGCGGATTCGCGCCAGCTTTCACCTGAGGCGAGATCGACATCGAACATGTGAATCTTGTCATAGCGCGCCGCAATGCTGCCTTGCCCATCGATCACGAACGCCCGGTTGGCCCATAGTCCATCGTCGCGCAGGATCGCCAGCGAGCCCAGATGGACCCAAAGGCCGAGACGCGCCGCTGCCGCCCGGACCTTAGCCAGTACCCGGTCGTCCGCTTCAGACACGATACACTCCACGGCGCGGCTGCGCTTGCGGTCCAGCAAACCCGACATCTCGGGCGTGAACAACATGGCGGCACCGCCTGCCGCAGCCTGCTCCATGGCATCCACGATCGCAGGGGCATTGGCTTCGGGGTCGATCCCCGTGGTCATCTGGTAGACGGCGATGCGGGTCACGGCGTCAGAGGCCGATTGCCGGATCGAGCTTGCCTTGCCTGTCGAGCGCGCTGATGTCATCGAAGCCGCCGTATGGCGTGCCGTTGATAAGGACTTGAGGAACCGTGCGGGCACCTGGAACACGCGCCTCCATCTCTGCCCGCTTCGCCCCGCCCATGGTCACGTCATACTCCTCATAGGTCACGCCCTTGCCGTCAAGAAGCGCTTTGGCCGCGACGCAATAGGGGCAGCCCCACTTCGTGTAGATTTCGACCTTGGGCTGGCTCATGCTCATGTGTCCTTTCAGGGCCTTGAAAGCGCCGGGCGCTACCATATCTATCGTTGCGAGTCATGGCCCGCTGGGGATGGCTCGGTTGCGCAGGGCGCCGGATTTCCGGGCCCTGATCAGAACTAGTGCAAACGAAGATTGCTCATTGGAGGATTTTTGTCATGAACCGTATCGATTTTTCCCCTTATCGCCGCTCCATGGTCGGTTTCGACCGCGTTTTCGACATGCTCGAAAACCAGGGACGTCTTCAGGCCGCGGACAAGTATCCACCGTTCAACATCGAGCGTCGCGGCCAGGATGCCTACCGCATCACGCTGGCAGTCGCCGGATTCAAGCCTGCCGATATCGACATCACGGCGCAGGCCAACCTGCTCGTCGTCAAGGGACGCAAGCCCGATGAAGGCGCGGAAGGCGATTACCTGCACGTCGGCATTGCCCAGCGCGGTTTCGAGCGCCGGTTTGAACTGGCGGACTACGTTCGCGTAAACGGCGCGGACCTTGCCGATGGGTTGCTGGTGATCGACCTTGTGCGTGAAGTGCCCGAGGCCATGAAGCCGAAGAAGATCGCCATCGGTGGCAATGCGCTCACCGTGGTTGAAGGTGGCGACGAAAGCGCCGCAGCCTGATCCGAAGGTGGAAAATAAGGGTGGGCCCAGCAATTGGGCCCACCCCCCGGACGCTACCGCGTCTGCCTTACCGGTACGATCGCCTGGGTCACAGATGACGATCGCATCCCGGTCAAGCCCCCCCATGCCAGCGAGTTAGCGCATTGCAGTTGCGCCCAATCCCATCAGAATCACGGTTAGTCCACTTCCCCTATCACAATGCGCATTGTCCACAAGTGCACTCAGTTTCAGGGAATGTGGTCAGACCAGTCGCGCTTGCCGCAGAGCTGCGGCGATGAACCCGGCGAACAGCGGGTGCGGATCGAACGGCTTGCTTTTCAATTCCGGGTGGAACTGGACGCCGACGAACCAGGGATGATCCGGGCGCTCGACGATTTCGGGCAGCAATCCGTCGGGAGACATTCCGGAAAAGATCAGCCCGTTGCCTTCGAGCGCCTCACGGTAGGCTGCGTTCACTTCGTAGCGATGGCGATGGCGTTCAGAGATTTCCTCCGCACCATAAAGCGCCGCTGCGTGGCTGTTGGCCGAAAGTACCGCAGGGTAAGCACCAAGGCGCATCGTGCCGCCAAGATCGCCGCCCTCGGCGCGCTTCTGCAGGCCGTCCTTGCTCATCCACTCGGTAATGATGCCGACGACCGGTTCTTCGGTTTCGCCGAACTCGGTTGAACTGGCCTTCGCGATCCCGGCTGCGCGCGCGCCTTCGATGCAGGCCATCTGCATACCCAGGCAAATACCGAAAAACGGATAGTTCCGTTCCCGCGCGAAGCGGACACTGGCGATCTTGCCTTCAGTTCCGCGTTCACCGAAACCGCCAGGCACAAGGATGCCGTGCATCGGCTCCAGCAAGGCCGCTATTTCAGAATCTTCCTTTTCGAACACCTCTGCATCGATCCACTGGATATTGACCTTGACCCTGTTGGCCAGTCCGCCGTGAATCAGCGCTTCGTTCAGCGACTTGTAGGCATCGGGCAGGCCGACATACTTCCCGACGACGCCGATGGTAACTTCGCCCTCGGGGTGCTGATAGCGTTCGACAATGTCAGTCCAGCGGGAAAGCTCGGGATCGATCGATGACAGTCCGAAGTGATGCAGGACTTCGGCGTCCAGTCCTTCGGCATGATATTGCAGCGGCACCGCGTAGATATTCGGTGCATCCAGCGCCTGGATGACAGCTTGCGGGCGAACGTTGCAGAACAGAGCTATTTTCTTGCGCTCGCCCTCTGGCAAGGGGCGGTCGCAGCGACAAAGGAGGATGTCTGGCTGAATGCCAAGCCCGGTCAGTTCGCGAACGGAGTGCTGGGTGGGCTTGGTCTTCAGTTCGCCCGCTGCCGCGATATAGGGCACCAGCGTCACGTGCACGAAGCAGGTCTGTTCCCGACCGAGTTCGTTGCGCAACTGGCGCAGTGCCTCGATGAACGGCAGGCCCTCGATATCGCCGACAGTGCCGCCGATCTCGCACAAAACGAAATCGAGGTCCTCGACCTCGTCCTGCGCAAAGTCCTTGATGGCGTCCGTCACATGCGGGATCACCTGCACCGTCGCGCCCAGGTAAGCACCTCGGCGCTCCTTGGCGATGATGTCACGGTAGATGCGGCCAGAGGTGATGTTGTCTGCCTGCCGCGCGGAAACGCCGGTGAAGCGCTCGTAATGCCCGAGATCAAGATCCGTCTCCGCACCGTCGTCGGTCACGTAGACTTCGCCGTGCTGATAGGGGCTCATCGTGCCCGGATCGACGTTGAGATAAGGATCGAACTTGCGGATGCGGACCTTGAATCCGCGCGCCTGGAGCAATGCCGCGAGGCTTGCCGCCATGAGGCCCTTGCCCAGCGAGGAAACCACGCCGCCGGTTATGAAAATATGCCGCGCCATGGGAGTTGGGCCTTAAATCGTAACAGGCCACGTGCGCAAGCGCGCCGAGCCTGAATCCACAAGACAATAGCTTTCACCCGCCCGCCGTGACGGGCAGGTGACAGCCAGAATACGGTTTACTGTTTGGTAGCGCCCGAAAGTGGGTCGCTCGCCGGGCCTGTGGTCGGCGCCGGGCTCGCTGCCGGTGCGGCAGGAGTAGCTCCCGGATTCGCCGCGCCGGCCAGCGGATCGACCGGTTGCTCGACCTGAGCAGGAGCGCTGCGCTCAAGCGAGGTATCGATCTCGCGCCCGGACGTTTCGTTCACGGCCAGAGCAGCCAAGATGATGGAGAGAACGACGAAGATCGTGGCGAGGATCGCGGTCGTGCGCGTGAGGAAGTCCGCCGCGCCGCGTGCCGACATGAGACCAGACGAACTTCCGCCGGTTCCCAGACCGCCGCCTTCGGACTTCTGCATCAGGACAACACCCACGAGTGCGGCTGCCACCAGCGCCTGGACCACAGTCAGGAAAAGGAACATCTTCGTCTAAACCTCAAGGCGGAGACAGAATTCTCCGCAAACTCGAACGCGCAGATAGGCCCGGCACGGGCCGAGTGCAAGCGCCCAGGGATCAAGCGGTGGCCAGCCTCAGTCGGCTGCCAGTGACGCCGCAGCGCCGACAATGGCGAGGAAGCTCTCGGCCGAAAGGCTGGCTCCGCCCACCAGTGCGCCGCCCACATCCGGCACTGCGAGCAATTCGGACGCATTGTCAGCCTTTACGGAACCGCCATAGAGGATGCGCACGTCTGCCCCTGCATCGCCGTAGATCGCGACCAGCTTTGCGCGAATAGAGGCGTGCATCGAGGCGACGTCATCAATCGAGGGAATCCGGCCGGTACCGATGGCCCAGACTGGCTCATACGCGACCGAAAGCTTCTCAGGCGCCCCGTCGGTGCGCGGGCATGACCCTTCCAACTGGCCATCGACGACGCCAAGCGCGCGGCCTTCGTCCCGCTGGGCCTCGGTCTCACCGACACACAGGATCACCGAAAGACCAGCCCCCAGTGCAGCTTCAGCCTTGGCCTTCACGTCAGCATCGGTCTCACCGTGCAGCGTGCGGCGTTCAGAATGGCCAACCAGCGTAAAGTCGGCGCCGGCATCCTTGAGCATGGTGGCAGAGATGTCGCCCGTGAACGCACCGTTTTCCTTGACGTGGCAATCCTGGCCCCCGACGCCGATAATCTCGGCCGCGTCGCGCGCCCGGAAAATCAGCGTGGCAGGTGGCGCAAGCGCCACCTGAACCTTTGGAAAGCGGGCAGCAGACCGGTCAATGGCACGCACCTCGCTGAGCATGGCGCGCGTGCCGTTCATTTTCCAGTTACCGACGATGTAAGGCAATCCAGCCATTTCGTACCCTTGAAGCGATCAGACAGACGCCCCGAATCCCGTTGATCGACGCGCTACGTGAGGTGCGCTGCTAGGCAGCCGCATCGCGCTTGTCAAAGCCGCTACCTCTGTATCGGGCAACTTTTCACAGCCAGCATTGCAGGAATGCGCAATGCCCCCTAAAGCCTGCGCCCGCCAGCCGTGGGAAACGCTCCCATGTGTATCAGGACGCTGGCTGCAGAGTGAATCGCTGATCGGCTCCGAACCATGCTCCATTTCTTCCGAAACATCTTCAAATCGAAGTTCGGCGCAGCTCTTGCGTTGATCTTTCTGGCGCTGATCGCGCTGGCGTTCGCCGGGGGTGACCTGGCCGGTCTGCGCACATCGACTGGCCTCGGCAATGCGGACGAAGTGGCGTCGGTCGGCAACGACGGTGTCGATGCGGCGCTGCTGAGGCAGACTGCCAGCAGCGCGCTGGAACAGGCAAAGCAGCAACAGCCGAACCTGACCATGAAGGATCTCGTTCGCGAAGGCGCGCTGGAGCAAATCCTGAAGGAATTGATCGAGCGCACGGCGCTGGCAGTATTCGGCAAGGATCACGGAGTCGTAGCAGGTGACCGCCTGATCGACAGCGAGATTGCCAACATGCCCGCATTTCAGGGTGCAGACGGCAAGTTCGACGAAAAGGTCTATCGTCAGGCCATTGCCCAGCGCGGCATGTCGGAAAAGCTGTTGCGGCAGGACATCGCGCAGGGCCTCGTTTCGCGCCAGTTGCTGATGCCCGTTCAATTCGGCGCCATCATGCCGGTGAACATGACCAAGCAGTATGCGGCCATGCTCGAGGAAAGGCGGATGGGTTCGGTCGCCATCCTTCCATCGCTGCTGTTTGCACCTGACAAGCCGCCTACGGACGCCGAGCTTGCTGCTTTCTACAAAGCCAAGTCCAGCAATTTCATTCGGCCGGAACGTCGCACGATCCGCTACGCGACGTTCACTGACGCTGCATTGCAAACAGTGCCTGCGCCGACCGATGCCGAAATCGCCGCGCTCTACACAAAGAACAAGGCGCAATATGCAGCGCAGGACCGGCGCAAGATCACTCAGTTGATCGTGCCGACCGAGGCTGCAGCCAAAGCGGTCGCCACAGAGGTGAGCGGCGGCAAGTCTCTTGAGGTTGCCGCGCGCGAAAAAGGCCTCACTGCTGCGGCTACGGAGTTCTTCAGCCGGGAAGACCTTGCCAGCCAGTTCTCCAGGACGGTTTCCGACGCGGTCTTCGCCGCCGCCAAAGGCCAGCTTGCAGCGCCGCAGAAGTCTCCGCTCGGCTGGCACGTGATCCGCGTCGATGAAACGCTGAACACCCCTGCCCGCTCGCTTGCTGACGTCCGTCAGGAATTGAGCGATCAGCTGACCACCGAAAAGCGCCGCAAGGCCCTGACCGACTTCTACGCCAGCATCGATGACCGCTTCTCCAGCGGTGCGAGCCTTGCCGACGTCGCCAAGGATATGGGCCTGACGATCCAGACCACGCCGCAACTGACTGGCGACGGATCAGTTTATGGCAAGCCGGGTGAAAAGGCCGCTGACGTGCTCGCGCCGGTGCTGAAGAACGCATTTTCCATGGAAGAGCAGCAGCCGGAAGTCGCCGAAGTCGAGCCCGGCAAGACCTTTGCCATCTACGACGTGGCCAGGATCGAGCCATCGGCCCCTGCCCCGCTGGCGCAGATCCGCGATGACGTGAAGCTGGCCTGGGCTGTCGCCAAGGGCTCTCAAAACGCCCGCGCTGCTGCGCAAAGGGTGCAGGCAGAAGTGCGCAAGGGCAAGCCGCTCGAAGCCGCGCTCGCCGCGCTCGGCAAGCGCCTGCCACCGATCGAGAACGTCGGGATGACCCGCCCACAGCTTACGGCCGCCCGTCAGGCCGGTAACCAGGTGCCGCCCCCTGTCACGCTCATGTTTTCGATGGCGCGCGGCTCGGTCAAAGTGCAATCCGCCGCGCAGGACCGGGGCTGGTTCGTCGTGCAGCTCAAGGCGATCGAGCCGGGCAAGGTTGATAGCAACGCGCCGATGATCGAAGCTGCCCGCCGCGAACTCGGGAGTGCCGCCGGGACCGAATACGCCAGCGCGCTGCGCGCCGCGATCGTCAAGGGAACCACGATCAAGCGCAACGACAAGGCGATCAAGGCCGTCAGCGATCAGCTAGGCGGCACCGCCAGCAGCGGCAACTGAGCGGCTGGCGATGCGTGCAGGCGATCACGAGCGCCGCGAAGCGGCCATGGCGCAGCTTGCGGCGGGGCATCCAGCCCTGCTGTGGCGCAAGCTGGTGGCCGATACCGAAACCCCGGTTGGCGCTGCGCTCAAGCTGTTCGAATGCGAGCGGGGCGACTTCCTGCTGGAATCGGTGGAGGGCGGCGAGACACGCGGGCGCTACAGCCTGATCGGTCTCGATCCCGATCTGGTGTTCCGCGCAAAGGGCGAAAGCTGCGAGGTCAACCGCTACTGGCAGACAGACCGCAGCGCTTACGCCCCCCTGCCCGGTGGCAGCCTCGCCGAACTTCGCGCGCTGGTCGCGTCCTGCCGGATCGATATGCCGCCTGAATTGCCCAAGGCGCTGGCATGCCTTGTCGGTTACTTCGGCTACGAAACAATCGGCCTCGTCGAAAAACTGCCGCGTGCGCCAGATAGCACGCTGGACCTGCCAGACATGCTGTTCGTGCGGCCATCGCTGATCCTTGTGTTCGACCGGCTGGGTGACGAACTGTTCGTTGTTGCCCCTCTCTGGCCCGAGCGCGGCGCAGCCGAACAAGTCATCGATGCGGCCGCCGAGCGGATCGACGAAGCCTTGCGCCGCCTGAACAGGCCCGGCCCGGCCGCACTCGCAGCGACGGACTTGCCGGAACCTGTGCGCTCGCCGGTGATGCCTGCGGGTGACTACAAGGCGATGGTCCTCAAGGCCAAGGACTACATTGAAGCAGGTGACATCTTCCAGGTCGTGCTGGCGCAGCGCTTCACTTGCGAGTTCGCACTGCCTCCGCTGGCACTCTACCGCGCGCTGCGCCGGGTGAACCCTTCGCCGTTCCTGTATTTCCTCGATCTCCCCGGCTTTGCGCTGGTTGGTTCCAGCCCTGAAATCCTGGTGCGCGTGCGCGATGGCGAAGTCACCATCCGTCCCATCGCCGGAACGCGCCCGCGCGGGCTGACCCCGGACGAGGACCGCGCCAATGAGACGAGCCTCCTCGCCGACCCCAAGGAGCGCGCAGAACATCTCATGCTGCTCGATCTGGGACGCAACGATGTCGGCCGCGTCGCGGCAGCAGGCACCGTGCAGGTGACGGACAGCTACACTGTCGAGCGCTACAGCCACGTCATGCACATTGTTTCCAACGTGGTGGGCCGCCTCGACACCGCAAAGCACGATGCTATCGACGCGGTCTTCGCCGGCTTTCCGGCCGGGACGGTTTCGGGCGCGCCAAAGGTCCGTGCCTGTGAAGTGATCGCCGAACTCGAACCCGAAACGCGCGGGGCCTATGCGGGCGGCGTCGGCTATTTTGCGCCCGACGGCTCGGTCGATAGCTGCATCGTCCTGCGCACCGGCGTGCTCAAGGACGGCGTGCTCCACGTGCAGGCAGGCGCAGGCATCGTCGCCGACAGCGACCCGGATTACGAACACCGCGAGTGCGAAGCCAAAAGCGGCGCGCTGTTCGCGGCAGCACGCGAAGCGATCCGGGTGGCCAGCGAGCCCGGTTTCGGGCAGTAGAGCGATATGATCCTCGTCATCGACAACTACGACAGCTTCACCTGGAACCTGGTGCACTACCTCATGGAAATGGGCGCCGAAGTGGAGGTTGTGCGCAACGATGCGCTTTCGGCCGGGCAGGCGATAACATCAGGCGCCCAAGGGTTCCTGATCTCGCCCGGTCCCTGCACGCCCAACGAGGCCGGAATCAGTCTCGATCTCGTGGGCGCTGCCGCAGATGCCGGAAAGCCGCTGCTTGGCGTGTGTCTCGGCCATCAGTCCATCGGGCAGTATTTCGGTGGCAAAGTCGTGCGCGGGGGCCTGATGCATGGCAAGACTTCGCCGGTCACGCATGACGGGACTGGGGTGTTCGCAGGCGTGCCCTCGCCTTTTACCGCAACGCGCTATCATTCGCTGATCGTCGAGCAGATTCCCGAGACGCTGGTCGTCAACGCCCGGTCTGATGACAACCACGTGATGGGGTTCCGCCACGCTTCGCTGCCCATTCACGGCGTACAGTTTCACCCGGAATCCATCGCGACCGAACACGGCCATGCCATGCTCGCCAATTTTCTCAGGCTGTGCGGCGTGGACGCCAGGGTTCCGGCGTGATTGCCCTTCCCGACCCGCTCTATCCGCTCGAGGAAGCGGAGGCGGAAGCTGCGTTTGGCGCGATACTGGACGGAACCATTGCAGATGCGGCCATTGCGCCGTTCCTTGTCGCCATGACCGAGCGCGGCGAAACCGCGAGCGAGATTGCCGGAGCCGCCCGCGCCATGCGTGGCCGCATGATCACCGTTCCGGCGCCGACCAATGCGATCGACGTCTGCGGAACCGGTGGTGACGGGCATCACACGCTGAATGTCTCGACTGCGGTAAGCTTGGTCGTCGCCGCCTGCGGTGTGCCGGTCGCCAAACACGGCAACCGTGCAGCAAGCTCCAAGGCCGGTGCCGCGGATACCCTTGAAGCGCTCGGCCTCAATCTCGACCGAGCGGCGGAGACTGCCGAATATACGCTCAATGATCTGGGCATCTGTTTTCTGTTCGCGGCGAAGTATCACCCGGCGATGGGACGGATCATGCCGATCCGCAAAGCCATTGGCCGCCGCACGATCTTCAACCTGATGGGGCCGCTCGCCAACCCCGCCGGCGTGTCGCGCCAGCTCGTCGGCATCGCCCGCCCCGCCTACGTTCCCATCTATGCCGAGGCGATCCAGCGGCTTGGCACCGAGCATTCGCTGGTCGTATCCGGCGACGAGGGCCTGGATGAACTCAGCCTCGCTGGCGGCAACGAAATGGCCGAGGTCCGTAACGGCGAACTTTCCATGCGCCGTGTTACGCCTGAGGATGCGGGGTTGTCCCGGCTGCCGCTGGAGGCCATCCGGGGCGGCGATCCCGCGCATAACGCCGAAGCACTTCGCCGCTTGCTGCTTGGCGAACACGGTCCGTACAGGGATGCCGTACTTTTCAATTCCGCCGCGGCACTGATGGTAGCCGGCGAAGCTGAAGACTGGGCGGAAGGCGTAGAAGAGGCCGCTGAAGCCATCGACAGGGGACTCGCGAAAGCCCTGCTCGATTGCTGGATCACAGCAAACCGCTAGCCCCTCGACCCTGCGGTCCCAGTTGTTTAAGGCGCGCGCCATGTCCGACAAACTCACCGAAATCTGCGAAACCAAGGCCGGAGAAGTCGCGGCCCGCAAAGGTGCGGCAACGATTGGCGATCTTGACGCTTACGCGGTGCATCAGACTGCACCCCGCGGTTTCGAAGCGGCCCTGCGAACCAAGGCCGCAAACGGCTTTGCATTGATTGCAGAGATCAAGAAAGCAAGCCCCTCTAAAGGTTTGATTCGTGACAACTTCCATCCTGCAGCCCACGCCACTGCCTATGAGCGCGGTGGGGCTGCCTGCTTGTCTGTCCTTACCGACGCGCTCTATTTCCAAGGCCATGAGGATTACCTGATGGAGGCACGGGATGCCTGCTCGCTTCCCGTGATCCGCAAGGACTTCATGATTGACCCGTGGCAGGTCGCCGAAGCTCGGGCAATCGGTGCTGACGCCATCCTGATCATCGTCGCCGCCCTGGAAGACGTGCAGATGGCGGAAATCGAGGCCGCCGCCATCGAGCGCGGCATGGACGTTCTGGTCGAAGTTCACAACGAATTGGAGATGGAGCGCGCCGCGCGCCTCGCTTCCCGCCTGATCGGGGTCAATAATCGCGATCTCAAGCGGTTTGTCACCGATATTGGCACGACCGAGCGTCTCGTTCCCTTCGCGCCTGAAGATGCCTTGCTGGTCAGCGAGAGCGGTATCAACACGCACGCCGACCTTGAAAGGCTGGCTGCCTGCGGCGTGCGCACGTTCCTTGTCGGCGAAAGCCTGATGCGGCAGGACGATGTGGAAGCTGCCACACGCTCCCTGCTGTTCGGCTAGCCCGGCAAAAAACGACCCGGTCAGACGGAATGCCGCAAACCGGGTCGCAGGAAAAGGCAGGCGATCGCTCACAAGCCTTTGGGTCGCGCCTCTCTAATCGGAGGATGCATCGCCCGGCGCATCATCCATTTGAGGGATAAGCCGCAGCCTCGCTTCTGTTCAGCCCGATTGCTCCCACCTCTACAGTCGGTTAAGGGATTGCACAGGGGCGCCAATGGACAATATCGATGCATTGATCGGCGATATCTACGAGGCGGGAGCGTTGCCTCACCTCTGGCCGAATCTGCTGGATTCGGTAGGACGCCATTTCGGGGCACTCGGGGGAAATCTCATCCGGTCAACTCCCGAGGGAAACAGCTTGGTGTCATCGCCCGCGGTTGCAGAGATAACCGCTGAATTTGCGAGCGGCTGGTGGCACGCCGTCAACACACGTGTATCCCGGCGCGTACAGCATGTCCTGCATCCAGGTTTTCTGACCGACAGCCACCTGCATTCGCCCGAAGAACTCGCGACTTTGCCGATGTACCGCGATTTCCTGCGCCCCCGCGCAATGGACGCTGGAGCGGGCACCATCGTTCAGGGTGGCGACGACGATGCGCTCATCATCGCCATAGAGGGGTCCCCTGGCCATGCCGCATCGATGGATGCGGTCCCTGAACTTGACCGGCTGCGCCCTCATTTCGCCCGCGCGGCCGTGCTGAGCAGCGCGGTGGAAGCGTCGCGTGCGCAATCTGCCGTAGATGCATGCAACGCTGGTGGCATCGCTCTCGCCCTGCTGGACGACCGTGGCCGCGTCCTGATGGCGAGTGACCGTTTCGTGGAGCACTTCAGCCATGCGTTTGTCGATACCCCCACTCGCCTCCGCTTTGCCGATTCGCTCGCGGACGGCCGGTTCGAGCATGGCATGGCCCGGTTGAAAAGCGACGGATGTGGCACGTCGATCGCCCTGCGCAATGTGCAGAAGGAAGGCTTTGGCGTGCTCCATCTGGTGCCAGCGCGACGTGATGCGCGAGACATCTTCGGCAAGGTGGCAGCGTTTGCGATATTCTCTCGGCCAGACAACAATGCGCTGCCATCGGCAGACATCATCGCAGCGCTGTTTGATCTGACCCCTGCCGAGGCCCGCGTGGCGCGCGGGGTTGCAGAAGGGCAATCCCCGGCGACCATCGTTCAGCGGCTCGGCGTAACGCAAAGTACGGTGAGATCGCAGCTCAAGATCGCTTTCTCCAAGACGTGCACAAGCCGGCAGTCCGAATTGGCTTCACTGCTCGCAGGCTTCCGTTAAGGGCTGTTGTGGCGGATTCAAATCTGCCATCGCTGCACCCATCATGAGCAAATCTCTGACCCACATAGCCCCAGACGGCACCGCTCGCATGGTAGACGTAGGCGCCAAAGCGGAAACGCAGCGTCTGGCCATAGCCTCCGGCCGTATCACCATATCCCCCGAGGGCTTGTCAGCGGTACGAGACGGCAATGCGCCCAAGGGCGACGTACTCGGTACTGCCCGTATCGCCGGGATCATGGCAGCGAAGAAGACGGCGGACCTTATCCCGATGTGCCATCCGTTGATGCTTGATGCGGTGAACATCGAATTCGCCTTTGAGGATGACGCAATCCGCGCCACGGCCACGGCCAGTCTCACCGGCAAAACAGGTGTAGAAATGGAAGCGATTACAGCTGTTTCTGTGGCACTTCTGACAATCTACGACATGGCCAAGGCGCTCGACAAGGGTATGGTGATCGGTGAAGTGCGCCTGATCGAGAAGCGTGGCGGCAAGTCGGGTATCTGGAAGGCAGCGTGAAGATGGCAGCGGCATCCAGCCTGCTCACACTCGAGGAGGCGCAGGCGCGGCTATTCGCTGTCGCTGAACCGCTCTCGATCGAGCATGTCGACATCGAAGGTTCGTTGGGCCGCTATCTCGCCTACCCCCTGCTCGCACGGCGGACCCAGCCCGCTGCTGACCTTTCGGCGATGGACGGTTATGCGGTTGGCAGCAACGACGGTATCGGTCCTTGGCGGGTTGTCGGTGAAAGCTCGGCAGGTCATCCTTTCGGCGGTACGGTCGAAGCGGGGCAGGCGGTGCGCATTTCAACCGGCGCCCTGCTGCCGCAAGGGTCGGACTCTGTGATCGTGCAGGAAGATCTTACCCGCGATGGTGACCGTGTTTTGCTCACCGGTGACGCGCCCTCTCCCGCAAACAAACACATTCGCCGGAGCGGGATGGATTTCAGGGAAGATGCGGAGGTGTTGCCTGCTGGAACGCGGATCGGGCCGGCCCAGGCCGCGCTGGCGATTGCCGCAGGGCACAAGCACCTCCCGGTGCGGCGGCTGGTACAGCTTGCGGTGATCGATAGCGGTGACGAACTGGCCGTGGACCCGGAGTGCTGCGATCTGCACCAGATCCCTGCCAGCAATGGGCGAATGCTGGCGGCCATGGCCCGGGCGCTGCCTTGCGATGTGCGGAACATCGGCCCCGTACCCGACTCGATCGATGCCCTGCTTCTAGCCTTCGCCAAGGCTGCCGATGCCGACGTGATCGTGACCAGCGGCGGGGCGTCCGTCGGCGATCACGACCTGATCCGGCCTGCACTGGAGGCATGGGGCGCCAGGCTGGATTTCTGGAAGGTCGCCATAAAGCCCGGCAAGCCGATCCTGATCGCCACCCGTGACCGGCAACAAGGACGGCAGGTCATTGTCGGACTTCCCGGAAACCCGGGGTCCAGCCTCGTCACGGCATATCATTTTCTGTTGCCGCTACTTCGCGCACTGGCAGGGGCCGCTCATCCCGCGCCGCGCCGCGTGCGGGTGCGGGCAGGCGCACCACTCAGGGCAGGCGGAGCACGCCGCGAATTCCTGCGAGGCTTCTGGGACGGTGAATTTGCTGTGCCACACAACCTGCAGGATAGTGGCGCTCTGGCCAGTCTGGCTGCGAGCAATGTGCTGATAGACCGCCCGTCCCATGCGCCCGGAGTCGAGCGCGGCGAGGAAGTGTGGGCGTTCTTGCTCGAAAATGGGGGTTTTGCTTGACGCTGGCGAATTCGTTGCTTAATTGTTCTCTCATTGTTCACGAAGAGAACACATGAGGCGGCGAACATGCTCACGCGCAAACAGCACGAATTGCTTCGGTTCATCCAGATCCGGCTTGAGGAAAGCGGGATCTCTCCAAGTTTCGAGGAGATGAAGGAAGCACTTGATCTCAAGTCGAAATCCGGCGTTCACCGACTGATCTCGGCGCTCGAGGAACGGGGTTTCATCCGCCGGCTTCCCAATCGCGCCCGCGCTCTGGAAGTTCTGCGCCAGCCTGAGGACGTGACGACAAAGGCCGCACCTCGGGCGGCCGCCAATGCCAACGACACCGTGGTGGCGCTACGTCCTCCCGCCATTACCCGCGCGCCAGCGAACGATGTGATCGAAATCCCGCTGCATGGCCGGATCGCGGCCGGTGTTCCCATTGAAGCATTGGAGGGGCAGGCGATGTTGCCGGTTCCCGCCGCACTGCTCGGGTCCGGCGAGCACTACGCGCTTGAGGTTTCTGGCGATTCCATGATCGAGGCCGGCATTCTCGATGGCGACTTCGCGCTCGTGAAGCGTACCAATACGGCGCGAGACGGAGAAATCGTCGTGGCGCTTGTACGCGGTGAGGAAGCGACGTTGAAATACCTTCGCCGGGAGAACGGAATGGTCCGATTGGACCCCGCGAACGCCGCCTACGAGCCGCAGATCTACAGCGCGGATGAAGTTGAGGTTCAGGGCAAATTGGCAGGACTGTTACGCCGCTATCACTAGGATGGCGGAGTGCTCGTCGCTGTGCTGACCGGTGGACGCGGCTGGAAGGGTTGAACCGTGCGCCACCAGCCATGTTGGCCTTGCCCTTCTGCAACCGTATCGATCGTTGCGGCGGTGAGATTGATAGTGATGCCGCCCGTCTGATCGAGCAAACGGCGGTCGGCCTTGAGCCAGCGCGGTTTGCACGATGAGGGCAAGCGGCGGTCCGCAATCACGATGTCCGACAAGGCGCAGGCTGCTGCCAGCGCGCGCTCAGGCGCAATCTGGCGACTTCGCGCGATCAGGACATTCCAGCGCTTGCGATACGGCTCCTTGCCCCGTTCGATGACAAGCGCGCAGAAATCCTCGCTACACTGCGCGCCGGGCCATTCGGCCAGAGCCGAAGTAGCCCCGACCATACCTGCAATCTCGCGCAAATTGTCGCTGGCGTAACTGCTCTTCCCGTCGCGGAGCACGAGGAGCCGGTTTTCCCCTTCTTCGACAACGCCGACGTGATGGCCGTCCCCTGAAACCAGTATGTCAGGCGGTCGCAACATCATCAGTGAGACAACTCCGATAACGGCCGGCACCAGCCCAACCAGTCGGGTGTGGCCGCTGGTCAGGGCCAGCCAGAGACCGCCACCGACAAACAGCAGAAACGAACCGCCGCCCATAACCGGCAGCACAGTCACCGATCCCGGCCGGGATGATACCCAGTGCGCAATGGCGAGCAGCAGATCGAGCGCCGCACCGGCCAACCACCAGAATGGCGCACCCGCACCAATCGTGTCGAACGCCACCGCCAGCGCGAGCGCCGGCATGACCACGATCGTCGTCAACGGAATTGCCACGACATTGGCCAGCGCGCCATAAACGCCTGCGCGGTGAAAATGGTAAAATCCGATTGGCATGAGCGCCAGTTCGATAACGATACCGGTCAGCAGCAGCATCGCCAGATGCCGCAGGCCGCGTGCCGTCCAGCCTTCCTCGCGCGGCGCGAACCATCGCTTGACCGGCTCGGAATTGCTCAGCGCAATGATGGCCAGCACGGCCGCGAAACTCATCTGGAAGCTTGGCCCCATCACCGCCTCGGGCCAGAGCGCCATCACTGCCAGTGCGGCAACCGCCAGCATCCGCAGCGATAACGCTTCCCGTCCCAGGGCCACTGCGGCGAGTACGAGCAGAGCCGCAATGCAGGATCGCACCGTCGGCACCTCGCTGCCGGTCAGTAGCGTATAGCCAATCCCGACGCCTGCCCCCGCGGCGGCGGCGACCACCGGCAATCGCGTTCGCAGCGCAAGCCATGGCCACAGAGCGAACACCCTAAGCGCGATCAGGTAGGCCGCAGCGATCACTGCACTGACGTGCAGTCCACTGATCGACAGCAAGTGCGCCAATCCGGCATCGCGCATAGCCTGCGCGTCCACTTCCGAAATTCCGCCCCGATCCCCTGTCAACAGTGCAGCGGCGACGCCGCCACGAGAATCGGGGAGGCGATCCAGAGCGGTCGCCGAAAGCCATGCACGCAGGTTCGCGAGGCTCCTGTGCGATGTGGGGCCGGAAATGATCTCTGGTGGGTCCAATGCCGATCCCGTCGCGGCAAGGCCGGAGAACCATGCAGTCCGGGCAAAGTCGTAGCTGCCGGGAAGCATCGGCGGTGCTGGCGGCATGAGTCTCGCCCGGATTCTCACGACACTCCCCGGCTCTGGCAAGGCATCCGCTTCCACAAGATCGACGTTGATGCGAACGCGGATCGCCCGGCCCGAAACCGGCTCCCGGGTCGCCAGGACAAGGCGGCTGCGAGCGAGCGCAGGTTGATATTCGATCGCGATGACCTGTCCTGCGAATGTCCCTACCAGCGGACGGTCGATCGGCTGAGCGCCGACCAGTTCAGATCGCACCCAGACCGTGAGGCCGCCCGCGGCGATCACCAACACCCCGAATAGGAGAGTTTGCCGGATATACGGAACTTCCGAGCGGCGCGAAATCAGCAGCGCGATCACGGCGCAGAGTGCCAACATCGTACTGAGCGCAGCTGCCCAGTGCCACCATGTCGGCAATGCAAACCAGGTGACAATTCCGGTGCCGAATGCCACTGCAAGCCACGGCGAACGCTCGGTTCGCGAGGATGCAAGAAATCGCTCGATAGCGGCCAAACCTCTCGACAAGAGGCGCGCGCTGTTCCATTGCCGATGTTGCAGTGCAGCGCTCTGTTCCCCGCTTGGGGGCGGCAGCGAGGGATGAGCGGCGTGGCTGGCCATGTCGTGCATTGGACAGGAAGGTTGAATCAATGGCAAGCGGCAGTGCATCGGGCGGAGCGACTGGCAAGAAGGCCGTCGTCACCCGTTTTGCACCCTCGCCCACCGGCTATCTGCACATTGGCGGTGCGCGCACCGCACTGTTCAACTGGCTGTTCGCCCGCCATCACGGTGGCCGGTATCTGCTCAGGATCGAAGACACGGACCGCGCACGCTCTACGGAAGCGGCGATCGATGCGATTTTCGATGGATTGAGCTGGCTCGGTCTCGACGGCGATGAACCGCCGGTATTCCAGTTTGCGCGTTCCGAACGCCATGCCGAAGTTGCCGCCCAACTGCTGGAGCGTGGTGCGGCCTACCGCTGCTACCTGACCAGCGAGGAACTGGCGGAGCGCCGCCAGAAGGCGCAGGAAGAGCGCCGCCCGTTCCGTATCGAGAGCGAGTGGCGTGATGCTGATGCGGCCACCTGGCCTGCGGATGCGCCGTATGTCGTGAGAATCAAGGCGCCGCGAGAAGGCGAAACGACGATCGAGGATCTCGTCCAGGGCACTGTGACCGTCCGTAACGAGGAAATCGACGACTTCGTCCTGCTGCGCTCCGACGGTACGCCGACCTACATGCTTGCGGTTGTCGTGGACGATAACGACATGGGCGTCACCCATGTCATCCGCGGCGACGATCATCTCAACAACGCGTTTCGCCAACTGGTCATCCTCCACGCCATGGGATGGGACGTGCCCGAATACGGCCATGTTCCGCTGATTCACGGCTCGGACGGGGCAAAGCTTTCCAAGCGTCACGGTGCCCTGGGCGTGGACAGTTACCGGGATGAACTCGGCATTCTGCCCGAAGCGCTGTTCAATTATCTGCTGCGTCTTGGCTGGGGCCACGGAGACGATGAGATCATTGCCCGCGATCAGGCCGTCCAGTGGTTTGACATCGCGCATGTCGGCAAGAGCCCGTCCCGCTTCGATCTTGCCAAGCTGCAGAACCTCAACGGGCATTATCTGCGCGAGGCGGACGATGGGCGGCTCGCCGGGCTGGTCGGCGAAAAGGTGGTTGGCGCTGATCCTGATCTTCTGGTGCGAGCAATGCCGGTGCTGAAGGTGCGCGCCAAGGACGTAAACGATTTGGCCGAAGGGGCCGCCTTCCTCTTCGCCAAGCGCCCGCTCGTGATGAGCGAAAAGGCAGCAGCTCTCCTGACCGACGAATCGCGTGCACGTCTGGGCGCTATTCACGAGCGGTTGAGCGGAACGACCGACTGGGCTCTTGAAGCCCTGGAGAGCGAACTTAAGGTAATGGCCGAGGAACAGGGGCTGGGTCTCGGCAAGCTCGCGCAGCCTTTGCGTGCAGCTCTGACGGGGCAAACGACCTCGCCGGGTATTTTCGACGTTTTGGTATTGCTTGGCCGGGACGAGAGCCTTGCGCGCATTGGCGCGCAGGCCAGCGCCACGGCCGGGTCGCAAGTTTAAGGAGGACAGTCTGGTGGGTGATTTCGCAAAACTGAGCGCCGGGGGCGCAGACTTTGAATATCCGGTTCTGAAAGGCAGCATCGGTCCGGAAGTCGTCGACATCCGCAAGTTGTTTGGCCAGACGGGCCTTTTCACATTCGATCCCGGCTTCACATCGACGGCAAGCTGCGAGAGCGCGCTGACCTATATCGACGGTGAGGAAGGCATCCTGCTGCATCGCGGCTATCCGATCGGGCAACTGGCCGAAAATTCGAGCTTCATGGAAGTATCGTATCTGTTGCTGAACGGCGAACTGCCCAGCAGCAACGAACTGAAGACGTTCGAGACGACGATCACCCGCCACACCATGCTCCATGAGCAGTTGGCAACCTTCTACCGCGGTTTCCGCCGCGACGCGCACCCGATGGCCATCATGTGCGGCGTGGTGGGTGCACTTTCGGCGTTCTACCACGATTCGACCGACATCGCCGATCCGATGCAGCGCAAGATCGCCAGCCATCGCCTGATCGCCAAGATGCCCACCATTGCCGCCATGGCCTACAAGTATGCCGTCGGTCAGCCGTTCCTCTATCCGGACAACAATCTCAGCTATACCGGCAACTTCCTGCGCATGACCTTCGGCGTGCCCGCTGAAGAGTATGAGGTAATTCCGGCGGTCGAAAAGGCCATGGACCGGATCTTCATCCTGCATGCCGACCACGAGCAGAACGCCTCGACCTCGACCGTCCGCCTGGCCGGTTCGTCTGGCGCCAATCCCTTCGCGTGCATCGCGGCGGGCATCGCGTGCCTGTGGGGCCCTGCCCACGGCGGTGCCAACGAAGCCGCGCTCAACATGCTCAAGGAAATCGGCACGCCGGACAAGATCCCGCACTATATCGAGCGCGCCAAAGACAAGAACGACCCGTTCCGCCTGATGGGCTTCGGCCACCGCGTGTACAAGAACTACGACCCGCGTGCGACGGTCATGCAATCTACTGTCCGCGAGGTATTCGACGCGCTCAAGGTCAACGATCCGCTGTTCGAGACGGCCCTGCGGCTTGAGGAAATCGCTCTCAACGATCCGTACTTCGTCGAGAAGAAGCTGTTCCCGAATGTCGATTTCTACTCCGGTATCATCCTCAACGCCATTGGCTTCCCGACCACGATGTTCACTGTGCTCTTCGCGCTGGCCCGCACCGTGGGTTGGGTCGCGCAGTGGAACGAAATGATCTCGGATCCCGGCCAGAAGATCGGTCGCCCGCGCCAGCTTTACACTGGCCCGGTGCAGCGCGACTACATTCCGGTCGAACAGCGCTGATCGGCACTGGCTCCACTGCAAACAGGAAAAGGCCTCCGCCAGTGCGGAGGCCTTTTCTTTTCGGCCCGACTTGATTGCGTGTGATTTCGCGACCACGATGACAGGGTCCGTAGGTCAAGAAACAGCAGCGGGCGGGGAGGTATCATGGCCATTATCCGGATCTTGTTGGTAGTCGTTGGCGGCCTCGCTGTGGCGATGGGTCTGCTCTGGATTGGGCAAGGCACCGGCCTTGTCATGTGGCCGGCTGAGAGTTTCATGCTCGCGGACAGCAAATGGGCGATCAACGGGGCCATCCTGGCCGGGGTCGGTCTGATCGTCATCATGCTCGCACGGAAAATCCGGCGTCGGTAATCAGTCCTGCGCTGCGGTATCCGCCGGGAGCTCAAGAATAAAGCGGGCACCCTGCCCCGGCGTGCTCTCGACGGACAATTCGCCGCCCATTGCTCTTGCCAGACGGCGGGAAATGAACAGCCCCAGGCCGGATCCGCCATCGCCGCTACGGCCGAGCCGCTCGAACTTCTCGAACACTCGTCCTTGTTCCTGCTCGGACAGCCCCGGCCCCTGATCGGCGACGATCACGCGCACCCGGTCGGCATCGCGCTCAAGCCTGATCCAGATGTGCGAGCGGTCTGGTGAATAGCGGATCGCATTGCCGACAAGGTTGAGCAAAATCTGCAATGCCCGCCGAAACTCGGCAACCGCCGGCAAGCATTCGCCCGCCTGCGGCGCATCGATCACGATCTGCTTTTCGCGCGCGCGAACGCCAAGAATGCCGCCAGCCTGCCGCGCCACCTCGGCAAGATCGATCTGGTCCGGCGAAACGCTGAATGTATCGGATTCGACGACCTCCAGATCTGCAAGGTCATCCAGCAGTTCGAGCAGGAACTTGCCGGCATTGGCGATTTCACCGGCATATTCCGCATAGGCATCCGGCAGCGGCCCGGCGAGACGTGTGCGAATGGTCTCCGCATTGGCAATAATCCGGGCGATCGGCTGGCGCAGCACCGGAGCCAGATCCTTTCCTACAAGGCTGCTCCGGGTTGTCGCTTCCTCGCTTGCCCCGCCCTGTGACACGATCACTGGCGGCGGTTCATCCGATACCAGCAGCAATTCAAAGCCGACAGGTTCGAATCCGGGCGGCATTTGCGGGATCAAGGCGGCGCGCCAGATGCGCGGCGAGCCATCGATGCTCACTTTGGCACCATCGAGAAGCCGCCAGTGGAGGGCATGTCGCTGGACGTTGCTGTCAAGGGTTACGAAGTCCGTCCAGGGCTTGCCAACTCCCGCGTGCATCGCTGCCGCCAGAGCCTGCAATTCCCCAGGCTGGCACTCGACCGCCAGTACACGCTGGGATGCGTCAAGTTGGGCAGTCAGCTCGGCGAGGTGGCGCTCGATGAGCATTCGGCGACCTTCGGCAGCGTCCACATCGTCGGGCGCCAGCGGAGAGGTCTGCCAGTTACGCAAGCGAATCTCGCAGCCATTACCTTCATCCAGCGGCTCGACTTCCACCCAGGCCGTAATCGATTCGCTGCCGTCCTGCGCTGACACGGCGCGAGCAAGACGGAACCCATAGCGGCGTGCCTTGCGCACCAGTTCCAGTAATTCGGGCACAGCGATCGTGCCGGGCATATCGCCGCCGCAGCGCAATTGCAGACCTGCAAGCGGCTCCTCGGCACGGAGCAACCGGTCCTCGCCATCGCTGACGGCCCGGGCCAGGATCGTGCCGGTGTCTGACATCAGCCGCTAAATTGCCCTGCCGCCAGAATCGCCGCAGCACGATCAGCACCCATTCGGTCAAACCCTTC
>Ga0068860_100001716_pt1 | contig 23402 bp, 21 predicted proteins | sample KBSSwiS32_FD_66597 | JGI IMG/M metagenome (GOLD analysis project Ga0068860, IMG submission 66597) | Switchgrass rhizosphere microbial communities from Kellogg Biological Station, Michigan, USA - KBS Switchgrass S3-2 | ecosystem: Host-associated > Plants > Roots > Rhizosphere > Soil ...
TCCCACCTTCTGGAGCGCATCACCTCCCGCCAGGACGTCTTCGCCGGGAAGCCGATCATCCGGGGAATGCGCATCTCGGTCGAGCTGATCCTCAGCCTTCTGGCGCAAGGGGAGTCAGCCTCTGAAATCCTCGCCGACTATCCGGACCTCGAAGGGGAAGACATTAGGGCTTGTCTCGCCTACGCGCTCGCCGTCATCGCAGAGGATTCTCTGGAAGCCGTCAAGGTTTCCTGAGAGTGAAGTTTCTGATCGATCGGTGCGCCGGGCGCACTTTGGCGGACTGGCTTCGTGCCGCGGGCCACGAAGTCGTCGAGTCGCAGGAGTGGGGCGAAGATCCAGGGGATACGGAGATCCTCCGCCGCGCCGCCGCCGATCAGCGTGTCCTTGTGACGATGGACAAGGACTTCGGCAGCCTTGTATTCATGCAGCGGGAGCGGCATTCCGGGTTGATTCGGCTACCGGATGTTCCGGTTCGGTTGCGAATCGACCTTGTTCGACAGATTCTGGAGGACCACGGCCAGGATCTCGAAAACGGCGCGATCGTGACCGCTCGCGGTAGCCGCATCCGAGTTTCTTGGACGTGGCGCAGGGCGGAGGCCTGAGAGAGGAGGCGACGGTGTAAACCGCTACCCTCGATCGCGACCGATTTCATCCACCCAATTGGTCGAAAGAATCTCATCCATCCGTGCGGCAGGGACCATCTCGGGATCGTGGAAAAGAGCCGCCCAAGGGATGTCGCCGGACTCCGAGGGTCCCGATAGACCCTGGACGATGAAACCGCGAATGACTTCGGACACGCTGCTCCCGCGTCGCCGAGCCTCCCCGGCGACGAGGTCGGCTAGATCATCAGGGAGGGTGATCGCCATACGTTTCATGCTTTTCCGTTCAACGCGTGATCTCAAGCTCGTCGACCAATTCGTCCGGAGAGTAACTCACCGCCGAAACGCCCGCTTTCCCGAGTAACTCGATAAAACCCTCGACCGAAAGGTCGGCAAGTTTCGCGGCTTGGACCAGCGTGGCCTGGCCGGATTCAAAGAGGCCGATCACCGTGTTTCGGTGAGCTCCAAGGTCGAACATGCGCGGGGCAACCTTTCCGTTTCGATTGGTCGAGCGCCAAAGGCGCGTCCAATCATAGCCCGGGGCAACGCCCCAGGTAACGGAAGGGTGTAACACGGGGAAGGGCTGTAAGCCCGATTCACGTGGCGTTACACTGAAATCATGGCAACCGAAATCCCGGCTCACTCCGTTCCATCGACGATCGACGCGGACGGCGTCATTCGAGTCGGAGGCACTCGGGTGACGCTGGAGACCGTAGTCGGTGCCTTCGAATCCGGCGAATCTGCCGAAGAGATCGCGGCGGGCTACCCCGCACTATCGCTCGCCGACGTCTACGACACCATCGCCTACTACCTTCGCCACCGGAACGAGATGAGGGCCTACTTGGCCGGGCGGCAGGCGGAGTCCTCCTCGATCCGGCGGGAGATCGAATCTCGGCGTGGTTATTCAGACCTCCGCGAACGGTTGCTCGAAAGAGCCAGAAAGGGAAGTGACGCCAGGAAGGGCTCGATTCATTAACTATCTGTGCCACTTGCTTCGCTCGACTGGAGTGTTGCGGAAGATCTAATTCCATGAGGTATTCATTAGTACTGCGTAGACGGTGTCGGCTGCCCAGGGAACCAGCGCTGCAAACAAAGACCAAAGCGCAAACTGGAAGAGTCCGCGGAAGACCGGGAGCCCTCCGTACCCGACTGGCATCGCGACATCGTTCCCGAACGCCTCGCAGAGGAAGACCACGACCCTGAACGCGCCCTGCCAGGCGAGGAGCTGATCGCCTGGCTCCGCCAGCCCCGTAAAGTGAAGCGCCCCCGCCTACCCCCGCTAGCGCAACGCGCCCTCGCCCCCGCCGCGCTAAGATCCCCTCTCGTTCGATCACCCCCCGGGAGGAGCCTCACCATGCCGATGGATGCCGCGACGTATGAGAAGTTGGGCGCCTTTTATTTGGGGCGGCGGCGGGATCCGGCGGGGAAGCCTAGCGAGGAGCCTCTGCTCTATGACTCCCAGGATCTTCTGACCCACGCCCTGTGCGTTGGCATGACCGGGTCGGGGAAGACCGGGCTTTGCCTGTCTTTGCTCGAAGAGGCGGCGATCGATGGGGTTCCGGCTCTGGTGATCGACCCGAAGGGCGATCTGGCGAACCTGATGCTGACGTTCCCGAATCTGGCTCCCGCGGATTTCGCCCCCTGGGTCGATCCCGACCGGGCGGCGCGCGAGGGGATCACGCTCGATCAACTCGCGGTCAAAGAGGCGGAGAATTGGAAGAGCGGCCTCGCGAAATGGGGCGAGAGCGGCGAGCGGATCGCGCGGCTCAAGCAGGCGGCCGATTTTCGGATCTATACGCCGGGCAGCTCGGCGGGATGGCCGGTCTCGCTGCTGTCGACGTTTTCGGCTCCCCCGGCCGAGGTGCTCGAAGACGAAGAGCTGCTCCGCGACCACATCGGGACGTTGGTGGGGAGTCTCCTCGGCCTCTTGGGCATCGAGGCTGACCCGGTCAAGAGCCGCGAGCACATTTTGATTTCGACGATCCTTGATCAGACTTGGCGCAGCGGCCAGGAGATCGACATCGCCGGACTTGTTCCGCAGATCCAGAAACCCTCGTTCAGTCGGATCGGCGCCTTGGAGCTCGAATCGTTCTATCCGGGTAAGGAGCGTTTCGAGCTGGCGATGGCGGTCAACAACCTGCTTGCCGCTCCCGGTTTCTCGGCCTGGCGAGAGGGCGATCCGCTCGACGTCGGCCGCCTGCTCTACACCGAGGCAGGCAAGCCGCGGGTCGCGATCCTGTCGATCGCGCATCTCGGCGACGCGGAGCGGATGTCGTTCGTCGCGCTGCTCCTTTCGCAGGCGGTCGCCTGGATGCGCACCCGGCCTGGGACCTCGTCGCTGCGCGCCCTGATCTACATGGACGAGATCTTCGGCTTCTTCCCTCCGGTCGCGGCGCCGCCGTCGAAGAAGCCGCTGCTCACCCTGCTCAAGCAGGCGCGCGCGTTCGGGGTCGGCGTCGTGCTCGCGACGCAAAATCCGGTCGATCTCGATTACCGGGGCCTGGCGAACATCGGCACCTGGTTCCTGGGCCGCATGCAGACCGATCAGGATAAACAGCGCATCCTCGATGGACTTCAAGGCGCGGTCGGCTCGAGCTTCGATCGCGCGCGATTCGAAGAGATCCTCTCGGGCCTGGAGAAGCGAAACTTCCTGCTGCACGACGTGCATCGCGGGGCGCCGGAGATCTTCGAAACGCGCTGGGCGATGTCCTATCTCCGGGGTCCTCTGACCCGGCAGGAAATCAAGCGCCTGATGGACCCGATGAAGGCCGAGGCGGGCGCAAGCGGCGCCGGTTCCGGAAAAGCCCCGGTCGCACATCCGGGCGCCGGATTGCCCTCGGTGGCCGCGATGGCTCCGGTTCTGCCGGACGGCGTTCCGGTGGCTTTCCTACCCGTGCGCGGCAAGCCGGAGGGGATCGCCTATCGGCCGGCGCTGCTCGGCCTGGCGCAGATTCATTATTCGGATGCCAAGCGCGGTGTTGAATCGACCGAAGAGGTGCGACTGCTCGCGCCGTTTGCGGCACAGGCGCCTTGGGTCGATTGGTACGCGGGGAAAGACATCGCCGTCGGCGCCGACGAGCTGGAGCACGAGGCGGTCGGCGGGGCGAGCTTCGCGAGTCTGCCGGGCGATGCCGCGAAGGCGAAGAGCTACGCCGGGTGGGAGAAGGATCTGGCCGACTGCCTGTTCCGCACCCGCCAGGTGAACCTCTGGCAGAGCGCGCTTGGGCTCACCTCGAAGCCGGGGGAGAGCGAGCGCGATTTTCGTATCCGGCTGGGCGACCTTGCCCGCGAGCGGCGGGACGCGGAAAAGGCGAAGCTGCAGGAAAAATACGGCGCCCAGGTGGCGCGCATCCAAGACCAGATCCGGCGCGCCACCGAGCGCAAGGAACGGGAGTCCGTGCAGTCGCACGGCCAATGGCTCCAGGCGGGGCTGTCGGTCGGAGGGACCCTCCTCGGCGCGTTGTTCGGCGGGCGCAAACTGTCGGTCTCCAAGATGACGACGGCTGCCAGGAGCGCGACCCGGGTATATAAGGAAGGTAGGGACGTGGACGTGGCCGAGGAGAGCCTGGAACAGCTGCAGGCGAAGCTGCACGACGTCTCCTCCCAGCTGGAAGCCGAAGTGGCCGCGCTAGCCCAACGCTTCGACCCGGCGACCGAGCAGCTCACGAACGCGCCGATCAAGCCGAAGAAGAGCGACGTGGACGTCCGGTTGCTGACGCTCGTTTGGGTGCCCGAGCGGGGCGGGGCGGCGGCCTGGGAGTAAAAGGACCTACGGGACGGCAAGGACTGCAAGGACGAAAAAGCCTGAGGCAGGCCGTCCTTTGGGTCCTTGGAGTCCTTTAGGTCCCTTCCCTGGGCGGGTGGGAGCTGCCTGCATCCCCCCTTTTTGCCGCGGTGCGGAAACTTGGGTTCCCCCGGGGGCGTACAGTCCCTTCGAGGAGGTGTAAGCTTTCGCCATGGAAACCTTGCTCAGCGTCCTGATCGGTCTCGGACTCTCTGCCGCCTGCGGGTTTCGCGTCTTCGTCCCGATGCTGATTGCGAGCCTCGCGGCGCGGAGCGGCCATCTTCAAATCTGGTCGGGGCTCGATTGGATCGGCTCGACCCCGGCTCTGATCGCGTTCGCGGTTGCGACCGCGCTCGAAATCGCCGGCTACTACATCCCGTGGGTCGACCACCTGCTGGACGCGATCGCGACGCCGACCGCGGTGGTGGCCGGGGTGATCCTCACCGCGGGCGCCCTGACCCAGGGGATGGACCCGTTCCTGCGCTGGACGCTCGCTTTCGTCGCGGGGGGAGGCACCGCCGCGGTGTTTCAGGGGGTGACCGCCTCGGTGCGCGGGTTGTCGACTGTCACCACCGGGGGCCTTGGCAATCCGGTCGTCGCCACCGTCGAAGCGGGAGGCTCCGCGCTCCTCTCGGTGGTCGCGATCGTCCTGCCGGTCGTCGCCGTCTGCGCAATCGTCCTGCTGCTTGCGTTCGTGTCGCGGCGCCTGCTGTTTCGCCGCGCGCCCGCCCGAGCGTAAAGACTCCGACGCGAGGCGACGATGGCGCGAGCCCTGACCGAAGGCGCCGGCCGGCGGTTCGCGGGAGCCGCCCTCGGGCTCGTGGTTCTCGCGCTTTCGGGCTGCGTGACGCCGCGCGGCTACGACCGCACCGATCTGACGCGGAAGATCCGCGACCGCGGCCTCGATCCCGAGCGGATCGTGGTTCCGTTCGAAGTCACGCCCGAGATGCGAGAGTGGGCACTGAAGGCGGCGCCCGAGGGGTTGCCGCTCGAAGTCCGGCTCGACCGGCTGTTCAGCGCGGTGCTGCTCGATTTGAAACCCTCCTACGTCGGCGGACGGACGACCACGGCGCCGGTGGTGTTTGCCGAGCGACAGGCCAACTGCCTCGGCTTTACCAGCCTTCTGGTCGGCCTCGCCCGGTCGGTCGGCATCCCGACGTTCTATCTCGCGATCGACGACATCGAGCGCTTCGCGCGCGACGGCGATCTGGTCGTGATCTCGAACCACGTGAGCGCGGCGTTCGACACCGGGGCGCAGACCCGGGTGCTCGATTTCACGGTGGCGCCCGTCGTGAGCTACCGCGACGCGCGGGCGCTCGACGACCTCGCCGCGGTCGGCCTCTACTATTCGAACCTCGGCGCGGAAAAGCTTCGGATCGGCGATCTGCCCGCCGCGATCGACCTGCTCAAGACCTCGGTTACGCTCGCCCCGGACATCTCGGGCGCGCGGGTGAACCTCGGGGTCGCCTTGCGCCGCCAGGGCGATCAGGCCGGCGCCGAGGCGCAGTACCGGGCGGCGCTCGAAGCCGATCCGCAGGCGTCGTCCGCGTACCAAAACCTGGCCGCGCTGCTGCGCCAGCGCGGCGACGCGGCAGAAGCCGAGGAGCTGCTGCGGATCTCGCAGCAACAAGGATCGAGAAATCCCTACGGCTTCTTGAGCCTGGGCGATCTCGCCCTGTCGCGCCGGCGATTCGACGAGGCGCGGCGCTTCTACCGCCGCGCGCTCGGGCTCTATCGCGAGAACGCCGAGCCGTATGCCGCGATGGGGCAATGGGCGTTCGCCAAGGGCAATCTCAACGAGGCGAGGAAGTGGCTGAAGAAAGCGCGCGCGATCGAGCCCGAGAACGACAGGGTGCAGCGCCTGGACAAGCGCCTCGCCGCGAAGTCTTCTCCGGCCGCGGTGCGATGAGGTCCCGGCTCGGCAGATGACGTCGGCTCTCTGGCAAATCTGGGTCGACACCGGCGGCACGTTCACCGACTGCATCGCGATCTCTCCCGAAGGTGCGATTGGCCGCGTAAAGGTGCTGTCGTCGAGCGCCCTGCGCGGCCGGTTCGTGGCGCCGGTCGGGAGCCGCGGTCTTCGGATCGACGGACTTCCGGAGCTGCCCGCCGGCTTTTTTCGCGGTTTCGGCTTTCGCCCGTTGCTCGGGGGCTCCGCTGCGGACGCCGCAGAGATCCGGGCCGCCGGTTGGGACCCCGGCGAGAAGCGGCTCGATCTCGCCGTCGATCGAGAATCGATCCCCGCTCTGGCCGCGATGCACGAGGGGGCGGCCTGCGAGCTGTTGTGTCCGGAAGAGGCGCCGATCCTCGCGGCGCGGATCGCCACCGGTAGCCCTCCGGGCCGGCCGCTGCCGCCGCTCGCGATGCGTCTGGCGACCACGCGCGGCACCAATGCGCTGCTCGAACGGAAAGGCGCGCCGGTCGCTTTCTTCGTCACCGAGGGATTCGCCGACCTGCTGGCGATCGGCACCCAACAGCGGCCCGACCTGTTCGCGCTCGCGATCGAAAAGCCGGCGCCGCTCTACGCCCGGGTGATCGAAGTGGCGGAGCGCCTGGCGGCGGACGGATCGGTGCTCCGGCCGCTCGACCGCGATGCGGCACTTTTCGGTGCTCGCGAGGCGCTCGCAGGAGGGGCGACGTCGGCGGCCGTGGCGTTGCTTCACGCCTATCGCAATCCGTGCCACGAGCGTGACCTGGCGGCGGTCCTCTCCGAGGCGGGATTTTCTCGGGTAGCGACGTCGAGCGAGCTGGCGCCCGAGATCGGCTTCGTGCCGCGCGCGGCGACCGCTGTGGTCGAGGCGTATCTCGCGCCGATCCTCGGCGGCTACTTGGAGCGGGTGTCCGGCGCGCTGGAAAGTTCTGGGGACAGCTCGCTCCTGGTGATGACCAGCTCTGGCGGGCTCGCCCGGGCGGACGGTTTTCGCGCCAAGGACGGGCTGCTGTCGGGTCCCGCGGGAGGCGTGCTCGGCGCGGCCGCGGCCGGGCGCCGGTCCGGCTTCTTGCGGGTGCTGTCGTTCGACATGGGAGGCACCTCGACCGACGTCGCGCGCTACGACGGCGACTTCGAACTGCGCTTCGAGCATCGAGTGGGCGACGCGCATCTGGTCGCCCCGGCGCTCGCGGTCGAAACCGTGGCGGCCGGCGGCGGCTCGATCTGTTCGCTCGTCGATCAGCAACTCGGCGTAGGGCCCGAAAGTGCTGGGGCGTCCCCCGGGCCGGCCGCCTACGGCGCGGGCGGGCCGCTTACGATCACCGACGTCAATCTTCTGCTGGGGAGACTCGATCCGGCGCGCTTCGGCATTCCGATCGAACCGGCCGCGGCCGAGCGGCGGATCGCCGAGATCGCCCGGCGGCTCCAGTCGGAGCCGGAGCCGCTGCTCGAAGGTTTTCTGGAGATCGCCAACGAACGGATGGCCGATGCGATCCGCCGCATCTCGATCGGCCGCGGCTACGACCCGGCGGAATATGCCCTCGTCGCGTTCGGCGGCGCGGGCGCGCAGCACGCTTGCGCGGTGGCCGAGCTGCTCGGCATTTCGACCGTCCTGGTGCCGGAGGACGCGAGCCTGCTTTCGGCGCGCGGTTTGGGGATCGCCACGGTCGAGCGCTTCGCGGTGGCTCAGGTGCTCCGGCCGCTCGACGAGATCGAGGGCGAGCTGGCCGAGCGGTTCGACCGGCTGGCCGCGGAGGCGCTGGCCGCGGTGACTGCGGTCGCGGCGGAAGGGGTTGCGGACGTTGGGGCGGCCGAGGTCCGCCGCCGCATCGTGCAACTGCGCTTCGCGGGCCAGGAGACCGCGCTCGCGATCGAGCCGCAAGGGTCCGGCCGCGAGCTGGGGCCAGAGCTGCGCGCGCGTTTCTTCGCCGCCTATCGAGACCTCTACGGCTACGCGCCTGAGGGGAGGACGCTCGAAGTCGAAGCGCTCCGCGTGGTCGTCTCGGCCGGCGGGAGCGGCGAGTTGCAGCCGGCCGCGAGGCCGTCGCGGAGAAGAGAGGCACGGCCGGCCGGTTCCCGCCGCGCGCGGTTCGGCGGTGCCTGGCGCGAGGTCGAGTACTTCGAGCGGAGCGCGCTCCTGACCGGCGAACGGTTCTCAGGTCCTTGCCTGATCGTCGAGGCGCTTTCGGCGACCGTGGTCGAGCCGGGATGGACGGGCTGGAAGGATGGGGCCGAAGCGCTCGTGCTCGAAAGGGGTAGTGCCCTATGATTCGGCCACCATGGCAGGTTTAACTCAAGGTCCGGAGGTCACGGACGATGCGCCCGGAGTGTCGGCCGATACAGCGGCGCGCTTCTCGACGCGCGCGGTGACCGGCCTCGAACGGCTGGCGCTCGGCGCCCTGTCCGGCTGCGCGATCGCCGCGGCCGTGGCGCTGTTCGCATTCCCCGCGGCGCGGGCGAAAGAACCGCCCGAGGCGTTCCGCGCGGCGGGCACGGCGTTGCCGTTCCTCGCCATGATCTTCATCCTCGCCGCCTCCAGGCTGCGCGGCATGTTCCTCAATGCGGCGCGGCGCCAGGCAAAGTTTTCCTCGTCTTCGCTGCCCGACCTGATCGCGGCCTACCGGCGCGCGATTTGGATCGATTTCATCCTGCTCGAAATGGTCGCCTGGCTCGGTGTCGCGATGGTTCCGCTCACCGGCTCGGTCCGTTACGCCCTGGTGCTGATCGTCGCCGCGATCCTCGGCATGGCCGTACGCTGGCCGAGGCTGCCTGAGCTCGAGCGCCTGGCGCGCTGACTCGATCGTTTCTTCCCCACCCGAATCACGGAGGATTCATGCCCCGCCAACTTGCTTTCGCCCTCGCAGTGCTCGCTTCGTGTTTCGGTCTGGCCGCCCATGCCGACGAGGGAATGTGGACGTTCGACAACGTGCCGCGCGCGACGATCGAAGCGAAATACGGCGTCAAGATCACCGACGCGTTCCTCGATCATCTGCGCCTCTCCTCGGTGCGGCTCGAAGGGGGCTGCTCGGGCTCGTTCGTTTCGGGCGACGGTCTCGTGCTCACCAACCATCACTGCGTCGATTCGTGCCTTCAGGAGCTGTCCTCGGCGGGCAAGGATCTGGTCGCCGACGGCTTCTACGCCAAGACCGCCGCGGACGAGCGCCGCTGCGAGGCGTTCGAGGCGTCGAGTCTGATCAAGCTGGAGAACGTCAGCGCCAAAATCGCCGCCGCGATCCGTGGGCTCGACAGCGCGGCGGCCTATCCGGTCCGCGAGGCCGAAAAAACCCGGCTCGAAGCTGAGTGCGAGAAGGCATCGGGACGCAAAGACATTCGCTGCGAGATCGTCGATCTCTATAGCGGCGGCCAGAACTGGCTCTACACCTACCGCCGTTATCAAGACGTCCGGCTGGTGTTCGCGCCGGAGCTGGCGATCGCAAACTTCGGCGGCGATCCGGACAACTTCAACTTTCCGCGCTACGACTTGGACATGTCGATCGTACGGGTCTATGACGACGGCAAGCCGCTTCACCCGGAGCAGCACCTGACCTGGAGCCCCGCGGGCGCGCAAGCGGGAGAGCCGGTTTTCGTGACCGGGCACCCCGGTTCGACCAACCGCCAGCTGACGGTCGATCAACTGCAGACCCGGCGCACGGCGATCGTGCCGTTGCGCCTCTACCTGGGCTCCGAGCTGCGCGGCCGCCTGATCCAATTCGGCAAGCTCGGGGCCGAGCCGTATCGCGTGATGCTCGACGATCTGCTGCGGATCGAAAACAGCCTCAAAGTCGGGCGCGGCCAGCTCGCGGCGCTCGACGACGCCGATTTCATGCGGCGGAAGGCGGAGCAAGAAGCCGCTTTTCGAAAGCTGGTGGCGGCCTCGGGCGACCCGCAGGTGAAGGCCGCCGCCGGGGCGTGGGACGAGATCGCCCGCGCCAATGTGATCTATCGCGCGATCTATCCCCGCTACATCCTGGTCGAAGGGCGGCTCGGGTTTTTCGGCGACCTGTTCGAGCACGCCCGCACCCTGGTGCGCGCCGGCAACGAAAGGACGTTGCCGAACACGGAGAGGCTCCGCGAGTACACCGATACGCAGCTTCCCTCGCTCGAATTGGCGATCGGCTCCAAGGCGCCGATCGCCCTCGATCTCGAAGAGCTGGAGTTTGGATTCGCGCTCGAAAAGCTGCGCGAGTGGCTCGGTCCGGACGATCTTCTGGTGAAGAAGGTGCTCGGCGACCAGTCGCCGGAAGAGCTGGCGCACGCGGCGGTCTCCGGCACGAAGCTCGTCGATCCGGAATTCCGCCAGGCGCTCTGGGCCGGCGGCAAGGCCGCCGTCGAAGCCTCGAACGATCCGATGATCCGTCTCGCCCTCCTGGTCGAGCCGGATGCGCGCGCGGTGCTCGACCGTTACAAGAAAGAAGTCGAGGCGAAAGAGACGAGCGCCACGGAGCGCATCTCCCGGGCCCGTTTCCTTCTCGAGGGGACGAGCGTCTATCCGGATGCCACGTTCACCCTGCGCATGACCTACGGCGCGGTCGAGGGGTGGGACGAGGCGGGCAAGAAAGTCGGACCGTTCACCACCTTCGGCGCGCTCTATCCGCGGGTGACCGGCAAGGATCCGTTCGCCGTTCCGCCGAGCTGGCTCGCGGCGAAACCGAAGCTCAATCCCGGCACGACGATCAACTTCGTCGCGACCACCGACATCACGGGCGGCAACTCGGGCAGCCCGGTGGTCGACAAGCAGGGCCAGCTCGTGGGGCTCTGCTTCGACGGCAACATCCATTCGATCGGCGGCAGCTTCTGGTTCGATCCGACCAAGAACCGGACCGTCGCGGTCGATTCGGGCGGCATGCTCGAAGCGCTACGCACGGTGTACGGCGCGGATCGTCTGGTCGCGGAGCTGACGGGAAAATAGATGCATCGATCCCGGCCGGAGGCGGTCGAGCTGGAGCTGTTCACCCAGAGGTTCGCGGCGGTCGCGCGCGACATGGGCGAGCAGCTCCGGCGCACGGCGGTCTCGACCAACGTCAAGGAGCGCTTGGATTTCTCCTGCGCGCTGCTCGACCCGGAAGGCGTTCTGGTCGCGAACGCGCCGCACATTCCGGTCCACCTCGGGGCGCTGGGCTTGTGCGTCCGGCGGCTGCTGCAGACGATCTCGATCGGGCCGGGCGACGCGGTGGTCACCAACCATCCCGCCTACGGCGGCTCGCACCTGCCGGACGTAACGCTGGTCTCCGGCGTGTTCGACGACGAAGGCCAAACGCTCGGTTACGTCGCGAACCGCGCCCATCACGCGGAGATCGGCGGCACCCGCCCGGGCTCGATGCCGCCGGACGCCACCCGCCTGATCGAAGAAGGGGTGGTGATCCCTCCGACCTATCTGGTGCGGGGCGGCGAACCGCGCTGGGGCGAGATCGAGCGGCTGCTGACGGGCGGGCCGTATCCCACGCGGGCGGTGCGCGAAAACCTGGCGGATCTGGAAGCCGCGCTCGCCGCGAATCGCTGCGGCGAACAGGCGCTCCGCGCGCTCGGGTGCAGGCACGGCCGCGAGGCGCTCGGCCACTACATGGCGGCGCTCGCCGACCGGGCGGAGGCGCGCATGCGCGCGGCGCTCTCGCGTTTCGGTCCCGGAAGCTACTCCGCGATCGAACGGCTGGACGACGGCTCGCCGATCGCGGTCAAGATCGAGGTGGCGGGGGAGACGGCGATCATCGACTTCGCCGGCACGGGGGCGGTTCACCCCGGGAATCTGAACGCGCCCCCCGCGGTGGTGCGGAGCGCGATCCTCTACGTTCTGCGCCTGCTGGTGGCGGAGCCGATGCCGTTGAACGAAGGTTTGCTGCGGCCGATCGAGATCCGCATGCCGCCCGGCTGCCTGCTCGATCCGCAGTTTCCTGCCGATCCCGAGAAAGCGCCCGCGGTGGTCGGCGGCAACGTCGAAACCAGCCAGCGGTTGGTCGACGCGCTGCTCCACGCCTTGGGGCTCGTGGCGGGAGGACAAGGGACGATGAACAACACCCTGTTCGGCAACCCGAGCTTCGGCTATTACGAGACGGTCTGCGGCGGCGCCGGAGCCTGCTTAGGCCATCCCGGCGCGAGCGCGGTCCATACCCATATGACCAACACGCGGATCACCGACCCGGAGATCCTCGAACATCGTTATCCGGTGCGCCTGCATCGTTTCGCGATCCGTCGCGGTTCGGGCGGCGCCGGCCGTTTTCGTGGCGGCGACGGCGCCGTGCGCGAGATCGAATTTCTGGCGCCGGCGTCGCTCTCCCTGCTCACCCAGCATCGCATCGAAGCGCCGTACGGTCTCGAAGGCGGGGCTCCGGGCGAGCGCGGACGCCAGACGCTGATCCGAACGACCGGCGAGCGCGAGGTGCTGCCGCCTTCGGCCGCGCGCGAGGTCGGCCCAGGCGATCGTCTGCTGCTCGAAACCCCGGGAGGAGGCGGCTTCGGATCGCCGGTGGCAGTGGAGGCGGCCGCCTATACCCGGGTCAAGGTGCAGCGGGATGTTCCGATGCTCCCTTAAGTCCGCGCCCTAACCGCCCGCTGGCGCAGCACCTCGTAGGACGAGATCGCGACCGAATTCGACAGGTTCAACGAGCGCAGCTCCGGATCGGCCATCGGAATCCGCACCAACCGCTTGGCGTAGCGTGTGCGGATCTCGGGGGAGAGTCCGACGCTCTCGCGCCCGAACACGAGCACGGTCTGATCGGGAAAGTCGATCTCCCAGAGCGTCCGCTCCGCTTCGGCGGAGAAGAAGAACGCCGCGCCATGAGCCGGCAGCTCGGTCTCGAATTCCGGCCAGCTCTCCCACACTCGGGGATTCACCCGCGGCCAATAATCGAGCCCCGCCCTCCGCACTTGGCTTGCGTCGAGCGAAAATCCGAGCGGCCGAATCAGATGCAATTGCGCCCCGGTCGCCAGGCACGTCCGACCGACCGCGCCGGTGTTCCAATGGATCTCCGGATGGACGAGTACCACGTGAAGGGCGGGGGGAAGAGGCTCTGGAGTCATAGGATTCTTTCGCGGGGGAACCTAGCACGCCATACAATTCGCCCCGATGCGCATCGGCCTGCTCTCCGACACCCACGGCCTGCTTCGTCCTCGGGTCCTTGAGCTGCTTGCCGGGTGCGACCGGATTCTCCATGCGGGGGACGTCGGCTCGCCGGAGATTCTGGCGCGGCTTTCCGCGCTCACGCCCGGCGTTCCGGTCGCCGCGGTCCGCGGCAATACGGATGGCGGCGAGCTTGCAGGGTTGCCCGACACGGCCACCGTCGAGATCGAGGGTATCTCGCTCGGCCTGGTCCATCGCCGGGAAGACATCCCGCCCCGGTGGCAGCGATCGATGCGCGTGATCGCGTTCGGTCACTCCCATCGGCCGGAGCTCGAATGGCGGGGCGAGGCGCTGTGGATCAATCCGGGCGCCTGCGGCGCGCGCCGGTTTCGCCTGCCGCTCACGCTGGCCGTGCTCACGCTCGATGAAGGCCGCATCGTGCCGGAAGTTTTTGCCGTCGAATAGACGTCTAACGTCCTAGGAGGATCGCGTGCTCCATTGCTCATCGTTGCCTCGGCTTCGCTCGCGCTTCGCGCCGGTCATCGCGTTCACTTTCTCCTGCTCTCTCATCATGCTCGCCGCCGGTCCCGCAGGCGCGGTGGGTTATGGCCTGTTCCAGCATGGCGGCCGGACGACCGGCCAGGCGGGAGCGTTCACGGCCCGAGCCTCCGATCCTTCCGCGGTCACGTTCAACCCGGCCGCGATCGCCCGGCTCGACGGATTTCAGTTCCAGGGCGGGCTCGATTTCGAGAACGACACCGACACTTTCCGCAACAGCACCGTTTCGTTCGATGCCGGCCACGTGATCCAGTTTCCGCCTGCCGCCTATGCGACCTGGCGCCCTGGGAAGGATTCTCGCTGGGCCCTAGGACTCGGGCTCGACGCACCTTTTTGGACCACGCTCGACTGGAAGCCGCTGGGGTTCCCCGAGCGATTTGACCAGAAGAAGTTCGAGCTGACCGTTTTCCAGCTCCATCCGGTCGTGGCCTTTCGCCTGAGCGATCATTGGAGCTTCGGCGGCGGCGTCCGTTACCTACAGGGTTCGCTCGAACAGGACGACAGCCGGTTCTTTGCGATCACGCCGCTTCCGTTGGTTCGCTTCACGCGGTTCGCCGAAGAGGAACGTCGGGGCAAGTCCGACGTCGACGGCCTTGGCTGGGATCTGGCGCTTCACTACGCGACCGAGCGCTGGGGGTGGGGTGGCGTCGTCCGAAGCTCGGTCGAGTTGGAGGGTTCGGGAGATGCGCGATACCGGATCCGCGACATTCAACTGCCCGATGCCGACCAGGCGCGCTTCAGATCGAGCGGCTCGGTGTCGCAAAACTTCGAGCTGCCCGCCGAGCTCGCCACCGGCATCTGGTTCGCGCCCTATCCGGAGCTGCGGTTCGAGGTCGACGCCACCTGGCAGAAATGGTCGGACGTAGGGGAGTCGACCGTTCGATTTGGCCCCGGCGGCCTCAATCCGGAAGCCGAGAAGATCACTCGCTTCGGCGACTGGGACGACACGCTGTCGCTCCGGCTCGGGGTCGAAGGCGACTTGAACGATCAGGTGAGTCTCTTCGGCGGCATCGCGCGCGAAGAGTCGCCGGTTTCGGGCGCGGCCGTGAGTCCTGGATTCCCGCGCGGCGACGCGATGGTCTATGCGGTCGGCGCGACGTACAACTTCCCGCAGATCTCGTTCGATCTCGGCTATTCGCTCCACGAGCACGACCGGAATCGCGCGATCTCCAGCGACGGGAGCCCGGTCAGCTACACCGCTCGCGCGACCGTCTGGTCGGCCTCGGCCCGATGGCGTTTCGGCAAGCCCTAGGGGTTCACTCCCAAGGGCGCGAAATCACGCAGGCGTTGATGCCGCCGATACCCATGGAGAGTTTGCCGACCGGTCCTTTCGGCGCGGCGCACGGGGCGTCGAAGACGTAGAGCGGGTGAAGGCGGCCGATCTCTTCGTTCAGCTCGGCGCGGGTAAGCGGAGTGGGATAGAGGAGCCCGCGGTCGTAGCCGAGGTATTGCGCGGTCAGCTCCCAGCCGCCGCCGGCGGACATGCCGTGGCCGAAGGTCCCTTTGCGCGCTGTGACCAGCACCCGCTCGGACACCACGCCGCGCAGCGTCGCGATCTCCTTCCAATCGCCCGGGGTCGCCGTGGCGTGAAGGTCCCACGAGCCGATGGTCGCCGGGTCGATGCCCGAGGCGGCGAGCGCCTCGCGGATCGCGGTCGACGGTCCCTCGATCGATGGCGTGATGATGTGGTCGGCATCCGACGAGACCCCGACCCCGACCGGCTCCATGCCGAGCGGCTTGAAGCCGCGCGCGGTCATGTGCTCGTAGTCGCCGAGAATCCAGATCGCCGCCCCGCCCGCCACGTGCGTGCCGCGTAGCGTCGTGAGCGGCTTGGATACCGCCGCGTCGGCCGAGATCACTCGTCCGGCGTAAAACGCGGCGACCGTGATCGGCAGCGGCGGCGGATCGGTCGCGCCGAGCACGACCGCGTCGGCCTCGCCGGTCTGAATCGCGTCCATCGCGAGCTTGAGGGTGACGCCGAACGTGGAGCAGGCGGCGACCGGCGCGAACGCCAGGCCGGTGATCTTGCCCAGAATCGAAATCTGCGACGAGGGCGTGTTCTGAATGTTCCACAACAGGTTCGCGGAGACCGAGCGCCAGGGCGGCTCGGGGCACCGCCACTTCTCTTGCAGCTTCGCGTGCCCGCGCTGCTTCTCCTTCATCACCGACATCTTGGCCTTCTCGACGTCGCCATGGATGCCGTGCCCTTCGATCTCCGCCAGCTCCGCCAGGTAGCGCGGCAGCTCGGTCGACCGCGCCGCCCACCAGTGCCACCAGGCGCCTTGCGCCTCGTCCCGGTCGTCGATTCCGACCGTGTCGGGATGGGGTGGCCGCGCGGGGTCGCCCGCCGTTTGATCCTCGCCGCTCCCGGCGTTCGCCGCCGCGTATTCGGGATGCCGCTCGGCCCAGAAGCGATCCCAGCGCCGCTGGCCGCGGCGGAGGGCGAGCGTGGCGTCCGAGATCGTCGCGAGATTGCCGAGCCCGGTGCCGACGTAGACCCGGGTCCTCGTGCCGAGCCGCGACAGCTCCTGCTCGATCCCCGGGTTCTGGCCGAGCGCTTGGATGAAGCCGCCGATGGCGAATTGCGTCGGCAGGTCCATCTTCGCTTCGAGCGTATGGAATCGGCTCGGCGGGAAGCGCTCGACGATCCACGAGCGGTACTCCTCGAACGAGAATTCCGGCCTGCCGACCAGGAAGGTGTCGGGACCGAATCCATGGAACGGCGCGAGCCAGCTCTCCGCGGATTCTAGATTGGCCGCGAACGCGGCGACATTGGGCGACCGGGGGGCGACGATCCCCCAACCGAAAATTCCGACTCGACGCAAACGAAAGTCCTCCCAGGCAAAACCGGAGGTACCGCAGGATGGGCACACTCCACCGGATCGGGGGATTGTCGCCCAGAGGAGCGCGGAGGGCAAACCGGCGGTCCCGCGACTATGATGGACGCCATGCCGAGCTACCGCCTGCGCGTCCGAGGCCGCTTCGAGGCCGCCCACCATTTGACCTCCTATCGCGGTTCCGTCGAGCCCGTTCACGGCCACTCGTGGCGGGTCGAGGCGTTTCTCGAAACGGATCGGTTGGACGACGACGGTTTGGCCTGGGATTTCGTCGAGGTGAAGACCGCGCTTGTGGCGCTCTGCGCCGAGCTGGATCACCGGGATCTCAACACGGTGGCTCCTTTTACCCGGATCAGCCCGACCACCGAGCGCGTCGCGGCCTGGTTCTTCGACCGGCTCGCCGAGGCACTTCCCGGGGCGCCGCTCGCCGAGGTGGAGGTCTGGGAGGGCCCCGACTGCTCGGCGGTCTACCGGCCCTGAAAGGCCCGCCCCGGCAAAGTGGGCCCCGGCAAATTGGGTCGGCGTTTTGTCGCGGTTTCGTGTTCGCACCGTCGTGTTACACTCTGTTACAGCCTCACTCCCTGGTTCCGACGTCAAAGAATTCGAGGCGCCCCTCTCGCTTGGTTGCCATGCTCCGCTGCTTTCGGGCGGGCCGGCCTACCGTCGGCTCTTGCTCTCGCGTACCCCTTTTTCGGGGTAGGAGGTTGGAACTATGAGGAAGTGGTCTTTGGCGGCAGCCTTGCTGCTTGCTGCCGCGCCTTTCGCCGCTTGGTCGGCGGGTCCGGCGTGGCCTACGATCGACCGCCAGCTGGCCGACGGGGGGGTGCGCAAGGGGAGCGCGCTCGAACGTCTGATCCGGCAGAACCAGGATTTCTCGGTCCTCCGCGCCGACGAGGCGACGGACCATCGCGGCCAGCCGCTCTGGCTGCGCGTCTATTGGCGAAAAGCGCACCCGGAGGTCGGCTACTCGAAGGCCGATCCGACCGGCGGCTACCCTCATGTGCTCAAAGAGATCCACGAGTGGCTCCTGTCTCACCAGGATCTCCGTCCGGGTCCGCGCGAAGCGGACGTCTCTCCCGCCGAGTGGCGCGCGACCGTGGGCGCGAACCTGCGCACCTCCGGAGCGGCGGCCAATCCGCGGAGCGAATCCGACATCCGGATCAACTTCAACAGCCCGACCCAGATCATCGGTGCGTCGAACAACATCGTCGCGAGCGGTTTGCAGGTGCAGTTCTATTCGTCCGACGGTGGCGGTACCTGGGGTCAGACGACCCTGCCGCTGGCTTCGACCGACTCGTTCCACTCCGATCCCGCCGTCGATTGGACCTCGGACGGCCGTGCCTGGGCGATGACGCTCGGCATCAAGGGGAACACGCTCAAGGCCCGCTCTTACGTCTCGACCAACGGCGGCGCCACCTGGACGTTCGACGGCACACCCTCCGGTTCGCAGAGGAGCGTGGACAAGGAGCTGATGTGGGTCGACCACAGCGCGAGCTCGACCTTCAAGGACAACATCTACGCCTGCTGGCACAACGGCAATCCGGCCTACGTCGGCCGGCGCACCGCGGCGGGCTGGCAGACGCCGCTCCTGGTGAGCGGCGCCGAGACGAGCGGCACGGCGATCGGCTGCGACATCAAGACCAACAGCGCCGGCAACGTCTTTGCGTTCTGGCCGACCACGGGCAACCGCAGGGTGATCGTCGCCAAGTCGACCACCGGCGGCGTTTCGTTCGCGGCGCCGGTCGTGGTTCGCACGATGTTCGACAGCTATGACATCGGCGTCCCCGCGTTCAACGTTCGCCGCGCGCTCATCTACACCTCGGGCGGCGCCTACAAGACGGCGACCAAAGACAACGTCTACGTCACCTGGACCGATCTGACCGGCGCCACCGGCTGCACCACGGCGGCGAACGAGCCGGGGAGCAACGTCGCCTCGACCTGCAAGACGCGGATCTGGTTCTCGCGTTCGACCGACGGCGGCGCCACCTGGTCGACGGCGGTCATGCTGAACAACCAGGCCTCGCTGAACGACCAGTTCAACCAGGCGCTGGCGGTCGACGAGACCACCGGCAAGATCGGCGTCATGTATTACGACACGGTGGCCGACGCTGGGCGCAAGAAGACCGACGTCTGGTATCAGTCCTCCTCCGACGACGGCGTCACCTGGTCGGCTGCCTTGAAGGTCACGACCGCGCAGACCGACGAGACGATCGCGGGCGCCAACTCGGGCAATCAGTACGGCGACTACAACTCCCTCTCCGGCACGCTCGGCAAGTTCTTCCCGGTCTGGACCGACCGGCGTTCGGGCGCCAAAGAAGAGATCTGGACCGCGCCGATCATCGATCCGTAAGGCACGGCTTCCCCCTCGAAGCTCCAAAACGGCGCCCCCTCGGGGCGCCGTTTTCCGTCTGCCGATGAGGCGCGAAAAATTCGTTGGGAAAAGTGCAAGGTTGAAGGGGGTCATTTACGTCCTTTAAGCGGCAGGAGGTACGTGCCGCTATGACCAGCCACGACCAGTTGTGGAAAGACCTGTTTCGCACCTTTTTCCCCGATTTGCTGTTCCTGCTCGACTCTGACCTGGCGGCATGCCTGGTCGGGAACCTCAGTCCGGGAGGTTTCACCTTTCTGGACAAAGAGGTGTTCCACGATCTGCCCGAAGGCGAACGGCGGGAGGTCGATCTGCTCGCCGAGATCCCCGACCGCGCGGGAGGGCGGAAGTTTCGAGTCCACGTAGAGATCGAGGAGAGCTTCGGCGGCAAGATCGGCCGACGCGTCGCCCGGTACTCGCATCATCTCTACCTGCGCCATCCCGGGCCGGTGATCTCGATCGTCGTCTTCCTGCACGGCGGCCCGGCGGGCGCTTTGTGGACCGACTACGTCGAGCGGGCGTTCGAGCGGGAGATCCACCGTTTCAACTACCTGTCGCTCGGCCTGTCGAAGCTCCAGGCGCAGACCCTGCTCGACCGGCCGGAGCCGCTCGCCTGGGCGCTCGCCTCACTCACTCGGCCGGGCAAGATGGGTCGAGCCCGACTGAAGCTGGAGCTGCTGCGGAAGATCGCGACCGCACCCGTGAGCGAAGTCGAACGCTTTTTGCTGGCCAATGCCGTGGAAACTTACCTACAATTGGCAGGGCGCCAAGCGGAAGAGTACGCCGCGCTGCGTCTCGCCGAAGAGAATCCGGAGGTCGAAGCGATGGAAATGACATGGGCTGAGCGAATGGCAGCTGACTATCAGAAGAAGTTTCGGGAGGAAGGGGTCTTGCTCGGTTTGGAACAAGGTCTGGAAAGAGGACTCGGGAAGGGCGCGGAGCGTCTTCGCAGCACCTTGCTCCGCCAGCTAGGACAGCGGTTCGGAAAGGTCCCTCCCGCAGTGCGGGCGCGGATCGAAGCGATCGATTCGCTCGACGAGCTGGGCGGCCTCACCGACCGGATCTTGGAAGTAAAGTCGCTCGAAGAGCTTGGCCTCGGCAGTTAGACGGTCGCCTCCTCCAAAACGGCGCCCTCGGGGCGCCGTTGCTCGTCCCTTCAGGTTTCGCCAAGCCTACCGTCGGAGGATTCTCCACCATGCGCATCGCACTTCTCGGCACCGGACTGATGGGCTACTCGATGGCCGAACGGCTGCTCGAACAGGGGGCGGAGCTGTCGGTCTGGAACCGCACGCGCGCGAAGGCCGAGCCGCTGGGCGCGCAAGGTGCCCAGGTCGCCGACTCGCCGCGCGAGGCGATAGAAGCGGCGGGCGACGGCGGCGTCGTGATCGCCATGCTGCGGGACGCCCCGGCCCTCGGGGAGGCGCTCGACCGCGCGCTCCCGGCCCTTCTAGGCAAGACCTTCGTCCAGATGAGCACGATCGCGCCGGGTGAGAGCCGGGCGCTCTCGGCCGAGGTCGAAGCGGCCGGCGGCGGATACCTGGAAGCTCCCGTGCTCGGCAGCACACCTCAAGCGCGGAGCGGCACATTGCAGGTCTTGGTGGGGGGCGATCCGGATCTCTTCGCCCGGCTGGAGAAGACTCTCGGCCTTCTCGGGCCGCTGACGCTCGTCGGTCCGGTCGGTCAGGCGGCGGCGCTCAAGCTCGCTCTCAACCAGCTGATTCCGAACCTGATCGCGGCGTTCTCGCTGTCGGTCGGCATCGTCCGCCGTTCCGGCGTCGATCTCGATCTGTTCTTGGGGATCCTGCGGAAGAGCGCGCTCTACGCGCCGACCTTCGACGGCAAGCTGCCTAAGTTGCGGGCTCGGGACTTCGCGCAGCCCAGCTTCTCCACCGAGCTGATGCTCAAGGACGTCGATTTGATTCGTGCGGAATGCGAAACCCTCGGTCTCGACGCGACGGTCGCCGACGCCTTGCGCGACGTCCTGGTGCGGACGGTCGAAAGCGGCCAGGGAGGGGCGGATTACTCGGCGCTCTACGACGTGATCGACCCGCGGGCGTAGGGGCGGGCCCCCCGTGGTCGCCCAGGTATCGCCCGGCCAGGTATCGCGCGCCGATTACCCCAACTCTTCGCGGATCACGTTGATCAAATGCCGCAGATCGACCGGTTTGGTCAGGTGGCGGGCGAAGCCGGCGGCCAACGCGCGTTGGATGTCCTCGTCCATGCCGTAGCCGGAGAGCGCGATCCCTTTCAGGCCGTGCCGTTTGGATAAGACCCGCATCAGATCGCAACCGTCGCCGTCGGGCAGGCCGAGGTCGGAGAGGACCAGATGGAAGCTCTCTTGATCGTCGGTATGCGCCTGAAACGCGGCGGCGAGCGCGTCGGCGACGGAGGAGGCTCGGGTGACGCGGAAGCCCGAATCCTGCAGCAGGACCGAGAGCGCCTCGGCCGTGTCGTCGTGATCTTCGACCAGCAGCAGGTGGGGCGGCGAATCCGTCGGCCGGGTGCGGTCGGGGCCACGCTTCCCGGAGTCGACCGATTGGGCGACCGCCGAGCTGGTGCCTTTGGAGAGGAGATCGTCGATCAGCCGTACTTCCAGCTCCAAGTTGCGCCGGATGCGTTCGAGCATCGGGGCGAACCGAGCGGGCAGGTCGTCCGCTCCCTGCATCGCCGACAGCGTGAGCATCACCGGCGCGAGCGGCGTGCGCAGCTCATGGGAAAGGGCGGCGAAGAAGCGATCCTTGGCGTCGACCGCATCGATCGCGAACAGACGTGCCTGCTCCAGCTCGCGGCGCAGCCGGTAGAGCTGCTTTTCGGGTCGAAGATCGCGGGCGAACGCGAGATGAAGGCCCGGGGCGATGCACGGCCGGAACCGCCATTCGACTTCGATCAGCGAGCCGTCGGCTGCAAGAATGGGGAATTCTCCTTCAAAACCGTGTCGAGATTGCAACCCGGCGAGCGCGGCGTCGCCCAAGGTTTTGGCGCTCGGCAGGAGGAAGGAGGAGAGCGTCTGACCGATCAGATCCGGCGGATCGAACTGCAAAAGCCGACCAAAAGCGTGGTTCGCCTCGCGCAGGACGGCGCCGTCGTCAAGCAGTGCAACGGCGCAAAACCCTTCTTGATACAGGGACTTACCGAGCGAGCCGAGGAGCTCGTCAAGGGTGGAAAAGGGGGCGTTTGCGGCGTCGCTGCTCATTGTCAGGTCCAAGAGCGAGAAAGGGGCTTCCGGCGCCAGAACAGGCAACAAGAAAGCAAAAGGAGTGCCGCCCCTCCGGGCGGCGTTTCGACTTGGCGGCTCCTACGCGTCGTCGCCGCAGGGGATCAGCAGGCGCTCGATGCCGCGCGCTTTGCCGGTCTCCTCGTCGATGTCGACCACGGCCCCGGCGAGCCGGACGTCGCGCTTCGCGACTTCGAGCGGCACGGAGGTCTGGAGCAGAAAGCGGCGCAGCACCTTGTCGACCCGCATGCCGATGATCGAATCGTAGGGGCCGGTCATGCCGACGTCGGTGAGCAAAGCGGTACCCCCCGAGAGGATGCGCTCGTCGGCGGTCGGCACGTGAGTATGGGTGCCGAGCACGGCGCTCACCTTGCCGTCGAGATAGAAGCCGAGCGCCTGCTTTTCGCTCGTTGCGTCGGCGTGGAAATCGACCAGGATCACTTTGATCTTCGGGTCGAGCGACGCGAGCAACCGGTCCGCGCTATGGAACGGCGAATCGAGGTGGCTCATGAAGACGCGGCCTTCGAGGTTGATCACCGCGACCGGAATGCCCGCGGCGGTCTCGCCCACGTACAGCCCCTTGCCGGGGTTCCCCTCGGGGTAGTTGGCGGGGCGCAACAGGCGCGGCTCGCGGGAGAGCAGCTCCACCCCTTCCTTCTTGTCCCAGACGTGGTTGCCGGTCGTGTAGCAGTCGATGCCCAGGCTTTCAAATTCGTTCAGCACGTCGGGGGTCACCCCGAAGCCGCCCGAGGAGTTCTCGACGTTGACCACGGTGTAGTCGATCCGGTGCTGGTCGATCAGCCGGGGCACGAGGGCCTTCACCGCTCGGCGCCCCGGTTTGCCGATCACGTCGCCGACGAAGAGGAGCTTCACCGGGCGTACTCGATCGACCGGGTCTCGCGGATGACCGTGATCTTGATCTGGCCCGGGTAGGTGAGCTCGGCTTCGACTTTCCTCGCGATGTCCTTGGACAGCCAGAGCGCCTGGTCGTCCGAGAGCTTGCCGCTGTCGACGATGATCCGCACCTCGCGGCCGGCCTGGATCGCGAACGTCTTCTG
>Ga0068860_100001717_pt1 | contig 23387 bp, 16 predicted proteins | sample KBSSwiS32_FD_66597 | JGI IMG/M metagenome (GOLD analysis project Ga0068860, IMG submission 66597) | Switchgrass rhizosphere microbial communities from Kellogg Biological Station, Michigan, USA - KBS Switchgrass S3-2 | ecosystem: Host-associated > Plants > Roots > Rhizosphere > Soil ...
CCAGTCCTCCACCTGCGCGGCGCGTTCCGCCTTGCCGGCGCGCCGGTAGTTGGCGAGGGCCTGCTCCGCGTAGCCCAGCGCGGCGGCCTTCTGCCGGCCCAGCTGCCACAGCGTGCGCGCCAGCGCGTATTGCGTTTCCCCCAGGTCCTCGGGGTAGCTGCCCCGGATGGCCAAGGCCTTCTCCAGCATGGCCCTGGCCTCCTCCGGGCGGCCCAGGTCCAGCAGCGACTGGCCGATCCCGTCGTACGAGTACGACAGGCGCTGGTCCTCCGCGGGCAACACCTTCTGCTTGATCTCCAGCGCGCGCCGGTAGGTGGCCAGCGCGTCCTCGAAGCGGCGCTCCTCCCCGAAGATGGTGGCCTTGATCTCCAGCGCGCCGGCCATTCGCACCGTCTCCTCGCCCACGCGCGCGCGGGTGATGCGGATCGCCTCGTCGATGCTCCGGTGCGCGGAGCCGTAGTCGTGCCGCTCGATCTGCGCGAGCGCCATCCCGTACAGCCGGGGGACCAGGAACGGGTGGTCCGGCCCCATGCGCCTGCGCAGGGTGGCGATGGTCTCCTCCAGGAGCGCGATCGCCTCGTCCAGCCGGCCCAGTCGCTGGTACAGGGCGGCCAGGTTCCCCGTGGCGTTGAGCGTCTGGAGGTCGTCGTGCCCCAGCTCGCTGGCCAGCAACTGCCGCCCGCGCTCCAGCGTCCGGGCCGCGACGAGGGTCTTCCCTTCCCCGCTCTGGAGCAGGGCCAGGTGGACCAGCAGGGCGCCCTGGTGCTCGGCGTTGCCGCCGATCCGGTCCAGCGTCGCCTGGGCCTGCCCGGCCCACCGCTCGCCGCGGGCGAAGTCCTTCTGCTCGAAGGCGGCGTACACGCCCTGGGTGGCGGCGCGGACCCGGACGAGGTCGGCCCGGCCGGCGTCCGCGGCCAGCATCGCCTCCTCGATCACCTCCATCGACCTCGCGGTCTCGCTGGTGCGGTCCAGCAGCCAGCCGTAGAGGAACAGCGCCTCGGCCTCCACCGGCCGGTAGCGCAGCGCCCGCGCGCGCTCCACCGCGGCGCTCGCCTTCTCCAGCGCCTCCTTGTAGAGGCCCGCCTCCTTGAGCGCGTTCACCTCGGTGAGCTGCTCCTTCACCTGGCGGATGGCGTCGCGCGCCGCGGCGTCCTCCGGCAGCGGGGCCTCCTGGGTGAGGGCGGAGGCGTCCGCGCAGGAGCGCACGCTGGACAGCCCGGCGGCGGCGTCCACGCCCCGGTCCACCAGCTTCTGGTCGGCGGAGGCGAACAGCGCGGTGAGGTACCGCAGCTCGTGCAGCCGCAGGTCCAGGCAGGCCGCCCGCAGCGCCATCACCGACTCCGGCTGGTCGCCCCGCACCCGGGTGGCGACGCAGGCCTCCTCGCTCATCGCCGTCCACCGGCGCGCGTAGTCGTCCAGCACGCCCGCGGTGCGCGCGAACTGCGCCTCGCCGTCCTGGAACGCGGCGAACGCCCGGTGCATGGCCGCCCGCCGGTCCTGGTCCCACGACCCCTGGAGCCGCTGTTCGGCGCCCTTGCAGCGCAGGTCCGGCCGGAGCGCCACCGCGCCGCCCGCCACGGCCAGGCCCACCGCCGCCACCCCCGCGGCGATGAGGAGGTTCGCCCTCCCCTTGCGCGCGTCCTGCTGGAGCGCGTCCAGGAACGCCTCCATGGTGGGGAAGCGCTGCGCGGGGTCCGCACAGAGCGCGCGCCGGAGCGCCTGCCCCATCCACTCCGGCACCCCGTGGCCCGGGGGCGCGGGCTGGATCTGCCCGTCGAGGATGGCCTGCAGCCGGTCCACCAGGAGCTTGGGCGCGAACGGGCGCACCCCGTAGAGCGCCTCGTACAGCGCCACCGCGAAGCTGAACTGGTCCGTGCGCTCGTCGGTGGCGTCGGCGCGGATCTGCTCCGGGGCCATGTAGCGCGGCGTGCCCATCACGGTCCCCGCCTGGGTGAGCGGCGTGTCCAACAGCGGCATCTCGATGGAGCCGGTGCGCTCCTCGGTCCCCCCGGTCCGGGTGTCGTCAGGGCGGGGGTCGTGCGCGGGCCGCGCCAGGCCGAAGTCCGCCACCCGCGCGCGGCCGTCCCTGCCCAGAAGGACGTTGTCCGGCTTGAAGTCGCGGTGGATGAGCCCCACCGCGTGCGCCGCCGCCAGCCCGCGCCCGGCCTGGACGAAGAGGTCGCGCACCTCCTGCCAGGTCCGCTTCTTCTCCAGCAGCCACTGCTTGAGGTTCCCCCCGTCCACGAACTCCATGGCGAGGAACACCCGGCCCTGGAAGGTGCCCACGTCGTGGACCGCCGCCACGTTGGGGTGGGTGAGCCGCGCCATGGCCTGCGCCTCGCGCATCAGGCGGATCTGCAGGCGCTCCCGGCTGACCTCCGAACGGCCGCGGTGGGAGAGGACCTTGAGCGCCACGCGGCGGTCGAGCTGCGGGTCGTACGCGGCGTAGACCGCGCCCATCCCGCCCGAGGCCAGGTGCTGGAGGATGTCGTAGCGGCCCACGGTGGCTCCGCGCTCCAGCGTCTCGTCGTCGTCCCCGTCCGCGCCGGGCGTGCGGTCCGGGAGGACGGGGAGGGTGTGCGCCGGCCCGGGCTGGACTCCGGCGGGCGCCGGGGCGGCGACCCGGGGTGCTGCCGGCGGCACCTCGCCGGAGACGTCCTCGCCGGAGACCGAGGCGTCCTGGGAGCCGGTGAGCTTGGAAAGCAGCGAGCCGCAGGCGGCGCAACCCTTGACGTGCGCGCCCAGGCGCTCGGCGTCCGCGGGCGGCAGCTCGCCCTGGGCGAGGGAGACGATCTCTCCGTCGGACGGACACGCCATGTGAGCGAAGTCTACCGTGTCCGCGGGCGCGGCCCTTCAGGTCGGCTCACGCTCCGGCCCCGCCTCCAGCGCTCCCTGCCGCAGCAGCGCGGCGTACCGCCCGTCCCTGGCGACCAGCTCGCCGTGCGCGCCGCGCTCCACCACCTGCCCCGCCTCCAGCACGTAGATGAGGTCGGCGTGGCGGACGGTGGAGAGCCGGTGGGCGATGACCAGCGTGGTGCGCCCCTTCTGCAGCTCCGAAAGCCCCGCCTGCACCTCGCGCTCGGAGGCGGCGTCCAGCGCGGAGGTCGGCTCGTCCAGAAGCAGCAGCGACGGGTCGCGCAGGAACGCCCGCGCGATGGCGATCCGCTGCCGCTGCCCGCCGGAGAGCAGCGCGCCGCGCTCGCCCACCGCCTCCTCCAGCCCGCGCGGGAGCGCCCGCACGAACGCGTCCGCGTGCGCGCGCCGGAGCGCGTCCCACAGCTCCGACTCGGACGCCTCCGCCCGCCCGAACGCCAGGTTCTGCCGCACGGTGCCGGTGAAGAGGATGGGCTCCTGCGGCACCCACGCCATCCGGTCCCGCAGCGACCGCCGGCTCATCCCGGCCGCGTCCTTCCCCGCCCACAGCACCTGCCCCTTGCGCGGCGGCACGAAGCCCAGCAGCGCGGCGAACACCGTGCTCTTCCCCGACCCGGACGCGCCCACCAGCGCCACCGTCTTCCCCGCCGGCACCTCCAGCGTCAGCCCCCGGAGCGCGTCGCGCAGGCCGTCGTACGAGACGGTGACGCCCTCGAACCCCAGCGCGCTCCCCGCTCCCAGGGGCGGCGCCGCCTCCCCCACGTCCGGGGGCCGCGGCGCGTCCTGCAGCTCGAACAGCCGCGCGGCCGCCCCCAGCCCCTGCGCCACCATCGAATACGTCCCGGAGATCGCCTTCAGCGGCTGGTACATGAGCAGCGCCGCCGCCAGGAACGAGAGCAGGTTCTCCGCCAGCGCCGGCTCCGCCGCCACCGCGCGCGCGCCCACGCCGATGGCCAGCGCCACCCCGACGATGCCCAGCACCTCCACCGTGGGCGTGAACGCCGCCCGGATGAACAGCGAGCGCCGCATCGTCGACAGGTACCCCGCCTGCTCCGCGTCGAACCGCGCCAGGGCCCGCGCCTCCCCGCCGTAGCCCTGCACCACCGGCAGGTTGTGGAGCTGCTCCGCGGCCAGCTCGGAGAGCCCGCCCAGGCTGGCCTGCGCGCGCGTGGCGACCTTCTTGAGCGACCGGGCGAAGCGCGACACCGGCACCACCGCCGCCGGCATCACCAGGAAGGTGAGCAGGAACAACCGGACGTCCTTGGCCAGGCACACGGCCAAGAGCGCCAGGACCTGCAGCCCGTCCTTCACGTACGAGCCCAGCGCCTGCGTCACCGCCACCTCCACCTGCGCCACGTCCGCAGTGAGGCGCGAGAGCAGCTCGCCCGAGTGCCGCTCCTCGTAGAAGCGGGGCGGCAGCTCCAGCAGGTGCGCGTGCAGGTCGCGGCGGAGGTCCGCCATCCCGCGCTGCGCCGCCGACTGCATCCACCCGCCCTGGAGCCACTGCGCCACCGCCTTCACCACCGCGACCGCCATGATGGCGAGCGGGAAGACGACCGGCAGGTCCTTCGGCTCCACCGCCACGCCGCCCAGCGACACCGGCCCCTGGGCCAGCACGGCCTTGAGCAGCGGACCGATCAAGTACGCGTACAGGCCGGCGGCGGCGGCGGCGATCGCGGAGGCCACGGCGGCGGCGGCGGCGGTCGCCCGGTAGGGCTTCAGGGAGCGCAGCAGGCGGCGGTACGTCCCCTTTGGGGGCGGGGCCTCCAAGGCCGGCGCACTCTCGCATCGCCGCGCCGCCACGGGCAAATCTCGTCCCGGGAGCGCTCACTCCAGGCAGACCGAGGCGCCAGGCGTGCGGTCCGTGTGGGAGCGTTGCCCCTATCCGGGTCTGACCCGAGGTTTACGCAGTCGCAAGCAGGCGCGAGGCGCACTTCACGCGAGGAGGTCGGGCCGTGGAGATGACTGGAAAGGAAGCCGGGACGACGGTGGGCTGTGAACCCGTCGTGGACGACGGACATCGGCGCCGCTTGCTGTGGCTCATGGCCGAATACTTCCGGACGCTGGGGTACACGGACATCAAGGCGAGGCTCCCGGGCTTCGTCCCGCCGCCCGTCCTCTCGGGGACCATCGAGGACCACCGCCCCGACTTCACCTGCCGGCAGTCTGATCGCGAACGGACGCCGATCATCCTCGAGGTGGTCACCTCGGAGAACGTGGGCGACCCGGTGGCCGACAACCGCTGGTCCCTGCTGTCGTCCGCGGCGCGCCTCTACAACGCGGAGCTGCACTTCGTGGTGCCCAAGTGGCACCCCGACGGCTCGGTCGACGCCGCGCTCCGGCGCCGCCTGCAGCGGCTGGAGCTGTCCTACAACCGGGTCTGGAACGTGTAGCCGGCCAGGTCCTGTGGATTGCTGCGCTTCCCATTGCGGTTATATTGGCTACGCGCCGCCTCGTGTGGCTCGTTTGTCCAGTAAACCCAGGGAGTTGCAGGGATGCCGGCGGTCGGTGGGCAGCAAAGCAAGCGCGACTACTACGAGGTGCTGGGCGTCGAGCGCAGCGTCTCGCCCCAGGAATTGAAGAGCGCCTACCGCAAGGTCGCGCTCCAGTTCCACCCTGATCGCAACCCGGGGAACAAGGATGCCGAGGAGAAGTTCAAGGAGGCCACCGAGGCCTACGAGATCCTCTCGGACGCGGACAAGCGGTCGCGCTACGACCGCTTCGGCCACGCCGGCGCGGGCTTCGAGGGCTTCGGCGCGGGCGGCTTCAGCACCGTCAACCTGAACGAGATCTTCGGGGAGATCTTCGGCGACATCTTCGGGGGCGGGCGGCAGCGGCAGCGCGGCGGCCGCCAGCGCGGCGCGGACCTCCAGTACAACCTGGAGATCAGCTTCGAGGAGGCGGCCTTCGGCTGCGAGGTGCGGGTCCCCATCCCGCGCTCCAAGCTGTGCGAGCCCTGCAAGGGCACCGGCGCCAAGAACGGCGAGGCGCGCCCCTGCCCCACCTGCCAGGGGTCGGGCGAGCTGCGCTTCACCCAGGGCTTCTTCTCCGTCTCCCGCACCTGCAACGCCTGCGGCGGGGCCGGGCGAGTCATCGTGGAGCCGTGCCCGGCCTGCGCCGGCCGCGGCCGCACCGAGACGCGCACCGAGCTGACGGTCGCCATCCCCGCCGGCGTGGACACCGGGACCCGGGTCCGCGTGCCGGGCCAGGGCGAGGCGGGCGACGCCGGCGGCGGGCCGGGGGACCTCTACGTGGTGATGCACGTCCGCGAGCACGCGCTCTTCGCCCGCGACGGCACCGAGGTCTTCCTCGAGGTGCCCATCACCTTCACCCAGGCGGCGCTCGGCGCCACCATCGAGGTGCCCACGCTCGACGGGAAGGCGAAGCTGAAGGTCCCCGCCGGGACGCAGAACGGGAAGGTCATTCCCATGAAGGGCAAGGGCATCCCGCACCTCCACGGCGGCGGCCGCGGCCACATGCACGTCCGGATGCTCGTGGAGACGCCGACCGAGCTCAACCGCGAGCAGCGCGCCCTGTTGGAGCGCTTCGCCGAGCTGGCAGGCGAGGACGTGCACCCCGTCTCGAAGAGCTTCTTCGCCAAGGTCCGAGAGCTCTTCGGGTAGCGAAGCTGCCTCACCACCGAGCGGGCGGAGGGCGTCAAGCTGGCACAAACGCCAGGCGCTACGTCTTACGTTCAGATGAATCTTACGAACGTGGTGCGTGAAGACACAGAAGCCATTGAGCAGATGGTGAGCGGGCTGGCGTGGGAGTCCGTGGGAAGCCGCCAGCGCTTCCTGAGGGTGAGCCGGCGCCGCGTCCGGGTGGTGGAGGTGGGCCGCAAGGGCCACCCGCTGGTCTTCCTCCACGGGGCCGGGGGCTGGGCCGAGACCTGGGGCGAGGTGGTGCCGGCCATGGCGCGCGCCGGCTACCACTGCTTCGCGGTCGACCTGCCGGGCTTCGGCCAGAGCGCTCCGCCGCTGCGGCCCCGCTACTTCGAGCCGGGCCGCTCCTACTACGTCCGCTGGACGACCAAGCTCCTGGACGAGCTGAAGCTCAAGCGCGCCACGCTGGTCGGCCACTCGCTGGGTGGGACGGTGGCCATGCTCACGGCGGCGACCGTGCCCGAACGCGTGGCCCGGCTGGTGCTGATGGCGCCCGGAGGCTTCGGCGACCCCGTCCTCTACCGGTTGCGGATGATGGCGCTCCCCTTCGGCGAGTGGCTGGCGCCCTACGTCCCGGACCGGCTGATCCGGGGCTTCCTCCGCGCCAACGCCTACGACCCCAAGTGCCTGCCGGAGTGGCTCTACGCGGATGCGCTCAAGTACGCGCGCTCGGGCGGCGGGGCGGAGCTGGCGCGGGTGATGGCGCAGGGCCTGTCGAAGTTCCGCGGCCCCAACGGGCTGGGCGCCCAGTGGCGCGCTCGGGTGTCCGCCAGCATCCGCTGCCCCACCATGGTGCTCTGGGGGCGCAAGGACCGCACCCTCCCCGTCTCGCACGCGGTGGACGCGGCGGCCACGCTGCCCGGCGCGGTGGTCGAGGTGATCGAAAACGCCGGGCACCTGCTGATGCTGGAGAAGCCCCGCCTGGTCCAGCGGGCCTTGCTCGCCTTCCTGGAAGTGACCGCCACGCGCCTGACGCGTCCGCCCAGCCGCACGGCCCCCGCCACAGCTGGCGCCGAGTTTGCTATGCCACCGGCTCTATGACGAACGCTCGCTGGCGCGGCGCGGCCGCGCTGCCGCTCCTCGTGGTGGCGCTGTCTGCCTGCCCGCCCCGGACGACGCGCGGCGGCGGCCTCCCGCTGGGTGACGGCCAGTTCCCCGACAAGCCGACGGTGGAGGCGAAGCGCGACCCCGCGGCGGACGACGCGCTGAAGAAGGCGGAGCAGGACGCGGCGGCCCAGGCCTCCAAGGACAAGGCGGCGGAGGTCTACCTCGGCGTCCGCAAGGCGTTCCCGGAGACCACCGCCAGCCAGGAGGCGCTCTACCGCGCCGGGACGCTCTCCTTCGAGTCGGGCGACTACGTCAACGCCCGCAAGAGCTTCAACGAGCTGCTGTTCGAGAACCCGCTCTTCGACAAGGCGTCGGACGCCAAGCGGATGCTGGGGCTGTCCGCGCTGGAGGTCGGCGCGTACCGGGACGCGTACCACACGCTCTCCTCGCTGGCGGAGCACGCCGAAGGCGACGAGCGCCGCAAGCTCCTGGAGGCCACCGAGCGCGCCGCCGAGGGCGCCCTCCTCTTCGGCGAGGCGCTCCGCATCGCCATCCTCTTCGCCAACGAGGCCCACACCCCGGAGGAGCAACAGCGCGCGCTCCAGCGGGTGAGCGACCTGGTGGAGGGGAAGGTGGCGTTCGTGGACGTGGCCCGCGCCGCGGACGAGATGGGGCCGGACAACCCCATCTGGCCCATCCTCACCTTCAAGCTGGCGCGCATCTACTTCCACCTGCGCGACTGGCCCCGGCTGAACGAGACGCTGGAGAAGTTCCTCGCCAAGGCGCCGGAGCACCCCTTCGCCCCGGAGGCGCGCGCGCTCCAGGAGCGCATGCAGCGCGGGCGCGACGCCAACGCGTCCCGGGTGGGCGTCATCCTCCCCCTCTCCGGCCGCTTCCAGCAGGTGGGCGCGGTGGTGAAGGCGATGATCGACCTGGCCTTCGAAGGCTCCCGCGTGGAGCTGGTCTACAAGGACACCCAGGGCGACGTGAACCTCGCCGGCAAGGCGGTGGAGGACCTGGTCTTCGACGAGCGCGTCATCGCCATCATCGGACCCATGCTGGGGGACGACACGCGGCGCGCGTCGCTGGTGGCGGAGGAGCTGCAGGTCCCCATCCTCACCCTGAGCCGGCTGGAGGGCGTGACCGACATCGGCCCGCACGTGTTCCGCAACATGCTCACCAACTCCGCCCAGGCGGCGGCGCTGGCGGACTACGGGACGAAGGTGATGGGGTGGAAGCAGTTCGCGGTGCTCTACCCGAACATCCCCTACGGCGTGGAGCTGGCGAACAAGTTCTGGGACCAGGTGCTGCTGCACGGCGCGGAGATCCGCGGCGCGGAGAGCTACGACCACGACGCCACCGCGTTCACCCCGGAGGCGCAGAAGCTGGTGGGCCGCTTCTACCGCGAGGATCGGCTGGACTACCTGGAGAAGGCGCGCGACATCATGAACGCCCAGGGGACGGACGAGTTCCACAAGCGCAAGGCGATGGAGAAGCTCCGCGGCAGCCTGGAGCCGATCATCGACTTCGACGCCCTCTTCATCCCGGACGAGTGGGCGCGGGTCAGCCTGGTCGCCCCCGCGCTGGCGGTGGAGGACATCATCACCAACGCGTGCGACCCGCGGGACCTGGAGAAGATCAAGAAGACCACCGGCAAGAAGGACCTGAAGACGGTGACGCTGCTGGGCGGCAACGAGTGGAGCTCGCCCAAGTCCAAGGCCACCGGGCTGCCGGAGATCCTCGAGCGCGGCGGGAAGTTCGTCACCTGTTCGGTCTACGTGGACGGGTTCTTCGCCGACTCCGACCGTCCGGGGACGAAGAAGTTCATGTCCCTGTTCCGGAGGAAGTTCCCGGACCTGGGGCGCGACCCGGTGCTGGTGGAGGCGTACGGCTACGACGCCGGATCCATGGTGCGGACCGTCATCGAACAGGCCCGGCCGCAGACGCGCGAAGACTTCCGCTCGGCGCTCGCCGGCCTGAAGAACTTCGAGGGCGCCTGCGGGAAGGCGGACATGAGCGACCGCCGGGAGGCGGAGCGCCCGCTGTTCTTCCTCACCATCGACAACAAGGGCGTCCACGAGATCACCCCCAAGACGCCCAAGCCGGCCAGTGGCAGCTAGCGCGAGGGGCGCCGCCGCGGCGGCCCTCTGCCTGCTGGGCTGCGCGCCCAGGGCGCCGCTGACCCCGGAGCAACTGCAGCTGTTGCAGCGCGGTGACACGTACCTCGCCGGCGAGGTGAAGCAGCTCAAGCGCGACGCGGTGCTGGACGTGGGCGGCCTGGCCACCGCGGTGGGCGCCAGCCGCCACGGCGAGCTGGTGGCCTTCGCCACGCTCCAGGGCGACGACGCCGTGCTCAACGCCATCGACCGCACCGGGTCGCCGAAGCGGCTGTGGGCGCAGCGGGTGAACGCCGGTCGCCGCGCGCTGGAGGCGGTGGAGGTGTCGCCGGACGGGTCGTTCGTGGTCTCCGCCGGGCGCGACGGCTTCGTGCGCGCGTTCCGCGGGCGCACGGGCGTGCCGGGGGCGGCGCTGGGGCTGCGCCAGCCGCTGACCTCCCTGGCGCTGCGCTGGGACGGGGCGCAGCTGGCGGTGGGCACCGCGCAGGGACGGGTGGTGGTGACCACCTTCCCCGGCCTGGAGCTGGTGGCCCAGGCGGAGCTGCACGGTGGCCAGGAGGTGCGCGGGCTGGCCTACCGCGCGGACGGCGCCATCATCTCCGGCGGGTGGGACCGCTCGCTGGTCGTTTCCCGGCAGCGGGGCGGCGACCTGTTCGAGGAGCGCCGGCGCGCGCTGGAGCAGTACGTCAACGACGTGCAGGTGGGCGGCGCGGCGGTGGCGGTGGCGCTCTCCGCCTCGCCCTCGGAGCGGCCGGCGGGCGAGATGGCCGCCTTCGAGGAGCCTTCCTTGGCCAACGCGGCGGCCCTTTTGGACGACTTCACCCTGGAGGAGGTGGCCAGGCCCGTCCACCACCGTGGCCCGGTCTCCACCGTGGCCATGGCCCCGGACGGGGTGGTCTTCGCCAGCGGCAGCCTGGACGGCCGGGTGCTCCTGGAGCAGCGGGACGCCCCGCAGAAGCAGGGGCCGCTGGGGCTGGAGGTGGACTGGTTCGTCCGGCGGGTGCGCCTCACCCGCGACGCCAGGTACCTGCTGGTCGCGGCGTGGGTCCAGCCGCCATTGGGGGAGGAGCACCAACCCGCGCCCTCGGTGACGGTGGAGGAGCTGGTCCGCAAGGAGCCGGAGGTGGTGCGGGAGCCCCCGCACTCCGAGTCCCGGTAGGCGTTACCGACGCTGCGCGTCGTGCTTCTGGCGGTAGATGGCCCGGCTGCTCCGGTTGAGCATCCGGTTGTCCTTGGCCACCTCGCGGGCGGTGAGGCCGCCGCCGTCCACCCGGTCCCGGGCGATGACGTTCTGGGCGTGGACCTCCCGGCGCTCCAGCCGGGCCGTCTCGCGGGCCGTCAGCTGGCCCGACTGGACGCCCTGGGCGATGCGCTCCTGCTGGCGGACCTCGCGCCGCTGGAGCTCGCCCGCCAGGGCCGGGGACGCCGTCCCCAGGGCCAGCACCGCCACCACCAGGTTCATCTGCCAACGCTTCATGGGAGTGTCTCCTGAAAAAAGGGTTCTGGAAGGAAGACGGGTGGGTCCCCGCCCGCGTGCAGAGTCGAACCCGACCCCCGGCGGAGGAGTTGCGGGCGCACCGTCTCGGAGCGGACCGCTCCATTCTGGACGGGCGATCGCGCCGATCCGGTGCGGAGCGATCGCGCAATCGCCCGAAAGCGGGTGGGCCCGAACCTTGCTCTAGAAGCAGGACGTTGCTGCCGTACGAGGTGGAGCGCTGAAAAGGTCGCAATCGACCGAGACTGCTGGGGGGCAAGTCGGGTTCGGCGAGGTCGGCGCTCCACCTCATACGGTAGCGATGAAGTGAAGGAACGAGGGGAAGTCGGAGGGGGAATCGGCCGTCGAGGCCGAGCGTCGCAAAGGGGGGGCGCTCGATCGCGTATCCGGGGGGGTTCGCGATCGAATGGAAGTCAGGCGCTCTGCCTCGCGGCCCAGCCGTTTCCCGTCCAGACCTCAAAAGTTCAGGAAGATCCGCTCGCGCGGGAGTCCCTGGCGCTCGAGCGCTTCCGTCACGCCCTGCACCATCCCCTTCTGGCCGCACAGGAACGCCGAGGCGTCCGCCAACGGCTCCAGCGGCACGTGCGTCTGCACGTAGCCCTGCAGCCCCTGCCACCCGGACGCGCCGGGCTGGCTGACGGTGCGGATGACCTGGAGCCCCGCGGCCTCCCACGTCTCCAGCTCCGCCGTGTACGCGAAGGCGTCCGGCGTGCGCGCGCCGAAGTAGAGCGAGAGGTGGCCGAACGAGGGCCGGTCCGCCAGCAGCACGCCGATGAGCGAGCGCACCGCGCTGATGCCGGAGCCGGTGGCGAACAGCAGCGCCCGCCGCCCCTTCGCCGCCTCCACCGCGAAGCCCTTCCCCTGCGCCGCGGTGGACTGCACCTTCGCGCCCACCGGCAGCGACGCCAGCGCGTCCGCCAGCCCGCTGCCGCCCTTGATGAGCAGCTCCAGCACCTCGCCGCGCGCGCCCGGCGCCGAGGCGATGGCGAAGAACCCCTCGCCCTTCCCGGGCAGCGACAGCTTCAGGTACTGGCCGGCGCGCTGGTGCGAGGCGGCGACGGGCGTCCCGCGCGCGTCCAGGTCGATCTCGGTGAGGTTGGCCGCGGATGTCTGGCGGTCGATGACGGTGAGCTCGTGCCAGTCGCTCATGGTGGCCGCTCCTTACGCTAGCATCCGGTCCCCGTGAAGCGGCTGCTGCTGGCGGCGATCATGCTCGTGGTCTCGGCGGCGGTGATCGTCCCCGTCTGGTGGGCGGTCGCCGTGAGCAACCTGCCGCCGCTGGAGAGCGAGTTCGACCTGGAGCGCCTGCTGCGCGACCGCATCGAGGGCGAGCGCGCCGCGAACTGGCCCGGCGGCGGCCGGCCCGACAAGGCGGCCATCGCCTTCCGCGCGCCGGAGCTGACGCGCTACCCGAAGGACATGGTGGGCCTGTACATCTCCAACTCCGGCTGCCCGACCTTCTTCCAGTCGCCCCACGAGAAGCCGATGCCGTGGCTCTGGCGGCTGGTGCGCTACCAGGTCAACAAGACGGAAGGGCCGCCGGGCAACGCGGACTGCGAGTTCCAGCTCGCGCGGCACCTGGTCTGGGCCATCCGCATCCGCGGCGGGCTGCGCGAGACCATCGCCATCCACCGGATCCGCAACCTGCTGCCCAAGGGGAAGCTGGTGGCGTACGACCTGGCCACCACCGAGTTCGACGCCGGCGTGGTGGGGCTGGAGTCGGCGTCGGAGTCGCTCTACCAGCGGAAGCTGGAGACGCTGAGGCTGGACGAGCTGGCGGAGCTGTCGCTGGCGCTCCCGCCCAGCAACGCGTACGACCAGCTCAAGCTGTGCGCCAACGCCGGCTCGCTCCGGCAGGCGCGCGACACGGCGCTGGTGGAGATGTCCAACCAGTCGCTCATCCCGGTGGACCGGGCGAAGCAGGCGCAGGCCCAGCCGCTGGCGTGCATGAAGATGTGAGCGGCCGCGCGCTCAGGCCGCCTGTGGCCACTGGGCGGCCTCGGCGGCGCACTCGGGCGCCTCGGACCAGAACTTCACCCACTCCGCCCGCCGGGCGCGCGCGTCCGCCCGGCCGAGGTCGATCAGCATCTCGGCGAAGCCGCCGTCGAACATCAGGTACGAGAGCAGGTCGCTCTCCTCGGTCTCCTCGTCCACCATCCGCCGCAGCGCCATCCCCGCCAGCCCCTTGGCGCGCTTGGAGAAGGTGGGTGACGAGGCGTACTCCGCCGCCAGCTTCCCGATGTTCTGCGACGGCCGGATGAGGATGTTGCGGACGTAGCAGAAGGGCGCCGGGCCGGTGCGCGGCACCGCCTCGCTCATCACCGTCTGGAAGCCGGGCCCGTACGCCTTGGTCCCCGCCTCCAGCAGGTCGTTGATGGCGCGCAGCCGGCCCAGGTCCTGGTCGGTGCTGTCCAGCATCAGCGCGTTGAGCGTCTTGCCCACCAGGAAGGGCGCGGTGGCGTAGTGGATCTCCTCGCCCTGCGCGTCGTCCAGGTCGTGCGCCTGGGCCTCGTCCTTGGCGGGCATGTGCCGGAGCGAGACGACGATGACGCGGGTGGCGCCCATCCGCAGCGCGGGCGAGAGGGGGACGTTCATCCGCAGCCCCCCGTCCACGAACAGCCGCCTGCCGATCTGCACCGGCGGGAAGAGGAGCGGGATGGCGGCGGACGCCAGCGCGTGCCGCGGGCCGATGCGCGCCGAGACGACGTGGATGTTGGGCTCCGGGGTCCAGCTGGGGAGCCCGCCGCCGTGCTGCTGGATGAAGACGGTGGTGCGCCCGGTGGCCACCTCGGTGGCGGACAGGGCGAGGCCCTCCAAAAGGCCCGAGCGGATGTTCCGGCCCAGCGACGGCCAGTGCGTCCCGGTCATCACCACGTTCTCCAGCGCGCGCGGGTCGACCAGGCCGCCGTGGCGGTGGGCCTCCGCGGTGGGCCGGCCCATCAGCTCGCGCGCCATCCGGAGCACGTCCGGGACGCCGAACTTGAGCACCTCCTGGACGTGGAGCGACTTCCAGCGGTCGATGAGCAGGCCCGGCTGCGCGCTCATCACCTGCGCGTGGGTGGCCATGTGGCAGGCGTTGATGGCCCCCACCGACGTGCCGGCGATGATCGGGATGGGGAGCGTCCGGCTCAGCTCCGGCTCCAGCTCGTCGCGCAGGTAGCTGATGACGCCGGCCTCGTAGGCCCCGCGCGCGCCGCCGCCGCACAGGACGAGCCCGGTCCGCTGCTTCGAGGCGCTGGGCGGCAGGGCGGTCACCGGCGCGGCTTCTCCGGCACCGGCCGCACGTTGGTGACGTCGTTCTCCGTCCCGCTCGGGCGCCGGGCGCCGGGGACGCCCGGGGCCCCTGGTGCGGCGCGCCCGGGGGCGGGGGCCGGCCGCCCGGCGGGGACCGGCTTGCGGTCCGTGGGCTCCTTGGAGACCGCCTCCTGCAGGTACTCGGGGGAGACCTCCACGCTCTGCGGATCCTCCTCGTCCACGTCCATCGAGGGCGCGGTGCTGCTCTGCGCCATCGGGTTGCGCGTGGGCGGCGGCGTCTTGTCCTCGTCCATCTGCGCGGGCCTGGCGCCGGCGGTCGGCCGGAGCGCGGGCGGCGGCCCGGCGGGCCTCGCGGCGGGCCGGGCCGCCGCGGTGGGAGGCCGCACCGGCGCAGGCGGCAGGGTCCTGGCGCTGGACGAGACCGGGACGATGGCGTGGGAGCTGGTGGGCGCCGAGTCGTCGTCCAGCTCGGCGCGCTGCTTCGCCTCGTCGCGCAGCTTGCGCTCGAAGGCGGCCATCTGCTGGCGGAGGGCCTCCGGGTCCTGCTGCCCCTTCTCGCGGTGGCGCAGGGACGGCACCCAGCGCTGGACGAAGTCCTCCGCCACCTGGTGCGCGGGCGGCGGCGGCAGGCCGTGCGTGGCCGGGTCGAAGAAGCGGTCATCCAGCTCGCTGTAGCCCTGGGCGCGGAGGCGGTGGACGAACTGGGGGACGATGCCGGTGGGCGCGTGGAAGCCGATGGCGCGGCCTTGCTCGTCCTTCCCCAGCGCCGAGTACACCCAGACGTGCTGCGTCCGGTAGTCGCCCTTGTCGGAGAGCGGCAGCACCTCGGAGATGTGGGTCACCTTGCGCGTGCCGTCCGACAGGCGGTCGCAGCAGATGATGACGTGGATGGCGGAGGCCACCTGGGCGCGCACCGCCACCAGCGGCATCTCCACGCCGCTCATCAAGCACAAGGTCTCCAGCCGGCGCAGCGTGTCCGTGGGCGAGTTGGCGTGCACGGTGGAGAGCGAGCCGCCGTGGCCGGTGTTCAGCGCCTGCATCAGGTGGAACGCCTCGCCGCCGCGCACCTCGCCCACGATGATGCGGTCCGGGCGGAGGCGGAGCGAGGAGTGGAGCAGGTCCCCCATGTCCACCGCGCCCTTGCCGAACTTGTCCGGCGGGCGGCTCTCGAAGGACACCAGGTGCGACTGGTTGAGCTGCAGCTCCGCCGAGTCCTCGATGGTGAGGATGCGCTCCTCGTCAGGGATGTAGGAGGAGAGGACGTTGAGCAGCGTCGTCTTCCCGGAGCCGGTGCCGCCGGAGACGATGACGTTCAGCTTGGAGAGGATGATCGCCTCCACCAGGCGCGCCATCTCCCGGGTCATCGAGCCGAACCGGAACAGCCCCTCGATGGTGAGCCGGTCCTTGAAGAACTTCCGGATGGAGATGGTGGTGCCCTTGCGCGCCACCGGCGGGAGCACCACGTGGATGCGGCTGCCGTCCGGGAGGCGCGCGTCCAGGCGGGGGCGCTCGTCGGAGAGCGGGCGGCCCACGAACTGGGCCACGTTGCGCGCCGCGCCCAGCAGGCCCTCCTCGCTGAAGCGCGCCTCGGTGCGGAAGAGGCGGCCCTTGCGCTCCACCCAGACGTCCTCGGGGCCGTTGATCATGATCTCCGTCACCGAGTCGTCGTCCAGGTAACTCAACACGGGCTTCAAAAAGGCCCGCAACGACTCGGCGTAGAGGCTCATCTGGGACCTCTAGGGTATGTGGCTTCTGCATCCAGATCCACGCCGTGCAGCGCGCCGCTCGGGGTCCGATTAGAGTGCGACCATGGCCTTGAAGCGCCGCCCCGCCCGCCGCCGCCCTGCCGCCCGCGCCCGGAGGAAGCCGGCGCCGTCCCAGCTGGCGGTCGCCCGTCCCCCTCCGACCCCGGTCGCCATCCAGCACTTCCCGAAGAAGCCACCGGGGGTGATGTCGGTGGAGGTGGAGCCGTCGCAGGTGGAGGAGACCCTGGCCAAGATTCGCGAGGAGCTCACCCACTGGGCCAAGAAGGGCCGCCACACCAAGGTCCGCTTCAAGCTCCGCGGCAAGCAGCTCCTGCCGGACATCCCGCTGGCGGCGGTGGTGGCCGGGGAGGCGCTGACCTTCCTCTGGGGCGGCCTGCTCCGCGCGCTGATCGTCAACGTCGCCGGCAACGCCCTGTTCAAGGTGGAGCTGGTGAACGATTCGGAGAAGAAGGTCGCCACCGGCAAGGAGCAGCTGCTCCTGGGCGAGCTGGACCGCGCCTTGGCGCTGTTCCAGGAGGCGGTGGAGATGGACCGGGACAGCGCCAGCGCCCACCTGAACATGGGCATCGCGCTCAAGCTCAAGGGCGACCGGGCGGGCGCGCGCGAGGCCCTGGAGCGGGCGAAGTCGTTGGACCCACACGGCCCATTCGGGGCCGAATCCGAGCGCATCCTCCTCACCATGACCACCGGGCAACCGACCGTCTCCGTCGTGTCCTGATTCTGTGGTCTGAGGGGGTTCTTTCAGGCATAAGCCCCTGGCGTTTTCATGCCTGACGAGACGACCAAGAAGCCGAGCGCCAATGGGGAAGGCGGCGGCGGGAACGGGGGGATCGGCGACCTCATCCCGGTGAGCATCGAGGCCGAGATGCGGACCTCGTACCTCGCGTACTCGATGTCCGTCATCATCGGGCGCGCGCTCCCGGACGTGCGAGACGGGCTCAAGCCGGTGCACCGCCGCTCGCTGTACGCGATGCAGGACCTGGGGAACTTCCACAACCGCGCCTACAAGAAGTCGGCGCGCGTGGTGGGCGACGTCATCGGCAAGTACCACCCGCACGGCGACAGCGCGGTGTACGAGGCCATCGTCCGCCTCGCCCAGCCCTGGTCCATGCGGTACGTGCTGGTGGACGGGCAGGGGAACTTCGGCTCGGTGGACGGCGATGCGCCGGCGGCCATGCGCTACACCGAGATCCGGATGGACCGGCTGGCCGAAGAGCTGCTGGCGGACATCGACAAGGAGACGGTCGACTTCGGGCCGAACTACGACGACTCGCTGCAGGAGCCGCTGGTGCTGCCGGCGCGGTTCCCCAACCTGCTCGTCAACGGCGCCACCGGCATCGCGGTGGGCATGGCCACCAACATCCCGCCCCACAACATGCGGGAGGTGGTGGACGCCACCATCCACCTGGTGGACAACCCCAGGGCCTCGGTCGGGGACCTGATGAAGTTCGTCCCCGGTCCGGACTTCCCCACCGGGGCGTTCATCACCGGGCGGGACGGCATCCGCAAGGCGTACGAGACGGGGCGCGGGCAGATCGTGATGCGCGCGCGCCACAACATCGAGACGTCGAAGAAGGGCGACCGCGAGAGCATCATCTTCGACGAGATCCCCTACCAGGTGAACAAGGCGCGGCTGATCGAGCGCATCGCCGAGCTGGTCCGGGACAAGAAGATCGACGGCATCTCCGACGTGCGCGACGAGTCCGACCGGCAGGGGATGCGGATCGTCATCGACCTCAAGCGCGACGCGGTCTCCGGCGTGGTGCTCAACAACCTGTTCGCCCTCACCCCGCTGCAGACCAGCTTCGGGGTGGTGCTCCTGGCCATCGACGGCGGGCAGCCGCGCACCCTCTCGTTGAAGGAGGTGCTGGAGCGGTTCATCGCCCACCGCCGCGAGGTGGTCACCCGCCGCAGCCGCTACGAGCTGCGCAAGGCGGAGGCCCGGCTGCACATCGTGGAGGGCCTTTTGGTCGCGCAGGACATCATCGACCACGTCATCACCATCATCCGGCGGTCGAAGGACGTGGACGAGGCGCGCTGGGGGCTCACCCACGTGCTCTCCCCGGCGCTCTACCAGCACGAGCGCTTCCAGGGCCTGCCGCGGGTCGACCTGGGCAAGGCGCGGGAGCAGATGGCCGCGCTGGTGGCGCGCGTCCAGGGGGAGATCAAGGAGTACGCCGGCCTCTCCCACAAGTACGAGGAGAAGGGCTTCTCCGAGGAGCAGGCCAAGAACATCCTGGACATGCGGCTCCAGCGGCTCACCGGGCTGCAGCGCGAGGAGCTGTTCAAGGAGCTGCTGGAGCTGCTCCGGGACATCACCCGGCTGCGGGACATCCTCGCCAACGAGAGCACGCTGCTGAGCGTCATCAAGGCGGAGCTGAAGGAGATCCGCGACCGCTACGGCGACGACCGGCGGACGGAGATCGTGGGCGAGGTGGGCGAGCTGGCGGCGGAGGACCTGATCGCCGACGAGCCGATGGTGGTGACGCTCTCCCACGCCGGCTACGTCAAGCGCAGCCCGCTGTCCGAGTACCGGGCCCAGAAGCGCGGCGGGCGCGGGAAGACGGGCGCGGCGACCAAGGAAGACGACTTCGTCACCGACCTGTTCGTGGCGTCCACCCACGCCACCTTGATGCCCATCACCACCCGCGGGCGGCTGTACTGGATCAAGGTGCACGAGATCCCGTCGGCGGGGCGGGCGGCGCGCGGCAAGGCCATCGTCAACCTCATCCAGCTCCAGCCGGGGGAGAAGCTGACCGCGGTGCTGGTGACCAAGGACTTCCCGGAGAACCAGTTCGTCTTCTTCGCCACCCGCAAGGGCGTGGTGAAGCGGACCGACCTGTCGGCGTTCGCCAACATGCGCTCGTCCGGGCTGATCGCCCTGGGCATCGAGGACGGGGACTCGCTGGTGGCGGCGAAGATCACCGACGGGTCGAAGGACATCCTCCTCTCCACCGCCGAAGGGATGAGCATCCGCTTCCCGGAGAGCGAGGTCCGCTCCATGGGCCGCGCCGCCTACGGCGTGAAGGGCATCACCCTGGAGGGGACGGACGAGGTGGTGGGCGCGGACCTGGTGGAGCCGGGGAACACCATCCTCACCGTGACCGAGAACGGCTACGGCAAGCGCACCGAGGAGGCCGAGTACCGGATCCAGGGCCGCGGCGGGAAGGGCATCATCGACATCAAGACCACCGAGCGGAACGGCAAGGTGGTCTCCGTGGCGCAGGCCAAGGACACCGACGAGGTGATGCTGGTCACCAACGGCGGGATGCTGATCCGGATGAAGGTGAAGGAGATCAGCGTCATCGGCCGCAACACCCAGGGCGTGCGGCTGATCTCCCTGGAGAGCGCGGACGAGAAGGTCACCGGCATCTCGCGCCTGCCCGAGGTGGAGGGCGAGGACGGGACCGACCCGGGGACGCCGCCGCCCGCCGGGGGCTCCGTGGAAGCCGCGGCCGGGGAGCCGGCCGAGCCCTCCGGCGGTGGGTCTTCCGGCGGCGGCGCGCCACCTGAAGGTGAAGGCGGCGAGTCCCCGGACGGCGGTGGGCCCGAGGAGCCGCCGGCCGAGGGCGAATAACCCTCGCCTGCAACGTTTGGCGTTTCACCCTGTCCCGGAGACGCGGCGTTGCCTTCGCCGTCCGGACGCAGTACACGCCGGCCCGCTCGTTCGCTGGAGGTCCCCCTCGTGTTCCGTCACGTGCTGCTGGTGGCCGGCGCCGCGCTGCTGTTCGCGCTGCCCGCTCGGGCCGCCGATCCGCAGATCCCCTTCGAGAAGTACCAGCTCCCCAACGGCCTCACCGTCGTCCTGGCGGAGGACCACCGGCTGCCGCAGGTGGCGGTGTGCATCTGGTACCACGTGGGGGCCGCCAACCAGACCAAGGGCAAGAGCGGCTTCGCCCACCTCTTCGAGCACATGATGTTCTCCGGGGCGAAGCACATTGGCCCGGCGCCGTTCAAGATCCTCGAGGGCATCGGCACCACCGCGGGGGCGCTCGCCAACGGGACCACCAACTTCGACCGCACCAACTACTTCGAGGTGGTGCCGTCCAACGAGCTGCCCACGGCCATCTGGCTGGAGAGCGACCGGATGGCGTTCCTTCTGGACACCCTGGACGCGAAGAAGCTCGCCATCCAGCGGGACGTGGTCTCCAACGAGCGCCGCCAGAGCTTCGAGAACCGGCCCTACGGCACCGCCTGGCTGCGGATGATGGACATCTTCTTCCCCCAGCCGCACCCGTATTACGACGGGGTCATCGGCACCATCGCGGAGATCCAGTCCGCGTCGCTGGATGAGATCAAGGCGTTCTTCCGCCAGTACTACGGGGTGAACAACGCCTCGCTGGTGCTGGTGGGCGACTTCCAGCCGGAGACCGCCAAGAAGCTGGTGGAGCAGTACTTCGGCCCCATCCCCCGCGGCCCCGAGGTGGGGGTGCCGCCGCCCAACCAGCCCGCGCTGGCCGGCGAGATCCGGGAGACGGTGAACGACAAGATCGCCGAGGTCCCCAAGCTCACCGTCGCCTGGACCGGCGTGCGCGCCATGACCCCCGACGAGCCGGCGGGCGACCTGCTCTCGTCCATCCTGGGCGATGGCCGGACGAGCCGCCTGTACAAGACGCTGGTGCACGAGAAGAAGCTGGCCTCGGCGATCAACGCCTCCAGCCTCACCACCCGCATCGCCGGCATCTTCAGCGTGGACGTCATCGCCAACGCGGGCTTCACCAACGACCAGCTCCTCCCCGAGGTGCAGGCCATCATCGACGAGGTGAAGAAGAACGGCGTCACCGAGGCGGAGCTGGAGCGCGCCAAGCGCAAGCTGGTCGCCGGGCGCCTGCGCGAGGTGGAGCGCATCGGCGGGTTCGGCGGCAAGGCCGACCTGCTCAACCTGTACGAGATGTACGCGGGGGACCCGGGCTACCTCACCAAGGACCTGGCCCGGTACCGCGCCGTCACCCCGCAGCAGGTGAAGGACTTCGCCAACAAGTACCTGCCCGACGACCACCGCCTCATCCTCTTCATCGTCCCCGCGGCCGGGAAGACGGCGGAGCGCTAGGAGCCACGACCATGAAGAAGACCCTCGCCGCGCTGATCGCCGCGCTGACCTTAGGCTGCGCCACCACCGAGTCCGCCGTCCCGCCCGCGCCGGAGAAGCCGTCCGCGCCCGCCACGCCCCCCTCCGCGCCCCCTTCGACCCCCGCGCCCGCGCCGGGCTCGCCGCCCACGCCGGACGCCGACTTCCGCGCCCAGAAGCCGGCCCCGCTGCCGGGGACGCCCACCTTCAACGCGCCGGTGCCGGTGATGAAGAAGCTGAAGAACGGCACCGAGGTGTGGGTGATTGAGAACCCGGCCATCCCGGTGGTGGCGGTGGAGGTGCTGATCAAGTCCGGCGTGAACGCCGAGCCCATCGCCAAGGCCGGCCTGGCCGACCTGGTGGTCTCCCTGCTGGACGAGGGCACCAAGACGCGCCCCTCCGCCAAGCTCGCCGAGGCGATCGAGGACCTGGCGCTGGAGCTGAACGCCAACGCCGGGCGCGAGGACATCCGGCTGCACATGAACTCGCTCACCGAGACGCTGCCGCAGGCGCTGGACCTGATGGCGGACGTCCTGTTGAACCCCGCGTTCAAGCCCGAGGACGTGGACCGGGTGAAGGCGCTGAAGATCACCGCGCTGGAGCAGAAGAAGGGGACGCCGTACGCGCTCGCGGCGGACGAGGCGTCCCGGCTCCTCTTCGGCGCCAAGCACCCCTGGGGCCAGCCGGACGGCGGCACCCCGCAGACGCTCCGCTCCATCACCCCGGGCGACCTGCAGAAGTTCCACCAGACCTGGTTCCGGCCGAACAACGCGTTCATCGCGGTGTCGGGCGACGTGAAGGCCGACCAGATCGTGAAGCTGCTGGACGAGCGGCTGGCGAGCTGGAAGGCCAAGCCGCTCCCCGCGCTGAACCTCCCGCCGCTGCCGGAGCTGAAGGCGCGGACCGTCACCTTCGTGGACAAGCCCAACACCACGCAGTCCCAGGTGTGGGTGTCCGGCCGGCTCCCGCTGACCGCCAAGGACCCGGACGCGCTCACCCTGCGCACCATCAACTTCGCGCTGGGCGGGCTGTTCACCTCGCGGCTCAACATGAACCTGCGCGAGAACAAGGGCTACAGCTACGGCGTGTTCAGCCGGGTGGAGGCCGCCCGGACCTTCGGGACCATGACCGCCATGGGCGGCATCGTCGCCAAGAACACCGCCGAGGCGCTCAAGGAGTACGAGGACGAGCTGGCCCGCTTCGCGTCGGGCGGCGTCACCGAGGAGGAGCTGGCGCGGTCCAAGAACGCGTACGTCCGCACCATGCCGTCCCGGCTGGAGACCAACGACGCCATGGCCTCCGCCTACGCCACCGCCGCCTTCTACGAGCTGGGCGCGGACTACTACAAGACGCTGCCGGAGAAGATCGCCGCCATCACCCCCGCGGACGCGGCGCGGGTGGCGAAGATCGTCACCGCCGACCGCTGGCCGGTCATCGTGGTCGGTCCGGCGGAGGAGAACGCGGAGAAGGTGAAGAAGATGGAGCTGGGCCCGATGGAGGTGAAGACCATCCCGTCCTCCGGCGGGGCCCCGGGCGCTCCGGTGGGCGTGAAGTAGGCCCCCGCGGGGGGTGCAGTATGCTCGAGCGGAGTGAGCGAGCCCCCCGCTGACAAGCCCGGATTCACCCGCCGGACGCTGGCCTACATCGGCGATCCGGCGGTGGCCACCTGGCGGAAGCTGGTGGGCGCGGTGGCCGCGTTCTACGTCATCCTGCCCATCGACCTCATCCCCGACTTCATCCCCATCTTCGGGTGGCTGGACGACCTGGGGGTCGTAGGCCTGGTCACCTGGTACATGGTCCGGCAGATCAACAAGCACGCCGAGGCGCGCGCCCGGCTGCCGCCGCCCCCGCCGCCGTCGCTTTCGCGGTAGAACCCGGCGCGCCGTCCTGACTTCTGGAGGCCCACGTGACGCCGTCCGCCCCTGCGCAGCCCTTGTCCCCGGAGCCGGCCACGCCCGAGGGCGCGGCGTCCCCGGGTCAGGCCTCGGCCTCCCGGCCGGAGTTCAGCCTCCGCGCGGTGCTGGTGGGCATCGGCGTCGCCGTCTTCATCGGGTTGATGTACCCGTACGTGGTGCTGAAGATCGGCTTCGGGCCGAACATCTC